>Ga0315900_10007500_pt1 | contig 14317 bp, 9 predicted proteins | sample LakEriMetagenome_FD_203521 | JGI IMG/M metagenome (GOLD analysis project Ga0315900, IMG submission 203521) | Freshwater fungal communities from buoy surface, Lake Erie, Ohio, United States - Buoy 12 MA114 | ecosystem: Environmental > Aquatic > Freshwater > Lake > Lake biofilm | place: USA: Lake...
TTTTTTTACAAATACATTATTATAATATATTTCCACTGACTCAACCTTCCATTGATCGGAACCATCTATTCCTAATCCAATAGGCATGTTTAAAGATTCCATACCTATATTCTTATCTTGTATTTTATAATCGTAGCTGTCACCTCTTTCAAAATCATTATATTTAGGAGTGTCTAAAATAAATTTTTGCATATTTCCAGGTTTTGTATTGTTATATAATAAAATATAAACTGTAGAATCTGTTCCTGAATAGTAATCATTGGAAGTAGTAATTTTAAATGTTATAGGAAGGCCATTCGGAGCCTGTCCCAGTCTGATAGAATTATTTTTTCCTGTAAAATTCGTATATGTTCCCAGTAGATATCCAATTATTATTCCAATTACCAGAAAACATAAAATTAAAATATAATCCATTTATTATTAAAAAATATTTTTAATTATTACTTAATTCAATATAAGGCACAGAATCGTTTCCGTCTCCAATCCATGTGTTAAGGGTATATTGTTTAACTAAATCTTCATCGTAATATATAGTTAGAGATTCCACCTTCCAATCACCACCTCCAATTACTTCTAGTTTAATATCTTTTTTTGTAATTGAATCGAGTCCAATATTTGGATTATCTATTATGTAAGTATCCGTTTTACCTGCTTCAAAATCATTTCCTGGATTATCAAGATAAAAAGGTACAGGTCTATTATTTTCATCTATAAATGTGATTACAACCTGAGAATCAGTACCGGCATAAGATACATTAGATGTCTTAAAAACCAATTTAATATCCTTTCCTTTTGGGTTTGGTGTAGTTGTTTCCACGTATGGCGTAGTTGTTTCCACGTATGGCGTAGTTGTTTCATATCGGCAAGAACTTGAACCTAAAGATGAATATGTACCTGGTTCACATTCGTTTTTTACGCCATTTTTGCACTGATAATTAGCTTCGCAAATATTACATTGGTTCTTATCTTTATCAAAATAAACTCCATCTTTAGTACAGTTTAATATATTAATAATATTATTTAGAGTATCATTCAAGTTTTTGTATTTATCTACATAATTATTTGAGAAATTATTTAATAGAATGCTTTCAGAGATATCAATATCTTTCAAAAAAGCGGTTTTATCTATAAAATTATTTATTTTATATTTTGCATCTCCCAAATTCTGAAAAGAATTTTGCGCTATATTAGGGGTAAACGGCTCATATAGTTTTATTATTACAACAAAAGATACAAAAATTAAGAATAGTATTAAGTGAAATATCATTTATTTAATTAAAAAAAATATTTTAAATAATAAAATGAATTATTTACCAGTACTTATTGGAATAGGATTTTTAATTTTATTATTATCTATAAATTTTTATAAAGAGAAATTTTTTATAGGGAACCCAACTTCTAATCAACTTAAAGAATATTTAACCACGAACCTAGTTAATAAAGATATTAATTATGATATTTGTTCTATATATGCAACTTCAACTGCAGCTGAAGGAGAAAAAATAAGATATCTTAAAACTATTTCGCCCAAGGAAAAATTACCGGAAAATTATATATATATAGATATCAATATAGTGAATAGACAACTAGAATGCAATTCTGATCTGGCAAATATATTACAAATAGATAATTTAATATTTTATTTTAAAACCACTGATCTCGAAAATGAGATAGAATCGCCAATGCAACTATCATTTGAACCTACATCATCTACTCCACCACCTTTGAATGAGGGTATTTACAATATACTATCTATCGAAAATACATTGTGCGACGATCCAACCAATTGTGCAGATTATAATAACTCGAAAATTTCAGATTATTTGTCAGTCGCAGGATATACTAAAAATATTGTTTTTGATAGTCTTGAAAGTATTAAAGATTTAAAAATAGAATTCAATAAAAATTTTGAAATTTATAAAAAATATAATCAGATGTTAGATGAAAATCTTATTAAAGTAAATAATATAAACTTGAATTTACTTGAAGAAATTGTATCCAAGATCGATACAAACTCCGAAGATTTATATAATAGTATCGATCAGATAAATACTTACTTGAGTGATGGTATTGAAAATATAAATAAGATCCCTGGATTAGTAACAAAATATAACGGTTACATAAATAAAATACAAAATGTATATAATTTACTTTTAGATTCAAATACAAGTATAAATAATTTTTTAGAATCTTTAAACTATCTAGCAAATAAAACTGTAAAGCTAAAAATGGCAACAGATGCGGCAAATCAAATATTAGAATACATTAAAAAAACAAATCTATTACAGGGTATGCAGGATACAATGCAAAAATCCCAAGCTGTTTTAATGGCTGATGATATATCTACAGGGGGAAAACAATTTGTAACTAATACAATTCAAAATATTAAAAATATGAACGACCAAATAACTTTGAATATTCAAAAAATTGATGAACAAAAAAATAAGTATACAGAAGCTTTAAATATTATTAGTTTGGTAATTGAAAAAATTAAAACAATTGATGTAGATACCGATACTTTATCTTCTCAAATTGATACTTATATCGCTCAAATAAATGATGAATACATGTCTAACTCTATATTAGGTTCGGAAATTGTAGATTTAAATAAAAATATAAAAATTTTGAACTCGATAAAAGATGTAATTAATATTGGTATAGAAAATGCTAATACAAGTGTAAACACTTTATATTCTGATTTGTCAAATGGCAATCTTAGCGAGTATAATAAAACAAATGTACCATCAAATTGGAAAACAGATACTTATTATTTTGCTAATCAAATAATAAAATATAACTCTTTTACATATATATGTATAGTATCTCATACAAGTACTATAGATTCTAGGCCTCCCAACAATATTTATTGGGTACAAATAGGTTTACCCGCGAATCCTAATCAGATAATTTATGAAGAGCAAACAAATACTTTTTATAAAAATCTTACAGATACAGTTCAGAATGATATTTCAAATTTGACAGTAGAGAAATCACTTTGGAAATGTGTTGATTATGAATCATCCTATTATCAAGTTAGGTTAAATAATGATAATAATGTTGAATGCATATCCGACGCAAATGGAAATTGTAAACCTTTTACTTATAATGAGTGCAATAATTCACTTTCTAGCACTATATCTGAATCAGATATTATGAGTTGTCGTGACTATAATTCGTTTAATATTTGCACGAAAGCGAAAATTATATTATAAAAAATAAAAAAATATATATTAATAAATGGAAAAAAAATACTGGATCGCATTTGCATTTATTGTAATTGGATTTTTTTGCATAGGTATATATTTTTATTTTAATAGTCCAGTAATTAATAATAATAAAACAGATACCAATCAGGTACCAGGTGTAGATATTCCTACTAAACCTAATGTTCCTACTGAACCAGCACCTGTTGAACCAGAACCTGTTGAACCAGAACCTACTGAACCAGAACCTACTGAACCAGAACCTACTGAGCCAGAACCTGTTGAACCAGAACCTACTGAACCAGCACCTACTGAACCAGCACCTACTGAACCAGAGCCTGTTGAACCAGAACCTGTTGAACCAGAACCTACTGAACCTCCTGTAAATGATACTCCTGGAATAGGTACAATTCAAGATAACGTTAGTGAGATGTATTCAATTTTTTACGCTGAATATATCAATTTAAAAGATCTTGAAAAAACTTTTTCAAATAAAATATCATCTATGGCTGATTATTCTTCAGAACAAAAAACAAAATTAAACGAGTTGTATACACCATTCGCCGACGAATATAATAAAATACTTTCAATATTAAATGATCCGAATATTACCGAGGCACAAAAAAAATTAGACAATACTATTAATGATTTAGAACAAGCTTCTGAACCGAATAATAAAATAATAGATTATAAAAATATTAAAACAATGACTATTTCCCTTATTCAACAAGACAATTTTATTAAGAATTATTTAGTTGAAGTATTAAATAGTTTAAATAAATTAAAAGAAAATATTCCACCTTTAATATCGCAGACACAAGCAGTTTCAAACAGCATATCCAGGGAATCTATAATAAATGATTTGGAAAATTCTGATGTCTATAAAAATTTTAAAAATATTTTAGAAAAAATAAATCTCAATATACAATATTTAGATAATGTAAAAGGGTTAGAGACAGAAAAATCAAACATTACACAAATGATAGAATATATTTCAAGTAGTGTATCTTCAATTTTTGATAAAATATACGCATCTATAAATTCATTGGATGGCGATGAATATAAATTAATTCTTGAAGACCTATATACAATAATTAATAATATAACCTCTTTAGAAACTCAAATAAATGACACAATTACTCAAAACACCTCCCGTATTGAAAATATTGAGAAACAAATTTCAAATTTAAATACATTAATGGTTCCGGAAGGGATTTTTGATATTGCCGACCTTCTTCAGAAATATGTTATTGAAAGTAATTCTTTTATCGATTCTTTAAATAGTTAAGTAAAAAAATTGAATTTAAAAATATGTTTCTAAATAAAAAGTACACTATGGAAGAAGAAATCATTTACGAAGGTTCTAGGGGAAAAGATTTCAAAGATATGATTTTTGAAATTTTAAAAAGAAGCAACCTTAAAGACAAATATATGGAGCCTCTCTTGACAGATGAGAGTATGGCATTGTTTAACAAGGTGTTTACATCACCAACCGCCAACCCAGTCGACAATTACGAATTATTTGAGATAATGGGCGATGTCACTGCGAATAAGTTCATTGTCTTGTACATGTTGAAGCGTTTCCCCAAACTCTTTTCAAATGAAGCAGTGCAAATCGTAGCGCGCTTAAAGATTGTTTATGGATCCAAACAGACTTTTTTCGGGATAGCTGAGCGTTTGGGATTCTGGCCTTACATAACTGCCGCGCAAAGTGAAAGAGATAATAGAAAGAAGTCTTTACTTGAAGACTCATTTGAGGCATTCTTAGGATGTGTTGAGTATATTCTAGATAGGGCTATGATAAACGGTGTTGGATATACTATCTGCTACAACATCTTGGAAAGTATCTTTAATGATATGCCCATTTCCTTAAAATATGAAGATCTGTACGATGCAAAGACAAGATTGAAGGAGATCTATGATATGGCTATATATAAACCTTTAGGTACTATCGAATACAAAGAAACAAAAACTGAAGGTATAAATACTTCAGAGGTATTTCAGGTAAGTAATGTCGGCGGTAGAAAAAACTATACTCTAATCGGGCGAGGGAGTGCAGCTTTAAAACAGAATGCTCAACAAAGCGCGGCGATAAACGCGCTCGTAAATTTGAAAAGAAAAGGAATTTACAAACCGGTTCCTAAAATATTTGAAGATTTAGCTCTATAAATAAATACACTTAACTTCTGTTTATTCTTTTTAATTCATGAATGATTTCATTTAATTTTTTATTTAAGTCGATCTCTAAAGTCTTATTAGCCTTAAGATCTTTCATAACTTGATATAAATCTTTTTCTAACTGCTTTAATCTATTCAGATCTTCGTTTTCATAATGTAAAGCTGTTGTAGACTCCATCTTGCTTTCTTCATCATGTACTTGCACTGTCTTATTTTGTTTTAAATTATCGGTTATAGAATGTACAATACCATTAGAACTACAAGGTAAATAAGGCAATACTTCACTAATTATTAACAGGGTACTTGAAATAATACTTATATATGTTTGAGGGCTGTTCACGTCCATTTATTTAAAGAAATATTTTATTTTTATTATAGTTTAAAAAGAAGACTCAAATAATAAAAAATGAAGATCGGAGTATGTAATATGAGCATAGGCGAAGATTATAAGCGAATGACTAAAAATTCAAGATTAAATAAGATTGAATATTGTAAAAAACATAATTATGAGTTCATCGAAGATGACACTTGTTATGATGATTCAAAATATATACCTTGGAGCAAGATAAATCTAATTTTAAAATATTTGGACTCATACGACTATGTAGTTTGGATAGATAGCGATATTCTTATTATGAATGACTCTATACGTTTAGAAGATCTAATAGAGGATGAATCCGATATTACATGCGGTAGTGATTGGAAAATGATTAACACCGGTGTCCTAATTGTAAAAAATTCTGATTTCTCTAAACAATTTCTTAAAGATGTTTATAACAATACAGATTACGATCCAGAAGGAGGAGGTGTCCACGTGAAATATGGAAACTGGGAACAAGGTAGTTTTATTCATTTATACGACAATAATCATCTCGATTCTCAGGCTAAAATCAGAGTTAAATATCCAACCGTAATGAATTCTTATTGGTTTAACTATCACCCGGGCGATTTTTTACTTCATTGGGCAGGCGTGCGCGGGCCTGGCTTAGAAGATGTATTGAATTCTCATTGTCCAAATAGAAAAGAAGATGATACCGATGAGACATTTGCAACAAGAATTGAATATCTAAAGGAAAAAATACGTGAGGACTTTGATAGAATATTAAACCACTCGAAACAAGTTGAAAACTCTGTTTAATTTTTATTTATAAAATTAATTTTATAAATAAAATGGAAGAATTTATATCATCGAAAATTAAAAAAGACGCGCTCATCCTATGTCACTCCCAAACTCTAAAGGGTGACCTCGATGGTCTTGAATTAAAAATAGATTTTATACCTTCCGATCAATATAAATATGATATAATAATATTCGATGATATCATTATCGATTCATATAAAAACTATTTAAAGGAAGGCGGAAAAATGATTCTTATCATTGATGTAATGACTAATTATAATTATCACCCTTATAACTGTTTAAGCAATATCACTTTCGGTTATTTAAAAAAATATGAATATCTAGAAGATGTTTATGATAAATTAAGGGAAAATGATCTTAGAATAATTGATTCATATCGTCTAGATACATACGATATTATAGGTCTAGCTGTGGTTAAATTCGGAATAATTTGTGTCTCTAGATTTTAAAATTGAAAAAAACTTTATTTTTTAAGAAAAATTTTAGCAAGATGTCATCGGATGAAATAAAACTGAAGGAAGAATATAAGTGGGAATTACTCAAGAACCATTTCGACCAAACGAAATTTATCGACCATCAGATAAGTTCGTTCAATGACTATATTCAAAATGGTATTGGGAGAACTGTGAGTGAAAGTGATATCGTTTTACCTATGGATAAAGGTCACTACACTGTGAAATTCGGAAGTGTTCATATCCCAAATCCTATGACACAAGATGAAAACAGAAAAAGTAGACCTCTATTTCCAGCAGAGGCAAGGAACAGAGATTTATACTACGATAGCCCTGTTTATGTGGATATAACCGAAATATTTGAATATGAAGGTCAGGAAACAGAAGTCGTCGAGCACAAGAGAATATTAATCGCCAGAACTCCTATTATGCTTGGATCTATTAAATGCAACCTGCTGAATTTCACAAAGAAACAAAGAATTGAAGCAGGCGAATGTGAATGGGACAACGGTGGATATTTAATTATCAAAGGTAAAGAAAGATCAATCATCGCTCAGTTACGCGGTGTATATAACAAACCCATCGTGTTGGAACAAAAAATGGTTGATAAATATGATTATGTCTGTGAAGTTCGAAGCATGTCTGAGGAGACAGGACATTCAGTTCTTATTCAGACAAAGATTGCATCAGACGGTCGTAATGTTGTGTTCTCTTTGCCCTACGTAAAAGATGTAATACAAATAGGTATCGTTTTCAAGGCTATGGGATTCGGTATTGAAAACACCGAAAGAGTTGAGGATCATGACATTTTCAAGTTAATCGGTATCAATGATCATCCAAAAATTAAAAAGATAATCAAGAACGTGATTCGAGACTGTTATTTTATAAAAACACAGGATGATGCCTTGAAATTTATCAGCAAATATGCCATGCACTCTCTGAAAGAAGACAAATCTGTTGATTATATAAAACAAGTCGTTGAAAACGAGCTCTTACCACATCTTGGTATCACAGCTTCTGTCAAAGAAAAAGCATTTTACCTTGGGTATATGGTTAAAAAATTGTTATGTACACATGCGGGGATTCGCAAAGAAGATGATAGAGATCATTACATAAACAAGAGAGTTGAGACAACAGGCATATTGTTTAATGATCTTTTTAGAACTCTCTTCAAACGATACATCGCGAATTTGCAGATGCAACTTGAAAAAAAGAAACAACGTCCTGATGTTTTAAGTATTATTTCCAGAGTTAATCATATTACATTGGGACTGAGACACTCGTGCGCAACAGGAAATTGGGGTGTTCAAAAAAATAATTATATCAGAACCGGTGTTTCTCAAGTTTTATCAAGATTGACATTTGGTGCAACTCTTTCGCACTTAAGAAGAGTTATGATTCCTGTTGGTAAAGAAGGAAAAAATGCAAAAATTCGCCAGGTTCATTCAAGTCAAATGATGTACATTTGCAACGTAGAATGTTTCGATCCAAATACTCCGATTTTAACATGGGGTGGCGATGTCAAACTTGCAAAAGATATAGTAGTTGGAGATATTTTGATAGATGATAAAGGAAAACCTACAAGGGTTAAAACTACTTGTTCAGGGGTAACCGACATGTATGCAGTTGAACAATATAAAAATAATTTTATGGACTACACTGTAACAAGCAATCACATTCTTACTTTAAAAGCAAAGAGACATAAAAAAATTATTAATAACAAAAAAAGAAAAACTTTTTCGGTAGAATGGTTTGATAAAGATGATATGAAATATAGAAATACATCTTTTAAAACACGAAATCAGGCTGAAGTTTTTAATAACTCAATTAAAGAAGACAACATAGTTGATATTACTATTGAAAAATATCTCAAATTATCTAAAAACACAAAGAAGAGTCTTTATGGATTCAAATCAAATGGGGTAAATTGGGATAAAAAAGAAGTTAAAATAGATCCTTATATTTTAGGTATGTGGCTTGGTGATGGAATGAGTTCAGGTACTGGTTTTGTAACAATCGATAGGGAACTTTTAGACTATTGGAAAAAATGGGCGAAAAATAACGGATCAGATGTAATACTTGTGCCTATGTTATTAACAGATAGTTGTGAAGATGTCAATTATACTTACCCAGAACACCAAATAAGTGATAAAGAAAAATATAGACCCGATATAAGATATAGTATTGGAACCTGCGCTGACGAAAATTGTCTCAAACCACTGCTTTCCAAATACAATCTTATTAACAATAAGCATATACCAAAGGAATATTTAACAAATTCAAGAGATATAAGATTAAAAGTACTTGCTGGTTTGATTGATACTGACGGAAATGTAAGAGCTAATGGACATGAAATACGAATATGTCAAGGTCCAAAAAATGAAAGAATAATTTACGATGCTTTGTTTTTGGCACAGTCTTTAGGATTCTCTTGTCATGTAAATTCTGGAATAAGTCAATGGACTCATACATATGAAAATGGAGAAACGGAAAAAAGGTTTAGTACTTATAAAGAACTTACTATAACAGGAGAATTTTTATATGAAATACCAACTTTATTACCAAGAAAAAAATTGAACGATTTCTCACATAATGAACTTGCAAGGGTAAGATGCGATTCTTTTATACAAAGCCCCATTAAGGTTATTAAAAAGGATGTTGGTGATTTTGTTGGTTGGCAATTAGAAGGCAATGGCAGATTTTTACTTTCAGATTTTACAACAGTTCACAATACTCCAGAGGGGGCCTCTATTGGTATTGTTTTGAACATGTCTCTGCTGACGAAAGTAACTAAGAGAATTCCTACTGTTCTTGTCAGAGAAATAGTTGAGATGAGTAAGAATTTAGTTTCGTTCAATGATATGGAAGACGAAGAGATTTGCCAAAACAAGACTAAGATCTTTCTTAATGGCATTCTCCTCGGTGTTGTTAAAACCGATCAAAATGATTTTATAAAAGAAATGGAGGGTTTTAGAAAGAGTGGTTTGTTGAATAAACAGATCTCTTTTTCTTATAATGATGTTGATAACGAGATAAACATATACTCTGACGAAGGGCGATTTATCAGGCCTTTATTCACTTTGATGGAAGATAAGAGTAAATTGAAAATATACGAGAAAGAGGGCGAGTTATCAACAAATTGGGAGGAACTTGTGGAAAACGGTTATATTCAGTATCTGGATAATTCGGAAATCGAAAATAAAGTTTTGGCTATGTATGAAACCGATCTGCCTAAGTATAAATGCGACTTGGCCGAGATTTGTCCTGCTATGATGCTTGGTGTTATGGCAAGTATTATACCCTTTCCGGATCATTCGCAGGCCCCTCGCAACCTTTACCAAAGTTCGATGGGAAAACAAGCTCTTGGTGTGCATGCATTATCTCATAAAATTCGCACAGATACTATTACTTATGTTTTAGATTATCCACAAAAACCTCTTGTTAGCACTAAACCTTCACAAATGATGGGATTCAGTGATATGCCAAGTGGAATTAACGCTATTGTCGCAATCATGTGTTATACAGGTTTCAACCAGGAAGACAGTGTCCTGATAAATAAGTCAGCTGTTGACAGGGGGCTTTTTGTCGCTACATCTTATCGCACATTGATGGATGAAGAGAAGAAGCAATGTGCTTATAATTTTGAAACAATTTGCTTACCACCTATTGAAAAAAGAAAAAGAAACTTCAATTACGGCTTGCTGGATGAAAATGGTATCGTAAAATTAAGGGGTAATGGTAAGGCGACATATGTAACAAAGGGTGATGTAATAGTTGGAAAGATACTAACTAAATCGAGTAAGAACGGAGAAGAAGAAATAATTGATAATAGCTATACTATAAAAAGCGGCGAAGAAGGGTATGTTGACAGAGTTATAGTCACTACAAATCAGGCCGGATATAAAATTGTTAAGATTGTTATTAGGAATCAAAAGATCCCTGAAATAGGCGATAAACATGCTTGTTTTAGAGAAGGCGTTTGTGAAGTTTTAACTACTGAGGGTTGGAAACCTATTGAAGATATTACTCTTAAAGATAAAGTTGCAATTTTAGATAATGATAATGTTAAGTACGAACACCCAGAAGAATTGCATGAATATGATTACGAGGGAAAACTATATGAATTAAAATCTCAACAAGTTGAATTATCAGTTACTCCAAATCATAGAATGTGGATCAAAAGAAGATATGGAGTTGGTAGTAAGTATAAAGAAGAATTTGAATTTATGAACGCCGATAAGTGTTTTGGTAGAAGATTAAAATACAAGAAAAATGTTAAAAATTTTGAACCGGAAGAATGGATAGGTGATACATTTACGATACCTGAATATAAAGATAATCGTGGAATAGTAAGAGAAAAAATAATTGTAGACATGAATGATTGGCTTCAATTTTTTGGTATTTGGATTGCAGAAGGATGGGCAACCGAAGAAAAAATTGTTATATCTGCTAATAAGGTTCGCGTTCAAAAAGTTTTTAATAAAAGTGTTATAAATATGGGATTTAAAATTGTTAAAAATGAAGATATAGAAGATGATGTTATAAGAAATAATGGGGATATTGTCCAAAAAGGTAAATGTAAATGGGTAATTTATAATGTACAACTCGCAAACTATATGAAGATGTATAGTGTCCGAGCAGTTAACAAATTTTTACCTGATTGGGTTTGGAAATTAAATTCGGAACAATGCAGACTTTTACTAGAATCTTTAGAATTAGGAGATGGTCATACTACTCGTTCTAATACTAGAAATTATTACACCTCTTCTAAAAAACTATGCGAGGATATTAGTAGAATAGCTTTACACGCAGGATACTCTACAAACTGCAGAGTTCCAGAAGGAAGAAAAGCTGGTACTTGTAATGTAATGGCAGATGGAAGAATTATTACATCTACCGAAGATAATTGGGTTATCACTATTATAAAAACTAAAACTGAACCAGAAATTAATCACGGACATACAAAAAGACAAAATGGTCAATCTGAAGAATGGGTTGATTATAAAGGAAAAGTATATTGTCTGAGTGTGAGAACTGGTGTATTTCTAGTCAGGCAAAATGGAAAACCTGTATGGTCTGGAAATTCGAGAGCCGCTTGACCTAAATTTTTTGGGCGGTAAAAGATATTTTTAAAAATAAATATCTAGTCATGTACATTTTGTATTTGGCGAAACACCTGGTTGCGGGAACCTCCTTAGAGCTTTAACTACCACCCTTGTTTGGAAACTTGCAAGGGGAACACGATTAATTATCGTACCCAATGGTAAAAAGGTTAAAGATTTTGGAAAATCCGCAGGCTATTCTCTAAGCTTTAATGACTTAGTAAGAGAAAGTCTCAACGACTGGTAAGGTGTTGGTCTGAGGAGCTGTCAACTCCAACGAAGGCTTAAGGTACAGTCTACTCCATTTTCGAAAGATATGGTATCAAGGCAAAAAGGTACAGTTGGTTTACTCTTAAATCAAGAAGATATGCCATTTACCCAGGATGGCATAGTGCCAGACCTAATTATTAACACGCATTGCATAAAAAAATGTGCATAAAAGGAGCCTGGTAACAGGCTTCTAGTTCATTTATATTTTCGACTAGATATAAAATGAGCGAGACTTCCAAATTGCGGGGAAGCCCTTAAGCATTGAATACCGCAGTTTCAGAGAAATTTGAAATGTAGCAGTAGGTATAACAGCCTACGGATGGTAAAAAATTCAATGATTGGGTAATCCGCAGCCAAGCTTCTAAGTCCGTTATGATAAGGATATGAAGAAGGTTCAGAGACTAGATGGTAGTCGGTAGATAACGATAGTTTAATCAACTTGAATCTGCTTAAGGTATAGTCCACTCCCCTGGGAAACCAGTAAAAGTGTAGTTCCTTGTCAGAACGAACTTTTTTAGGGTAGTAAGGACCCTCGAGAATGACAATCAATCAATTATTAGAGTGTGTTATGGGTAAAAAATGTGCATTAGATGGAACATTCGGTGACGCTACTCCATTCACAAGCGACAGTGTAGATGTTGGTGATAAAATCTGCAGCCAGCTGGAAAAATTGGGATACGAAAGGCACGGTTGGGAAAATATGTATTCGGGTTTTACAGGAGAACCCTTGGAAGCAAGGGTATATATAGGTCAATTGGCCTTAGTGGTATTCAAAAGATACTGCTAGTCTACATATAGTAGGCAACACATTCAAATTGCGGGAAAATCTTGTTAAGTCTTTAATACTAACTTATTTTGGAAACATAATAAGGGTGTTGGCTAATTACCAACAGAGTAAAAAGTTAAAGAATAGAGACAATCCGCAGCCGAGCTCCTAATTTCGTTATGATAGAAAATGGAGAAGGTTCAACGACTAAACGTTTGTGGGCTTGAGGAATTCAATCAAAATTCTTATGATTGCTTAAGATATAGTCTAGTCTTTATTGAGAAATAAAGTAGTAACGCCAACTTATTACCAACGATTAAAGCACATGGTTTCGGATAAAGTCCATTGTTTGGATTTGAGTACAGAAGTACTTACAAAAAGTGGATGGAAAACATATAAACAACTTACTATGGATGATTTAATAGCCACTCTAAAAGACGGAAAACTTGTATATGATAAACCAATTGATATTATGGTTTATCCAGATTATGAAGGATCAATGTATTATATAAAAAATCAAGGTATTGATTTGGCAGTAACAGGAAATCATAGAATGTGGGTATCTCTTTCTGAAAATGGGATTTATGATTTTGCACGCGCCGATGACATTGTTGGTAAATCAGTAAGATATAAAAAGGATGCAGAATGGGAACAGGAAGAGTTTGATATAAGTGATGATGATATATGCGGAACAGAGTTCCCAGAAAAATTATCAAAGAGACAGGCTCTTATATTTATAAAACAATTTTTAAATTATCAAAGTTCCGGAGATATTATGTTTACAGCTTCGAGTAAAACATTGGCCGATAAGATACAACAGCTATGTTTACATATTGGTTGGAGCTGTAATATTATAAATGATGTTGATATATATATTTATTATAGTTCTGAAGTTGTTATAGATAATAAATCTTCAGAAAAATTTGTAGAACGTGAGAAATGCCCTGTATTCTGTTTACAAGTTCCATCCGAAGTATTTTATGTACGAAGGAACGGTAAAACTTGTTGGACAGGAAACAGCCGAGCTATGGGTCACGTAACGACATTGGTTCGCCAACCCCTTGAAGGAAGGTCAAGGGAAGGAGGTAAAAATTTTATGCCTCAGTGGTACTTAAAAATACTGCTAGTCCGCGTCGTAACGGGCAACATTTTCAAATTCAGGGGAAGTCTTGAAATATTATTTAAAATTGAATTTTTGATACCTT
>Ga0315900_10007501_pt1 | contig 14315 bp, 17 predicted proteins | sample LakEriMetagenome_FD_203521 | JGI IMG/M metagenome (GOLD analysis project Ga0315900, IMG submission 203521) | Freshwater fungal communities from buoy surface, Lake Erie, Ohio, United States - Buoy 12 MA114 | ecosystem: Environmental > Aquatic > Freshwater > Lake > Lake biofilm | place: USA: Lake...
CGGAATCCTCGTCGGGCCGGCCCGACGCCGTCGCCGGAGCCGTGTACCCGTAAGACCCGAAGACCCGATGACCCGATGACCCGAAGACCCGATGACCCGATCGAGATTTCCAGGTTCAACCGTGACTGCCTGTTCCTCCCCCGCCTGCCCATGCCGCTGAGCCCCCTGCCCCTGGAACTGCTGGCCCTGGTGGCCATGCCATCAGCGACCACCTCAGCGAGCTGGTGGTGTCCGCCCGTTCGCCGCTGGTGGGCCGCCGGCTGGATGACACCCTGCTGCAGCACGGATGCCGGCGAGCGGCGCGGTGCGAGCGACCATCAGGATGCGCTGGTGGAGGTGCTGATTCCCGCGGGCTCGCGGCTGATCGGCCAGAGCCGGCGGGAGGTGCGCTTCCTGCAGAAGTTCACCAGCACCGTGCTGGCGATCCGTCGCGGCGAAGACCTGCTGCTGATGGCGGAGCCCGACGCCGGCGCGGACCGCAGCCCCAGCCGGCCCTGGGCGGTGGGCCTGATGGCGCTGCTGCGGCTCACGCTCTGGCGGAGCGATCTGCGGGTTGTGTGGGCCCTGCTGCTCGCCCTGCTCACGCCGGGGCCGGCCCCCGACCTGGCATTCCAAACCACATAAGCCCGATGGGGAACACGGGCATACTGGGGGCAGTCACCGGTTGGGGCGATGGCCCACATGGTTCTCACCGCCCATGCGCGGCTGGCGCCGGCCCAGGCTGAGGCCGGGGTGCTGGCCTGGCTCGAGGAGCTGGGGCTGGAGGTGGCCCTCGGCGAGGCGGACCACCTGCTGGCCTTCGATGCCGGCACCCAGGAGGGGGCGCTGGCCTCGGTGGATTTCTATCCCCTCGACGGCGGGCTCGCCACCCAGGTGCGGCTGCAGGTGAGCCGGTCGGGCTCCGGCGAGGAGCCACGCGCCGATGGGCTGGCGGTAGAGCTCCGCCGCCTGGTGGAGGCCGATCCCCACTGGGTTCTCGATGGGCTGGACAGCCGCGACGCGCGGGCCGGGATCTGATGAATCTCGACCAGCTCACGGTGTTTCTGGCGGTTTCCCGCCATCTCCACTTCAGCCGCGCCGCCGAGGAGCTCTTCATCACCCAGCCGGCGGTGAGCGCTTCGGTGGCCAAGCTGGAGAGCGAATACAGCGTGAAGCTGTTCCACCGCATCGGCCGGCGGGTGGAACTCACCGATGCCGGCCGCTTCCTCTCCCGCGAAGGCCACCGCCTGCTGGAGCAGGTGAGCCAGCTGGAGCGGCGCTTGCTGGAATTCAACGCCCTCAAGCGGGGGGTGCTGACGATCGGCGCCAGCTTCACCGTGGGCAACTACTGGCTGCCGGCGGCCCTCAAGAACTTCCACGACTCCCACCCCTCCATCGAGGTGCAGTGCGGCCTCGGCAATGCCGAGCAGGTGCTCGACGGCACGGCCCGCGGCGAATACGACCTGGGCTTTCTCAGCGGTTCTGAAAACGACGCGCTGCCCGAGCAGCTCGCCGCCGAAGCGGTGGGCCGGGAACGGCTCGAGATCGTGGTGGCGGAGGGCCATCCCTGGTTCGGCCGGGAGTCGCTGCGGCCCGAGGAGCTCGGCGAGAGCCCGTGGGTGCTGCGGGAACGGGGTTCGGGCGCCCGCCAGATGTTCGCCGATGGCCTCCGCCACATTCAGATCGCCCTGGAATCCCTGCCTGTTTCGCTGGTGCTCACCAGCGGCGAGATGGTGAAGATGGTGGTGCTCCGCGGCGGTGGCGCCGCGGCCCTGCCGGAGAGCATGATCCGCCACGAACTCGCCCTCCGCCTGCTCTGGCCGGTGCGGGTGGAGGGGTTGGCGATGGATCAGTCGATCCTGATGATCCGCCATGCCCAGCGCCACGCCTCGGTGGTGCTGGAGGCCTTCGAGCAGGCCGTGCGCCAGCCCGCTGCTTCCGTTCGCTGAGTGGAGCCGCGGTTCAGAAGCGGTGGGTGGCCCGGGCGCGCACATGCACCCGGTCGCCGCGCTTGAACTGCAGCTGGGCATCGCGCTGGCGGGTGAGCTGGGCGTTCACCCGTTCGCCGTTGTCGAGCACCAGCTCGGCCACCAGCTCCTTGCCGAGGTGGGTGAGGCGGTGCAGCACGGCGGGGAAGCTGCTGGCCTGGGGTTCGGCGAAGAGCTCAATCTCGTGGGGCCGCACGAACAGTTCGGCTTCCGTGTTGGGCAGACGGTTGACCTCGCCCACGAAGTTCATCACGAAGGGCGTGGCCGGATTGTCGTAGATCTCCGCGGCGGTGCCCACCTGCTCGATGCGGCCCTCGTTGATCACCACGATCTTGTCGGCCACCTCCATCGCCTCCTCCTGGTCGTGGGTCACGATCACCGTGGTCACCTGCATCTCCTCGTGGAGATTGCGCAGCCAGGCCCGCAGTTCCTTGCGCACCTTGGCGTCCAGCGCACTGAACGGCTCGTCGAGCAGCAGCACCTGGGGCTGCACCGCCAGGGCCCGGGCCAGCGACACCCGCTGGCGCTGGCCGCCGGAGAGCTGGGAGGGGTAGCGCTCGCCGTAGTCGGAGAGCTTCACCAGATTGAGCAGTTCATCCACGCGGCATCGGATCGCGGCCGGTTTCCAGCGCCGCAGCTCCAGGCCGAAGGCGATGTTCTGGCGCACGGTGCGGTGCTTGAACAGGGCGAAGTGCTGGAACACAAAGCCCACGTGCCGGTCCTGCACCGTCTGCACCGTGGCATCCACCCCGTTGATGTACACCCTGCCGCCCTGATCCGGTTGCTCCAGGCCGGCGATGATCCGCAGCAGGGTGCTCTTGCCGCAACCCGAAGGACCCAGCAGAGCCACCAGGGATCCGGTCTCCACATCGAGGCTCAGGTCACGCACCGCCGTCTGATCGCCGAAGGTCTTGCTGACGCCGCTGATGCGGATTCCCATGATCTGGCCGGGTCCTTGTTCTGAACGCTACGGCTCGGCGGATGGAGGAGGATGTAGTCCCAGGATTCGATCGCACTTGGTGATCGAAGATCTGCCGATCCCTGCCGAAACTGATCAACAGTCGTTACCGCTGTCGCCTTGGTCTCGCTGTCGCTCCCGGCTTCGGGCTGGCAGCGTGGCCCGGGCGGTCTCAGCCGCGCAGCGATCGCCAGAGGTAGGTGGCCCCGATCGTGAGGCCGCAACCCACCACCAGCCTGCGCAGGGCCACTGCATTCACGCGCCCGGCCAGGCGGCCGCCCACGATCCCGCCCAGGATCGAGCCGCCCGCCATCAGGGCCGCAGCGCTCCATGACACCCGCCCCGTGGCGATGAACAGGAGGGAGGCCGAGAGGTTGGCGCTGAGGGCCAGCGCCTGCTTGAGCCCGCTGAGCCGGTTGAGGGTGTCGTTGAGCCCGAGCGCCAGCACGGCCAGGAGGATCACGCTCAGGCCGGCCCCGAAGAAACCGCCGTACACACAGGCCAGCAGCACCGCCGGCCGGGCCCACCAGCGCATGGCCTGCGCCTGGGTGGGAGCCTCCACGCGCTCGAGCCAGCCCTTCAGGGGCTCCTGCACGGTCAGCAGGGCGGTCCCGCCGAGGATCAGCCAGGGCACCAGCACGCCGAAGAGCCCGTCACCGCTGAGCAGGAGCAGCAGGGCCCCGGCCCCGCCGCCCAGCAGTCCGGCCGGCAGCAGCCCGCACAGGCGCGCCTTCTGATCCCGCAGCTCGGCGAGCTGGCCGACACTCGCCCCCAGATAGCCCGGCGTGAGGGCCACGGTGTTGGTCACGTTGGCGGCCAGGGCCGGCAGTCCGGCGGCCATCAGGGCCGGGAAGCTGATCAGCGAGCCGCCCCCGGCCAGGGCGTTCACGAACCCCGCTGCCGTGGCGGCGGCGGCCAGGGCGAGCCCGGCAGGATCCAGGGTCGGGGAGGGCATCGCTCAGCAGCTGTCGCTGTGCACCAGGATCGCGAGCGCCTGGCGCAGGGAGTTCGCCACGGGTGAGAACCGGATGGCCCGCTCCCCGATCGCCTGGGGTTCCGCCTCACTGGTCTCTGCCTCGATCACCACCTTCAACCGGATAGCCCGGAAGCCCGTCTGTCGGGGGTCTTGCTCACGCCGCCGGCTTCCAGGCGGCGGCGGTTCCGAGGCGACCAGCCAGGCAGCCTCGGCGCCTCGAGAGCACCGTCTCCGACCGATGGCGCTGCCCGTGCTGCTGCATCCCGGAAGCGGCGGGAGCCGGGGGAGCACACCGACAGGCGCGTGGAGCGCCATCGGGCCGCCAACCGAGTGATCGACAACGACGGCATCGGCGTGGTCATGTGAACGGTCCCTGCCAGTGCGGGAGCGGCCTGCCGGGACCCGCCGTTCTGTCTATCCGGCTACCGGCCCGTGCAAGGCCGATCACCCGCCGTCCAGGGTGCGGTCCACAGGTTGAGCGCATCGCCTGAACCGGAGGAGGGGTACGTGCGCTGCTGCTTGCCGGCGCTCAGGCCGCTGAAACGATCGCGAGCCTGAACCTCGCTGAAGCCGGCGATCATCTTGTGTTCCGCCCCTCTCTCCACGGCGGAAACTACAACCTCTTCCACTGCAGCCTGCCGAAACTCGGGATCACTGTCTCCTGCGTGGTGAATCCCGACGATCCTGAATCCTGGCGCGCCGCCACGCGCCCCAGCACCCAGGCCTTCTTCGGCGAGTCGATCACCAATCCCAAGCGCGACATCCCTGATCTGCGGGCGATCGCCGATGTGGCCCATGCCGCGGGGGGTGCCGCTGATCATGGACAACACCGTGGCCACCCCCTACCTGATCCGGTCGATCGCGTGGGGTGCCGACATCGCGAGGCCGAGTTGCCCGCCCATGCCAGGGAGCACTTCGGCAACCTCCCCCATCGGCGCATCGTCACGATTCCCGGTCAGCCGATCCATGAGCCGGCTGCCAGACCCTCCCGCTGACCGCGGCCGCTTCGCCTGAACCCCGGCCCTGCCCCGGCAGCTGACCGGTTGGTGCCGCCGCCGCCTGGGTGATACCTTCAGCAGGTGTCCGGATTCAGGCGCGGGTCGCTAGCTCAGCGGTAGAGCACTCGGCTTTTAACCGATTGGTCCTGAGTTCGAATCTCAGGCGACCCATTTCAATTTAGTCCTGGGCTCGAATCTCAGGCGGCTCATTTCAATCGCAGCCTTGATTCCTGGTGAAATCCCAGGTCTGGAGCTCAGTCTCACCAGTCCTCCCGGCTCTGCGAACGGGGACAGATGAGCAGCATCTGGGCCCGGTGTGGACGGTTTTCTGAAACGTTGTTGAACCTGTTTCAAGCGGCCGATCGAGATCGGAAGCAGGCGAGGCGGCCCGGGCACGCATGCCGTTCCAGGCTTCCAGAACGCGCAGGCGCGGCTCCGCATGGAGGACTGTTGCCACCGGCTGCGCGAGGCGGCCCGCAGCCCCGCTGCGGTGGGGGGCGGGGTCAAGGCCCCGTCCACAACCCGGATGGGGAGCGCTGCGCAGCCAACGCCAGCACCGGCGGGCATGGTTCAACCCTTGAGGTGCCCCCCGACCATGAAGAGGGCCGGAGCGGAGCCCCCACAGAGACCTGGCGGTCACCTCAGCGGAGCACCTGCCTCAAGGATCTGCGCCTTGATCAGGCATCGACACCGACAACCTGGAGCAGGATCCGGACGCAGGCAGGCCGCAGCTCCTCCGGCAGGCTGCCGATGCGCCGACGGACATGCGGCATCGCCGGGGGGGTCATGCCACCTCAGCCGGACGCGGCATGAGACGTTCAGTGCGCTTTGGCTGAATGGTGGATGCTCGACGGGGATGTCGAGTTCATCTCCCCATCGCCGGGCGTGGCTTGACATTGGGCCCATGCGTGAATGGAAAGGCCACCAGAACAATGTCAGGGCGCGCCAGCATCCAGCAGCCACGATCGGTTCGCCGTCTGAGAAGCTGGAGAAATCGGGTTCTTCCGCAGGGTCGTCAACAGCCTGACCCGCCAGGGCCATCACTGCCAACTCGTGGTCGCTGAGCTCGGCCGAATCCTGGCCGAGCTGCTCCAGCAGCCACCGTCGATCCGCAGAGGACAGGTCAGGACAGGTTCGCTTCGTAGCGGTCAGGCTTCTGCGAAGCCGTTGCAGGCGATCGCCCCAACCTTCTCCTGCCGGAAGCCCCGCACCACCTCCACCAGAATCAGCTCACCGATCGCGATCGGCGTCACACCCAGCAGGCCATCGAGGCGTGCCACCTTCGGGGTGCTGACCCCATGGAGGAAATCGATCCAGACCGAGGAGTCGACGACGATCACGGCAGCTCCCGATCCACTGCCTCTGGAGTCTCTGGATCGGCATCTAGCCGCTGGGCCTCCAGGTCACCCTCCCAGCGGAGCCTGCCGCGGAAGGAGCGGATTTCCCCCTGCTGCTGCAGCCGTACCAGGGCGCGCAGCCCCAGCTCCACCGCCTCACGCTTGCTGCGGGCGCCGGAGGCCTGCATCGCCTGCCGCATCAGGGCGTCGTCGATGACGATGTTGGTGCGCATGCTTCCGGGCCTGGCGACGGCGGCTGATGTGTAAAGCCCAGGCAGTCCATACACATCAGGCAGTCACCGGCCCCGCGCGCTCCTTCCTGGTCGTGGTGCTCTGGTGCACCCCCTCTGCCCCCAGGAGTTTCCGCCTCAACGGCTCTGGCAATAGCCCGTGACGTTGCTGGGGTCGTCCCCCGGGAGAGCGGATGAGCCTCACCCTGATCGAGGCAGCCACGGATTGCGTTGAAACAGCCCGAGACCCGCCTGGAGCACCTGGCGGCGATCAAGACCTTCAGCGAGGGGGAACTGCTCGCACGGCTGCCATTCATGAACATCGCCGGCGGCGGCCTCTTCTACTCCGTGGAGAAGGAGCTGCCCTCTGTTGGCTTCCGGGCCGTGAACGAGGGCTACCGCCAGAGCTATGGCGTCGTTGACCCGCAATCCGAGGCCGTGCACCTGTTCGGCGGCGACGTCGATGTCGACCGCTCCATCGTGGACCTGCAGGGCCCCGAGGCCCGCGCCTCCCAGGTGGAGATGAAGGTGCGCTCCATGCGCCTCAGCCTCGAGGCCGCGCTCATCAACGGCGATGCCACCGCCAGCCAGGCCCGCGGCTTTGACGCCCTCGCCCGCGCCACCGTCGGCCAAGGGGTCTACAACGTGAGCACCAACAACCTGGGCGTGATGGTGCATCACTACCAGGAGTGCCAGATCCTCACCGTCGATCGCGACGCCCAGGGCCAGGAAGTCCTCGGCTACGGCGAGGCCGGCGGCACCAGCTCGATCTACTGCTGCACCTTCGGGGATCAGGGGGTGACGGGATTGCAGGGTCCTTCCAGGGCCGCTACGGCATCTCTGTGCGGGACCTCGGCGAAGTTCCCGACGCCCCCGTCTTCCGCACCCGCATCGACTGGTACGTGGGCTTTGGCGTCATGCACCCCCGCGCCGCCGGCCGCCTCCACAACATCGCCCCACTGACTTGAGGCGCCAGGGGCGCCCTCGATACGGGGGTGCTGGCTGCGGTGGGAGTGGCTGCATTGGGCACTTTCAGCCGCAGAGCCTCCTTGATCCCTCCTCGATTCCTTCCTTCCACCCGGAGACCGAACCATGGCCCCGTCCAAGGGGATCCCCCTCCTTGATGCCGCCACCCTGCTGGTGGGCTGGAGCAACCGCAGCGCCAGCCGCGGACACGACAAGGTGTTCGTCAGCGGTGAGGTGGTGCAGCTCTCCACCAAGCTCGATGCCTACAACCGCTTCTCGCTGATCTCCGCCCACCCCGGTCACAGCCAGGCGGTGACGGTGCTTCTGGAAGTCGCCCCCCAGCTGCGCGATGGCCGCATGGGCACCTTTGTCGGCGTCGCCAGCGTGGCCATCCCCGCAGAGGGTGGCCGGGTGGAGGCGCACATCAACGTCCAGGACATCCAGATCGATCCGGCTGATGCCGCCAATGCCGATCCCCCGGCCCTCTGCTTTGCCCGCGCCACCATCTCCCCCTCCACTCCCGAGGGGATGACCGTGGGCCTGACTGCCACCCTGCCCGCCTGAGGGAGCCGAGCTGATGAGCGATCGCTTCCCCAATCTCGGCGCTATGCCGTCCCGGCAGGGCAACACCCCCTCCCTCTCGACTGGTGCCGCCTCGGCCCAGGCTGGGATGGTGCGGATCCAGCGCGGCAGCGAGACCCGCTACGTGTGGCCGGTGCATCTGCCCGGCTGGCTGGCCATCGGCTGGCAGGTGGGCAGCGGGGAAGGGATGGCTGCGGCGACACCGCCGGCGCCTGTCGTCGTGACGCCCGAGCCGCAGGCACCGGCAAGGACCACATCTGGAATCAGCGGTCATCGGCCCGCCCCTCCGGTGGGAACCGGAAGCACTGGACGGCCGGCGCCTGCGGCATCGGCACCGCAGCAGGTTCCGGCGACAACCACTGGTGACAGCCGAGAGGCCGCCACTCCTTTTGCAGCGCAAACGATCTCCCCTCCCTCAGCAGCCGATTCCTCGCGACAACCCGAGGCCGATCTGACACCTCACCTGCCCACGAACCTGCTGGGCCTCGATCAGGAGCCCGACGGGGAGCAGGCCCCGTCCGCTGAAAACAATGCAGTTTCTGCATCCAATCCTGAGCCAGAAGCCGCAGACCAGCCGGCGGAGGGGAGCGGGAGCGAGATGGAATTGGCGCCCGCACCAGAAGCCGATGCGGTTGCCGCAGAAGTGAACCCGCCTGCTGACGAAACAGCGACTGAACCCGCCGCCCGCCGCCGGGGCCGGCCCCGCAAGGTGCGCCCAGAGCCCCAGCCGGAGCCGGAGCCTGCCAGCGATTCGCACGATCGGGGCCAGCCGCCTGCTCTGCTCACTACCGATGGCGACGACCCCTTCGGGCTCGATCCCCTCCTCTGATCCCCCTTCGATCTCTCCCACCTCCACGCCCACCAGGCCTGCATGAGCACCCCGAAAAGCAGGCTGTTCGAGCGGGTGGAGGTGTTCACCCGCGCCACCACCGACGCGCTCAACAAGGCGATCACGGAGGTGCTCGATGCCCGCAGCCCCTGGCAGCTGCTCTACCGCCTCAGCCGCATCGTCTTCCTCGGCCTCGTCCTTTACCTCGGCTGGATCCTGGTGGTGGTGCAGCCGGATCTGGCCCGCCGGCTGATGCTGCCCCAGGGGCAGACGCTGCAGCAGCGCTACACCCGCCACCACTCAGAAGTCGCCACCCTGCTGCGCTCTGCGGTCGGTGCCGAGACCTTTGGCCTCAACACCCTGGTGCTCGCCGCCTGGGACAGTGCCGCCAGCCTGCAGGTACTCGCTGCCGAGGGCCGCACACCCCGGCTCCCTTTGCAACCAGGCCAGCAGGCCCTGGTGAGTGTGGCGATGGCCAAGGTGCTCAGCCATGCCGCCCTTGGCCTGTGCGAGAGCGAGCGGCCCCTGGCCCTCAACCTCGATGAATCCGAGCTGCCCAAAGGCACGACCCTGATGGTCTGCCCGATCGGCTGCACCGCCAAGGCCCAGCCCACCGGCCTGCTGGTGGCTCTCTACGACCGGCCGGCCGCCGCCGTGATGAACGAGGCCGTGCCAGCGGGCAATGCCCTCGCCGCCCGCGAGCTGCTGCAGCGCCGCCAGCGTGAGCAGCTGATGCTCCTCTCCCGCCGTCTTGGCCAGCTCCTGGAGGGGGAGTGATGGCAACGCCAGGAACTGCCGGAGAATGACCCTGCTTTGCCTTGTGCGGCACCTTGCAGCTCACCCGACACGCTGCCGACAAGCTGGAGACCTACGGAATCGCCGGCGACAGGCTGGCGAGTTGGCGTGCTGCACTGAGCAGCGGTGAGCCCTTTCTGGATGTGAGCACCGGTGCCCGCGGGCTGGTGATCCATTGGGAGGATCGACCATGGATCGTGATCCTGAGGGAGGATGGGTCAGCGGTCGTGACGACCTATCCCAGCGACGAGCGAACCGTGACGAATCGCCGAGAAGGTGGCCGGTGGATCTCTCCCAGCAACTGACCGTCCAGCTCAAGGGGATGGAACGCCTGGTCGACGCCGACACCGGCGCGATCCTGTTTCGCCACCCCACGCTGCGGGGCATCCCGGATCTGGTGGTGGAAGGCGACGGCTACACGCTGGAATTCATCGGCCCCACCCTGCTCTGTCTCGACATCCAGGATCCGAGCGGCATGGCCCGGCTGCTGGCGGAACCGGTGAAAGCACAGCTGCCAGTCGGCGTCTGAAGTCGGGTCGGCACTGGGTTGGCGACTGGCAAGAGAGGGTGAATGCCACAAGCCATGGCCGCCAACTCCTCCACTCCTGACAGCAGCGCTGCTGATTCCTCGCCCGCGGTGACGCCGGAGACGGGTGCTCCTGCCGCAGCCCCTCCGGGCCCGCCGACAGGCCCTGACACCAGCGGTTTTTCCCGCCTGCAGGACAAGGCCCTGCAGTTCGCACCCAACGAGGTGCACGCGCCTGACTACAGCCTCAGTCGCCTGGATCGGGAACGCCTGCCGCTGCCCCATGACGGCTGGCAGGGGTTCGACTCCGCCGAGGCGACCCATGCGCACCATGGCCTGGAACTGCCCAAGGCAGAAGCGCAGGCCCAGCAGCCGAAACCCGGCCAGCCCCAGCTGCCCCGCCGCAAGGAGGGCGGCCGGCCGGAACGCCCGGACGGACGCTGAACGCGCGGCAATAGAGGGGGAGTGCTTCCCCCCATGGCCCACACCAGCTCCTCCACCGCCTCCACCCCGGCTGCTGCTCCGCTGCCGACCCAGACCTTGCCGGTTCCGGACTTGCCGGCTTGACAGATCTCCTGCGGCAGCCAGCCGCCGACGCCGGACCCCTATGCGGCGGAGCCCTGGCAGCAACCGGTGGACTGGTTGCCGCTGCCGGCGATCCAGCCGGGGGAGCAGAAGCTGGTGGGCCTGGTCGCGATCTATCCCGGTGAGGGGAATGTGCTGGCGGTGCGAGCTGCCGGGAACTACACCGTCGACTGGGGAGACGGCACGGTGGAGCACGTGAGCTCGCCGGCCCAGACGATTCGCCGCCATCAGGAGTGGTTCGGCAACAGCCTCTATGGCCCAGCGGATCGGTTCTGGATCACCGCGGCGAGCAACACCAGCTGGCAGCAGAGGATTGAGGGCACCTTCCTCGTCTACCGCAACGGCAACCGCCTCTCGGCTTCCGAGTACCGGATCGAGGAGAACAACGGCAACGTGGAGCTGGTGCTCACCACACCGCTGCCCAGTGGCGTGTACTCGTATTTCTACGGCAGCTGGAGCTGGGGCGAGACGGTGATCGAGCCGATCAAGGCCGAACATCGCTACAGCTACAACACAGTCTCTGCTGCCAGTCGCTGCAGCTGGGGGTACCGGCAGGTGATCGTGACGATCACACCGCAGGCAGGCGCGAACCTGACGATGGTGGATCTGAGCCCGCAGCACAGCAGCATCAGCCAGGACGATGCCTCCGCTCCCTGGCTGGATCTGGCCCTGAATCTCCCCCGCGCCGAGGGTGGAGCCAGCATCGTGTTCTGCGGCTACGAGCGCTACAGCACCTACGTCCAGCTGCCACCTCTGCCGCATGTGACCACCGCCAGCGAGGCGTTCTATGAGTGCACCTCACTGAGGCAGCTGAAACTGGAAGGGATGGCCTCGCTCAGCGATGCCTCCCATCTGGTGTACGGCTGCAATCTGCTCAAGCAGCTTCACCTGGCCGGCATCACTTCTCTCACCAGCCTTGAGTGGGCCTGCCAGGAGGCGCCGGATCTGGAAAGGGTCTGGATCGAGGATGCCGAGGCGTTGGAGTCCACCGCCAACCTCTTCTACAAACGCCGCAGTCTGCGTCAGGTGGTGATCACGGGCGCCGAGCGGATCGAGCAGATGGGCGGGATGTTCCTGTACTGCAGCGCCCTGGAGGTCGCGCCGGAGCTGCACACTGCCGAGGTGGTGGACATGCACGAGATGTTCGCCAACTGCACGTCTCTGCGCCATGTACCGCAGTACGACACGGCCAATGTGACGACGATGGAGAGCATGTTCTCCGGCTGCCGTGCACTGGAGACGATCCCGGCGTTCGACACCCGCAAGGTGACGACGATGCGCTGGATGTTCTCCAGCTGCACCACGCTCTCCAGGCTGCCCAGGCTGGATCTGCGGGCGCTGGAGACGATGGAGGGGATGTTCTCCGGCTGCTACGGGCTGATGAACCTGCCGGCGCTGCCGCTGGGCAACGTGAGCAACGGCCAGAGCGTCGACGTGGGCTCCAACAGCGGCACCAACGAGCTCAGCACCGCTGATCTGGCGATCGCCACCGCCAAGGGCTGGAAGGTCCTCTATTGAGGTCCGGAGCACGCTGCCAACGGGCGGAGGGTGCCATCGTTGGTACATACGGGAACCGACGTCATGGCGCTCGCGATTGATCTCAGCGACCACCAGGCCCAGGCGCTGGCGGAGGCCGCTGCTCGCCTGCAGGTCTCGGAAGCCGATCTGGCTGCCGCTGCGGTGCGGGATCTGATCGCCCAGCCGGCTGACGACTTCGATGCCGCCGCTCAGCGGGTGCTCAGCAAGAACGCAGAGCTGTATCGGCGCCTCGCCTGATGCGCTGGCTGCAGCTGGCTGAGGTGCTGGAGCTGCACCGGCGCCTCCTGGCGCAAAGCGGCGGGAGCCCTGGCCTGCGGGATCTGGGGCTCCTGGAGGCTTCCCTGGCCCTGCCGAGGCAGAGCTTTGCCGGTGCTGATCTCTATCCCGGCCTGATCGCCCAAGCGGCCGCACTCGGCTTCTCCCTCATCCAGAACCACCCATTTGTGGACGGGAACAAGCGCATCGGACACGCCGCGCTGGAGATCACCCTGGTGCTGAACGGTCTGGAGCTGACCGCTGAGTGGGGGCGATGACGCCCCACCAGCCCAGGCCCCCTCAGCTGCAGTGGCTCGCCGCCGCCGCCGCCCGCGCCCCATGGGCCGGGAAGGTGACCACGAACGAGCGAGCGGCCTGAGCGCAGAGGGGCAGGCCACGAACCGCACGCCCTCATGCCGGAACACCGCCGGGGCATCGGGCGGCACGACGCAGACCGCCGGGATGCCGTGGCGCTGCAGCCCCGCCGCGACCGAGCGGGACTCGGTGGAGGCATTGACCACCAGGCCCCGCTCGGCTGCCTGCCGCAGGGTGGCCTGATTGGCCGGGCCCATGGGGAAGTGGGTGTAGGACCAGGCCGCCCGCAGGTGCCGCGTGGCCCGGGTGGAACATGACGCCGGCCGGCAGGGCCGCCACCTGCTGGATGAAGGCTGCCGCTGTGGTGCCGAGCCGGCCGGCGCTGAGCCGATCCCAGTGCAGGCGCGTGCGGAAGCCAGCCTCGGCGTAGCAGCCCTGATTACCCGCCAGGGAACAGGAGGAGGGGCAGGTGAGCCGGCTGGTGCTGGAGACGGCGATCGGCCCGGTTTTGGCCTTGCCGGTGGGGAAGCTGAGGGCAGCGCGATGGGACTCGGCTGGAGCCACGGCGGAGGGGACGCAGGACCCCGCCCCCGACCGCGCCGCAGGTCAAGGGCTCGCCACACCCCAACGGCGCGTCAGCGCCCAGCACAACAGGCGGCGAGCCAGGCCCGACCCTTGCCGCGGCGCGGATCCTGGGGCGGCCTGCGGTCCCGGCCGTGCCACCCGAGGACCATAAAGGCGGGGCCTTCTGCTGCAAGGCCACGGGCCCGAGTTGATGCCAGCACCGGTCACAGCACAGCCGGCCAGGCGCAGCCCAACGCCGTACCGGGGCGGTCCACAAGTGGCTCAGTTTTCGATGTCGCCTCGATGCCGATGCCGCAAACCCCTGCGGGCCAGCCCCGAGAGGCCGGCACCGCAGGGGCACAGGGCCTCAGAGCACCCGCACAGCGGCCTGGGGCCCAAGCACGATCTGCTATTCGAAGCCAGGATCAGGGCCTCGGCGCGGGGCACGGAGTGCGGCTGGGCGCTGATGTGGCCCTCGCGATCGAGGAGCAGCACCCGCAGCAGCTGGCCGGCGGCATCAAGCAGATGCACCGAGACGATGCGGATGGGGCAGCAGGGCCTGGAGGGGGAAGAGAAGGCCATGGCCGGGAAGGCGAACGACCGGGCCGAACCGCACCGGGAAGGAGACGGCCGGCAAGGGGCCCGAGCCTGCGAGGGATTCACGTCAGCCCTTGCCGGACGGCCCGCGCCAGGGCAGGCCCAGACGGCGTTTGCCGAGCCGGCCAGCCGATCCGTCCCGACAGCACCTGCCCCCGCATTGCTTGGTTCGCCCTTGTCGCCACCGGCACTGCTGGGGGGCACCCTCAGTCCCGATCGCGACCGCGTCAGCGTTCCGCCCAGCCGCCGCTCCGCACAGGACGAACCCACCATTGGGCTGGGAAAAGCCGGGATCA
>Ga0315900_10007506_pt1 | contig 14309 bp, 12 predicted proteins | sample LakEriMetagenome_FD_203521 | JGI IMG/M metagenome (GOLD analysis project Ga0315900, IMG submission 203521) | Freshwater fungal communities from buoy surface, Lake Erie, Ohio, United States - Buoy 12 MA114 | ecosystem: Environmental > Aquatic > Freshwater > Lake > Lake biofilm | place: USA: Lake...
GCAGGGCAACGGCGGCGACCTGAAGACGGGCCTGCCGCTGCAGAGCCTGCATGATGGGTGGGAATGGGTTCATGAGCCGCTGCGGCTTTCAGCCTTCATTGAGGCGCCCTGCGACGCCATGGAGGTGGTTCTGGCAAGGCACGAGAGTGTCCGCCAATTGGTCGAGAACGGCTGGCTGCACCTGTTCGCGATTGAAAGCGGGGAGGGCTGTCTGAGGCAGCGCTGCCGGGACGGTTCCTGGCGCGTGGTTTTTTCCGAAGAGACTTCGATCAACGAAGCGTAATCAGGCCATGAAAGCGACCCTCGCATTCCTCTTGATGATTCCATGGATGAGCAGCCCCGGCCAGGAGCTGCGGCCCTGGCCTGAGTATCGCGTCTTCCTCTGGATGGGGGAGAAGGGCCAGAAGGCGCTGAAGGATCCGGCCATGCCGGAGCGTCTGCGCGAACTCGGCATCAACAGCGGCATGACCGGGCCGGGAGGAGATGCGTCCTTTTACCGCGACAACGGCTTCGGACACTACGTGGAGAACATCATCAACGAGGGGCTGTGCCTGAAGTTCCGCTCCAAGGTCACGAACTGGGACGCCTTCGTCAAAGGCTGGTCGGAGACGCGTGACCGGGAGTCGCTGGTGCGTGACTACTCCCTGGAGGATCCGGCGTGGCTTCAGAAGATGAGTGAGCGGATGCGGAAGACGGCCAGGGATGCCGCGGCCGGATCGCCGCTGCTCTATGACCTGCGTGACGAGCTTTCCACGACCGTCTCGGCGAACCCCTTCGACTACGACTTCTCGCCGGTGTCGCTGGCTGCGTTCCGGGAGTGGCTGAAAGAACGTTACGGCTCGCTCGACGAGCTTAACCAACAATGGGAAACGAGGTTCCCCTCGTGGGAGGAGGTGACTCCGTTCACGACCGACCAGATCAAGCAGCGCATGGCTTCGGGAAAGCCCGAGGCCGCGCAGAAGACCGACTGGGCGGAGGTGCGCGCCGTGAAGCTCGACCTGGCGAAGGCCAAGTCGGAGCGCACGCGGTGGAACCTCGCACCCTGGGCGGATCATCGCAGCTACATGGATCTGGCCCTGGCGCGTGCGCTGGAACATTTCCGCCAGGTCTCCCATGAAGCCGATCCTGCGACGCCGGTGGGCATCGAGGGCACCCAGATGCCGCATGCATTCGGTGGCTACGACCTGTGGCGCATGAGCCGGGTGCTGGACTGGGTGGAGCCGTATGACATCTGCAACTCACGCGAGATCTTCGGCTCCTTCATGCCCGGGAAACCCATCCTGGCGACGGTGTTTGAAAAGGAGACGAACGCCGCCATGCGCCGGCTCTGGCACCTGCTGCTGGAGGGTGACAAGGGGTCGATCGTCTGGTGGAGCGAGGATGTGATCGACTTCACGCAGCCGGGGCTGCCGCTGACGGCCAAGGGCAGGGCGCTGGCGCCGGTGTTCAAGTCGCTGACCACGCCGCTCGCGAAGCTGTTCCTGCAGGCCGAGCGGGAGCGTGACCCTCTGTTCATTCATTACTCGCAGCCAAGCATTCAGGTGGCCTGGCTGCTCGAGTCGGCGGCCGATGGCAAGACCTGGCTGCGGCGCTTCAGCAGCTACGAATCTGACCACAACCGTCACGCCGTGGTGCGCAACGCCTGGCTGAAGGCCCTGCAGGACCTCGGCTTCAGCCCGTTGTTCCTTTCCGGGGAGCAGCTGGAGGCGGGCCTGCCGCCATCGGCCCGCTTCCTGGTGCTGCCGCAGAGCTGGGCGATGAGCCTTGCGGAGCGCGAGGCGGTGCGCGCGTTTTCGCGCCGGGAAAACCGGGTCGTCGTCGCCGACGGGCCGCATGGCCTCTTTGACGAACACGGGACCCTGCGCCCGGAATTTTCATGGCCTGCGGGCGAGGCTCCGGAAAGCGTGCGGCTGACGTTTGGCACCAATCCGGGGGACAAGGTGTTTGAGGAGAAATCGGACAGCTTGAGCGGTTATCCCGTGAAGCGCCTCAAGGCGGAAATGGACGTCGCGGAGCTGGAGGCAATCCGCGGGCTGCTGGAGGAGCGCGGCGTGAGGCCGCCGGTGAAGGTGCCCGCCGAGGCCAGGGTGCGGGTGCATCGTTTCAAGGCCGGTGACAAGGCGCGGCTGCTGGCCTTTGAAAGGAACGTCGAATACAAGATGCGCGAGGAGCTGGCGCAGGTGGGAGGCAACGAGCAGCTTGAGAAACCGGTGAGCTTCACGGCGAAGATGCAGCAGCCCGGCCATGTCGTGAACCTGCGCACGGGCGAGAAGCTGGGCAAGGTTGCCGAATTTGAGGTCAGGCTCGATCCGTGGCAGCCGGCGTTGTTTGCCGTGCTGTCCGAAGAGCCTTCGAGTGATGTGGTGGCGGAACTGCTCAAGTGACACCGGCATGCGTTTGTTCTGCCTTCTCCTTCTTCCTGCGCTCAGCCTGCATGCGGCGGATTCCATCCAGCCGGGCGAGGTCTCCACTCCGTTTCCGACCCTGACGAACCTGGCGGTGGAATGGCAGGTCGAGGGCGATGACGACCTGGACGCCACCTGCAGACTTCGATATCGCAAGGCGGGTGAAGATCGCTGGCTTGAAGGCATGCCCCTGATCCGCGTGCCGCAGGGATCAAGCCGGGGCACGAAGCCGGTGTTCACCTGGACGAACCGCCTCAGCGGCAGTGTCTTCGACCTGGAGCCGGGGACCGAGTATGAGCTGGAGCTGAGCCTCCGTGATCCGGATGGAGGTGAAGCCGTGAAAACCGTCAAGGCGGGAACCAGGCCGGAGCCGGTTGCGAAGGCGGACGCCATCCTCATCCAGGGAGGCAAATCCGACATCAACCGGGTGAAGCCGGGCGAGGTGCTGCTGCTGCAGGATGGTGACTACGGTGCGGTGACCTTCAACCGGGATGGGGAGCCTGGGCGTCCGATCGTCTACCGAAGCACGGGCGGAGGGGCGGTCTTCAAGGAGGCCGGGCTATCCGGGCGCAGGTGGGTTTATCTTGAAGGTGTCACCGTCAACGGGCCGGTGCGCATGAACGGCAGCGAGCACTGCGTGGTGCGGCGTTGCGTCATCCGCTCCCAATATGGGATCAAGGCTTACAAGCCGGGAATGATGAATGCGTGCATCGAGGACAACGTCATCACCGGCATACGTGAGTGGCGCGCGGAGATCCTGGGGGCTGAAGGGGACAATGACGGCGAGGGCATCCAGTTCACGGGCTGCGGCAATGTCATCCGTCACAACAGGGTGAAGGGCTTCCGCGACTGCATCTCCCACATGGAGGACGACGGCGCGGGGCCGCAGATGTGCAACGACGTCCTTAACAACGACATCCTCGCGGGCCTTGACGACGGGATCGAGGGCGACTTTGCGATGCACAACTGCCGCTTCCTGCGCAACCGCCTGACCCACTGCTTTGTCGGCATCAGCTCGCAGCCCGGCCTGGGCGGCCCGAACTACTTCATGCGCAACGTCCTTTTCAACATCATTCATGAAGCCTTCAAGCTGCACAGGTTCAGCCGGGGGGATGTCATTCTTCACAACACGTCGGTCAAGGCGGGTGACGCCCTTGGCGTCTACACGGGCGAGGAGTTCGACCATGTCCGCATTGAGCATAATTGGTTTGTCGGAGGCAGCCCGCCGCCAGGCCCCGGACCGGGCGGGCACTCGCCGGGCAGGGGGCGGGTGGTGGACCTTCAGCGGTTTGGTGACCACTGCATCATTGACCATAACGCCTACTCCGTCCGCGGGCTGCCGCTGGAGGGGAAGTTTTTGAGCCAGGTGTTCAGGAAGCTTCCAGGGGAGCGTTTCGAGGCGCATGGGCGCGAGATCCCCTATGACGGACCTTTTCCCGAGGATCTGATGCAGATGAATGAACCGCCTGATCTCACGGGTTTTCGTCAGGCTGGGGCCTATGCCGGAGACGAGCCTGCACCGGTTTATGGACCGAGGCGATGAGGCGTCTCACATCGTCACCAACGGGCCCGCCTTCACGACCTGCAGGTCCCGTCCCTGCTCTTGCGGATGGGCAGCAGTTCCTCATGGCTCCACAGGTCGGACGGTGCTCCGCTGGTATGCCCGTCGCCACCGTTGTCGGCGAGGATCACGCCGTGGGTTTTAAACCCTTCGAGGATGCCCCTGGCCGCGCCCTCGAAGCCGGACGTGTCAAAGGAGGCCTTGAGCCTGAACGGCATGCCCATGGGGGGAAGGGTTTCATCCTTGTGCGGGCTGGCGAAGTGGGTGGCCGGGGCGACGCAGGCGCGGCGTGACTTTCTGACGGTGAACGGCAGGGCGTGAGTCAGCTTTTGAGCGCCGCAGATTTCGTCGTGGCGCGCGAGGCCTGGAAGGATCGGCAGGCGTGCGGGGTCGGCGCTGGTCCAGCCGACGGGGCGCGTGCGTGGTGACTTCAGGTCAAAGACGGCCCCGCTCGCTGTTTTCCAGGCCCGTCCGCCGTCGACAGGCAAGGCGTGGAAAAGCTCGAAGAGCATCGAGTTGTCCTTGTCGAGGACGAGCACATGCCTGTCGCCATCGCCCTGGGGGCCGCCTTCAACAGGGGCGTCGGGTGGAATGGGATAGGGGCCGGGATCGCTTTCATCGGCATGCTCAAAATGACAGGAACCCGGGGCTGGTCCTTGCCTGCGACCTGATGCGGAATGCCGCCGGGCGCGCCCTTCCAAACAAGGCCGAAATACTCGTGCAGGGGCTTGTCCGCGCCGATGGGGGTGATGATGGCTTCGCTCAGCGGGTCGACCTCATCCCTGGAGATGTCCCGGTTCCAGGCGTCATCGGCATCCATGAGCGGGATGCCGCCGAGGTCAGCGTTGGGGCCGGTCCTGAGGGTGGCATGCTGGGCCTTGGCCAAAGGGGGGCGGCAGGAGGAGCCGCAATGCGGCCGGAATCCATGTCTGCGCCCGGATTCCTGCGGTCCTGGGGCGTCGCAGGGAAGGCCGCATAAGGTTTCAGAAACGTGGACCTGGGCGATGGCAGCGGGTCTGGCTGAACAAACGATGTGTTTCAGGCCGGGAGATCACTTCGCCTCGGCCTTGAGCTTGGCCTTCTCCTCAAGCTTCTTTTTGAACTTGGCCACCTTGGGGCTGACGACGACACGGCAGTAGCCCTGGTAGGGGTTGTTGGCGAAGTAGTCCTGGTGGTTGTCCTCGGCGGGATAGAACTTTTTCAGCGGAACGATTTCCGTGACGATCTTGCCCTGGATCTCCTTCTGGGCCTCGGCCATGGAAGCCTCGGCGATCTTCTTCTGCTCCTCGTTGGAATACATGATGGTGGAGCGGTACTGGGGGCCTTCGTCGTTGCCCTGGCGGTTGAGGGTGGTGGGGTCGTGGGCGAGCCAGAAGAGGTCGATGATGTCCTTGAAGGTGATGATGTCGGGGTCGTAGTCGATGCGGATCACCTCGGCATGGCCGGTGTCGCCGTTGCAGACCTGCTTGTAGGTGGGGTTGTCCAAGGTGCCGCCGGCGTAGCCGCTGACGACCTTCTGCACGCCCTTGAGCATCTTGTACTGGGCTTCGACGCACCAGAAGCAGCCGCCGCCGATCACGGCGGACTCGGTTTTACCAGAAGGGGCGGGGTCGGCGGAGAGGGCGGGTGAGACGAGCAGGGACATGACGGCAAGGATGGCGAAGGCGGATTTCATGGTCGCGAGGGGAACTGGATAAGGATGACGACACAACCGTTACGAACCGGGCGATCCTTTCAGATGAAACTGGATGAAAGCGGTTTCGGGGATTGGAGGCTGGGCCGTTTGGTTTATTCCTGGCGCCGGGCAGGCAATGTTTTGGAGGCCAGATCGAGGAACTTCTGGGAGGCGGTGGCCCAGCTGAAGTTGTCACGCACCCACTGGAGGGCGGTGGCCGCCATGGTTTGGCGACGTGCCGGGTTTTCGATGAGCTCGATGATGGCATCGGCAAAGGCGGAGGCGTCGTCGGCGAGCAGGGCGTGGCGGCCGTTTTCGACGGGCAGTCCCTCGGTGCCGATGTGGGTGGAGACGAGGGCGAGGCCTGCGGCCATGCCTTCGAAGACCTTGATGCGGGTGCCTCCGCCGACGCGCAGGGGCAGGATCATGATGCTGGCACGTTCGAGGTAGGGACGAACGTCATCGACGGTGCCGGTGACCTCGATGCTGGGGTCCTCGGCGGCGAGGGCGCGGATGGCGGGGGTGGGGTTGCGGCCGATGAGGATGACCTTCACCGAGGGGCAGCGGGCCTTGACGGCCGGGTAGCTTTGCCGAACAAAATATTCGATGGCATCGACGTTGGCGTGCCAGTCCATGCTGCCGAGGAAGGCGAGCACGGGCTCGTTGGCGGTGCTGGGGTGGAAGTAGTCGGGATCGACCCCGGTGGGCACCCAGCCGAGGACGTTTTTCATGCCGCGTTCGTCGCGGAAGGTTCGTTCCTCGTCCTCGGAGACGGCGATCTGGCCGGTGGCCTGGGCGGCGGCGGCGTCTTCGAACCGCCGTGTGAGCTGCCATTCACGGCGGCAGATCCAGCGGCGCAGCGGGTTCGCGGCGTTTTCCGTGTGGCGTTTCCAGATGAGGGATTCGACGTTGTGCTGGAAGACGATCACCGGCGCCTTTGGGGCGGGCCTGAGGCCGGTGAAATGAATCCAGGACATGAGGTAGTCGGCGACGACGAGGTCATGCTTGCCGGCTCCGAGTTGGTTCTGGATGATGCGGCGTGCCTCGGCGGAGGCGTATTTTTGGGAGGCGAAGGGATGGCTTCCTGTCAGGCAGTTCCAGAGCACGGAGGCGTAGAAGCGTGAGGTGCCGCCGCGAGGAGGATCCAGGTCGAAGGTGAGCAGTTCGTCGCAGTATTCGGAGGCCCTGGCCACGGCATCGTCGGAATCCTGCGGGGTGCGGGGGCAGAGGTAGGTGATGCGTGCGTGGCGGCGCATCTGGCGCAGCATGTGGTAGGTGCGCAGGCGGTCGCCGCCGTTGAGCGGATGGAGGAGGCGCACATTGACCCAGAGGATGCGAGTTTGGGCGGACGTCATTGCGGGGTGTCGAGGAGCGGTCCGCCTGCGGCGGGCTGTTTATTATGCAGCTTGAAAATGCCGAAGACGGGCAGGTGCTGGGCTTTGGCGGCTTGCGCCTGGCAATTCAGCACCTGCCAGTCCTGGGAAGCGAACATCTGGTCGAGACGCAGCCAGGGCTGGAAGAGGGCCAGGGGATTGCGGGTGTCTCCAGGGAAGGTGTGGCCGAAGCCGCTGCCTGCCTGGAGATGGGCGTCCTGGAAGGTGTCGGCGTAGAGCTTGTAAACCGGGCCGATCGCAGGTGTGTTGAAGTCGCCGGCGATGATCACGGGCTCGGTTTCCTGGCGGATGCGGCGCAGAATTTCCGCCGCCTTGATCATCTGGCCGTCCCAGAAGGCCTGGTAGTGCAGCTTCTTGGATTCCAGGGAGGTGCCGGGCAATCCGAGGACGCCGAGGAGGAAGGCCCCGCGTCCGGTGGCTTCCAGGGCATCACGAGGACTGGGGAGGTGGATGCTGTAAATGACGATCCGCTTGCCTGCGTAGACGGTGACGAAGCGTGCGGCACCGAGGGTGACGACGGAACCGTTCTCACCGTTCATGGTGAGGTTTTCCGAGGCGAGCACCGGCCAGCGGCTGATCATCGCGAACTCACCGGTGTCGACGAACTCGCGGAATTCGCGGTAGTTGGCGTCGAGCCGGTAGCGTGCGGCACGTCCGCGTGCGTCCTGGAGCAGGATGAAGTCGGGCTTGAGCTCGGCCTTGAGGGTGGAGAGGGATGTGGAGCCGCTCTGGCCGCGGTTCCAGCTCAGGAGTCTGAGCTTTTCAAAAGGCTGGGGGGCTTCCAGGGCGCGTTCGGAGCGCCATTGGTAATTCAGGTGGGAGGTGAAGAAGAAGCCGCCGCCGATCAGAAGAAGCAGGAAGGATTTCCAGTCGAAAAGGAGGGCGGGGAGGAGCAGGGCGATGCCCGGCAGAAGCCAGATTGGCGAGGGCAGGTACATCAGCGTCGCCGTGGTGACGTTGGCCTGGCCGAAGTGGTCGATCGACAAGGCCACGCACGCCAGGGCGAGCAGGTAAATCAGGACGGTCAGCCGAACGGCAAGGCGCAGCAGACGAAGGGCGCCCTTGACGAGCGGATGGGCAAAGAAGTCCGACAAGGTGCCGGTTGAGCGCCTCACAGGTGGCAGTGGGGCTGAACGGCGGGATCTTGGATTAGACCTTGCGTTGCTGGCCGGGGCGTCTCCAGGCTCGTTGTCGAAGGTTTCATCGTCCCCAACCTCATGAACGAGGTCCTGATGCGCGGCTTCTGCAACGGGTCTGGCCTGCTCCAGGCTTTCGTACTCACGAATGCGGTCCAGCAGCATTTTCTCCTCCTTGGAAATCCGCTTTTTGCGGCGGTTCGAGGAGCTGGAGTCGTGCGGAAGTTCGTCGGACATGCGTTCGTTGGCGAATTCCGCTTCAGGCCGCGGCTTCCATGCGGAAGGATGCGGGGGTGGCTTGGAGCTGTGGTTCTGAAAGGGAAACCATGAGCGGATGGGCTAGCCCAGGGAGCTGGCTGCGTCAAAAGGGGAAAGAGGTCCTTCGCGGCGCTTCAAAGCAGGCTGCTGCTGGTCAGTTCGCGGTAGTAGGCGCAGGAGTCGAGCAGTGATGCATGGGTGCCATGGGCGATGATGGTTCCTTGGCGCATGACATGGATCACGTCGGCGCTGACGACGGTGCTGAGCCGGTGGGCGATCACCAGGCAGGTGCGGTCGGCGCGCAGCTTTTCCAGGGCTGACTGGATGGCGGCCTCGGACTTGGTGTCAACGGCGCTGGTGGCTTCATCCAGCAGCAGCATGGGAGCGTTTTTGAGAAAGGCTCGGGCCATGGCAATGCGCTGTCGTTCGCCACCGCTGAGCATCACCCCGCGTTCGCCGACAACCGTGTCGAGGCCGTCCGGGCGATCGCGGACGAAGTCGTCTGCGGAGGCCTGGCGAAGGGCCTGCCAGAGCTGTTCGTCACCGGCATTCGCGCAGCCAAGGAGGAGGTTGTCGCGGAGGGTGCCTGCGAACAGGAAGGCGTCCTGGGTCACATAGGCCAGGGTGGCCCGCAGAGAGCGCAGATTGTAGTCGGAGACGGGCCTGCCATCAATCAATACCTGGCCGGAGACGGGTTCATAAAAGCGCGTGAGGAGCTGGAACAGCGTGCTTTTCCCTGATCCTGTCGCACCGACGATGGCCACGGTCTGCCGTGGCAGGGCATGCAGGCTGACACCCCGAAGCACCGGCTGGCCATCCTGATAGCTGAAGCAGACCTGACGGAATTCGACCTCGCCCTGGGCATGGCTGAGGCTGTCGCCTTTTTCAAGATCCTCCTCGCCGGACTGGTCGAGGAGTTGGAAGACGCGCTCGGCGCTGGCCAGGCCGTTGACGAAGGTTTGGTTGACGCCATGCAGTCGGGAGATGGGTTCCAGGAAGAAGCCGAGCAGGAAAATGAACTTGAAGAGCTCGCCCGTGCTGACCTTGCTGGTGATGACGCCGTGGGCGCCGATGCTGAGGAGAAGCACCAGGCCGAGGCTGCCCAGGAAGCCCATGAGCGGACTGTAGATGGACCAGGCGTTCATCAGGCGCTGCTGGGACCGGCGCAGGTCCTCGCTGGTCTGGTGAAAGCCCTGCTGCTTGGCCTGTTCGGCGGTGTAGGCCTTGATCTGGCGGATGCCGGTGACGGAGTCGTGCAGGAGGGAGTTCAGCCGGGAGGCGGCTTCCTTGGCCTCGCGGGACCGGGGGGCGACCCAGCGGGCGAAGAGCCAGCCGCCAGCGGCAATGAGCGGCACCGGAAGCATGACGACCAGAGCGAGCTGCAGGTGGGTGGAAAGCATGACTGCGGCGCAGATCAGGATTTGCAGGAGGGAGGTCATTCCCTGTTCGATGCCCTCCAGGATCACTCTTTGCGTGGCGGGCACGTCGTCGGCCATGCGTGTGAGGATGTCGCCGGTGCTCTGGCGGTCGAACCAGCCGAGGGGCAGGCGGAGGATCTTATGGTGAAGCCGGCCGCGCAGGTCGGTGGTCATGCGCTGTTCGAAGGCGCTGCTGACACGGGTGCGCAGGCAGAACAGCAGTTCGCGCAGGAAAAAAGCCCCGGCGGCAAGGCCTCCCACCCTCCAGATGCCCGCCAGGTCACGGCTTGGGATCAGGTCGTCGAGGAACCACTGAACGACACAGGGGAAGACGATGACGAGGCAGGTGCCCAGGGTCGCGAGGGTGAACTGGAGCAGGGCCATGCGCCAGTGGCTGCGGGCAAAGCGCAGCAGGCGGGCGGCGCTGGCTCTGAGGCGGGGACGGTCAGGAGACATGGGCGGATTCTGACGGGAATCGACCCGTGACATTCATTCGGGGAGGGGCCGTTCAGCGTGCCTTGTAAACCACGGTGTCCATGGCCTCTTCAAGAACCAGGGTCTTCAGGAAGGGTTCGAGCTGGGGATTGGCGGCCGCGCGCTGGACCTGGGGAAGCTGCATCAGGCCGGCGAAGTCCTGGCGTTCGATGGCCTGACGGACCTTGGGGTCGATGCCGAGGGCGGCGATGTCGGGGTGATTGAGGGCGTTGGCGGTGTCCTGGCCGCGGGCGGCGAGCTGCTGCCAGACGCGTCCGTCGGGCCATAGGATGAGCAGGCGCGCCAGGTTGGCCCGGGCACGCATGTCGTAGGGATCCAGCTTTTCAACCAGGCTGCCGACCGTGGTGTGGTCGATTTTCTGGGCGAGCTGGGCGATCCACTGGCCGAGCTCGCTTTTCACCCCCTTGCCGGCGAGTTCGATGTTGGCGTTTTCCAGGCTGTAGACGCTGCCGAGAAGACGCAGCACCATGGCGCCAAGCCAGACGACGACGCCGGAGGGGAGGAGGCTGAGGAGGCCGGCCTTCCAGCCTGTGAAGCTGGCGAGCAGGCCGACAAGACCGAAGCCGGCGACGAAGTTCATGAGGCCCCGGACCAGGAAAAAGGCCAGCAGCGCGGCGGCGGCCGAGGCGCCCAGCAGCGTGTTCGTGGTCATGTTGCTTGCATAGGCGCCGAAGACCTCGGTGCGGTGCTGGAAGACATAGAGGCCGGCCATGACGGCGACGGCCAGGTTGATCATGAACAGCATCTGCGAGACGATGCCGCGTGCCACGGCCATGCCGGCGAAGAACGCCACAATCGCCAGGCCCCAGGCGTTCATGCCCTGGCTGGAAACCGCGTTTTTCACCGACTCCACGGTGCCACCGAGATCGGGCATGTTGAGGGCCTGAAAATCCATGCGACGTCTATCAAAAGGGCGTGTGGCTCCGGGTGCAAGCCGTTTATCCGCCGGGTATTTGCCAAGAAGCGTATCTGATCTACTCTCCGCCCCCGCCCATGACAGCCCCCGCCTCCGCCACCCTCCCTGTGATGCCAGACAAACACGGCCATTTCGGCCGCTACGGAGGCATGTTTGTGCCGGAGACGCTGATGTCGGCGCTCAATGAGCTGTCCGAGGAATACGAGCGTGCCAAGGTTGATCCGTTGTTTCAGGCGGAGCTGAACCGCCTCCTGCATGAATACGTCGGGCGTCCGACGCCGCTCTATTTTGCCGAACGCTGGACGGAGAAGCTGGGCGGGGCGCGCATTTATCTGAAGCGTGAGGACCTGCTGCACACCGGTGCGCACAAGATCAACAACGCCCTCGGCCAGGCCCTGCTGGCGCTGCGCCTGGGCAAGAAACGCATCATTGCTGAAACAGGAGCCGGCCAGCATGGGGTGGCGACCGCCACGGTCTGCGCCCGGTTTGGCCTCGACTGCACGATTTACATGGGGGCGGTGGACATGGCTCGTCAGGCGCTGAACGTCGCGCGCATGAGGTTCCTCGGGGCCAAGGTGGTTGCCGTCACCGCCGGCCAGGCCACCCTGAAGGAGGCCGTCAACGAGGCCATGCGCGACTGGGTGACGAATGTCCGTTCGACCCATTACATTCTTGGCAGCGCCCTGGGATCGCATCCTTTCCCGATGATGGTGCGCGACTTCCATCGGGTGATCGGTGTGGAAGCCCGCCAGCAGATCCTTGAGCGCGAGGAGCGCCTGCCCGAACTGCTGGTGGCCTGCGTGGGCGGCGGCAGCAACAGCATCGGCCTGTTCCATCCGTTCCTGAATGACGCCAATGTCCGAATGATCGGCGTCGAGGCGGGTGGCGAAGGTATCCTGCCTGAAAAGCATGCTGCGCGGTTCCAGGGAGGACGCCTCGGTGTTCTTCAGGGCACCAAGACCTGGCTGCTGGCCAATGAGGACGGTCAGATCGAGCTGACCCACAGCGTCAGCGCCGGTCTCGACTATGCGGCCATCGGTCCCGAACATGCCTGGCTGCATGAGATGAACCGGGTGGAATACCATTACGCCACGGACGAGGAAGCCCTGGAGGCCTTCAGCGAGCTGAGCGCCGTGGAAGGCATCATCCCGGCCCTCGAAAGCAGCCACGCCATCGCCGAGGTGCGCAAGGTCGCGCCGAAGATGGGCAGGGACGAGGTCATCATCGTCAATCTCTCCGGCCGCGGGGACAAGGACGTGGCCCAGGCCGCCCGGATGATCTTCAAGGAGGAGATCAAGTTCTAGGCTCGCAACCCATGCAACGTCTGTGGGTTTGGATCCTCTGCCTGTTGCTGGCCTGGACTGCCTTTGAGTTTTGGAAGACATCGGTTTCGACCGTTGCTTTCGACCCCGCTTTTTTGCGGCTGAGCCCGGCCGAGATCGGGCGTCTGCCTCTGGCGGTGCGGTTTGATGCGCCGATGGGATCCGAGCACGGGGCGCTGACCTACAATGCACAGCCCTTTCGTGTCAGCAGGCACCTGGGGGATGACCTGAACGGCATCGGCGGATTGAATTCGGACCTTGGTGACGCTGTTTTTGCAGCAGGCATGGGGCGCGTCATCTATGCCGGTGAGCCCGGGACGGGCTGGGGCAAGATGATCATCCTCGGTCATCGGGTGTCTGGGAATGGGAAGGAGAGGGTGATTCAGACCGTGTATGCCCATCTCGATCAGATGCTCGTCCGTCATGGCCAGGTGGTGCAGAGGGGGGAGAAGATCGGCACGGTGGGAACGGCCGGCGGCCAATACCTCGCGCACCTGCACTTCGAAGTGCGTGAGGGACCTTTTGTGAACCCCGGGGTGGGGTATGCGGATGCGCCGCTGAACCGGTTGTCTCCCGAGTCCTTTCTCCGTGAATATCGGGGTGCGGAGGAGGCGCTGCTGAATCCGGCGCCCTCAGTGCGCTAGGCAGACGCAGGCTTGACCTTCACGCCGTCGCGGCCATGTGTCGCGCCCCCATCATGGCCCAATTCCGCACCGTCAAAGGCTTCCGCGACCTCTTCCCCGAAGACTGCGCGCTTCGTAATTACATCTTCGACACCTGGCGTCAGGTGGCGCGGCGCTATGGCTTTGTGGAATATGAGGGGCCGGTGATTGAAAGCACCGACCTCTACAAGAAGAAGAGCGGCGATGAAATCACCGCCCAGTTGTTCTGCTTCGAGGACAAGGGCGGGCGCGACATCTCCCTGCGGCCTGAGGTGACACCGACGCTGGCCCGCATGGCCACCGCCCGGCAGCGCGACTACAAGAAGCCGATGAAGTGGTTCCAGATCGGTTCCTGCTTCCGCTATGAGGAGCCTCAGGAAGGGCGCTCCCGTGAGTTCATCCAGTTCAACGCCGACATCCTCGGTGATGCCAGCCAGGGCAGCGATGCCGAGCTTGTGGCGCTGGCCGTGGATGTGATGCTGGCCTTTGGCATCCAGGCGGAGGACTTCACCATCCGGCTGAGCAACCGTCAGATCTGGACGCAGTTCCTTCAGGAAAAAAACGTGCCTGAGGAGCACTGGACGACCTTCCTCTCCGTCATCGACAAGATCGAGCGTGCCCGGCCAGAGGACACGGCGGAGAAGCTTTCCAAGACGGGTCTCACGCTGGAGGAAGTGCGTGGCTTCATGGCCTCCGTGGATGGCGGACACCCGATTTTTGCCAGCCTGCGCGCCGACCTGGAGGCTCGCGGGCTTTGGAAGTACGTTCGGATAGACGCCACCATTGTTCGCGGCCTGGCCTACTACACCGGCATGGTCTTCGAGGTCTTTGATTTGAAGCACGGACTGCGGGCCGTGGCCGGCGGTGGCCGTTATGACAAGCTTTGCGCTCTGATCAGTGACGGGGGCGTCGACATGCCCTCCGCCGGATTTGCCATGGGTGACGTGGTGCTCGGCATCCTGCTTTCGAAGACGCCCGGAGCCCAGATGGGCATCACGGATTATCTGAATGCCCAGATGGGGGTGGAGGCTTATGTGGTGGTGGCCGATGAAGCTCAGCGCGGTCCG
>Ga0315900_10007507_pt1 | contig 14308 bp, 21 predicted proteins | sample LakEriMetagenome_FD_203521 | JGI IMG/M metagenome (GOLD analysis project Ga0315900, IMG submission 203521) | Freshwater fungal communities from buoy surface, Lake Erie, Ohio, United States - Buoy 12 MA114 | ecosystem: Environmental > Aquatic > Freshwater > Lake > Lake biofilm | place: USA: Lake...
TAATCCCAAGGCGCTCAATGACCCCGACTTGGCGATGCAGCTCGTCATCTCCAATGAAGGCACTTTGGATGACGCAAGGTCGGTATTCGGTGACGCCGTGCGGATACAGGACTACGCCCGGAATAAGGATATTTTTGAGTTGGACAAGAAGAAGCGTGAGTTGGAAATCGAAAGGCTCAAGACTGAGCAAGACCCCTCCAAGGCGGACAAAGACCTCGTTGAGGTGCAGGAGGTGGATGGCGTTAGGATGGCCATCTTCTATGACAAGTTTAGGAACATCATCGGGAGGGAAGTGCTCAAGGCCGAGCCTCCCTCTCAGGGGCAGAAGCTGCGGTCGGAGGCGTCCAAGTACTACTCCGCTCTGAATAGCGGGAATATGGCGGCAGCCGCTGAGGCCGTGGCCAATGCCCGTCGCCTCACCGCAGGGCAGAAGTTTGAGAACTACGAGGACGACGAGTTTGCCCAAAAGGTGTTCGGGCCTTTCCAAGGCGACCTTGGCGAAACCCCTGCTGCTGGTCCACAGGAGAAGCTTGTCACCAAGGGCGGACTGAAGCCTGTGTCGGCCACGCCATCACCCACGGCTGAAGACAAGACAATCACAAGGGGGCCATCCTCTCCGCTTGAGATGCGGCTGCTTAACGCCCCTGCCTCGGAGCTGGTCAATGAGGGGCGTCAGTGGTTGCAGGGCGGGCTTGGTGCCAATGCCGAAGGCGTTTCGGATGATGTGAAGGCTCGCTTCACCAGCATATTTGGACCTTACGGCTCTGGCCGTGGCGACTTCCAGACACAGGCTCCCGCTCCGCAGCGTCCTGCGCCAGTACCCCAATCCCCACTGGTTCCTAGCGGGCCTGCGCCCACAACTCAGATTCCTAATGAGGATGAGCTGTCCTCGTATGTGGCTCAAATGACCAAACGCAGGGCCACAGTGGACAAGGACGCAGCGTCTATGCTTCTACCGGAGCGCAGCACGCGGGCTCAGAACATAAACCAGTATGGCACTGCTTACGGTTCTGATAATGAAAGTCTGTCCACCGACACCTTGAAGCTTCTTGAGCCAAAGAGGATCGACAGTTCAGACACCCGGGCCATCAAGCAGATTATCCCCTACCTCACCAATCGGTCTTTGGCTCAAAGGCTCCTCAAGGACCTTTCGGACAAGAAGGAGCCTAAGTTGAGCTCGCTTGATAAGGACCCGTTCGCCCGCTCAATGTTCAATGCTGCCAAGGAGGGTCGTCTTCCCCAGTTGAATATGGCTGCCGGTCGTGGATTCTAACGGGGTGGGGTGGTAGAATCCCCCTATGCCCGTCTTCACCATCAACACCAGCAAAGGCTCCTTTCAGGTGGAGGCCAACCGGCAGCCCACCCCAGAGGAGGCGGAGCAACTGGTGGCCGGGGAGCAGGGCAAGCAGGACCAGATGCGTCAGGCCGCTCAGGCCGAGGACAACAACCTGCTGGTCCAAGCCCGTGGAGCCCTGCTTGAGGCTGGCGGCGGCATTCTGGGTGGCGTAGGTGGTTTCCTTGTGGGCGGGCCTGTGGGTGCTGCCGTTGGCGCTGGCACTCTCTCTGGCATTGGCAACTGGATTGACCAGAAGCTTCAGGAACGGGAGACCGGGCGGGAAGTGAAGATGGGGCAGGTGGGCGGGGCTGTGGTGGGTGCCGCCATCCCGGGCGGCTTGGCCACCAAGTTTGTGATGAAGTCGCAGGGCTTCCTGCGCCCGATGCTCATCCGCGCCACGGAGGGCGGCATTGCCGCCGCCACCGCCACCACGGTGGAGAAGGCCATCGACGAGGGCCGCCTGCCCGAGTTTAAGGAAGAGGTGCTGCCGTCCGTTGCTATGGGTGCCACCTTTGGCGGTGTGGCCGGTGGCGTGGAGCGTCGCTATGCCCAAGCTGGGCGCTTCATCACCAACAACGCAGCGGCTCAGGCGGCTCAGCTTGGCACAGGTGCGTCGGTGGGCCTGTACGTCTACAACCGTGAGAAGGAACGCGGCAATGAGAATGCCTTCACGGTTGCCGCTGCGGCTGCTGCCACGGCATATGGAGCCACCCACGTTCCCAGCCTGTTGATGCGGATTGAGAAGGATGCCTTGAAGCGCGCCGTCTCCCCTGAGTCCGTAACTGGGCCAGAGGTGAAGATGCAGTCCATCGAACGCATCAACGCTCTCAGAGCCTACGAGGACGATGCCGCTGGCTTGGCCACGCTAGCCAAACGTGAGGCGGAAAAGTGGAACACTGCCAATCAGCCAGCCGGGGCTCTGGGAGGCGGCAGCGGCGGGCCGTCGCTTCCAAGCCAGCCTGTCACTGATGCCGATATGTTCAGTGTGATGTTCGGCAAGGCGGCAGACACCATCCTACCTGCTCCGGTCAGGGCTTACGTAAGAGAGTTCAGGAAGAAGCGGGCCGAGAACTCCAAATACATCCTAAAAAATTTCGACAACCTACCGGAGGACATTCGGGACACCATTGATCGGAATATGGACAATGAGTCCTACCTGCGCAGGGCCTATGCCGCGCACGACCCCAACGCCAAGCGAGGGGTGGACTTCGATACTGATGCCGACCGTCTGGCCTACCATCGCGAGTTGTCCGATCAAATCTACGACAACAAGGTGGATGATCTGATCACTTCCGGCTCCAGCATTCAGAAGCGAATCACGAAGCGACAGGGCGTAACCCAGAAAAACATCGACCCGGCTCTGATGCAGGCTGCGGAGCAGGAAGCTTCGGCCACGATGCACCGGATGCTGGATAGTGTCTACTACGCAGCCAGTGGCAAGGTAGGCGTAAAGACGGGCTCCAGCGCTGGCTCTCCACTGATGAAGCGCCACGAACTGTCCGACCTTGGGCGCAAGTGGCTGGGTGAGGTGACGGACCCGTTTATGGTGATGAAGTCCACCCTAAGCGCACAATCGCGCTTGGTGGTTCACACCAAGTATGACGAGCAGATGGCCAACTTCCTCCTGCAAAGCGGGATTGGAGTCACTGCCCCGCAGGCCCAGAAGGGCTTTGTTAAGCTCACCTCTGGTGATCGTCCGATCATAGGTGACAAGCTGGCCAACATCTACGTCCCAGAGGAGTTTGCCAAGGCTCTGGGCGAGGTGATGAGCCCCAACCTGTTCGGAGACGGTCCGGTGATGGCCAACCTGATGAAGGCCGCCACCTTCTCCAAGGCGATGAAGACGGTGGGCAACATACCAGAGGCCCTGCCCACGCAGGCTATGGGCAACCTTCTGCTTGCCGCCACCTCGGGTAAGGTTGATTTCAGCAACCTAGCGATGGGTGTAAAGATGGCGATGCGCGACCTCGGCTGGGTCCGTGGCAACCCACTTCAGAACGTGAGCATCCTGCGTGAACTGAAGGAGCTTCGCTCCTTGGGTGTGCTGCGTGGCGGTTTGGACAGCGAGGAGCTGCGCACGTTTATGTCGATGGCGGCACGGGAGAAGAAGACCTCCACCGTGCTGGACAAGTTCAGCAAGATTTACGGGTTTGCCGACGTCGCCGCCCGCTACGCCATCTACCGGGGCAACCTGAGGGAGGCCCAGCAGATGTACGGCTCCGCCGGGATGAGCTTGGACGCGATGAAGAAGATGGCCGCCCGTCAGACGATGGACGACTTCGTCACTCAGGAGATGGTGCCGAGGCGTCTACGTCAGGCGTCTGCCCTCACGTTGGCCAACAACTTCGGGGCCTTTGAGTTTGAGGTGGCTCGCACTGCCGTGAAGCAGGTGAGGTATGGCGTGAACCTGTTCTGGGAGGGTCGCAGAACCGGGAACAAGGCGATGGAGGCCATCGGCCTGAAACGCATAGCCTCAATGGCCAGCGTTGCTGCTGGCACTGCTGCCGCCGTCACCCTGTTCAACCGGGCTCAGGGCATCCTAGAGGAGGAGGAGCGCGACCTGTCGAGGGCTGTGCCCAACTTCGACCGGAACAAGGCCAATGCGTTCTTCTACACTGATCGGGAGAAGAAGCAGTTTGCCTACTTCCCGATGAACTACGTGATGCCCTACGCCAATATGACCAACGTCTTGGCGCAGGCTTATCGTGGGGAGAACCCCCTGCCTTACGCCAAGAGCATCATTTTCGGTGACGATCTCGGTCCGCTGGCCACCCCGGCCATCGAGATGATCACCAACAAATACTACGGGACCAACAGCGAGATTAGCCCGATCAATGACAAGGTGGCCCTGTTTGAACGCTTTGCCACCCGGGCATTCCTGCCCCAGTTCTTCGCAGGCACCCTTGCCCGTGCGGAGAAGGCTTCCCGTGACGTCATCAGCCCGATGGGCACAGTGTTCAACGAGCGGGACGTTGCCCTGCGCCTTGCTGGCGTGCGTGCCACCACCCTGCAATACGACAAGGCGATGCTGCCTGCATTCAAGGATGCGCTCGATCCGGTGATGGGAGAGCTACAGGGCTACCGCCGGGTGATCCGTGACCGCATCAATCGGGAGACCGGCGGCTACAACGGAGTCAATGAGGCTCTGCTCTACCGCGAGAGCTCCAACCGTTACATCGCCGCCCAGCAGAAACTCCGCGACCTCTACCTGTCCTCGTCTCGCACCTTGGGCAAGGGCGGAGGCTCCAAAACCATCAACCTGATGGAAGAGGCGGGCGTCCCTAGCCGCCTCATTGCTGCCGCTGCGATGGGCTACATCGACCCGATGCCTCGCGGCATTGAGGAGAGCAACTCGGAGATCATCGACCGACTCAAGGAGAAGTATAAGGGCGACAAGATGCGGGTGACGAAGATGCGTCAGGAGCTCATACAGATGTCCGGCAAGGATATGCCCCGACGCAATTCCCTGATCGACTCCCTTAACGAATCCCTGCGAGACGATCTGCGAAACAAGGCCCCCATCTCGGATGTGTTTGCGCGTCTGCCAGTCTCCAGCGGCGAGCGAGCTAGGGCCATTATGCAGGCCACTGAGGCCCTGCGCAAGCAGGGCGGGGAAGAGGCGGCGGCTTCGTTCGTCAAGCGCCTGCGCAAGGACGATGTCCTCAACTCAACTGTACAGGACCAGATTAGGATGTCTTCCCGTTCCCGTTAACCCACTCGCACATCTGCTCCCAAGCCTCCGGGTGGTCCCACTCTGGGCCGATGAAGAACACGGTGCCGCAGTCGGGGCCTCCCACAATCTGGGCACGGACGTAGCCCTTGGTGGTGCGGTTCATCACAGAGAAGCAGTTGCGCTTGGGGTTGTAGAACGCGCAGTCGGCAGTGCCGTCTGGGCGTTCCACTAGCACACCCTTAATCACCCCCTTGAAGCGGAACAGGGGGTCCTCACTGTTAGCTAGTGCCACGGATGGAGAGCGTCAGTCTATCGTGGCCGTCTGTAGTGATGCGCCTAGGCGTCACCTCAAACTCAATCCAGCCTAGGGCATTGGGGCTTCGGCAGGCGTCCACGTTGTAGGAGGACTTTCCGTCCTCATACACCTTGAGGAAGCTACCTGTGCGGCCCTGCCAACTGGGCTGTTCATCAATCTCAAAGAACGGGAAGTCCCGCGTATCGCGTGGCACCAACACTACGCTGCCCCCGTTGCACCCCTTGCCGTGGCTATGTCCCATCAAATTGATGTGAGCTCGTGGGAACATATGCCCCATCTTCTGAATTGGGTTGTACTGGCTACCGGCCAAGGCACCACCCCCTAGCCCGTGGTGAGCCTGTATCCAAAGTGATACGTGCTGGCACCCTGCACCCCCGCGTCCGCGTGGGTTCTTTCTGCCATCCAGTAGCAACCTAACTAGGATGAACGAGTGGACCCCGAGGTGCCTCGTCTGAAGAGCAGCCGCCAGCAGATGGTCAGTGTTCTGGCCATCATTGTAATCAAAATAATGGTTACCGCCAAGCAGGCCAATGCAGCGACCGCGCATAAAGCCAAGCTCGTTAGCAAGAGTGCGCACAACACCCTTGTACATATCGCCCATAGAAATCTTGGTGGTGGAATGTAGGTTGGAAGCATTGAGAATGGCCCGTTCTGAGGTGGATACGCCGTCGGTGTAGTCGCCCATCCCTAGGAAGTAGGCGTTCTTCTGGGCCTTGGCGTAGGCCAGAAACTCCTGCCAAGTGGAGTCGGCGTGCATCTCTGAGTCGCGGTGGACGTCGCCAAAGGGGATGATCTTGATTGGCTCCCCTAGCTTGCAGGGGATGTCCACGCTGTGGTTTACGTGCTTGCCGTCAGTTTTCATTGAGCTTGGGGCGGTTGAACATTATGAGAAGGGTCCTGAATCCAAACCCAATCTGAAGCGACCAGTAGTTGCACTTGGTCGCGAGACTGCGCTCATTGTTCACGTAGGTGTAGCTGTAGTGGACCATATACCTGTCCAGAAACACCCCTAGCGTGCGGTTGTGGGTCCAGTGAATCTTCATCGTTTAGTTTTCATTGAGAATCCAGCACTTGTATTGGCCTTCCTTACGTACCGTGTAAGGCTTCGGGCGGAACGCCTCCCACCCGCACCCGCTTAGGTGATCGAGGCTTCCGCGCTTTGGCTTTGGTGGCTCCGGCGGTGCCTTCACCCACTCCGGCAGCGGCTCCTTCACCGCCGTGAACATATCTAGCTGCATTTGTCACCTCCGTGTGGCAGGGTTTGCACAGCACTCTTAGGCCGTCTTTCTCGCAGAACAACCTCTCCACGAACCCCGGCAGGTCGGAGGTGCTTCTCAACTGCCCACACGGGTTTACGTGGTCCAACTGTGTCTGCTTCTGCTGGAACCACTGGTGACAGAGCGCGCATTCGTACTCCCATTTCTGCTGCTTCAGCGGCCCGACGTAGGGACGCCTGCCTGCGTTTCTGGCTTGGTAGTTGGGAGGCCAACGAACGAAGGCACGCCTTAATGCGCTTCTTAAGAAGGACCAGTAGCGCGCCTCCGTCCATTGTCTACCTGCTCGCGTTAGCTCGGGCTTTGGCTTTGGCATTCTTCCTCTCAGCGTACCACAGGATGATACCCTCACGGTCGTAGGGCATCCCCTTGTAGCGGTCGAGGCGTCGCTTCAGCATCGACACCGTGGTTATGGAGACATCGAAGCGGTGGGCCACCTCTTTGAGATGCACGCCATCGTCGAGCAGCTTGCTCATCTGGTAGAGGTGCTCAGGCTTCTCCACCACCGTGCGCCTTATCTCCTTTTTGGAGCTAGTCATCACCTCCGGTATTTCGTCCCACTTCCACCCCTTCGTGTGCTTGGACAGAATATGGCGGATGGACGTCATCGTCTCCGAGATGTCGTAGCCATAACTCATTCCTCCCCTCCCCTAGCCGGTTGCAGCCCCTTTTGAATCCAGCTAAGGCAATGGAGGTAGCCGTGGGCGTCGATCAGATTGTCGTCCTTTGGGCGGTGGCTGTCCCGGCGCAACTTGAGGGCCACCATCATTCGGGCCACATCCTCGGCGGTGATGTCGTGATGCAGCTTGGCGTTGATGAGCCCAGTCCACATCAGGGCAATGCCCTCAAAGTCCTCACGGGGATTGCCGTAAGCCTCGTTGCGGTCGCCCAGAATGAGATCGAGCGATGCTTCAGAGAAGTTGGGAGAGGTGGCTTGGCCAGTCAAAAATGAGTGGTTATGGCTCATAATGGTGCGTAAGCTTGCAAAAATGATTGGCTGTGGCTCATACAGGTGCGTAAGGCAGGAGCTTGGTAATGGGACGGTCGAACATCATCCCGCAGCGGCCAGTGCCGTCAGAGCGGCCCTTGGCTTGGATGGCATCGACGTAGATGAAGCGGAGGTCATTGTCCGTGATGGTTTGCATCGTGCCGTCAGGCCGATGGTCAGGCGCGTTGAGGAAGATGACCCGATCCGCGTCCTGCTCTAGGTTGCCGCTCTCGCGGAGGTCGGACAGGCGGGGCTCGCGGTTCTCACGCTCCACGCTGCGGCCTAGCTGGGCCAGCAGGATGACGGGCAGGGATAGCTCGATGGCTAGGTCCTTCATCGCCATCGTGAAGCGGCCAAGGGCCATATCGCGGGTTTCCCCGCGCTCTTGCTGGGCATCATACCGCTGAAGGTAGTCCACGCAGATGGCCTTGGGCTTGGCAATCTGGGCAAACGCCTTGGCCCGGGTGACGATGTGCGACAGGGTGCGGTCTTGGTCATACACCGCCACTTGTAGGCCCCTCACCTTGGCCAGCTCAGACTTGAACGTCTCCAGATAGGAGGTGGACAAGCGCCCCGACAGAATATCTCTATACGAGATACCGCACTCCGTCTGGGCAAACAGCGGAGCCATCTGCTTGGTGGGCATCTCACGGCTGAACAGCAACACCTTGCCATCCCGTGCCCAATGCTGGGCAATCTGGCGGCAGCAAGAGCTCTTGCCCATACCGGGACGGGCCGAGATGATGATGAGCTCACCGGGCTTGGCTAGGCCAAAGCGACGGTCCCAATCGGGCCACGGGAAGCTCATCCCGATGTCCTTGTCGGTGTACGTTCCAGCCTGCACCCGCTCCACTAGCTCGATGGCGGAGTCGGCTGCGTCAGCCAACGTCTCCTGCTTCTGGCCTTCGTGGTGCTTGGTGATGAGGTTGTTCACCTCCATCACAAACCCCTCGACGCTGCCACTGTGGGCTAGCGTCTTCTCGGCCATCCGGGAACAGGTGGCGTGCAGTTCCCGCATCACGTAGTGCTGACGCACAACGTCAATCCAGTGGGACAACTGAGCCGTGGTGCACGCAGCCTGCGTCATCTCCACTAGCCCAGCCAAGCCGCCCACTTCGTGCAGCTTGTTAACCTTCTTCAGCTCCTCCACCAGAGCGTGAAGCTCCAGCGGCTGGCTGTTCTTGTGCTGCCATTGGATGGCTCGCCACAGGCGGCGGTGCTGCGGGAGGAAGAACACCTCCTCATCAATCTTGCCGTCAATGGCCTTGGCCAGCGAGGAAGGGCCGTCCAGCAGGATGCAGGACAGGATGATGCGCTCACCCTCCTCGGAGTGAGGAAGAACTGGGGCGCTCAAGACACCACCTCCCGGGGATCGTAGTTGCGACGCATCCGCCACAGGATGAGGCAGGCATTGAACCACTCCCAAGAATCAGCAAGTTGGTCGTGGTCGTAACGCACTACATCCACGCGCCCGGGCTCGGTCTTGCTGACGTAGACGTTGATGCCGGTGCATTCGGGCAGGTCTTTGGCCCACGGGCGCCAGCGTGCCATAATGTACGCCGCAATCTGGGCGCAGTGGTTGCGCTTGAACGGCACGGGCTCGTCCTTCTCAGTCTTGCAGGTCTTGAAGTCGAGGATGCCGGGGAGCGAATGCTCCTCAAAGGCGTAATCCGTGGTGCCAGCGTAGCCGAGGTGGACATTGGCCACCGACACCTCCTGCTCCACCAGATTCAATCCGCCCTGCTTCAGCTTGTCCAACTCCTTGTGGGTTGATTCAACCAGAAGCTCCATCCCAATCGGAACCTCGCCCTCCATCGCCTTGTGGAAGGCAGTGCCAAAGATCTGGGCCTGCTCCATCTCCTTGTCCGCCTTCTCGCGGATGATGGTGCAATACTCGGAGAGCGTCGGGGCCACGGCCAGCGGATCGCCGCTGCTGTAGCACGCTTCCAAAATCTTGTTGGCCTTCCAGCGGTCCAACTCAGGGGCCGCTGCCTCATTGAGAACGCTGCTCACCGAGGGGAGCAGGTGTTCTAAGCGGGCGTCGCGCAGCGTGGTGCTGCGGACGGCGCCCGACTTGCTGATGCGGGTGTGGGACGGTTTCCCGTCGCGGGTGTACCAGTGTTCGCTCATATGTGTCGTGGTCAGAGTGCTACCATTTATGTCCTGATTGCAAGAGTTTTTTCCTATTATTTTGTATGAGGGTCTTCTCCTCTGGTGTGAGGTAGACCCGTTCAAGCTCCATCTCAGCCACCTGCTTGTGGATGCGCTCGTGGTGTACCCCCAACTCCAGCTCGATGAGCTTGAGTGGGTCCATTGCCATCAGCATCTGGCGAATGGCAGTCGTCTTCTTGTGTCGAGGGTAGCTCACGCTGCGATGGCTAGTCGTTTGGCCTCTCGCTGTGCGAGGATGGCTGCGTGCTCGTCTTTCTTCACGTAGGCTAGGTAGAAGCCCTTCCGGTGAGCCCGACCAGCCACCATCTTTGGGTCGATGCGCAGCTCTTGCGCAATGTGCAGGGCACGCTGCCCCTGACCAATCATCCGGTCGATGGACGCCATCATCTCAGGCGTGTTCAGTTTGCGGTAGTGTCGCTTAGGCATCGGGGTTGATTTGGTTGAGGGCCGGGATTGTGTACTCCTGACGCAGCCAGTTGGCTAGGTCATCGGCGGTTTTGATGTCGTCTCTCGGCCCATATTTGAGATGGGAGCGGAGGCAGGCGTCGATGTCGCCAATCACCCGCTCAAGCATTTGGGCGCGGCTGGCGATGTGGAAGTCTCGTTCCTCCTCTGGTAGCTGGAACTCAAGGGTTGCTTTCATAGTGTCTTATTTATGGGACGTTATCCCCGTTAACGTACGATATGGCGTACGCAATGCATTAGTCGGACTGCTTTAGGGCCTCGGCAGTCCACGGGAACTTGCCGTTGAAGATGGTCCTGATGGCCTCGGCAACTTCCCGGTGTTCTTTCTGCGTGCCATCGCTGGTCCGCTGCTCAAGGTAGTGAATCCAACTCCTGACATTGCCGGTCATATACAAGGTGGTCTGGGTGCATAGCGGAAGCACCAGCCGAGCGGTTTCCCTGCTGACCCCCTTGGACAGCATTGTGTTATAGGCATAGAACGCCTCACTCACCACCCCAGCAACCAACGCATCGGCCCCAGAGTCGTTGAGCAACTCGCCGCTGGCCTGCCGGTTGGTCTTGTCCTGCAATCGCAACTCCACGGGCTCCGTCTCAAGGGACTGGGCATACCTTTGGCTAAACTCTTGAAACGTGAATGACCTGTGCCGCAATAGCTGCGCGGAAATAGCCCGCGAGGTGACCACTTCGATGGTCATCGAGGCCGTCTCAAATACGGACCAGTGACCATTGCGGATGCAATACCGGAGCAGGCGCGGACCAGTAGCCGTGTTCGTCTGGTTGGACGGATTGCTCACCCGTGCCGCATAGACGATGAGTTGCTCGGCTGTGGTGATGCCCTCCTTGACGAGGACATCGCTAGGCTGTGTCAGGGCTATGAGTCGGACGTTCATTGCTGCGTTTCCTTTCGGGCCAAATCGATGACGTCCCGAGCCGTGCCGTGTTTCCAGTTTTGGTGTTTGCTCAAGCCCGGAAATGTCAGCCAGCAACCTGTGTTGGTCAGCCAGTCCAAACGCTCCTTGTCCGCACGCAGCGCAGCGTTTTCGGCCCGCAGTTCTTTGATGGCCTCGGTCTGCACCCGGTAGGCGTCCTCCCAGCAAGTAGCAGTCTGGCTCACGGTTGAGCCTCCTTTAGGGTGGCATTCATAGCATCAACAAAGATGGATGTAGCGGCCTGCCTGAGGAGGCCATCTATGTTGTGAAGACAGTCAGAAAGGAGCTTGAGCCGTTCGGTTTTCCAATCCAACTCCTGCCGCAGCGCGGCGTTCTCACGCTGAAGCTTTGCAATCATTTCCCTCGGAGTTGTTGGATTGCTCACGGCTGCGCCTCCTTCATTGCGTCGTCGATGCCTGCACGCCAAGGGCATAGACCTGTGCCCGGTAGGTACTCCGGGGTTCCTATGAACTTTCGCATCCGAGCCCGAGCCCGCATTGAACAGGAGGGATAGAAGATGTAGTCCAACCGCGCCTTGTCTGCCCGCAGCGCGGCGTGCTGCTCTAGCAGCCACCCCACCAAATTGGCCCGGTCTGGGACAACTAGCTCGTTGCCGGGGTGCGCGGCCCTCCACAATTCAACAGCCCGCTCGTCTGCCGCAATGACGGCATCGAGGGTGTCGTGCAAATCGGCATTCTCCTTCTGGCCCTCGCAGTCGGTGCCTCCGCAGGAGCACACCCAGTTGGTCTGGTTCTTCAAGCGGGCAATCTCATTGCGCAACTCCACCACCTCGGCAGCCAGCCCAATGGCGTCCACTCTGATGTTGTGGTTGCTCATTTGTTCACCCTCCAGTGCAGGCTAGGGTTGCCCTCATTGTTTATCACCCATACGGCGGCGCCATTCTTGATGGCATCCGTCTGAATCTCCTGCCGACCAAGCACCTTGCCCAAGAAGAAGCAGGCGCCAGCCAGACAGGCCAAGCTGAAGATCGCGGCAATTAAGTCGAAGATGTTGTCCATTTGACTAGGAAGTTGTGTCGTTTGTGCAGCTTCCGTGTCAGGAAGCCTCTTCGATGGCGTTGTCCACCACCCGCGAAGCCCTCTTGCGGTGGTAGTTGGCGAGGCAGCGGTGGTTGTGAATCTTGCGGAGCAGTTCTTTCTCCCGCTCCGCCCACTCCTGTCTCTCCACGATGGAATGGTAGTCCTTAGCGGACACCAGCTTTACCCCAAAGCACGCTAGCAGTTTGTTTATTGTGTTCATAGGCAATCGCTTCGACACGCCGCCCGTAGGCCAGCGTCTCATCTTTCTTGTGGCCTCTCGGACCACCCTTGTGCACCCGCGCCAGCGTCTGCACATCCCCCTCGGCCCAAGCCTTCGGCACGTAGCGCTTCATAAAGCCCTCCACCACCAGCTTGGCCTTCTCCAAGTCATCGCAGTCACTCCAGCTCCCACCCACCCCACTGTCCTGCCAATAGGCCCTGCTGATTTGCAGCGGGCCACGATGCTCACCCCAAGACACACGCCCCAGCCTTCCTCCACTCTCCACCCGATGCAGCGCAACCCAAAACGCCGCATTGGGAGCAGCTGAACAAGCCGTGCAGAGAAGGAAGAAGGCTAGGAACGTGCGCAAGGGAAGCTCCTTAGAAGGGGACGTCTTCGGAATCAGTGGCTACCGTCTCCGCCTGCGTCACCCGGCTATTGCTGCGGGCCTTGGCCTCGTCAGAGGCATCAATCTTGGACTTAATCCACTCAGGCACCGCAGACGGCACCACAATCGGCCCCGATTCGGGAATGTCGAACACCACCGTGTCCATCGAGGGACGTACAGGTGCCATCCCCTTGGTGAGCGGCATCACGCCCTGAATCCGGGCATAGATGCGGCTCGGGTCGGCCTTCCCGGGCTTGTGGACGATGTTCAGCAGGCAGTTGGCCCCGATGATGTTCTTCAAATCAAAGCCACCCAGCTCCTCGTTGGTGAACGGGCGTCCGCGCCAGCTCTCCAGAATGCCACGCAGGGTGGCCTTCTTGCCGATGCTCATCGTGTACTCAGACGAGATGATGCGCGGCTTGGGGCCGTCCTCGGTGGAGATGGTTTCGTGGGGCAGCTCCCAGCAAATCATCACCTTGCGGGCGGCACGGTATTGGGGATTGCCCGGGTCCTGCGTCCCCAGATCAATCACCCCATAACAGACGGCCTGATGCACCCCTGCGGGCACCGGCTCGATGGACTTTCCACTGTCAGCTTTAACGGTAGGCATATGTGTGTTGGTTTGGCTCCCCGTTGCGGGGAGAAGTTAGTTGGTGCCCGTGGCTCGGCTGCTCACCATAATTTCGCCGTTCTTCACCTCCATCGAGAAGCCAGCGGCCTCCCGCGTGCGCCTTAGTTCCTTGTACAACTCCCTCGCCCAGAACACTGCATCCTCCTGCTCCTTGCAGGTGGGCTCCAGTTCAAAGCGGCTCAGGAGTCCGTCAATGACGGCCTCAGTGCGAACCATCAGCTCAAGGACGCAAATGACATCCTCATTCTCGATGGCCTTGGTTAGTTTCGTTGTGTCTTTCATCCCCACCACCCTACAACATTTCCCAAAAAATACTAGCACTATTTTTGAGAGGTAGGTAAGGCTCTCTCTGGATGCACTTTACGTAATTTCTTGTTAGGAATACAGGGTGGTATTCCCAACATCCATACGCTGGTGCTGATGCAGGAACACGGGTGCACAGTTCACCCATTGCTGGGTGAGACATCCAAACGCTGTCTGCTGAGAGACGAGGTGTCCGGTATGCTGCCGCCCGTGCTGGTAGGCCATTGCCCACGGGTTGTTCGGCGGTTCACTCCCAAAGGGAGCCTATTAAGGAGGGCTGGTGCTGTCCGTCAGGCCCTCCGCCAGAACCGCAGAGTGCTGCCTTGCGCAGGTCGGCACCCTACGTATCAAATCCTTCTACCCTAACAAAAAGAAACCCCCACCCCGGTGCGACGAGGTGAGGGTCAGTGCCTAGGTGACTAATCTAGGCGGTAGAAGAGCGACACAATGAACAACTGGCGAGGAACACCGTAGCACAGGAGTTTGGTTCGTCAAGGGGTTTTTGAACCCCCGGGGTGCTTTTTTTGGGTCACCAACCTTCAGAAATCTATAAGCCATTTACTATCATAGGGT
>Ga0315900_10007509_pt1 | contig 14303 bp, 8 predicted proteins | sample LakEriMetagenome_FD_203521 | JGI IMG/M metagenome (GOLD analysis project Ga0315900, IMG submission 203521) | Freshwater fungal communities from buoy surface, Lake Erie, Ohio, United States - Buoy 12 MA114 | ecosystem: Environmental > Aquatic > Freshwater > Lake > Lake biofilm | place: USA: Lake...
TCTGCAGAAGGTGTTCCAGCTGCGCACCTGCGAGGACTCGGTGTTCGCCAACCGGTCGAGGCCCTGCCTGCAGCACCAGATCGGCCGCTGCACCGCGCCCTGCGTCGATGCGATCACGGTCACCGATTACGCGCGCGATGTCGACGACGCGATGCGCTTCCTGCGGGGCGGGCACCGCGAGGTGCTGCAGACCCTCGAGTCCCAGATGCACGCGGCCGCCGCCGACCTGCGCTTCGAGGAGGCCGCGGCGCTGCGCAATCGCATGAGCGCGCTGTCGCGGGTGCTGCACCAGCAGTCGATGGACACCGGCTCCGACATCGATGTCGACATCATCGCGGTCGAGGCGCAGGGAGGGCGCGTGTGCGTGAACCTCGCGATGGTCCGCGGCGGCCGGCACCTCGGCGACCGGGCGAGCTTCCCGCTGCATGCGGACACCGACGACCCGCCCGCCGAGATCCTCGAAGCCTTCGCGATGCAGCACTACGCCGAGGCGCTGGTCCCGCCGGTGATCGTCAGCCATGCCGAGCTGGGCAGCGAGGCGCTGGTCGCCTGGCTCGCCGAGCGGGCCGGTCACCCGGTTCAGTGGGTCGCCCGGCCTCAGGGGGCACGGCGCCAGTGGGTCGAGATGGCGCGTCAGAACGCGCGTCTGGCGCTGGCGCGGGCGCTCGCCGAAGAGGGCTCGCAGCGCTCGCGCGTGCGCGAGCTCGCCGCGGTCCTGGGCCTGGCGCGCGATGTCGACGTCGAGCCGATTCGCATCGAATGCTTCGACATCAGCCATACGATGGGCGAGGCGACCCAGGCCTCCTGCGTGGTCTTCGAGGGCCACGAGATGCGCCGCGGGCACTACCGACGATTCAACATCGAGGGCGTGACGCCGGGTGACGATTACGCGGCGATGCGCCAGGTGCTGGAGCGACGCTACGGGCGACGCGACGATGACGACGGCAGCCGCGAGCAGGCGCCGCTCCCCGATGTCGTGCTGATCGACGGCGGGGCAGGGCAGGTGGCGGTGGCCCGCGAGTGCTTCGAGGCCTTCGGGCTCGATCCCGGGTGCCTGGTGGGCGTCGCCAAGGGCGAGGGGCGCAAGGTCGGTCTCGAGACCCTGATCTTCGCCGACGGTCGGCCGCCGCTGGTGCTCGGGCGCGATTCCGCGGCTTTGATGCTTGTCGCGCAGATCCGGGACGAGGCGCACCGCTTCGCGATCACCGGGATGCGCGCGCGTCGGGCGCGATCGCGCAATGTTTCGCGCCTCGAGGAGATCGAGGGCGTGGGGCCGCGCAAGCGCCAGCGGCTGCTCGCGCGCTTCGGAGGCCTGCGTGGCATCATGGCGGCCAGTGTCGAGGATCTCGCCCAGGTCGAGGGCGTGTCGCGCGCACTCGCCGAGGAGATCTACCGGCGCCTGCACTGATCGTCCGCACGGCGATCGGGCGGGTATTTCGCTGCCGCCTGCCATGCCGATGAACCTGCCCAACCTGCTCACCTGGCTGCGGATGCTCGCCATCCCACTGCTGGTCGGGATCTTCTACCTGCCGTTGCCGGCCGACGCGCGCAATGCGATCGCGACCGCGCTCTTCGTGGCGGCCGCGATCACCGACTGGATCGACGGATGGCTGGCGCGCCGCCTGGGGCAGACCTCCGCCTTCGGCGCTTTTCTCGATCCGGTGGCCGACAAGCTGCTGGTTTGCGCCGCGCTGGTCATGCTGGTCGAGCTCAACCGGGTCGATGCGCTGATCGCCGTCATCATTGTCGGCCGCGAGATCACCATCTCGGCGCTTCGCGAGTGGATGGCGCAGGTGGGTGCCCGCTCGAGCGTGGCGGTGCACTCGATCGGCAAGTTCAAGACGATCGCGCAGCTCGTGGCGATTCCGATGCTGCTTTTCGATGCGCCGCTCCTCGGGCTGATCGACTGCGCGCGGCTTGGGCGCTGGCTGCTGGTGGTGGCGGCCATCCTGACCGTGTGGTCGATGTTCTACTACCTGCGGCGAGCGTGGCCCTACCTGCGCGATGCCGGCTGACGATCGCGCCGATTGAGCCCGCCGATTTGACAGGCTCCCGATATCGGCTATACTTTCAGACTCAGCAGTGAACGCGGGAATAGCTCAGTTGGTAGAGCGCAACCTTGCCAAGGTTGAGGTCGCGAGTTCGAGACTCGTTTCCCGCTCCACATTCCGAAGGGAAGCCCCGGCTTCCCTTTTTGTTTGAAGCCTCCGGCGCCTGCACGTGCCGGACGCCCCTGGCGGGGTGGCAGAGTGGTCATGCAGCGGCCTGCAAAGCCGTCTACGCCGGTTCGATTCCGACCCCCGCCTCCATCCCGCATCCTGCGCGAAAGCGCCCGCCCGCCCGGCGTCCCTGCGAACGCCGGCGCCGGCTCGGGGTTTCGGCCATCGTGCTTCAGTCGAGCGTGATTTTCGCGGCCCGGATGATCTCGCCGAGGCGCTTTTCCTCGCTGGCACGGTAGGCGACGGTTTCCTGCGGCGAGCGCCAGACCGCCGTGGCGCCACGGTCGAAGAAGTCCTTCTTCAGCGATGCGCTCTCGAGCGCCTGGCGGGTGAAGGCTGACATCCGCTCCACGACGGCCGCGGGCAGGCCCGCAGGTCCGGTCACGGTCGTCCATGAGACCACATCGAAGCCGGGCAGAAATTCCGCGATGGCCGGGATGTCGGGCACCACCGGGCTGCGCGCGGCGCTGGTGACGCCGAAGCCCTTGACCTTGCCAGGCCGGTATTGCGCGAGCGCGCCCGGGATGTTGTCGAAGATCATCTGCACCTGACCACCGATGAGATCGGTCATGGCCGGCGCGGCCCCGCGGTAGGGAACGTGGGTCATGTCGACGCCGGCGAGCAGCTTGAACAGTTCGCCGGCGAGATGAAGCGTGGTTCCCAGGCCGGCCGATGCGTAGTTGTACTTTCCGGGGTTGCGCCGCAGCAGCTCGATCAGCTCGGGGACGGTGTTCGCGGGCAGGTTCTGGTTGCCGACGAGAAAATTGGGCAGCGCCCACAGCGTGGACACGAAGGTGAAGTCGCGATTGGCATCGAAGGGCAACTTGCCCGCCTTCAGCGTGGGCGAGATGCCGTGCGAGGCTACCCCCCCGAGGCCCAGCGTGTAGCCATCGGGCTGCGAGCGCGCGTAGGCGGCCACGCCGATGTCGCCGCCACCGCCACCGATGTTCTCGACCACCCATTGCTGGCCGGTGATTTCGCTCATCTTTGCGCAGTACAGGCGCGACAGCGTGTCGGTCGCCCCGCCTGCCGGAAACGGGTTGATGAACTTGACCGGACGCACCGGCCAGGCGGCCTGCGCGCGTGCCTGGCTGCCGATGATCCAGGGGGCGGTCAGCACGAGCCCTACGGTACCGCGACGCAAGCGGCGCCTGGCCTGGTGCTCTGCGACGACGCGCTCAGGGGCGTGGTCCGCGGTGGGGGGGTTGGCGGGATCCTGCGTGGGTCGGGTCGGGTCGGTCATCGCACGCTCCTCGTGATTTCGGAAAGCCTACGCTGCCATCGCGGTGCAGCACGAGCCCTCTTTCGGGCCGGGCGGGACTAGAGTGTTCCGACCTTGAGGAGATCCGCTCATGAGCTACCCGATCATCTCGGCCGACTCGCACATCACCGAGGCCCCTGACACCTACACCGCGCACATCGATCGCGCATGGCGTGACCGCGCGCCGCGCCTCGAGCGCACCGACCATGGCGATGTCTTCCGGATCGACGGCATGGAGCGCGCGATCCAGCTCGGTCTGGTAGCCGCGGCGGGCAAGCCGCCCGAGCAGCTGACGATGTCAGGCGTGCGCTTCGAGGAGCTGCATCGCGGCGGCTGGGACCCGGATGCGCGGCTCGCCGACCAGGATCGCGACGGTGTTGCCGCCGAGATCATCTACCCGACGGTGGGCATGCTGCTGTGCAACCATCGAGACTACGATTACAAGAAGGCCTGCTTCGACGCGTACAACCGCTGGATCGCCGCCTACTGCGAGCGCCACCCGACGCGGCTGCTCGGCTGCGGTCAGAGCGCGGGGCGCAGCCCGGACGAGATGGTCGCCGACCTGCACGCGATCAAGGCGCTGGGCCTGCGCGGCGTGATGATGCCCGGCAACCCGGCAGTCGCCGACTACGACTCGCCCCTCTACGACCCGGTCTGGGAAGCGGCGATCGAACTCGGCCTGCCGCTGTCCTTCCACATCCTGACCACGAAGGAAGCCGCGCCGGTGCGCGGCCCGAAGATCAACAGCTTCCTGTCGATCATTCGTGGCAACCAGGACATCATGGGCACGCTGATCTTCGGCGGCGTCTTCCAGCGCCACCCCGACCTGCGCATCGTGTGCGTCGAGGCCGATGCCGGCTGGGTGCCGCACTACCTCTACCGGATGGACCATGCCTACAAGCGTCACCGCAACTGGCTGGCGCCCGGGGTGAAGCTCGACCGCCTGCCGAGCGAGTATTTCTCGGAGCACATCTACACCACCTTCCAGGACGACTGGGTGGCGTTCCGCTCGGCCGATCAGATGAACTGGCGCCGCCTGATGTGGGCGAACGATTTCCCCCACTCGGACTCCACCTGGCCGTGGTCGCAGCAGATGCTCGCCGAGCAGGCAGCGTCGCTGCGCGAGGAGCAGCGCAAGGCGATCCTCTCTGACAACGTCGCCGACCTCTACCGGATCGATCTGCGGGAGCTCGCCGCGGCCTGAAGCCTGTCAGCGAACCGTCAAGCGCAGCGGAGGATGATGCAGTCCCTTGCGGCCGATCTTCCTTCCTGCCCTGACCGCCTGTTCCGCTGATCGCGCGCAACGCACGTCGCGTCGTGCGAGCCGTTCCGTCCTCGCACTCGCCGCGGTGTCGGTGTGTGCCTGTTCCCTCGCGTGGTCCCAGGTGCCCGCGGCAACGCAGGCCGACGAGTTCTCGCTCAGCCTTGCCGCCGCCGAGCGCCTGCTGGTGCAGCACAGCCCGGTCGTGGCTGCCGCCCGCGCGGCTGCGGCGGTCGCCGCGAGCGAGACCGCCAGAGTCGACGTCGCCCCCAATCCCACGCTGCAGGCTGCGCTTTCCAACACCCGGGCCGGTCGCTACCCCTACGGTGCGAGCGACCGCCTGCTGCGCCTCGAGCAGCTCGTCGAGCGCGGCGGCAAGCGCGATCTTCGGGTCGGTCTTGCCGTGGGTCTTGCCGACGCCGCGCGCCTCGAGGCGGCCGACCAGCTTCGCCAGCAGTTCGCGCTGCTCGGCTCGGCGCATGCGGATCTGGCCGCGGCGCAGCAGCTCGAGGAGCTCGCCCTCGAGAATCGGGCAGCGTGGGATCGCCTCGTGCAGGCCGGCACCCTGCGGGTGGCGGCCGGTGATCTCGCGCCTGCCGACCAGCTGCGGCTGGAACTCGAGGCGCAGCGCGCTGCCGTTGACTACCGGAGCGCGTCGGCCGCCCGTGCCCAGGGCCGAGGCGCGCTGGCCGCGCTGATCGGGCTGCGCGATCCAGCCCTTCTGCTGCGCGCCGTCGAAGGCCTCCCCGATGCGGCGGCGATCATGCAGACCTTCGCCGAGCTCGAACGGGACCGTCCGCTCGCGCTGTCGGTCGGCCTCGATGACCGCCCCGACGTGCGCGCCGCCGAGCGCAGACTGGTCGCGGCCGAGCGAGCCTTCACGCTTGCCGCCAGCCTGCGCGTGCGCGATGTCACGGTGGGCATGCAGCTCGAACGAGCTCCCGATTTCGGCGGCACCGTGGTCGGTGTGTCGCTCGGGGTGCCGCTGCTGGTCAACAACGACTATCGCGGCGAGCTGCTTCGCGCGCAGGCCGACATCGAGCTGGCGCGTACCGGGCTTGCGCGCTCCCGGGTCGCCGCGCTCGCCGAGGCGCAGGCGGCGTGGGTGCGCCTGAGCGCCGCCTCCGATCGGGCCGCCCGGCTGCTGCGCGAATCGCTGCCGCGCGCCGAGTCGGTCGCCGCGATGGTCGAGGCCGGCTTCGCGCAGGGCGGCGCCTCGATCAACGACCTTTTCGACACCCGACGGCAGCTGATCGCAGCCAGGGTCGAGGCAGTGCAGGCGCGAGCCGAGTTCGCCCGCGCGCTCGCGCAGTGGCGCGGGGCCCTGAGCTCGGCCGATGGCGAGCCGGGCGTGCAGGCTTCGAGGGGGCGCAGACCATGAAGCTCATGCGTGCGGTGCGCTGGCTGCTCGCGCTGGTGTTGGTCGCTGTCGGTTACGGGCTGGCGCTGCTGCTGCCACCGACCGGGGGCGGCGGAGCCGACGGCGCGCCAGCCGAAAGGCCGGTCTTGCGGCCTGGCACCGTGGCCAGCGGCGGAGCCGATCCGGTCGCCCCCGACACCGTGCATTTCGATCCGGGCGCCGCGCAGCTGGCCTCGATCCGGGTCGAGCCGGCCAGCCTCGCCCCGGTCCCGCTGGGCGAGCCACTGCACGCGCGGCTGGCCTACGACGAGAACCGTACCGTCCGACTCGGCGTGCCGATCGCCGGGCGTGTCACCCAGCTGAGTCGCCAGCCGGGCGACACCGTGCGCGCGGGCGCGGCCCTGCTGACGCTCGACGCGCCCGAACTCGCCGCAGCGGTCGCCGATCGGCACAAGGCGAGCGCCGAAGAGCAGCGGCGGCGACTCGCGCTGGAGCGCGCGCAGCGGCTGGTCGATGTCGGCGTGCTGCCGCGGCGCGAACTCGAGGCGGCGCAGGCCGAAGCCGACACCGCGCGTGCGGAACTGCGGCGCGCGGAGCGTCGCCTGGGCAACCTCAGTCCGGGCGAGGGCGAGCCGGCCGAGTTCGTGCTGCGCTCGCCGATCGACGGGGTTGTCGCCGAGCGACGGGTTAATCCCGGCGCTGAAGCCCGGCCCGACGCTGCCGACCCGCTCTTCGTGATCACCGATGCCACGCACCTGTGGGTGATCATCGACCTGCCGGAGCGCGAACTCGCCCTGGTTCGACCTGGCCAGCGCGCGCTGGTTCGGGCCGATGCCTGGCCCAACGAACGTTTTCTCGCCACGATCGAGCGCATCGCCGCGACGGTCGATCCCGCCACGCGGCGGGTCCAGGTGCGGGCGGCGCTCGAGAACCCGGAGTGCCGCCTCAAGCCCGAGATGTACGTGCAGGTGACCCTGCTGCCCGACCAGGGCCAGCGCGCGGTCCGGCTGCCCAATGCCGCGCTCGTGACGCAAGGCCTCTACAGCTACGTCTTCGTCGAGGGACCGCCGGGTTTCTTCCGGCGGCGCAAGGTGGTGCTCGGCGCCCAGGACCGGACGCACGCCTTCGTCAGCGAGGGCGTCGAGGCCGGTGAGTTCGTCGTCACCACCGGTGCGCTGCTGCTGAACTCCGAACTGGCCACGCTGGTGAAATGAGGCGGGGCGCGCCATGCTCGATCGCCTGATCGCCTTCGCGCTGCAGCAGCGGGTCTTCGTGCTGGTTCTCACCGGCGCGCTGATCGCCGCGGGTTGGATCGCCACGACCAACCTGCCGATCGAGGCTTTCCCCGACGTGCAGGACGTTCAGGTCCAGGTGGTCACGCAGCTGCCAGGGCTCGCCCCCGAGGAGGTCGAGCGCAGCGTGACGCTGCCGATCGAGCGCGAGATGAGCGGCGTGCCGCGCCAGACCCAGTTGCGCTCGGTCTCGATCACCGGGCTGTCGATCGTGACGCTCACCTTCGCCGAGGGGACCGACGACTGGTTCGCCCGTCAGCAGGTGCTCGAGAAGCTCGGCAACGTCGCGCTGCCTGAGGGCGTCAGGCCGCAGCTCGCGCCGCTGTCGACGGCGGTGGGCGAGGTCTACCGCTACGTGCTCGAGGCCCCCACGGGCATGGCGCTGTCGGAGCTGAGGGCGATCCAGGACTGGACCGTCAAGCCGGCGCTGCGCATCGTGCCCGGCATCGCCGACGTGATCAGCTTCGGCGGCAGCATCAAGGAGTACCAGGTGCGCATCGACCCGCATGCGCTGAAGCGCTACGGGGTCACGATCGCGCAGGTCGCCGACGCGCTGTCGCGCAACAGCGCCAATGCCGGGGGCGGGCTGATGCGCCGCGGCGACGAGGCCCTGGTGGTGCGCGGCATCGGCCTGTACCGCAGCGTCGACGATATCGCCCGCACCATTGTGTCGGCTTCGGGCGGTCGCCCGGTGTTCGTTCGTGATGTCGCCGAGGTGCGGATCGGCGAGCGGGTGCGCTCGGGCATCGTCGCCTGGAACGACCGCGACGACGTGGTCCAGGGTATCGCGGTGATGATCAAGGGGCAGAACGCCTCGAAGGTGGTGGCGAAGCTGCGCGAGCGGGTCGACGAGGTCAACGCCACGCTGCCCGCAGGCGTGCGGATCGTGCCGACCTACCAGCGCAGCGACCTGATCGGGCACACGGTGCTCACGGTGGTCGAGAATCTCGCGGTCGGCGCCGGGCTGGTGATCGCGATCCTGATGATCTTCCTGCGCAGCTGGCGCGCGGCGCTGATCGTGGCCACCGTGATCCCGCTGTCGCTGCTCTTCGCCTTCATCCTGATGGACCTGCGCGGCGTATCGGCCAATCTGATCTCGCTGGGGGCGGTCGATTTCGGCATCATCGTCGACAGCGCAGTGGTGCTGGTCGAGGCGCTGATGGTGCGTCTGGCCCTCGCTCGCAAGGATCCGAACCCCAACCACAGCGGCTACGGCTGGCGCCTGCACGAGCTGCGCCAGACCGCAAGCTCGCTCGCGCACCCGATCCTGTTCTCGAAGGCGATCATCATCACCGCCTTCCTGCCGATCTTCACCTTCCAGCGGGTCGAGGGAAAGATCTTCACGCCGGTGACCTACACGCTCACCTTCGCGCTGCTGGGGGCGATCCTGCTCACGCTCACGCTGGTGCCGGCGCTGCTCGCGATCACGCTGCGCCGGCACGATCTCGCCGAGAAGCACTCGCCATGGCTGGATGCGGTGCAGTCAGCCTACCGCCGGCTGCTCGGGCGCGCCGCGACGGTGCGCAGGCCGATCCTCGGCAGCTCGCTCGCGGTCCTTGGTGTCGCGCTGTCGTGCGCGCCGATGCTCGGCAGCGAATTCCTGCCGAAACTCGACGAAGGCAACATCTGGCTGACGATCACGATGCCCCCGGCCACTTCGCTGGCCAAGACCAAGGAGGTCGAGCGCGAGGTGCGGCGCATCCTGCGAACCTACCCGGAGGTACGGATGGTGGTCACGCAGGTCGGTCGACCCGACGACGGCACCGATCCGAAGGGCCCGAACAACCTTGAAATCCTCGCCGACCTGCATCCGAAGGGTCAGTGGCGCTTTCCGCGCAAGGATGCGCTGGTGCTCGACATGGCGCGCAAGATCCAGACGATACCCGGCGTGCCGACCAACTTCTCTCAGGTCATCCAGGACAACGTCGAGGAGGCGCTCTCGGGCGCCAAGGGCGAAATCGTCGTCAAGGTCTTCGGTCCGGAACTCGACATCCTCCAGGCCCGCGCCGATCGCATCGTCGCCGTGCTCGAGAAGCTGCGTGGCGCGACCGATGTCGCCGCCTTCCGGATCAGCGGCCAGACCGAACTGACCATCACCATCGATCGCGAGCGCATCGCGCGGCTCGGGCTCAATGTCGCCGACGTGAACGCGCTGATCGAGACCGCGCTCGGGGGCGATGCGGTCAATGTCTTTTATGAGGGTGATCGCCGCTTCGATGTCACGATTCGCCTGCAGCGAAGCTTTCGCGACGCCTTCGACGACATCGCGCAGCTTCAGGTTCCGCTGCCGCCGCAGCCGGCGGCGGCGGGCGTGTCGTCGCTGCCGGCCACGGTTTCGCTCGGCGACATCGCTGCCATCGAGGTGCGCCAGGGCGCCAACCGGATCGCGCGCGAGGGTGGCAGCCGCTCGGTCGCGGTCAAGGTCAACCTGATCGGGCGCGACCAGGGCAGCTTCGTGGCGGAAGCCCAGCGGGTGGTGGCCGATCAGGTGCCGATGCCGGCGGGCTACCGGCTGACCTGGGGCGGGCAGTTCGAGAACCAGCAGCGCGCCATGGCGCGTCTGAAGATTGTCGTGCCGCTCTCGCTGCTGATGATCTTCCTGCTGCTCTTCTGGGCCTTCGGATCGATGCGACACGCACTGCTCGTCCTCGCGATGGTGCCCTTCACGATGGTAGGGGGCATCGCAGGGCTGGGTGTCGCGGGTCTGCACCTTTCGGTGTCCGCGGCGGTCGGCTTCATCGCGGTGGCCGGCATCTCGGTGCAGAACGGGGTGATCATGGTCGAGCAGATCCTGGAGTTCCTTCGCAACGGCCGGCCGAGCGCGGAGGCGGTCGTCGAGGGTGCCGTGATGCGGCTGCGTCCGATCGTGATGACCGCGCTGATGGCCGGGCTGGGGCTGCTGCCCGCGGCGCTCTCGCAGGGCATCGGGTCCGAGACGCAGCGGCCCTTCGCGGTCGTGATCGTTGGCGGGATCATCAGCGGAACGCTGTTCACCCTCCTGCTGCTGCCGCTGACCTATCGCTACGCCCATCGCGAAGCGGCCTGAGCGCGCCCGAGATCGCGGGCGCCGCGGCCTGGCGCGATCAGGTCGAGGGGCGCAGGCGATGTTCGACGCCGCGCTGGCCACCCGCACCCCGAAACACGCTTTCGTGACATTGGCGTGTCTCGCTGCACAGTCACGGTGCGCCGGGCACCGAAGCGGAGGTTGTCGAGCGCACGAAGTCGCCGGCAACGCCCCGGAATCGGTATTTCCTTGATGGCATGAAGGTTGCGTTAGTTCGGCAGCGCCCCATGCGGGAGCGCTTCGCCCTCCACAACTCGAATGCCTATCCTCCAGGGAGAGTTCTTCATGACCCGTCGTTCCTTTCTGAAGTCGGCCGCGGCCACCGCGGCGGTTTCGGCCACCGGCCTGCCGCAGGCCTTCGCCCAGGGCGCCCCGATCAAGGTCGGCGTGCTCCACTCGCTGTCCGGCACGATGGCGATCTCCGAGACCGCGCTCAAGGACACGGTTCTGATGACGATCGACGAGATCAACGCCAAGGGCGGCGTGCTCGGCCGCAAGCTCGAGGCCGTGGTCGTCGACCCGGCGTCGAACTGGCCCCTGTTCGCCGAGAAGGCCCGCCAGCTGCTGGCCCAGGACAAGGTGGCGGCGGTGTTCGGCTGCTGGACCTCGGTGTCTCGCAAGTCGGTGCTCCCGGTCTTCAAGGAACTGAACGGGCTGCTGTTCTACCCGGTGCAGTACGAGGGCGAGGAGCTCGAGAAGAACGTGTTCTACACCGGTGCCGCGCCCAACCAGCAGGCGATTCCCGCCACCGAGTACCTGATGAGCAAGGAAGGCGGCGCCGCGAAGCGCTTCGTGCTGCTGGGCACCGACTACGTCTATCCGCGCACCACCAACAAGATCCTGCGCGCCTTCCTGAAGAGCAAGGGCGTCAAGGACTCGGACATCGACGAGAAATACACGCCCTTCGGCCACAGCGATTACCAGACCATCGTGGCCGACATCAAGAAGTTCGCCGCTGGCGGCAAGACCTGCGTGATCTCGACCATCAACGGCGACTCGAACGTGCCCTTCTACAAGGAGCTCGGCAACCAGGGCCTGAAGGCCAAGGACGTGCCGGTGGTGGCGTTCTCCGTCGGCGAGGAGGAGCTGCGCGGCGTCGATACCAAGCCGCTGGTGGGGCACCTCGCGGCCTGGAATTACTTCATGTCGGTCAAGAACGCCGAGAACGAGGCCTTCATCAAGAAGTTCCGCGACTACGCGAAGGCCAAGAACCTCCCCAACGCCGACAAGGTCGTCACCAACGACCCGATGGAAGCCACCTATGTGGGCATTCACATGTGGAAGCAGGCGGTCGAGCAGGCCAAGACCGTCGATGTCGACAAGGTGATCGCCGCGATGGGCGGCCAGAAGTTCAAGGCGCCCTGCGGCTTCGAGCTCACGATGGACAAGACCAATCACCACCTGCACAAGCCGGTGATGATCGGCGAGGTTCGGGCCGACGGTCAGTTCAACGTGGTGTGGCGAACCAAGGGCCCGGTGCGAGCCCAGCCGTGGAGCCCGTTCATCCCGGGCAACGAGGGTAAGCAGAAGGCCTGAGCGCCTGATCCTTTCTCCGCCTCTCCGACTCCTCGGCAGTGGATTCGGGGCCGGACCGCGGTCCGGCCCCTTCTTTTCCCCGATCCGGATCCGACGATGCAAGCTTCCACCGCCCCGTGCGGCGACAGGCCGATGCGCGCCTGGCGTTTCATGCTGGGGCTCCCGACCCTTGCGCTGCTCGCGCTGGTGGCCGCGCTCTGGGCCTCCCCGGTCCGCGCGCTGCCCACGGCGCTGATCGAGCCACTCGCGGGCGACGATCCCGAGGCCCGCAGCGAGGCGCTCGCCCGGATCGCCGGCAGCGGCGATCCGCTCGCGGCACGCGTGCTCGAGGCGCTCGGCGATGAAAGACTTTTCCTCATGAACGGCGTCGCGGTGCTGCTCGAGGGCGACAGCGCGCTACGGCTCGATGACGGCTCGAAGGTGGCGCGCCCGACGGCCGATTCGATCATGGTCAACAACCGGTTGCGCGGCGAGATCGAGACGCTGCTCGCCGGCCTGCGCCTGACCTCGGGTGACCCGGAGCTTCGGCTGCAGGCGGCCAGAACGCTGGCCGAGTCCGCCCAGCCCGCGCAGCGCGAGGCGATCGCGGCCGCCCTCGATCGCGCGGACGACCCACGGCTGCGCCCCTGGCTGCAACTTGCGCTGTCGCGCATCGATCTTGCCGACCCCGACCCGGACCGTCGCATCAGGGCGATCCGAGCGCTCGGCGCGAGCGACGACCCGCAGGTCAAGGGCCTGCTGACCGAGCGGCTCGCCGATGAGCCGGATGCCGGCGCGAAGGCCGCGATCGAGACCTCGCTCGCCGCGATCGCCTCGCGCATGGCACGTTCCGAGTGGGCAGGACGAGTGCTCACCGGCATCTCGCTGGGCAGCGTGCTGCTGCTGGCCGCGCTCGGGCTGGCGATCACCTATGGCGTGATGGGCGTGATCAACATGGCCCATGGCGAACTGCTGATGGTCGGCGCCTACGCGACCTGGCTGACCCAGGCCGCGTTCCGGGCATGGCTGCCGGCATGGATCGACTGGTATGTGGTCGCGGCGGTTCCGGTGGCTTTCCTGCTCGCGGGCTGCGTCGGCATGGTGATCGAGCGCTCGGTCATCCGTTTCCTGTACGGTCGGCCGCTCGAGACGCTGCTTGCGACCTTCGGCGTGTCGCTGCTTCTCGCGCAGGGCGCTCGCACGCTGTTCGGTGCGCAGAACGTCGAGCTCGCGAACCCCTCCTGGATGTCGGGCGGGCTCGAACTGAGCGCGACGCTGGTGCTGCCCTGGAACCGGATCGTGATCGTGCTCTTCGCCGCCGGCGTGCTCGCGCTGGTCGCGATGCTGCTGGTCAGCACGCGGCTGGGCCTGCACGTGCGGGCGGTGACGCAGAATCGGCGCATGGCCTCGTGTCTGGGTGTGTCGACCGGCCGCACCGATGCGCTCGCCTTCGGGCTCGGGTCGGGCATCGCCGGCCTCGGTGGCGTCGCGCTCTCGCAGTTCAGCAACGTCGGACCCGACATGGGCCAGGCCTATATCGTCGACAGTTTCATGGTGGTCGTGCTCGGCGGGGTCGGACAGCTCGCCGGCACGGTCATCGCGGCGCTGGGGCTGGGCATCGCCAGCAAGTTCCTCGAAGGGTGGACCGGCGCGGTGATCGCCAAGATCCTCGTGCTGGTCTTCATCATCGTGTTCATCCAGCGGCGGCCCCAGGGCCTATTCGCCCTCAAGGGCAGGCAGGTCGACTGATGCAGCCCTGGTCCCGTCCCGTCCTGAGCCGGCCCGAGTGGCTGGCCACGCTGTCGGTCTTCGCGCTGATCGGTGTGATCGCGCCGCTGCTGCACCTGCTGCTGCCCGAGGGCGCAGTGCTGCGTCCGAGCACCTACGCGGTGACCCTCGTCGGCAAGATCCTGTGTTACGCGACCGTCGCCGTCGCCCTCGATCTGGTCTGGGGTTTCGCGGGCATCCTGTCGCTGGGCCACGGCCTGTTCTTCGCGCTGGGGGGCTACGCGTTCGGGATGTACCTGATGCGGCAGATCGGCCGCGACGGCAGCTATGGCGCGGAACTGCCCGACTTCATGGTGTTCCTCGACTGGAAGGCCTTGCCCTGGTTCTGGCAGGGCTCCGACCAGTGGTGGTGGGCGATGCTGATGGTGCTGCTGGTGCCGGGGCTGCTCGCGCTGGTTTTCGGCTGGTTCGCCTTCCGCTCGCGAATCAAGGGCGTGTACCTGTCGATCGTCACGCAGGCGCTCACCTACGCGGCGATGCTGCTCTTTTTCCGCAACGAGACCGGCTTCGGCGGCAACAACGGCTTCACCGATTTCAAGCGGA
>Ga0315900_10007510_pt1 | contig 14300 bp, 15 predicted proteins | sample LakEriMetagenome_FD_203521 | JGI IMG/M metagenome (GOLD analysis project Ga0315900, IMG submission 203521) | Freshwater fungal communities from buoy surface, Lake Erie, Ohio, United States - Buoy 12 MA114 | ecosystem: Environmental > Aquatic > Freshwater > Lake > Lake biofilm | place: USA: Lake...
TTGGCGTCCACGCCGCCCGTCAGCACCTTGCCCGAGCTCGGCACCACGGTGTTGTAGGCGCGCGCGAGGCGGGTGATGGAATCGAGCAGGATCACGACATCCTTCTTGTGCTCGACGAGGCGCTTGGCCTTCTCGATGACCATCTCGGCGACCTGCACATGGCGCGCGGCCGGCTCGTCGAAGGTCGAGGAGACGACCTCGCCGGCCACCGTGCGCTGCATCTCCGTGACCTCTTCCGGGCGCTCGTCGATGAGCAGCACGATGAGGTAGACCTCGGGATGGTTGGCGGTGATGGCGGTGGCGATGTTCTGCAGCAGCATCGTCTTGCCGGCCTTGGGCGGCGAGACGATGAGGCCGCGCTGGCCCTTGCCGATGGGCGCGCAGAGGTCGATGGCGCGCGCGGTGAGGTCCTCGGTGGAGCCGTTGCCGCGCTCGAGCTTCAGGCGCTTGGTCGGGTGCAGCGGGGTGAGGTTCTCGAACAGCACCTTGCTGCGCGCGTTCTCGGGCGAGTCGAAGTTGATCTCGCCGACCTTGGTGAGCGCGAAGTAGCGCTCGCCTTCCTTCGGCGGGCGGATCAGGCCCGAGATGCTGTCGCCGGTGCGCAGGTTGAAGCGGCGGATCTGCGCGGGGCTGATGTAGATGTCGTCGGGGCCGGCGAGGTAGGAGCCGTCGGCCGAGCGCAGGAAGCCGAAGCCGTCCTGCAGGATCTCGAGCACGCCGTCGCCGTAGATGTGCTCGCCCTGGCGGGCGTGCGCCTTGAGCAGGCTGAAGATGATGTCCTGCTTGCGCGAGCGGGCCATGTTCTCGACGCCGTACTTGGCGGCGAGCTCGACCAGCTTGTTGATCGGCATCGACTTGAGCGTCGTCAGGTTCATCGACTTGCGCGAGGCGGCGAGCTCCGCGGCGCTGATGATCTCGGCGTCCTCGCCGGTCTCGATGAACGGGGCGTGGTCGATCGGACCTTCGTCCATCATCGGCCCGGCGACGTTGCCGTGGCGACCGCCGCCGCCGCCACGGTTGGGGTCACGGTTGCCGTGACGCGGGCCGCGCTGGCGCTGTCCGCCGCCGCCGCCGCCGCCCTTGTTGCCGAGGTAACCGCCCCTCACAGGTGGCTGTCCAGGAAGGCCGCGAGCTGCGAACGCGAGGCCGCACCGACCTTCTGCGCTTCGACGGTGCCGTTCTTGAACAGGAACAGCGTGGGGATGCCGCGGATGCCGTACTTGGCCGGCGTCTGCGGGTTCTCGTCGATGTTGATCTTGGCGATGCGCAGACGGCCCTCGTAGGCGGGCGCGAGCTCATCGAGGATGGGCGCGATCATCTTGCAGGGGCCGCACCATTCCGCCCAGAAATCGAGCAGGACGGGCTTGTCGGACTTGAGGACGTCGGTCGCGAATGTGGCGTCCGAGGTGTTGAGGATGTGAGGGCTGCTCACGCGGGTAAACCTCCGTCAGGGAGTGTTGAGGGTCTGAAAGGGGAGCGAGGGGGCCGGTGGGCGGGCTCGCGGCTGAACGCCGTACGGATTGGCCGCCAAATGGTTACAATAGCGCCGCAGAAAATTGTTGTTTCGTGCCTCTGGGCTTACCAGAAAGAGAGGATGACTCGGGGGCAGAACGCCCGTTGGTCGGCATTTTTAGCCAATCCGCGGTCCTTTTGCAAGCGTCCCCGTCAACCTCACCCTGCTGGTACGAAATGTCCGACACCCATCTTTCAGACCTCACCTTCTCGGCCCTCGAGCTCGCCTCACCCTTGATGCAAGGCATCGAGGACGCCGGTTTTGTGCGTTGCACACCCATCCAGGCGCAGACCCTGCCCCACGCCCTCGCCGGCCGCGATGTCGCAGGCCAGGCGCAGACCGGCACCGGCAAGACCGCAGCCTTCCTGGTCGCGCTCTTCCAGAACCTGCTCGCGAACCCCGCGCCGCCCACCCGCGGCGCCACCGCCATCCGCGCGCTCGTCATCGCGCCGACTCGCGAGCTCGCGGTGCAGATCCACAAGGACGCCGAGGTCCTCAACCAGCACACCGGCCTCAAGCTCGCCGTCGTGTTCGGCGGCGTCGACTACGAGAAGCAACGGCGCGAGCTCGAGGGCGGCGTCGATGTGCTCATCGGCACGCCCGGCCGCATCATCGACTACTACAAGCAGCATGTGTTCGAGCTGCGCGAGGCGCAGGCGGTGGTGCTCGACGAGGCGGACCGCATGTTCGACCTCGGGTTCATCGCCGACATCCGCTACATGCTGCGCCGGCTGCCGCCGCCCGATCGTCGTCAATCGATGCTGTTCTCGGCGACGCTGTCGCAGCGCGTGCTGGAGCTCGCCTACGAGCACATGAACGAGCCGGTGCTGGTGCAGGTCGAGCCCGAGAAGATCACCGCCGACCGTGTGCGCCAGCTGATGTACTACCCGGCGATGGAGGAGAAGATCCCGCTGCTGATCGGGCTGCTGCGCCGCATGGAACCGCACCGCACCATGGTGTTCGTCAACACCAAGCGCATGGCCGAGCGGCTCGAGGATGTGCTGCGCGCCAACGGGATCGACGCGGCGGCGCTCTCCGGCGATGTGCCGCAGAAGAAGCGCCTGAGGTACATGGAGGACTTCCACGAGGGCAAGCTCGGCGTGCTCATCGCCACCGATGTCGCCTCGCGCGGCCTGCACATCCCCGATGTCAGCCATGTCTTCAACTTCGACCTGCCGCAGGACGCCGCCGACTATGTGCACCGCATCGGCCGCACCGCGCGTGCGGGCGCCGAGGGCGATGCCATCAGCTTCGCCTGCGAGGAGTACGCCGTCGGCCTGCCCGACATCGAGAAATTCATCGGCCGCAAGGTGCCCTACGAGCCGATCGGCAAGGAGCTGCTGGCCGAGGTCGTCTGGCCGCCGCGCCGTCCGTACGAGGACCGGGGCGGCGGTGGCCGTCGCGGTGGCGGCGGCGGCCGGAGCGGCGGTGGTGGTCGCCCGGGCGGCGGCAGGCCGGGTGGCGGTGGCCGTCCCGGTGGCGGCGGTCCGCGACGCGGCGGTCGGCGCTGAGCCAGGGCTGCGGGGCATGACGCTCCGCAGACACCGACGGATGACGCGTCAGGCGAGATCGGTCACCGCATCGATCGCCGCGAACTCCTCATGCACATGCGGGTCCCGCGACGAATCCGGGCGCCGCACGCCGTAGACATGGCGGATGCCCGCCGCGATGGCGGCGCGCAGCACGGCCGCGCTGTCGTCCACGAACACGCTGCGTGCCGGGTCGAAGCCGACCTTCTCGCGCGCTGCGATCCAGAACTCCGGCGTCTCCTTGGGGGTGCGGAACTCATGCGAGGAGTGCGCGGCGTCGAGCAGATCGAGCACACCCGTCCGGGCATGCTTGATCTCGACGATGCGCGGATGCGAGTTGGTGAGCAGCACCAGACGCTTGCCGGCGGCGCGCAGGCGCTCCAGGAACCCGCGTGCGCCCGGCAGCCATGCCACCCTCGCCGCCTCCTCGTCGTGCACCCGCGCCACATCGATGCGCAGCATGCGCGTCCAATGATCGATGCAGTACCACTCCATCGTGCCCTGCAGCCGTACGAAATGCGGCATGAGCTCGGCATGCGCCTCGGCGAGCGACAACCCGTTCTGCTCGGCGTAGATCTCGGGGATGCGGCCGAGCCAGATGAAGTTGTCGTAAGCGAGGTCGAGCAGCGTGCCGTCGAGATCGAGCAGCACGGTGTCGACCGTGGACCAATCGGGCGCGGCGGCGACGGGAGGGGGCGGGGTTTCCGGCATCGGCCTATGATACCGCCGTCATGACCGCGCCCGCCCGCTCCGCCGTCGCCGACCTGCACCTGCACAGCCATCATTCCGATGGCCTGCTCTCGCCGGCCGCGTTGATGCGCCTGGCAGCCGAGCGCGGCGTCGGCACGGCGGCGCTCACCGACCATGACACCACGGCAGGCTGCGACGAAGCGGCCGCGGCCTGCGCCGTGGCCGGGCTGCGCTTCGTGCCCGGCGTCGAGGTCTCCGCTGGCTGGGACGGTCTGTCGTTGCATGTGCTCGGGCTCGGTGTCGATGCCGCCTCACCGGCGCTCGACGCGCACCTCGCCGAGGTGCGTACGCTGCGCCGCGAGCGCCTCGCCGAGATCGGCGATCGGCTCGAACGCCGCGCGGGGCTGCCGGGACGGGAACTCGTGGCCGGCGTCTGCGCGGGCACCGCCGTGCCGACGCGGCTGCATCTGGCGAGGGCGTTGGTCGCGCTCGGTCACGCGCGCGACGAGGCCGAATCGTTCAAGAAATTCTTGGGCCGCGGCACACCGGGCCATGTGCCGATGGCGTGGCCAGGCATCGACCGGGCGATCGCCGCGCTGCGCGCCGCGGGCGGCGTCGCGGTGCTCGCGCATCCGCACCGCTACGGCGCCTCCGGCGGCGCGCTGCGACGGCTGGTGGGCGCGTTCCGTGACGCAGGCGGCCAAGGCCTCGAGGTGAGCATGGCGGGCATGAGCCCGCGCGACCGCGATCGGCTCGCCACGCTCGCGCGCGGCCACGCCATGCTGGCCTCCACAGGCTCGGATTTCCATGATCCGGCGCTGCCGTGGAATCCGCCGGGTCGCTTCGATAAGCTACCGGCCGACCTCGATCATGTCGCGGCGATCCTCTGATGTCGGACCAGGACCAAGACAACATCGACCGCGAACTGTTCCGCAACATCGAGAAGCTGCGGCAGCTGCGCATCGAGCACCGCGACCTGGACGAGGTCATCTCGCGGCTTTCGATGGACATCCATGTCGACCAGCTGCAGCTCAAGCGCCTCAAGAAGCGCAAGCTCATGCTCAAGGACCAGATCGAGCGCTACACGAGCCAACTGATCCCCGATCTCAACGCCTGAGGACGCCGCGATGGAACCGAACTACATCTCGATCGGGAAACTGGTCCGCGAGCTGCTGACGCCCACCGGACTCAACGAGGTGCTCGTGGTCCTGGTGGCGGTGGCCATCGCCTATGTCTGCGGCCGCCTGATGCGTCGCGCCACCGAACGGGTGCGCGCCGCGAACGGCGGCATCTCGACCGGATGGCAGTGGCGGCTCATGGAGGCCGGTGCGATCGTCGCGCCCTATGTCATCGCCGTGCTGCTGATCGGCGCGGCGCGCGAGGCCGCGGAGGCGCTCGGGGTGTCCGATGTCGTGCTGGTGTTCGCGCTGCGGCTCGTCGCCGCGCTCGGCGCGGTGCGGCTCGGGGTCTATGCGGTACGACTGTTGCTCGGCGACGGCAGCTGGCTCGCGCACCATGAGACCCGCGTCACGCTGCTCGTCTGGCTCACGCTCGGCCTCGAGGTGCTGGGCGGCTTCGATTGGCTCGAGCGCGTACTCGGCCAGGTCGACCTGCTGCCAGGCAAGTCGATGTTCAGCCTCTGGGACCTCATGAAGGGTCTGGTCGTGGTGACGGCGTTCGTGCTCGCCATGACGCTGCTCGCGCGCGCCATCGAGCGGCGGGTGATGGCCATGGAATCCCTCGCGCCCTCGACCCGCGTCGGCATCAGCAAATCCGCCTACTTCCTGCTGATCGGCCTCGGCGTGCTGCTCGGCATCAACTCCGCCGGCGTCGACCTCACCGCGCTCACGGTGCTCACCGGCGCCATCGTGTTCGGCCTCGGCTTCGGCATCCGCGACATCACCAGCAACTTCGTCAGCGGCTTCGTGCTGTTGATGGACAAATCGATCAAGCCGGGCGATGTGATCAGCTTCCACCAGCACACCGGCACCACCTCCGACAACTTCGGCTGGGTGCAGGAACTGCGCGGGCGCTATGTGGTGGTCCGCGACCGCGACGGCGTGGAGTCGTTGGTGCCCAACCAGAGCCTGATCACCAACTCGGTGATCAACTGGTCGTATTCGGACCAGCGGGTACGGCTGCGACTGCCGGTGATGGTCTCCTACGACGACGATCCGGAGGTCGCGCTCGACCTGCTGGTCCGCGCCACCGAGGGCCACCCGCGCATCCTGCGGGATCCGGCGCCGGTGTCGCGGCTGATCTCGTTCGAGAACTACGGCATGAAGCTCGAGGCGCGCTTCTGGATCCGCGATCCGATGAACGGCGTCAACAATGTGCGCTCCGATGTGAACCGCCGCATCTGGCGGCTGTTCAAGGACGCCGGCATCAAGATCCCGGTGGCCCAGCAGGAGGTGCGCGTCCTCGAACCGGACGCGGTCGTCGTGCGGCCGCCGCACCTCGGTGGAGCCGAAGATGGCCCTGCGCGCGGGTAGGGTCGAGATACCCGACGGCGACCTCGAGGTCAGCTTCGTGCGCGCCGGCGGTCCCGGCGGCCAGAACGTCAACAAGGTCGCCTCGGCGGTGCAGCTGCGTTTCGACCTGGCGGGAACCGCGGTCCTGCCGTACGCGGCCAAGCAGCGCCTGCGCGCCCTCGCCGGCCGCCGCGTCACCGACGACGGCGCGCTGCTGATCATCGCGCGTGAGCACCGCAGCCAGGAGCAGAACCGCCGCGCGGCCGAGGGCCGGCTCATCGATCTGGTGACACGCGCGCTGGTAGAACCCAAGACGCGACGCGCCACCAAACCGACCCGCGCCTCGCGCGAGCGGCGCATGGATTCGAAGACGCGGCGCGGTACGGTCAAGCGCGGTCGGGGACGGCCCGCCGGGGACGACTGAGGGGAAGGGGGTCGGCCGTAGGGGCCGTCGTGCTCGCCACGGGGCGTCAGCCCCGCGTCACCTGCAGGATGCTGTGGCGGATCTGCTCGGAGAGCACGAACTCCGCGTCCTGCGCCACGCGCTGCAGCACCTCGTCGTGCAGCAACCGCCCTGCTTCGTCGCTGCGGACCACGCCTCGGCGCTGCAACAGCGCGATGAACTGGTCGAAGAGCGACCTGTCGGCGAACTCGGGTGAATCGAAACCGTAGACCATCTCGATGCGCTGCGCCATCAACTGGCAGCGCTCCGAGAGCTCCTTGGCGGTGTAGGAGCCGGGCTCGGCGTGCGTCAGCGCCGAGATGACGAGGTAGTAGCGCTCGATGGTCTGCACCGAGGACTCGGCGAGCAACGAAAGCTGCACCGCCGCCGGCGTGCTGGACGCCGGCCGTCGCCAGCCCTCGGCGCCGCCCTGCAGCGTGAAGCGCTCGAGCACACCGAGCTTCGCGAGCGCCGTGAGCTGCGCGTCGACCTGCGCCGCGAGCTCGTCCTCCGACCACTTCAGGAAGAGCTCCGCAGCGACATACGGGTAGACCCGCCACGCGAGGCGCTGCAGGTCGGCGGTCGGGACCACGGGGTTGGCGATGAACGCGCAGGCGATCAGCGATGGCAGCGCGAAGAGATGCTGAATGTTGTTGCGGTAGTAGGTCATCAGCACCGCTACCTCGTCGCTGCTGCGCACCAGCTCGCCGAGCTTGTGCGGCTGACGCTGCAGCACGCCGAGCGCCTCGCCGTGGACGATGGCCGCTTCGCCGCCGGTCGCCGTCACCGTCACGCGCGGGTCGTAAGGCGCCTCGCGCAGCAGCCCGATGTAGAGGTCGATCTGCCGCGCGAGATCCGCCGCCGGCATGGTCTGCCGCGGCATGGCGAGCAGCGTCAGCGCCAGGAGGTTGATCGGCGTCACCGCGGCGGCGGCGTTGATGTGCCGCATGATGCGCTGCGAGAGGTCGTCGACCGCCGGCGCGAGCCACGGCACGCGCGTCTCGTCCTCGAGGGTCTGCTCGCGCCAGTCCGGCGCGTGACGCCCGAGCAGCGCATCGAGATGGATCGGCGAGCCGATGTTGACGCTGACGCGGCCGTACTTCTTGCGCAGCATGCGCGGCGCGCGCAGCAGATCGCCGATCCCTTCCTTGCGCTTCGGACGGCCCGACAGCTCGCCGATGTAGGTGTCGCCCTCGACGATGCGCTCGTAGCCGAAGTACACCGGCAGGAACACGACCGGACGGCGCGGGTCGCGCAGATAGCTGCGCACGGTCATCGCCAGCATGCCGGTCTTGGGCTGCAGCAGGCGGCCGGTGCGCGATCGGCCGCCCTCGATGAAGTACTCGATGGAGTGGCCGCGCGCCATGATCGCGCCGAGGTACTTCATCAGCACCGCGGTGTAGAGCGCGTTGCCCGCGAAGCTGCGGCGGATGAAGAACGCGCCGCCCTTGCGCAGCAGGCGGCCGACCACCGGGATGTCGAGGTTGATGCCGGCCGCGATGTGCGGCACCGCGTAGCCCTGCACATAGATGGCGTACGAGAGCAGCAGGTAGTCCATGTGGCTGCGATGGCAGGGCACGAACACGACCTCGTGCTCGCGCGCGACGGCGCGCAGCGTGTCCACATGGTTGAAGTCGACGCCGTCGTAGAGCCGGGTCCAGAGCCGGCGCAGGAAGGCTTCCATGAAGTTGACGAAGGCGTGGGAATAGTTGGCGGCGATCTCCTCGCCGTAGCCGCGCGCCGTGAGCAGCGCCTTGCGACGGGTGACCTTCTTGGCCCTGACCTCCTGCGCGGCGGCGGCGCGCACCGCGCGGGTGTTGAGCACGCGCGCGAGGATGGTGCGGCGGTGCGAGAGGTCGGGACCGATGCGCGCAGCGCGCTGGCGGCGGAAGGTGGCGCGCCAGGCGCGGGCGATGCGCGCGGCCTGCGGCTCGACCGGCCCGCCGTCGTCGAGCATGCTGCGCAGGCTCACCGGCTCGCCCAGTTCGACCATGGTGAAGCGGCCGTTGAACAGCACCTGCAGCATCTTGCGCAGGCCGCCGCCGAGCACCCAGCCCTCGGTGAGCCACAGCCGCAGCCATGACCCTTCCTTCTGCGGCGCACGCCCCCAGAACACCTGCACCGGCACCAGACGCGCATCGAGGCCCGGATCGGCGCGCAGCGCGTCGATGAGCCGCAGCAGCTCCGGCGGCGGCCGGCGATCGATGCGCGGGTCGAACCAGCCGCGCACCTGCAACAACGGCAGCGTCGCGCGCACCTCGCCCTTGCCGCGTCCGACCAGACGGCCCGTGGGCGACGGCAGCCCCTGCCGTTTGCAGATCGACGCGAGCAACGCCGTATCGACGACGCTGCGCCGCTCGATGACATAGCAGACAGGCGCGGCGGTGACCGCACCGATGCGTTCGATGGCGCCTTCGGGGCGCACCTCCGCGCGCACCCACCACGACATGAACCAGCGCAGCAGCGACTTCACGCGGCGACCGTCACTCGGGGAGCGACACGAGGAACTCGCCGAACCAGACGCAGACGCGCGGCAGCGAGGCGGTCAGGCGATGGTCGTCATCGACGAGGTGCAGCGTGGCGCGGCGTGCGCGCGCGAACGCGAGGCCGTGATCGACCGGTACGATGTCGTCCTGCCAACCGTGCACCACGACCGTCGGACAATCGGCGACGGGCGGCAGCGGCGGCAGACCGGGCATGTCGAACGCGGGCGCCATCAGGAACATGCCGCGCGCGGCGACGCTGCGCGAGGCGGCGGCGGTGAGCCAGCCGCCGAGGCTGGAGCCGACCAAGACCGGCGGCACGGGCGATGCGCTGCAGGCCGTCAGCAAAGCCTGCAGCCTGCCCTCCGCGCTGTCGATGCCGCGGTAGTCGACGGACTCGACCGTCCAACCATCGGCGCGCGCGACCACGGCCAGCGCCGTGATCTTGGTGCCCCAGGGACCGGATTCCTTGCCGTGCGAGAAGACGACCCGACGCGTGCTCATGGTGCAGCGATGTTACACCGGACCGCGGCCGGTCACGGCCGCCCCGCCCCGACGGGCGTCAATGCCGCCGGAACAGCGGGATATGCGGCTGCTTGAACAGCGGCACCAGCGCCATGCCGGCGACGAATCCGCCGATGTGCGCACCGAAGGCGACGCCGCTGCCGCCGATGCCGGTCATGGTGGCCATCAGCAGCTGCATCAGGAACCAGCCGAGCAGCACCCACACGGCGCGCACCCAGCCGATGGTGAGGAAGATCAACGGCGGCGGCAGGGCGAGCAGCACACGCGCACGCGGATACAGCAGCAGGTAGGCGCCGAGCACGCCGGAGATCGCACCGCTCGCGCCGACCATCGGCACGGTGCTCGCCGGGTCCGGCAACGCCTGCGCCAACACCGCCGCGATGCCGCACAGCAGGTAGAAGACGATGAAGCGCCCACGGCCCATCGCATCCTCGATGTTGTTGCCGAACACATAGAGGAACAGCATGTTGCCGAGCAGGTGCGCCCACGAACCGTGCAGGAACATCGAGGTGAACACCGTGATCCAGCCCGGCACCCAAGGCGGATCCTCCATCGCGTTGCCGCGACCGAGGATGACCTCCGGCGTCGCGCCGAGGCCGGCGATGATGGCGCCGAAGCGCGCATCGCCCGACAGCGACTGCCAGAGGAACACCAGCACACAGGCGGCGATCAACCCCCAGGTCAGCCACGGCGTGATGTGCGTGGGGTTGTCGTCGTGGACCGGGATCACGGCGTGGCGCGCGCCACATTGGCGCCGAGCGGCGGCGCGTTGCGCACACGACGCGCCTCGGCGACCACGGACTGCGGCGTCGCGCCCGCGCGCGACAGCGGCATCGGGATGCCGCGGGGGTCATGGCTCGCACGCGACACGGCTTCCCAGTCCATGGAATCGCCGCGGTCGGCGAGACGCTGGCGGATGCGCGTGGCGAGCGACTTCGAGAGCAGCTTGCGCTGCGCGCCGCGCCAGTCGCGCGGGTCGTCCTCCAGCACCTCGAAGGCCTGCATCATGAGCTCGCCCTCGTGCCAACCGAAGACGAACGGCTGGTTGACGACCGTGACCTTCACGCCGGGCTTCACGAGCTCGTAGAGCAGCTCGATGTCCTCGGGGAACAGCCGGATGCAGCCGTGGCTCGAGCGCAGACCGACGCCGGCGGGCTTGTTGGTGCCGTGGATGAGATAGGTGGGCCAGTCGAGGTAGAGCGCACGGTGGCCGAGCGGGTTGTCGGGACCGGGCGGCACCACCGCGGGCAGGATCTCACCGTTCTTCTTGTGCTCGGCGCGCACGCCGGGCCCGGGCCGCCAGGATGGGTTCTTCGTCATGCGTACGACGCTGGTCGTGCCTTCAGGCGTCGCCCAACCGACGCGCCCGATGCCGATCGGGAAGGTGTAGACCGTCTGCCATTCACCGGGTTTGCGCCGCGGGTAGTAGAAGAGCCGCATCGCAGCGAGGTTGATGACGATGCCCTCGCGCGGCGCATCCGGCAGGATGTGGCGCGTCGGCAGCACGATCTCGCGTCCCTCACCGGGCAGCCAGGGATCGACGCCGGGGTTGGCGCGCACGAGCTCCTCGTAACCCACATTGAAACGCCGTGCGAGGTCGACGAAGGTGTCCTCGCGCGTGGTGCGCGTGACCTGCAGCTCACCGATCAGGTCGCCCTGTGCGGGATCCAGCACCGTGCGGTGCGCGCTGGTCGCGAACGGCGCGGGCGTGTCGGCGACCGGCGCCCAAGGCACGGCGGCGGGGCGCGTGGTGGGCGCCTTCGGCTGAGGCGTGCTACAGCCCGCGAGGGCCAGGACGAGCCCCGCCAGCAGCGTGCGGACGACGGAGATGCGGAGCGCCGACATGGGCGCAGAGATTACAGCAGGACGGGCCGGTTCGGCTGCTCGTTGCGGTCCCCGCCCTCGGCGGGGAAATGCTGCGCCAACAGGGCCGCCACGCCCTCGATGCCGGCGAGCGCCCCTTCACGCCAACGGTCCTCACGGAAGTGCGCCTCCATGGCGCGGCAGACCTCTTCCCACGCCACATCCGGCACGCGCGCCGACAGACCGCGGTCGACGACGATCTCGACATCGCGGTCGGCCATCAGCAGGTAGATGAGCACCCCGTTGTTGCGCTCGGTGTCCCACACGCGCAGCGAACCGAAGACCTCGAGCGCGCGCTGGCGCGGCGTGATACCGACGCGCAGCGAGCGCGTGTCGAGCGAGGTCTCGATGGCGAAACGGATCTCACCGGCGTGACGGGACTCGACCGAGGCGATGGCCTGCTCGATCGCGGTGAGGGTCGCCGGCGTGAACCGCCTCAGCGTGTAGGCCGGAAAGGTGGTGAGGTGCCGCCACCAGCGTCGCAGGTCCATCTCACCAACCTCCCGAGGCGCCGCCGCCCCCGAAGCCACCGCCACCGCCACCGCCGAAGCCGCCGCCGCCGAAGCCGCCGCCGCCGAAGCCGCCGCCGCCCATGCCGCCGCCGAAGCCGCCGCCCCAAGAGCCGCGGGAGTAGTAGTTGCCGCGTCCGGAATCCTTGCCCATGCCGAGGATGATGCCGAACAGACCGAACAGCATCCCCGTGATGAGCGAGGCGGAGAACAGCAACATCATCACGCCGAGCACGCCGCCCGTCGACAAGGATGGGATCAGCCGCCCGAGCGACGCCGAGATCAGCAACAGGATCCCACCGATGATGGCGAGCACGACGATCAAGGCGGGGTGACCACCCGACACCTCGAGGCCCCCGTCACCCGACCAGCGCGGGTCGGGCGGTGGCAGCGGCTCGCCGTCGATGACGCCGATCATGCGGTCGACGCCGGCCTCGATGCCGGCGCCGAACTCGCCGGCGCGGAACGCGGGCCGCACCGTCTCGTCTATGACGCGTCGCGACACGAGGTCGGTCAACGCGCCCTCGAGGCCGCGGCCCACCTCGACGCGCATGCGCCGGTCCTGCTTGGCGATGATGAGGATCGCGCCGTCGTCGATGCCCTTGCGCCCGGGCTTCCAGGCGTCGGCGACGCGGATCGAGTACTGCTCGATCTCCTCGGGCTGCGTGGTGTCGACGATGAGCACCGCCACCTGCGAGCCCTTGCGCTCCTCGAAGGCCTGCAGTTTCTGCTCCAGGCGCGCCTTCTCGTCGGGCTGCAGCAGACCGATGGTGTCGACCACCCGCGCCGAGTAGGCCGGGATCGGCTGCAGACCGGACTGCTGCGCCGACGCTGGCCCGAAGGCCAGCGCGGCGAGCAGCGCAGCCGTCAGCGCGACGAAAGGCCGGGCCAGCACGGCCGGGCGTGGACGCATCCGGGCGTTCAGGGCGTCAGCGCGCCGGCGCCGGAGCGTTGAAGTCCACCGACGGCGGCCGGGCGATCGCGGCCTCGTTCTCGACCGTGAAGTTGGCCTTGACCTGGTGGCCGAAGACCATCGCGGTGAGGTTCGAGGGGAACTTGCGCACCGTGCCGTTGTAGTCCTGCACCGTCTGGATGTAGCGGTTGCGGGCCACGGTGATGCGGTTCTCCGTGCCCTCGAGCTGCGCCTGCAGGTCGCGGAAGTTCTGGTCGGACTTCAGCTGCGGATAGTTCTCCGTGACCATGAGGAGGCTCTTGAGGGCCGCCGACAGGTCGCCCTGCGCGGCGTTGAACTTCTTGACCGCCTCAGGATCGTTGAGCATCTCCGGCGTGAGCTGGATGGAGGTCGCGCGGGCGCGCGCCTCGGTGACACCGACGAGCACACGCTCTTCCTGCGCGGCATACCCCTTCACCGTGTTCACGAGGTTCGGGATGAGGTCGGCGCGGCGCTGGTACTGGTTCAGCACCTCGGACCACGCGGCCTTGGTGGCCTCGTCCTGGGTCTGCAGGGTGTTGTAGCCGCAGCCGCCGAGCAGCAGGGCCGCGACCATCACCAAGCCTGTACGGATCGAACGCATGGGTCTACTCCTCAGAAATAGCGGAATCCCCGGACACCCCGGTCGCCGGATTTTGACCCGTTCCGCCGCCGGGCGGTAGAGCCTCATGCCCTCCGACATGGGAAACCCCGGAAGATTCCATCACGCGGTGCACGACGCCGACGCGACGATGCGTGGACGGACTGCGCGATCGGGATAACGCGGCGCGTCCACCGCTTCGCCCGCTCCCCGGTATGCTGCGCGCGCCATGTCCCGCTACCGCCCACCGACCACGCCCGGCTCCAAGTTCATCACACCCGTCGGACACGCCCGGCTCGCCGACGAACTCGACCAGCTCTGGCGCGTCGAGCGTCCGCGCGTGACCCAAGCGGTGAGCGAGGCCGCGGCGCAGGGCGACCGCTCCGAGAACGCCGAGTACACCTACGGCAAGAAACGGCTGCGCGAGATCGACTCGCGCGTGCGGTTCCTGCGCAAGCGCCTCGACGGCATGACCGTGGTGGCCGCGCCGCCGAGCGACCGCCAGCGCGTCTTCTTCGGCGCCTGGGTGACCCTCGAGGACGAAGCCGGTGACGAACGCCGCCACCGCATCGTCGGCCCGGACGAATTCGACATGGACCCGCACTACATCAGCATGGACTCGCCGCTAGCGCGCGCGCTGCTCGGCAAGCGGTTGGATGATGAGGTTTCGGTGGAGACGCCGGGCGGTGTGCGGCGGTATGTGGTGGTCGTCATCGAGTACTGACGCCGCTGCGGGCGCGCGC
>Ga0315900_10007511_pt1 | contig 14300 bp, 12 predicted proteins | sample LakEriMetagenome_FD_203521 | JGI IMG/M metagenome (GOLD analysis project Ga0315900, IMG submission 203521) | Freshwater fungal communities from buoy surface, Lake Erie, Ohio, United States - Buoy 12 MA114 | ecosystem: Environmental > Aquatic > Freshwater > Lake > Lake biofilm | place: USA: Lake...
GCCGTCACCGGCTGGCAGGTGCGGGCCTACTGGTTCCCGGACATCCGCTCGCTGCCAGGCGCGGCCTTCTGCCTCGGTCTCGCCCTCTATCCCTACGTGTACATCCTCGCGCGGACCGCCTTTGCCGACCGCTCCGCCTCGCTCGGGGAGGCTGCGCGGGCGCTGGGGCTCTCGCGGCGCGCCGCCTGGTGGCGCGTCGTGTGGCCGGTCGCCCGCCCGGCGGTCGCAGCCGGTTGCGCGCTGGTGCTGATGGAAACGCTCGCCGACTTCGGCACGGTGAGCTATTTCGGCGTCGACACGCTCACCTCGGCCATCTATCGCGCCTGGCAGTCGATGGGCGATCGGGTCGCGGCGGCCAGGCTCGCGCTGGCCCTGCTAGCGGCGGTGGGACTGCTGGTGTGGCTCGAGCGATGGCAGCGCGGCCGGATGCGTTTCGCGGCGCGTGCTCCGCGACCGGCTGCCCGCGAGCGGCTCCAGGGCGCGCGCGCCTGGCGAGCCACCTGCTGGGCGCTGCTGCCGGTGATCCTCGGCTTCCTGTTGCCGGTCGCGCTGCTGCTGCGCGCGTGGTGGAGCGCCGAAAGCCCGCTCGATGCGCGTCTGCCGGGGTGGCTGTGGCACTCGCTCGTGCTGGCCGCATTGGCGGCCTCGCTTATCCTGCCGGTCGCCCTGACGACCGCCTATGCCGCGCGACTCCTCGATGGCCGCGCCGTGCGGCTGGCGGTCACGCTTGCGTGCGCGGGCTACGCGCTGCCTGGCGTCGTGATCGGCGTCGGCCTGCTGGCGCTGGTCGGCCATCTCGACCGCGCGCTCGGCGTCCTGCTGCTCGGCGGCACCATCGCCACGGTGGTCTATGCCTACGGCGTGCGTTTTTTCTCGATCGGCTACCACGGCGTCGAGTCGGCGCTCGCGCGCATCAGCCCCGCGATGGACCAGAGCGCGCGCAGCCTGGGTGCGGCGCCCCTCGAGGTGCTCGGGCGCGTGCACTGGCCGCTGCTGCGCCCGAGCCTGGCGGCAGCCGGGTTGCTGGTCACCGTCGACTGCCTCAAGGAGCTGCCCGCGACGCTCGTCCTGCGCCCCTTCGACTTCGACACGCTTGCCGTGGCGGCCTATCACTTTGCTGCCGATGAGCGCCTCGCCGAGGCTGCCCCACCGTCGCTGCTGATCGTGCTGGCAGGGCTCGTCCCGGTTCTGCTGCTGTCGCGGGCCTCTCAGCAGCGCGTCAGCGGGCGCTGAACTGTGCTATAGTCCAGGGCTGCAGGCGCGTAGCTCAGCTGGTTAGAGCACCACCTTGACATGGTGGGGGTCGTTGGTTCGAGTCCAATCGCGCCTACCAATGCCAAGCCCAGGCAAGTTGTCCGACTTGCCTGGGTTTTTCGTTTTAGCAGCCCCGGGGCCAGCCTTGACCGCCATCGCAGGCCTGCCGCATCATGCGAGGTTAAGGAGCGGCGAACGCTCCTCTGCCATCGAACCCCAACTGCCATGGTTATGACACCGCTGACTACCCGGCCGGAGTTCTCCTCGTAGGTGGTCGTCGGCTGTCTGCTGCAGCTGAATCTCGCGGCCATCGGCCGCGTTTTTTTTGCGCTGTCGCCTCGTCCGTGCGGTCCTCCCCGGACAATGGCCTCGCCCTCAGGAGCCCAAGCATGATCAACATCACCCTGCCCGACGCAAGCGTGCGCCAGTATCCCGGCCCGGTCACGGTGGCCGAGGTGGCCCGCTCGATCGGTCCCGGGCTCGCCAAGGCGTCGCTCGCCGGTCGCCTCGATGGCGAGCTCGTCGACACCAGCACCCTCATCGAGCGCGATGCGAGGCTGGCACTCGTCACCGATCGCGATGCGGAAGGCGTCGAGATCATCCGCCACTCGACCGCCCACCTGCTCGCCTACGCGGTGAAGGAGCTGTTCCCCGAGGCGCAGGTCACGATCGGGCCGGTGATCGACAACGGCTTCTACTACGACTTCGCCTACAGCCGCCCCTTCACCCCGGAGGACCTCGAGCGCATCGAGGCGCGGATGCGCGAGCTCGCCGCGCGCGACGAGACGGTGACCCGCGAGGTCTGGAAGCGCGACGACGCTGTGCGCTTCTTCGAAGGCATCGGCGAACGCTACAAGGCCGAGATCATCTCGGCCATCCCGGCCGACCAGGCCATCTCGCTGTATCGCGAGGGCAGCTTCGTCGATCTGTGCCGCGGTCCGCACGTGCCCTCGACCGGGCGCCTCAAGGTCTTCAAGCTGATGAAGGTGGCCGGCGCGTACTGGCGCGGCGACTCCCGCAACGAGATGCTGCAGCGCATCTACGGCACTGCCTGGGCGAGCCAGAAGGAGCTCGATGCCTACCTGCACATGCTCGAGGAGGCCGAGCGTCGCGACCATCGTCGCCTAGGCCGCGAACTCGACCTTTTCCACATGCAGGACGAGGCGCCCGGCCTGGTGTTCTGGCACCCGAAGGGCTGGACGATCTGGCAGCAGGTCGAGCAGTACATGCGTCGGGTCTACCAGGACAGCGGCTACCAGGAGGTGAAGGGACCGCAGATCCTCGATCGTTCGCTGTGGGAGCGCACGGGTCACTGGGAGAACTACCGCGAGAACATGTTCGTGACCGAATCGGAGAACCGCGTCTACGCGGTCAAGCCGATGAACTGTCCCGGGCATGTCCAGATATTCCGCGCCGGGCTGCGCTCGTACCGCGAGCTGCCGCTGCGCTACGGCGAGTTCGGCCAGTGCCATCGCAACGAGCCCTCGGGGGCGCTCCACGGCATCCTGCGCGTGCGCGGCTTCACGCAGGACGACGGCCACATCTTCTGCACCGAGGACCAGATCCTCGCCGAATGCGAGCATTTCACGGAGCAGCTGCAGCGGGTCTACGCCGACTTCGGCTTCGCCGATATTCTCTACAAGGTGGCCACCCGGCCCGAGAAGCGGGTGGGCTCGGACGCGCTCTGGGACAAGGCCGAGCATGCCGTGATGGAGTCGCTGCGGCGCTCGGGCTGCGCCTTCGAGATCGCCGAAGGCGACGGAGCCTTCTACGGCCCCAAGATCGAGTACACGCTGAAGGACGCGCTGGGCCGGCAGTGGCAGTGCGGCACGATGCAGGTCGACTTCAACACCGCCGGGCGCCTCGGGGCGGAGTACGTCGCCGAGGACAACGCCCGGCATCACCCGGTGATGCTGCATCGCGCGATCGTCGGTTCGCTGGAGCGCTTCATCGGCATCCTGATCGAGAACCACGCCGGCGCGATGCCGATGTGGCTCGCGCCGGTGCAGGCCGTGGTCATGAACATCACCGAGGCGCAGGCCGACTACGCGGCCGACGTTGCGCAGAAGCTGAAAAAACAAGGGTTTAGAGCCCAGGCTGATTTGCGCAACGAGAAGATCAACTATAAAATCCGCGAGTTTAGCCTGCAGAAGGTTCCTTACATCCTCGTGGTTGGAGACAAGGAGCGGCAGGCTGGCAAGGTGGCCGTGCGTGCGCGCGGCGGAGTCGATCTCGGCGCCATCGACCTCGATGCCTTCATCGAGCGTCTCGCCGAAGACATCGCTGGCAAGCGGGCGCAACCGCTGGCACGAGCCTGAGAACGAACTGACTGGAGGTTCAGACAATCGCTACCGAACGTTCGCATCGCATCAACGGCGAAATCACCGCGCCTGAAGTGCGACTCATCGGGGTCGACAACGAACCCCTCGGCATCGTCGGCATTCGTGATGCCATGCGCCTGGCCGAGGACAAGGAAGTCGATCTTGTCGAGATAGCCCCGACCGCCGCGCCGCCGGTCTGCCGCCTGATGGATTACGGCAAGTTCAAGTATCAGGAGCAGAAGAAGGCGCACGAGGCCAAGCTCAAGCAGAAGATCATCCAGGTCAAGGAAGTCAAGTTCCGGCCTGGCACCGACGACGGCGACTACAACGTCAAGTTGCGCAACCTGATGCGCTTCCTCGACGAAGGCGACAAGGCGAAGATCACGCTGCGATTCCGGGGGCGCGAGATGGCCCACCAGGAGTTCGGGGTCCGGCTGCTCGAGCGAGTCCGCACCGACCTCGATGCCGTCGGGCAGGTCGAGCAGATGCCCCGGCTCGAGGGTCGGCAGATGGTGATGGTGATCGCGCCGCGCAAGCGGAAGTAGATCGGGTCAGCGGTTGCAGGCGGGTGTCGAGGTCGACATCCGCCGCCTAGTCGAGGGTGGTCGGACGGCCATCCCGATCCGGTGGCGGCGTGAGCCGGCGCCGTACAAGCTGAGCGGGTTCTTGAAGTTCCGGCAGGGTTGGCCGGACACCTGGCAAGGCAATTCAAGAAAGGTACGAGGGGCATCATGCCCAAGATGAAAACCAAGAAGAGCGCTGCGAAGCGCTTCCGCGTACGCGCGGGCGGCAGCATCAAGCGGGGCCAGGCGTTCAAGCGCCACATCCTCACCAAGAAAACCACCAAGACCAAGCGGCAGTTGCGGGGCTCGGCCGGCGTTCACGAGACGAACGTCGACTCCGTGCGCGCGATGCTTCCCTACGCCTGAGGAGCTGAACCATGCCCAGAGTCAAGCGTGGCGTCACCGCCCGGGCCCGTCACAAGAAGATCCTCGCCCTTGCGAAGGGCTATCGCGGCCGTCGCAGCAAGGTGTTCCGGATCGCCAACCAGGCGGTCATGCGTGCCGGCCAGTACGCGTATCGCGATCGTCGTAATCGCAAGCGCGTTTTCCGCCGCCTCTGGATCGCGCGGATCAACGCCGCGGTTCGCGAGCATGGCATCAACTACAGCCGCTTCATCGCCGGCCTGAATCGCGCGGCCATCGGTCTGGACCGCAAGGTGCTGGCAGAACTCGCGGTCAACGACAAGCCGGCCTTCGCCGCCATCGTCGCGCAGGCCAAGGCTTCGCTCGCCGCGGCCTGAGTCTCGCGTCGGCGGGCGACCAGCGCGCTCACCGAGGGTCGTCACGACCCACAGACGGGGCCCCAGGGCCCCGTCTGGCTTTCTACCCTTCTTTCTGTCCCGGAGCCTCGCTTCATGGATCAGGACCTCAACGCTCTCGTCGAGCAGGCGCGCGCGCTCGTGGCGCAGGCCGCCGACGCGACCAGCCTCGCGAATGCCAAGGCGAGATTCCTCGGGCGCGATGGCGAGATCACGCAGCGCATGAAGCTGCTGGGCAAGCTTTCCGGCGAGGCGCGGGCGGCGGCCGGCCGCCGCCTGAACGAGGCCAAGCAGGCTGTCGATGGCCTGGTGTCGGCTCGCGAGCAGGCGCTTGCGCAGGCCGAACTCGCCGCGCGGCTCGCGCAGGAGTCCATCGACGTCACGCTGCCGGGGCGGGGCCGCGGCGCCGGGGGCCTGCATCCGCTGTCGCTGACGATCGAGCGCATCGAGGCGATCTTCCGCTCGATCGGTTTCGATGTGGCCGACGGCCCCGAGATCGAGGAAGACTTCTTCAACTTCACGGCGCTGAACACCCCGCTCGATCATCCGGCGCGGTCGATGCACGACACCTTCTATGTCGAGGGAACCGACGCGACCGGCCTCGGGCTGCTGCTGCGCACGCACACCAGCCCGGTGCAGATCCGCTACGCGCGCGCCCACAAGCCGCCAATTCGGGTGATCGCGCCAGGCAAGACCTACCGGGTCGATTCCGATGCCACGCACTCGCCGATGTTCCAGCAGTTCGAGGGCCTTTGGGTGGACGAGGACATCAGCTTCGCCGATCTCAAGAGCGTCTACACCGAGTTCCTGCAGCGTTTCTTCGAGACTACCGACCTCGACGTGCGCTTCCGCCCGTCGTACTTCCCGTTCACCGAGCCGTCGGCCGAGATCGACATGCGCTTTCGCGACGGACCGCTGGCCGGGCGTTGGCTGGAGGTCTCCGGGTCGGGCCAGGTGCATCCCGACGTGATGCGCAACTACGGCCTCGATCCCGAGCGCTGGCTCGGATTCGCCTTCGGATCCGGCGTGGAGCGGCTGGCGATGCTGCGCTACGGGGTGGCCGACCTGCGCTTGTTCTACGAGAACGATCTGCGCTTCCTGTCCCAGTTCAATCGCTGACGAGGCCAAGGCATGAAGTTTCCGGAAAGCTGGCTGCGCAGCTTCTGCGATCCGCAGCTCTCGACCGAGGTGCTGGCCGAGCGCCTCACGATGATCGGCCTCGAGGTCGAGGAGGTTGCGAGCGCGGCTCCCGCGTTCCAGGGCGTGGTGGTAGGCCGGGTGATGTCCGTGGAGCGCCATCCGGCCGCCGACAAGCTCTCGGTGTGCGTGGTCGACGACGGCACCGCTCACCGCACCATCGTCTGTGGCGCCCCCAACGTGGCCGCCGGCCTGCATGTGCCCTGTGCACTGCCCGGCGCCGTGCTGCCCGGCGGCCTGGCCATCCAGCCGGTGACGATGCGCGGCGTGCGAAGCGAGGGCATGCTGTGCTCGGCACGCGAGCTCGGCCTCTCCGACGATCACGGCGGGTTGCTGGTGCTTGGCGACGGTGTGCCGGCCGGTACCGATCTGCGCTCGGCCCTCGACCTCGACGACGCGGTGTTCACGCTGAAGCTCACGCCCAACCTGGCCCACTGCTTCGGCGTGTACGGGGTAGCCCGCGAAGTCGCGGCCGCCACCGGGGCCAGGCTGCGACAGCCGTCCTTCCCGCCCGTGGCGGTGGAGCTCGTCGACCGTCTGCCGGTCCGCCTGGACGCGCCCGATCTCTGCGGGCGTTTCAGCGGGCGGATCATCCGCGGCGTGAACGCACGCGCGAGCACGCCGGACTGGATGAAGCGGCGCCTCGAGCGTGCCGGGCAGCGGCCGATTTCCGCGCTCGTCGACATTTCCAACTACGTGATGCTCGAACTCGGCCGGCCCTCGCATGTCTTCGATCTCGCCCGCATCCACGGCGGGCTCGAGGTGCGCTGGGGGCGCGCGGGCGAGACGCTCGAACTGCTCAACGGCCAGACCATCGCGCTCGATGAAAAGGTGGGCGTGATCGCCGACGGGCGTCAGGTCGAGAGCCTGGCGGGCATCATGGGCGGCAACGCGACCGCGGTGTCGCTCGACACCACCGACATCTACCTCGAGGCAGCTTTCTGGTGGCCCGCGGCGATCGCCGGACGTGCACGCCGCTACAACTTCTCCACCGATGCCGCCCAGCGCTTCGAGCGTGGCGTCGATGCAGCCACCACCGTCGAGCACATCGAGCACCTTTCGCGCCTCGTGCTCGAGATCTGCGGTGGACGTGCCGGTCCGGTGGACGACCAGATCGTCGAGCTGCCCGCGCGACCGCCTGTGAGCATGCGCACTGAGCGGGCGCGCCGAATCATCGGGGTGTCGATCCCCGACGATGAGATGGCGGCCTGCCTCGAGCGCCTCGGTCTCGATGTACGGCGCGAGCCGGGTCGGCTGGTGGTGCACCCGCCCTCGTGGCGCTTCGACCTGCGGATCGAGGAGGACCTGATCGAGGAGATCGTCCGGATCTGGGGCTTCGAGAAGCTGCCGGTGCGTCCGCCGCGAGCCCCATCCTCGATGCTGCCTCAACCCGAAGCGCGCCGCCCGGTCGGCGCGCTCAGGCGTGCGATGGCGGCGCGCGATTTCCAGGAGGTGATCACTTTCGGGTTCACCTCGGGGGCGCTCGAGGCAAGCCTCGGTCGCGAGCCGCCGATCCGACTGCTCAACCCGATCGCCGCGCACCTCGACGTCATGCGAACCACGCTGTGGACGGGCCTCGTCGATGTGCTGCGCGGCAATCTTGCGCGCAAGGCGGCGCGTGTGCGGCTTTTCGAGGTCGGGCGGGTCTTCGCTGCCGATGCCGCGGTCGAATCCGGACCGCACCAGGTGCGCGGCGTACGCCAACCGCTGCGGCTGGCCGCGCTGGCATCCGGTCCGGCCTTCGACGAGCAGTGGGGCGAGGCTTCGCGCGCGGTCGACTTCTTCGACCTTAAAGGCGACTTCGAGGCGCTCGTCGGCGCGCGTGCCGCGGCGCTTCGCTACGAGCGCGCCCAACATCCCGCCCTGCATCCCGGGCGCAGCGCGCGCATCCTCGATGACGGGCGAGTGGTGGGCTGGATCGGCGTCATGCACCCTGGGGCCCAGCAGGCTCTCGAACTGCCACAGGCACCCGTGCTGCTCGACGTCGATCTCGACTGGCTCGGTGAGCGCGAGTTGCCGCGACCCGAGGAGGCTTCGCGCTTCCCCCTGGTGATCCGCGATCTCGCCTGGGTGCTCGCCGACACGATTCCCGCTCGTGCGGTGCTCGACGAGATCGCGATCGCGCTTGCCGAACGCCCCGACGGCGCACTCGTGAAGAAGCTCGGACTGTTCGATGAATATCGCGGTAAGGGCTTGGAAAATAAGGAGAAAAGCCTTGCCTTCAGGTTCTGGTTACAGGACAATCACCGGACATTGAACGACGCTGAAGTGGCGGCTCTCCTCGATGCCGTCGTGCTTCGTCTAGCCGAAAGGCTCGGCGCGCGCCTTCGCGCCGCCGCCTGATGCTCGCCTCCCCGCGCCATGAAAGCGATTCGCCCGTTGCCAGGCCTTTCCGGGCTTCCCGACGACCTCCCGGAACTCCCGGTGTCCGATACCGGAGCGTTCACGCTCACCAAGGCCGAACTCGCCGAGATGCTCTTCGAGCGCGTCGGGCTCAACAAGCGTGAAGCCAAGGACATGGTCGAGACCTTCTTCGACGAGATCCGCGCCGCACTCGAACGCGGTCACAGCGTCAAGCTCTCGGGCTTCGGCAACTTCCAGCTGCGCGACAAGCCGCAGCGGCCCGGGCGCAACCCCAAGACCGGCGAGGAGATCCCGATTTCCGCTCGCCGGGTTGTCACCTTCCACGCCAGCCAGAAGCTGAAGGCCCAGATCGACGCCGTCGTCCGCGGCTGATCGCGCGCACGAGTCCGCTGACCTGCCGCAAGCGCCGGCGGGTCGTCCAGGCCTCCCTCCCGCCAACCCCGATGCAGACCAAGTCCGATTCCGCTGCCGTGCTGCCTCCCATTCCCGCGAAGCGCTACTTCACGATCGGCGAGGTCAGCGAACTGTGTGGCGTCAAGCCGCATGTGCTGCGCTACTGGGAGCAGGAGTTCACCCAGCTTCGCCCGATGAAGCGGCGCGGCAACCGGCGCTACTACCAGCACCACGAGGTCCTTCTCGTACGGCGCATTCGCGGACTGCTCTACGAGCAGGGCTTCACGATCAGTGGAGCCCGTAACCGACTGGGCGAGGCCGCCGCGGCCGGTGGCCGCTCGAGACTCTCGCGGGAGTCCGACCCCGCACCGCAGCCGGATGAAGGCGAGCTGCCGCCCGAAGGCGATGCGCTCGCCGTCGTGCGCCATGAACTCGTACTGGCACTCCGGCTGCTCGAACGCCCCCGCTGAATCTCTGCGCCCTCGCGCCTGCCGGCAGCGGTCGGTGCGGCGGCTGGTTGGCGCGATCCCCGTCTTATCGGCTATACTTGCCGTCTTTCGGGGCGTAGCGCAGCCTGGTAGCGCACTTGCATGGGGTGCAAGGGGTCGCGAGTTCGAATCCCGCCGTCCCGACCAGCATCAGCCACGGGCCAGTCCTCACGAGGGGCTGGCCCGTTGTCTTTTTGGCGGCCGCCGGCCAGGTGCTCGACCCGGGCGGCCGGGCCGCCCACAGGGGAGCTTCCGATGTCTCAATGGTCACGGCGAGCACTGCTGGCTACCACCCTCGGACTGATCGCAGGCGGCTGCGCGACCGGCGGCGCCGGCGACAGCACCTACCGCCCTCTGGTCGGGCAGGGGGGCAAGGACGTCATGTGGGTGCCAACCCTGGATGGCCTGGTCATGCAGATGCTCGAGGCGGCCGCCGTGACGCCGGAGGATCTCGTCTACGATCTGGGCTCGGGCGATGGTCGAATCCCGATCTGGGCGGCGCGCCGCTTCGGCGCGCGCGCGGTAGGCATCGAGTACGACCCGAAGCTGTCGGCGCTCGCACAACGCAACGCCGAGCGTGCCGGGGTCACCGATCGTGTGCGAATGATCCATGGCGACATCTTCCGCGAGGATTTTTCCGCGGCCACGGTACTTACGCTCTACCTGGGCCAGGCGCTGAACCTGAAACTGCGCCCGACGATCCTGCGCATGAAGGCGGGAACGCGGGTGGTGTCGAATCTCTTCGACATGGGTGACTGGGAGCCCGATCGGACGCTGCGAACACCCGACCAGAATCCGGTCTTCGTCTGGATCGTGCCGGCCAGCGTCGCGGGCGAATGGACGCTCGACGCGAGCCCGCTCGGAGCGGCACGACTGCGCCTCGAACAGCAGTTCCAGCGGGTTCGCGGGGTGCTTGCTGCGCTGGGGGGCGGCGGCGCGATTGCCCTCGAAGGACGCCTGGACGGCGCGCGGCTGAGCTTGTCGAGCGCGACGGGGGCAGCGCCAGGGGCTGTGGCCACGGCGGGTGCTGCTCAACGGCGGCTCGAACTCCTCGTCGATGGCGATCTGCTGCTTTCGCTGCCTGGGACCCAGGCGGTCGGTCGCCGCCTGCGGTGACGCCGCGTCGATCGCACGATCGCGCGATCCCGAGGGCCTTAGGCACGCACCCCACCGCCGGCGCGTAGCCGATCACTTGCATCGATCAGGGGTATCCTCGAGCGCTCGCCCGGTCGATCGACAATGACGGTGAGGCGCCTGCCAAGACGGGCGTCCTTTACCCTGCACACGGAGACCCTCTCATGACCGATTCCCATCGCCGTAGGCTGGTACTTGCCGGAGCTGGCCTGGCAGCCATGCCGCTGGGCGGCGCGAATGCCCAACCCGCGGGCTACCCCAACAAGCCGCTCAAGATCATCGTCGGCGCGGCGCCCGGCGGGCTCAGCGATGCCTATGCACGCCTGTTCGCCGAGCAGTTCACGCAGCGCTTCAACCTGCCCGCAGTGGTCGAGAACCGCCCTGGCGCCAGCGGAATCATTGCCACCGAGGCGATGCTCAAGGCGCCGCCCGATGGCTACACGCTGCTTTCCACGACCACCGGCATGCTCTGGCAGACCCGTGTGCTCTACCGCAAGCTGCCCTTCGATCTGGCCAAGGATATCGCACCGATCACGGTGTTCCCGTCGGGTCCGCTGGTCATCGCGGTTCAGGAGAAGACCGGGGTGCGCAATTTTGCGGAACTCGCCGAGTTCGCGCGCCGCAACAACGCCACGATGGGTTCCTACGCGGTGGCCTCGTATCCGCATGTGCTCGCGGAGACCCTGAACCGCGAGTTTGGCGGCAAGGTTCAGGCGATCCAGTACAAGGGCGAGGGCCCGATGTGGGTCGAGATGGGCGCCGGCGCGCTCACGATGTGCGTTGGCAGCTTCCAGGCCTTCGCCACGGTACGCGACAAGGGCATCCGCCCGATCGCGGTCAGCGGCCAGTACCGTAGCCCCAAGCTTCCCGACATTCCCACCCTCATCGAGCAGGGTCTGAAGGCGCCGATCGCCCGTCTCGAGGGCGGACTGGCGCTCAGCGCCAACTCGGCGGTGCCGGTCGAGATCCTCGAACTGCTCGCCAGGGTCGCCGTCGAAGGCAACGAGACGCCACGGGCGCGCAACCTGCGCGAGAACTTCGCGATTCCCGATGCCACCAAGGGCCGTGCCGATGCGCTGCGCATGTGGCGCGAGGATGCGCCGCTCTGGATCAGGGAAGTCGAGGCGCTGAACGTCAAACTCGACTGAACGTGACGGCGGCGGCGTTCTCGCTGCCGCCGGATGCCGCAAGGCGCACCCTTGCAGGGAGGTTGCGATGTACAAGCGGATTGTGCTGGCCTACGATGGCTCGGCGCCGGGTCAGAAGGCACTGCTCGACTGCAGCGAGATCGGGCAGTGGTCGCGGGCCAGCCTGCACCTGATCGCGGTGATGCCAACCACGGTCACCCCGATTGTTGCCGACGGATGGGCCTATGGCGCCGAAACCGAACCGGCCGAGCGCGCGCAGTACCAGTCGGTGCTCGACGGCGGCGTGCAGCGTTTGCGCGAGGCGGGCCTCGACGCGCAGGGCGAAGTCGTCGTCGGCAGTTCGGTCGACGAGATCGTCCGCTGCGCCGAGCGCATCGACGCCGATCTCATCGTGGTCGGCCACCGCCACCTCGACAGCCTCGCCGCACGCTGGTGGCGCGGGTCGGTCTCGAAGTCGCTGATCGAGCACGCCCCCTGCAGCGTGCTTGTGGTGATCACGCGCTGATCGCAGTCCGGTCGATCGGGCCCTCGGCCAGCCAGTCGATCAGCACGCTGGCCAGCCGCGCAGGATCGATCGGCTTGGCCAGATAGCCGTTCATGCCGGCAGCGAGGCAACGGCCGCGTTCGTCGGATTCGATGCTCGCGGTCATCGCGACGATCGGCACACCGCTCCAGCGGGGCCTGGTGCGCAGGGCGCGCGTGGCGGCCAGGCCGTCGAGCATCGGCATGTGCAGATCCATCAGGACCAGGTCCGGGTCGAGGCTATCGATTTCGTCGAGCGCCTGCTGGCCGTTCTCGACCACGCTGACCTTCAGCCCGGCGAGCGCGAGCAGTTCCCGCGCGACGAGCTGGTTCAGCGGGTTGTCCTCGACGACGAGGACCCGTCGCCCCTCGACGCGATCGCGGATCGCCTCCAGCCCCGAGCCGGCGGACATCACGTCCGCGGCCAGGTGCCCCGGCATGATCGCGTTCGCCGAGGCGGGCGCGGTATCGATATCGAAGGGTACCGATGCCCAGAATGTCGACCCGACGCCGGGCGTGCTCTCGACGCCCACGCTGCCGCCCATCAGATCGACGAGCCGTCGTACGATCGACAGCCCTAGCCCGGTGCCGCCGAAGCGGCGAGTGGTCGAGGTATCGGCCTGCTCGAACTCGCGAAACAGCCGGCCGCGCTGCTCCGCGCTCAGGCCGATACCGGTGTCGCTGATGCTGAATCTCAGTCGCTGAGACGAGGGAGTCGCTGACGGCTCGCGCGACACCTCGAGGCGGACGCTGCCGCGTTCGGTGAACTTGATCGCGTTGGCCAGGTAGTTCACGAGAATCTGCCCGAGGCGCTGCGGGTCGCCGACGAGCGCCTGCTGCAGGTCCGGCGCCATCACATGGCCGAGCGCCAGGCCGCGGTCCTGCGCACGAGGTTCCACCAGCGCGATCGCCTGGGCGATCACCGCATCGAGCCGGAACGGCTCGTGCGCGAGCACCATCCTGCCGGCCTCGATCTTGCTGAAGTCGAGAATGTCGTTGATCAGGCCGAGCAGGTGCCGGCCGGAGCCTCGGATCTTCTGCAGGTAGTCGCGCTGCAGCGCTGTCGCCTCACCGCTGAGCAGCACGTCGGCAAGCCCGATGATCGCATTCAGCGGCGTGCGGATCTCATGGCTCACGTTGGCGACGAAGCGGCTCTTGGCCTGGTTGGCGCGCAGATTGCGGTAGGCGCGCAGCGAAGTCAGCAGTAGCGTCTCGAGCCGATGGGCGGTCAGTTCGGTCTTCTCGCGATAGTCATCGATCTCGAGGTGGCGCACGATCTCGAGCGGCGGGGCCGCCCCGGGGTTTCCGGTACGCAGGATCAGTCGCGTCTCGTGGTTGCCGAGTTCGTCGCGGACATGCGCGACCAGGTCGAGACCGGCGCGTTCGGTCTCCATCACGACGTCGATCAGGGCGACTGCGATCTCGCGCTCCGCCGCGAAGATCGTCTTCGCTTCGGCGGCGCTCGTCGCCGACATTATCCGCAACCCGCGTCCGTCGAACCGAAGGTCGGCGAGGACGAGCCGGCTGATGTCGATGATGTCCTCGTCGTCGTCGACGAGCAGCAGGGTCCAGGGCGGCTCGGTCATGCGGCTGGCTCCGTCGGGAGGTCATCGGCGGGTTTGGGCCCCCGCGGCAGCTCGAGCGTGAACTCGGTGCCGTGGCCGCGGCGGGTGCGTAGCTCGATCCTGCCACCGAGCTGTTGCTCGATCGCGCGTCGACAGGAAAAGAGTCCCAGCCCCGAGCCACCCGAAGCCCGGCGGGTGGTGTAGAAAGGCTCGAAAGCGCGCATCGCGGCCTCTTCGCTCATGCCATTGCCGTTGTCGGCGACGACGATGCGAACCCGGTGCTCGTCGGCATCGACATCGATGCTCACGCGCCGGTCGTCGCGCCCCTCGAAGGCATGAACCGTGGCATTGACCAGAAGGTTCGAGATCGCGCGAGCCAGCGCGCCAGGGTTGGTGGTCAGCGAAAGCGTCGCCGGGCAGGTCAGCCGCAGCTGACACTGCGCGCGCTTCATCAGCGGCGACAGCGTCAGCGCCAGCGATTCGAGCAGGTCATGCAGCCGTACCGCGCGCCATTCGTCGCGCGAGACATCGGCCGAGGTCTGCCGGAATCCGTCCATCAGCTGCGCGGTCTTTGCCAGATTCCTGTCGGCGAT
>Ga0315900_10007514_pt1 | contig 14296 bp, 9 predicted proteins | sample LakEriMetagenome_FD_203521 | JGI IMG/M metagenome (GOLD analysis project Ga0315900, IMG submission 203521) | Freshwater fungal communities from buoy surface, Lake Erie, Ohio, United States - Buoy 12 MA114 | ecosystem: Environmental > Aquatic > Freshwater > Lake > Lake biofilm | place: USA: Lake...
GGCATGGCATGGGGACTCTTCCCCATTCTACTCAGCGCCAAAGGATTCTCCCTGACAGAGATCGGCACCATCACGGCCATCTACCCGGCCGCTTGGGGATTCGGTCAATTGATCACCGGAAAGATGGGTGACCGATACTGTAAAAAAGACCTGCTGTACTCCGGTATGATGCTGCAGGGTGTTGTGCTGTTCTTCTTTCCCTTTGCACAGGACCTCTGGCAGTTCATCACGCTGGCACTCCTGCTGGGCTGGGGCACCGCCCTGGTCTATCCCACTTTCCTGTCCGGTATCGCAGAAAAAACCCATCCGCAGGACCGGGCAAAAAGCCTTGGCATATTTCGTCTCTGGCGGGACCTGGGCTATGCCATTGGTGCCGTTCTCACAGGACTGGTCTCGGCCTGGGTAAGCATCAGTATGGCGATCATGCTGGTAGCCGTATTGACCATCGTCTCAGGCATCATCATTCACCTGAGAATGAAATGCACTGCCCCTCCTGGTATGCCCCACCGGCCCCTTTTACCTCATTAATCTCAGTCAAACCGCTGATTTGCGTCATTAAATAGGGCTGGACTCTCGAGTAATTTGCAACCATACATCATCCCTTAAAGTCCTTTTATGGAAGCATTACATATCCCCAAACACCTTGGTAAGCCAGAAAACCTATCTATTATGGACGGCAACGAAGCTGCCGCCTATATCGCTTACAAGACCAATGAAGTCTGCGCCATCTACCCCATCACCCCTTCTTCCACCATGGGCGAATGGGCAGATGAATGGAGCGCTAAAGGCATCAAAAACATCTTTGGTCAGGTGCCCCGCGTTATGGAAATGCAAAGTGAAGCCGGTGCCGCAGGCGCCATTCACGGTGCTCTCCAGGGCGGCGCACTGGCTACTACATTTACCGCTTCCCAGGGTCTGCTGCTGATGATCCCCAACATGTACAAGATCGCCGGCGAACTGACCCCTACCGTATTTCATATAGCAGCCAGAACCCTCGCCACACACGCCTTATCCATCTTCGGAGACCATTCCGATGTAATGGCCACAAGGTCAACTGGCTTCGCCATGCTATTTGGAAACACACCACAAGAGGTGATGGATATGGCGCTCATTGCACAGTCGACCACACTGAAAACCAGGGTGCCTTTCTTAAACATATTCGACGGATTCAGAACCTCACATGAACTGAATGAAGTGGAAGTGCTGTCTGACGATGTGATCAATGCCATGATCGATGGCGATATGGTCAACGCGCACCGAGACAGGGCACTGTCCCCCGACAATCCATCCATCCGCGGCACAGCACAGAACCCTGATGTATACTTCCAGAACCGCGAAGCCGCCAACCAATGGTACCTCAACGTACCGGAAGCCGTGCAAAACAGCATGGACCAATTCGCCAAACTCACCGGAAGGAAATACAAACTGTTTGAATATTACGGCCATCCCGAAGCAGACCGCGTGATCATCATCATGGGATCCGGCGCCGGCGCTGTTAAAGAAACCGTCGATTACCTCAACGAAAATGGCGAACAGGTTGGCGTGCTCATCGTCAGATTGTTCCGTCCATTCTCCATTGCAGATTTCGCAAACATGATCCCTTCATCCGTAAAACGGATCTCCGTGCTCGACCGCTGCAAAGAACCCACCGCCATGGCCGAGCCATTGTACATGGACGTCGTCAACGCACTAAACGAATTCCGCTCAATCAGCCAATCAGCCAATCAGCCAATGAGCCCATTGATCTCCGGCGGCCGCTACGGACTCTCATCAAAAGAATTCAACCCCGGCATGGTGAAAGCCGTATTCGATGAACTGAAAAACGATCATCCGAAAAATCACTTCACCGTGGGTATCGACGACGACGTTACTCATACCAGCCTCAACTACGACAAATACTTTTCACTCGAAGCCCGTCATAAATTCCGCGGCCTGTTCTTTGGCCTGGGTGCCGATGGTACCGTCAGCGCCAATAAAAACTCTATCAAGATCATCGGCGAAAAAACCGAAGATCACGTACAGGGCTATTTTGTGTACGACTCCAAGAAATCCGGATCACTGACCGTTTCTCACCTCAGGTTCGGTAAGAAACCAATCGAATCGACCTATCTGATCAACTCGGCTAATTTCGTGGCCTGCCACCATTTCAACTATCTGACCAAGTACGATATTCTGAAAGATGCAGAACACGGCGCAGTTTTCCTGCTTAACGCGCCATATGACAAAGATGAGGTCTGGTTCAAATTGCCCAGGAAGATCCAGGAAGAGATCAGGGAGAAAGCTTTGAAGTTCTACACCATCAATGCCTATGCTGTGGCAAAGGAAACAGGTATGGGTAACCGTATCAACACGATCCTCCAAACCTGCTTCTTTGCCATCAGTAATGTACTCCCCCGCGAAGAAGCCATCGCCAAGATCAAAGAAGCGATCTACGAATCCTATTGGAAAAAAGGAGAAGCCGTTGTCCAGAAAAACTACGAAGCCGTTGACAACACCTTGGAACACCTGTACGAAGTCGACTACTCCAAAAACCTGCTGGGCACCAACGACTTCGGCGATCACATCCCAGACACAGCACCAGACTTCGTTACTGAAGTATTATCAAAGATCATCGCCGGCGAAGGCGACGAACTTCCGGTATCCGCTTTCCCGGTGGATGGCACCTACCCTTCCGCCACCACCAAATGGGAGAAACGCAATATCGCGGATGCCGTTCCAGTCTGGGATACGGACCTCTGCACACAATGCGGTAAATGTTTCATGATCTGTCCACACGCAGCCATCAGGCCAAAGGTGTACGACAAAGAATTGCTCACCAACGCTCCGGATGGCTGGAAACATACAGACCCGATCGGTAAAGAGTGGGATAAAACCAAAGAAGCCTACACGCTGCAGGTCTCTACAGAAGACTGCACCGGCTGTACCCTTTGCGTGGAATTCTGCCCCATCACCAGCAAAACAGAGCCCGGCCATAAAGCCATTAACATGGTGGACAAAATGGCCATCCAGGATAAGGAGATCGAGAACTGGAATTATTTCCTCGACCTTCCTGAAGTGGACCGCACCCGCGTGAACAGGAACACCGTGAAGGGCTCACAATTCTTCCAGCCACTCTTCGAATTCAGCGGCGCCTGCGCCGGTTGCGGTGAAACCCCATACCTGAAACTGCTCACCCAGTTATTCGGCGAAAGAATGATCGTAGCCAATGCCACCGGTTGCTCTTCCATCTTCGGCGGTAATCTGCCTACCACACCATGGTCTAAAAATGCAGAAGGTGTAGGACCAGCATGGGCGAACTCCCTGTTCGAAGACAACGCGGAATTCGGACTGGGTATCAAGATGGCCAACCAGAAGAAAAAAGAGATGGCCATCTCCCTGCTCAGCGAAATGAGGCCCCATATTGGCGAAGCCCTCGCCGATGCCCTCACGCTGGCACCTGAAATAACAGAATCCGATCTTAAGATTAAGCACGACCTCATCCGCGAGTTGAAGGATAAACTGAAAGACATGAAGTCTGTAGCCGCACATAATCTCTACCATTTGGCCGACTTCCTCGCCGATAAATCCATGTGGATCATCGGCGGCGATGGCTGGGCTTATGACATAGGCTATGGTGGTCTCGACCATGTACTCTCCACAGGAGAGAATGTAAATATCATGGTACTGGATACCGAAGTGTACTCCAATACCGGTGGACAAAAATCCAAATCAACCCCATTGGGTTCCAGCGCCAAGTTTTCGGTGAATGGTAAAACCAATAGCAAGAAAGACCTTGCCATGCAAGCCATCGCACACGGCACAGCCTATGTTGCCCAGATCGCGATGGGTGGCAACGATACGCATACCCTGCGTACCATTCTCGAAGCCGAAGCATTCCCCGGACCATCCATCATCATTGCCTACAGCCATTGCATTGCACATGGCATAGACATGGCCCATGGCGCCGAGGAACAGGACTTTGCCGTGAAATCCGGCTACTGGCCGCTGTTCCACTACAATCCATTGAAACCAAAAGGTGAAAGATTTGTGATCGACTCCAAACAACCTTCCATGCCGCTGAGCGAGTTCATGTACCACGAGAACAGGTTCAACGTGATCAAAGCCAAAGACCCCGAACTCGCAGAACGCTTCCTCCACCAGGCGGAAGATGAAAAAAATGCGAAATGGGACAGGCTGAATCTGTTTAAGGGGTTGTGATCAATCACTCACAACCAAAAGTTGTAGCCTTTAAGTATTTATAAAGCGATAGAGATAAACAAATTCTTACCTTGACTTTATAAAAAGAATTCGCATGGATCAATTGAGTGTACGCGTGATGTCCTTTCTCAGGAACAATTGGAAAACTTTACTTATTGCCGCGTTGATCATTGCAGGTATGGCAAATTATGAAGACATCAAGGCTGGATTTATTGATGGCTGGAACATGAGTCAACAGCCGGCAAAATCATGATCTACCTTCCATAAAATCTATATCCTTCTCCCCGTATTGATCACATTCACCCCATTGAACCTGGTGGTGGAGCAGCCATGGGACACCGCACTGATCTGTGAGGGCTGGCCCTTACCATCGCGGAAGGATCCACCAAGGCGATAGTCCGATGCATCGCAAATGGCCCCAACGGAGTTCCAGAACTCCTGCGTGTTGGACTGATAAGCCACATCTTTCAGCATTCCGGTGATCTTGCCATTTTTGATCTCATACGTCAGCTGGCCGCCGAACTGGAAATTATACCGCTGCTGGTCTATTGAGTAGGAACTTCTTCCCAGTATATATATGCCGTTCTCCACCTGGCTGATCATGTCCATCACCTTCAACGTCGAGGCACCTGGCTTCAATGACACATTCGGCATCCGCTGGAACTGGACACTGTTCCAACTGTCGGCATAACAACAACCATGTGATTCCTTCAATCCCAATATATGCGCCTGGTCGCGCGTGGCCTGGTAGTCCACCAGGATACCATTCTTAATGATATCCCACTCCCTGCATTTCACCCCTTCATCATCATACCCCACGCCGCCCAAAGAACCCGGTTGCGTTTTGTCTGCCACCACATTCACCAGCTTATTGCCGAAATTGAAATTGCCCGATTTCCATTTATCCAGCGTCACAAAACTCGTTCCGGCATAATTCGCTTCATAGCCCAATACCCGATCCAACTCCGTAGGATGACCAACCGATTCGTGAATGGTCAGAAACAATTGCGTGGGATCTACAACCAGATCATATTTCCCCGGCTGCACGGGCCTGGCCCGGATCTTCTCCGCAACTTGTAACGCCGCCAGCCTTGCATCCTCTTTCATATCATACCGATTCCGGTACAGCGTGAAATGCGCATTGATCTGCTCTGACGGATCCGGCGTCAGGTATTCATAACCCATACCCATCGGTGAACTCAAGGCGTCGCGGGTTTCAAATTTGCCCGTCTGCTTATCCGTTTTGGTGACGGTAAAAGTGGGCCAGATCCGGTGGACGTCCTGATCAATATAGGACCCTTCGGTGGAAGCGAAATATTTCTGCTCATTCACTAAGAAAAGAGAAGAGGTCACGAACGTCGCACCATTTTGCAAAGCCATGTTGTTCACCGCTAACAGCTGATCCAGTTTCTCCTTGATCGGCACTTCAAAGGCATTCTGGAGGATCGGTGTTTTCCAACTCACTTCTCCATATCCTTTCTGGGGGGCAAGCTTAACCGGCTCATCAGCTATTTTCGCATTCACCCTGGCCACCTGAACGGCCTGTTCTGCTGCCCGGGCAATGCCATCGGCAGTCATATTGTCCGTGGCAGCAAAACCCCAGCACCCATTGGCGATCACCCGGATACCCATGCCATAAGATTCCGTATTGCCTATACCCTGCACATTCTTCTCACGCGTATTGATGAACTGGTTCAGATACCTGCCGATCCGTACATCTGCATAGGTTGCGCCTTTAGACTTAGCCACGTTCAAAGCCACATCTGCCAACTTCTTTTTGAGTGCGGTCTCAATCGGCGTTAGCGCATCTTCCAATGAGATCTCCCGGGTGAATGCAGGCAGTGCTGGCATCAGTCCAGCACCTGCGCCCAGGCCGGCATAGTACAGAAAGTCCCTTCTTTTCAATGCAAAAGTTTTAAATGATTATACCGCATCGGACAAGGATGTGAACGTGAAATCCCTGATCCTCATCGGCGGTAAAACATAATGGTTGGTAGATTCGTCGCTCACACAACGTTCCGGAATACCGAGCTCATCTATATTGTTCAGCATGATGATCGGGCTTTCGTTGAAACGCAGGTTCTTGACCGGGAATTTGATCTGGCCGTTTTCGATAAAAAAGGTCCCGTCACGTGTGAGCCCGGTATACAACAATGTCTGTGGATCCACCGGACGTATATACCACAGGCGCGTAACCAGAATACCTTTTTCTGTGCCTTTGATCAGTTCTTCCAGTGAAGCCTTGCCGCCCTGCATGATCATCCTGTCCGGGCTGGGAATGGCCTTGATCCCTGTCTTTTGCGCCCAATAACGTGAACTGAACAGATTCCTGATGACGCCGTTCTCGATCCAATTCACTCTCTCCTGGGGTCTTCCATCCTGCGCCCAGGTGCTGGTAGGCAGATCGGGATGAAACGGATCTGAATATATATTCACACGCTCATCCACCATCTTCTCTCCCAACTTGGTTTTACCGCCGGGCTTACTGAGAAAACTCCTTCCCTCGTCAGCAGACCGCGCATCGAGGCCAAACATCAATTGCTCCATCAACACAGACACCGCCATGGGCTCCAGGATCACGGTATATTTTCCCGGCTCGATGGCGCGCGCGCCAGCGGAGCCGGCCGATTTCTTTGCTGCCGTTTCAGTCGCTTTCCTGACATCGAGTTTGGAAACATCATTAAATCCCTTGGACGCATAACCCGATCCCTTGCCATCTTCTGTTCTCAACGTCACATTGAAAGCAACATTGGAATTGGTATTGTAGGCAAAAAGTCCATGGCTGTTCATCATGGCAGCAAAAGAGGAATTATCTTCCCAAAATCCTGCAGCCATTTGCTTATACTCCCTGGCAATCTTCAGACTTTCTGCAACAGCATCTGTCCGATCCTTTGGCGTAATACTGGCCGTGGCCTGTACAAAAGTTTTTGAATCCGCATATGGCTGGGGGCCAAGAAAAGGAACATACTCTGGATTCTCTGGTGCCAGCCTGGCCAACTCTTCAGAACGGCGTACCGCTTTCTCCAGGGATTTATCGTCAAACTCATTGATGGTTGCTACTCCGGATTTCTTTCCAAAGGAAGACGATACTACCAATGTACTGGTGATCACTCCCCCGCTGGTTGAGACGGAGTTCCGCGCATAACGAATATTTCCACCTATGGAGCCACTCAGGTTGGCCTCACATTCATCGGCCTTCGAATAACTGAGCACTTTCTTAAGCAAGGCTTGCGCCTCTTCTTTATTCAGGATCGCCATAGTTATATTTTTCTTGCGGTATTGATTACATTGACTCCATTGAAACGGGCCGTGGATGACCCATGGGATACGGCACTGGACTGTCCGGGTTGCCCCTTCCCATCAAAGAACGATCCCCCCAGGCGGTAATCCTTTTCATCGGCAATAGCCGTACAGGCATTCCAGAATTCCTGCGTATTGGCCTGGTAGGCTACGTCTTTCAACATACCCACGATCTTGCCGTTCCTGATCTCATAGAACAACTGCCCGCCGAACTGGAAATTATATCGCTGCTGATCGATAGAGAAAGATCCATCACCTACAATATAGATCCCCTTCTCCACATTTTTGATCATGTCAGCCGGACTGAGCTTAGCCTTTCCCGGCCTTAATGAGATATTGGCCATCCTTTGAAACTGTACACTGCTCCAGTTATCCGCATAGCAACATCCCTGCGACTCATTGAGACCAATGATATGCGCCTGGTCGCGGATCGCCTGATAATTCACGAGCGTGCCATCTTTGATGATATCCCACTCTTTGCACTTGACCCCTTCATCATCATACCCAACTGCTCCCAATGACCCAGGTTGTGTCTTGTCGGCAAAAATATTCACGATCTTACTTCCATAATTAAACTTCTTAGACTCCCATTTATCCAGGGTCAGGAAACTGGTTCCGGCATAATTGGCCTCGTAACCCAACACCCGGTCGAGCTCTGTGGGATGCCCTGACGATTCATGGATGGTGAGCCAGAGGTGCGAAGGATCCAGGATAAGATCGTACTTACCAGGCTCCACCGACTTTGCAGAGATCTTCTCAACGGTCTGCTTTGCTGCCGCTTTCGCATCAGCCACCATATCGTACCCTTTGTTATATAGCGTAGTCACTGAATTGATCTGGTCCTTTGGATTGGCTTGCAAATATTCATAACCCATACCCATAGGCGCACTCAGGGACTGACGGGTCTCAAATTTTCCCGACTTTGCATCGACGCGCGTTACAAAGAATGCCGGCCATATGCGATGAATATCCTGGTCAATGTATGAACCGTCAGTAGACGCGAAATATTTCTGTTCGTTCACCAGGAACAATACGGAACTCATATAGCTGGCGCCGTTCGTTAACGCAGCATCGTTGACAGCCAGCAACAGATCTGCTTTCTCCTTGATGGGAACTTCGAAGGCATTCTTCTGGATCGGCGCTTTCCAGCTCACTTCTCCATAGCCTTTCTGCGGCGCCAACCGTACAGGTTCAGTTAACAACCTGGAATTCTCTTTTGCAATTTGAACGGCGAGTGCTGCCGCCTGGGCAATACTGTCATCATCCATCTTATCTGTAGCCGAAAAACCCCAGGATCCATTGGCGATCACCCTTATGCCCATCCCATAAGACTCCGTATTGACGGTGTTCTCGATGTTCTTATCACGGGTAACGATGAACTGGTTCAGGTAACGCCCGATCCTCACATCCGTATACGTTGCGCCCTTTGATCTTGCCGCATTCAGCGCAACATCTGCCATTCTTTTCTTCAGGGCGGTATCCACAGGCGTTAACGCCTCTTCAATGGCTATGTCGTGCCCAAAAACGGGAATCGACTGCAACATGGCAGCACCAGCCCCGAGTCCGGCAAACTGCAGAAAATCTCTTCGTCTCAATATGAATTAATTTATGATGTTAAGATGTGCTTCCAGACTTATACAGCATCGGATAACGAGGTAAACGTAAAGTCCCTGATCTTCATGGGCGGCACAATCAGGTTGCCCACGCGTTCGGGCTTACCCAACTCCTCCACATTGTTCAGCATGATCACCGGACTTTCGTTAAACCTGAAGTTCTTGATCGGGAACTTGATCTTTCCGTTCTCAATATAAAACGTTCCGTCTCGCGTGAGGCCCGTCAATAGCAATGTCTGGGGATCGACAAATCGGATATACCAGAACCGCGTCACGAGGATGCCTTTCTCGGTACCCCTGATCATATCTTCGATAGACGATGTTCCACCCTGCATAACGATACGGTTTGCAGCAGGCAAGGGCTCCACCCCTTTTTGCTGCGCCCAGTAACGTGAGTAGGCGAGTTTTTTGACCACCCCATTCTCCACCCATACCGTCTTTTCCTGCGGTCTTCCATCACCTGCAAAAGTGGAGAAGGGCAGATCCGGATTCAGGGGATCGGAATACATCGTCACCTTTTCATCAAACAACTTCTCGCCCAGCCTGGTGCCACCGCCCTTCTTACTCATATAACTCCGCCCCTCATCTGCATTCCTTGCGTCAAATCCATTAAACAAGTTGCCGATCATATCACTGGCAGCGAGCGGTTCAAGGATAACGGTATACTTTCCAGGTTCTATCGCTTTTGCCGCAGCAGAATTGGTTGCCTTGGACGATGCTATTTTGGTCAGCGCTAAAGTATCCAGTTTAGACACATCGTTATAACTCTTACTGGCATATCCAGATCCTGTCCCCTCCCGATTTCTAACGGTGATCGAAAAGGAAACATCCGTGGTCTTATTATATCCGAACAGTCCTTTGGAATTCAACGTGGCGTTGAAGCCCGTAGAGTTCTCCAGGAAACCGGCTGCTTCATGACCCGCATCTTTGGCCACTTTCAAACTCTTCGCCACTGCCTCAGCCCTTTTGTCAGGGTTCATGGCGGCAGTGGATGGATTATAGGTGATCGACTCTTTATAGGTCTGGGGACCAAGGAGTGGCATGTACTCCGGATTCTCCGGTGCCAGCCTCGCAAGTTCCTCTGCCCGACGCATTACCTTTTCCAGCGAAGCGTTGTCAAATTCATTGATGGTGGCGAAGCCGGACCTTTTCCCGAAAGAGGCGGTTACGCCCAGCGAGGTCTGGCTCTGCTCGCCCGCTGTAGACACGGCGTTCCTTGCATAACGGATATTGCCATCTTCAGACCCGCTGAGGTTGACCGTACATTCATCAGCCTTTGAATAACTGAGCGCTTTTTTCATGATCGCCAGCGCTTCATCTTTACTTAAAATAGGCATGTTAATCTGTTTATATTTTTCTTGCTGTATTGATCACATTCACATTCTTGAAACAAGCAGTAGAACTCCCGTGGGATACTGCGTTCGACTGCGCCGGCTGGCCCTTGCCATCGTTGAAAGCGCCACCAAGGCGATAGTCGTCCTTATCCGCGAGGTCCGACATGGAATTCCAGAATTCCTGGGTATTCGACTGGTAGGCCACGTCTCTCAACATACCCGTGATCTTACCCTTGTTGATCTCGTAAAACAACTGACCACCAAACTGGAAATTATACCGCTGCTGGTCGATCGAGAAAGACCCGTTGCCCAGAATATAGATCCCTTTCTCTACATTTTTAATGATATCATCCACGCTTCTTTTCTGGGGATTGGGAAGCAGTGATACGTTAGGCATCCGCTGGAACTGCACGTTGTTCCAGCCCTGGGCATAACAACATCCATGGGACTCCCTTTTACCAATGATATGCGCCTGGTCACGGATGGCCTGGTAATCGACGAGTATACCGTCTTTGATGATATCCCAACGCTTGCAATCAACGCCCTCATCGTCCCAGCCCACTGCTCCCAAAGATCCCGGCTGCGTTTTGTCGCCAATGATATTCACACTCTTATTGCCGAACTGGAATTTCCTGGATTGCCATTTATCCAACGTGAGGAAGCTGGTACCTGCGTAATTGGCCTCATAACCCAGCACGCGATCCAGTTCCGTGGGATGTCCCACCGATTCATGGATGGTGAGCCAGAGATGTGAGGGATCGAGCACCACATCGTATTTGCCCGGCTCCACGGATTTTGCCTTGATCTTGTCTGTGGCATTGGAAGCGGCACTCCTGATGTCCTCCAGCATATCATACCGCATCTTGTACCTGGTCACTATACCCGGCAGTTTATGCTCTGCAGAAGGCACCAGGTATTCATAACCCATGCCCATGGGTGAGCTCAATGAATCGCGGGTGACAAACTTACCGGAAGCCTGGTCCACTTTAGTGACCGTAAAGGTGGGAAAGATCCTGTGGATGTCCTGGTCAATATAAGAGCCGTCCGTGGACGCAAAATACTTCTGCTCATTCACGGCAAAGATGGCCGAATTGACAAAGTTCACCCCATTGTCCATGGCAATGCTGTTGGCATTGAGCAGCAGGTCAACTTTCTCTTTTACAGATACCTCAAATGCATTCTTCTCAATGGGCGCTTTCCAACTCACTTCGCCAAATCCTTTCTGCGGCGCCAGTTGTACCGCCTCGCCCGAAATTTTTGCATTGGCTTTTGCTACTGCCACAGCCCTTTCCGTGACCCTGGCAATACCCTCTTTGGTCATGTCGTCTGACGACGCGAAACCCCAGCAGCCATTGGCCAGCACGCGAACACCAGCTCCAAATGATTCGGTATTGGCAACACCTAAGATCTTCTTCTCCCTGGTGGATACAAACTGGTTCAGGTACCTTCCGATCCTGATATCAGCATAAGTGGCTCCCTTTGAGCGTGCGACATTCAAGGCCACATCGGCCAACTGCTTTTTCATAGCAACGTCCATACGCTCATGCAAAGCTTCCAATGGGTCTATCGGCCTTCCTGCCAACAAGGAATCAGGCAGCATCAGGGCTCCAAGGCCCAGGGCCGACATCCGAATAAAATGTTGTCTTTTCAAAACTGCTCCTCCTCTTTTTATTTGAACTAATCTACCATTTTTACCAACTCAACATCAGCCAACCATCCTTTTATTTTCAAACCAAAGGAAACCAGCGGAAATCATGAAGAGCAGGACGTATATGATCAACGGCACCTGCACGTGTTCTTTGAATTCCTGTTTAACCACCTGGGGCCTTCGGGAGATTGAAGATGAAACAAAATCGGCTGTTTCTTTTATCCTTGTGTGCTTCTTCAGGGGCTGCCAGGCGTCCTGATCAAAGACATAGAACCAGTGCTGCCTGCCGGATGTCTGCAGGGCATGCCAGCCGGCAGTCTCCGGCCAGTAACGGCCCCGCCAATGAACCTGGTTAAGGGGATCATTCTCCATGTATACTGCCTGATCGTCAATTAACGCAGAAGGGACGGAGTCAAGCGTCTCCGCAATAATATCCAATGGCTGGTGAACATAACCCCACTCGGGCGTCACCGTCCACTTGTCTTCCGCCGCCACACCCAAAGCTTCACTAAGCAGCGCGGTCCAATACTGGTCATAATCTTTAGCCGCGCCTGCTAACATCCACTTATAGCTATAACCGATGGTAGTTACCACCACCCTGCCTTTCCCTTCCTGGTTGGCCGAAGCTACAATCCTTCCTCCCTGCGTCTTTACCAGGGGTTGGACCGATGAAGCAGCCACAATATCAAATTGATTCTCTGTGCCCAAGGTTTTCAGCGCCAGCGAATCCCCCAGCAGCAGATCTAATTTCTGTTGCTCACCGCCAGGCATCTTGCCGAGCTTAACGCCAAAAGGTCCCCTGCCCTCTCCCTCTCCCCAATACATCAGTCCGGTTCCTGTAACGGCTATCCGTTGTTTGATCAATGAAAGCTCCCCCGGTGTTAATAACAGTAAAGCCTCCTGGTCAGACACGATCAAATCAATCTCCCTGAGGACCGCTTCATTGATCCGGTCAATCGACAGTTTTTCGTTATTGACAAACTCCTTTGAAAAAACATTTTTGCTCAGCCTGGTCCTTGACACCACCTGGTAACCTCTACGCAACAACCAATCTTTCAAAAACCGGTTTTCAAACCCCGGCGATGATCCCATGAACAATACCCTGAACGATTTTCTATCGTTCACCACCAGGGGCAGGATCTGCTTCTCAAGCGTATCCGTTTTGGAAACGGCAGCGATTGAATAGGTAGCACGACCAACATGCGCGGGAACATGACGGAGATTAAAAACCCCATGGGAGACCATGGCTGAATCCAGTACCATTCCAAAATGAATGAGCAGGATCTTCACATGACCGGAATCTGACGAATGATATTTTCCTTGCACCTGCAACACCTCGCCCTGTTCTAATGCTTTGTTGTACATAACCGTTGAAAAGCCTTCAGGTGCTTCAGAAGGATGGAAGACGAGCTTCTGCCCATCCATTTTGTTCAGTTGATGCTGCGGCAAACCATAGCCGAATAAATGAATGACATTGGTTCCCGGATGACGATCCAAGACATCGTCCAACGCAACCCCGTCTTTCCCCTTCCTGAGATCGTACAAAGGCATTTTGTCATATCCAGACACAGCACGAACGCTATTGTCCTGCGCGCCATCGGTAAGCACGAGTAACTGGTTTCCATCCTGTTTCACCACCCGATTGTAACCAGGAGGAACCGCCAGTAAATACAACGATACAACGGCAATAACCGTTGCCACCAACCTGGCCATGCGGAAAGCAGGGTCCGCTCTGGCCCACTCCTTCCAGAGCAGGAAGACCAATAGCCCAAAGCATAACAAACCCGTTATGGTTCCCCACTCATTCATCGATGGCAGCTATTTTTTTAAAGTACTGTTCAGATAATTTCTGTGAGGGCCCTGCCCTCTTTTTCACCGGTACGGGTCCAGCAGGGCCTGCCAACTGCAGCATCCCCCTACCAGCCAGTTCCAGATCTGCATCAGTAAACTTGTTTTGCAGAATCCTGCTGATCGATGTCAACACCGGCAAATAGGTTTTGGGATCCTGCGCAGCGTTCACGCTGACCTGCGAACCCGCGTTCTGCAGGGTAAGGACATCGTTGGCTGACAATTTCCCGCCGCCCCGCAGTTGCTCCAACACACCCAGGGCTTGCTGCATCAATTCTTTACGATCATCACCCGGTTTCACTGTTCGGACCATTTCCGGTTGCCGGATCCCCGCCAGGTCGCCCGTCAATCTCCTG
>Ga0315900_10007515_pt1 | contig 14296 bp, 18 predicted proteins | sample LakEriMetagenome_FD_203521 | JGI IMG/M metagenome (GOLD analysis project Ga0315900, IMG submission 203521) | Freshwater fungal communities from buoy surface, Lake Erie, Ohio, United States - Buoy 12 MA114 | ecosystem: Environmental > Aquatic > Freshwater > Lake > Lake biofilm | place: USA: Lake...
CGTAAAAACCCGCCTCTGTGATGTAATGCCCATCTTTGCGCTTCTCGAGCAGTCCCTTTTTATGCAGCGCGGTGATGACTTTACCCCGCGCACCCGATGGCAAATATTCGGCAAATAGTTCCGCAGCGGTTTGCGGCTGTTTACCTGTTTCTTTGAGAACTTTGTGTTGTGCTTCGCTTAATGTGACGTTGGTCATGGTGGACTCCTTTGTGGGTTAAACATTGTCCTTATGGACAGCCACATGAATGCTTCGAATAACGCATTCATCAAGTCGAATAAGCAAACAAACGCATTATTTATCAACATATTAAGCGGCTTAATTGCTTGACTGCCGCCCACTTCAATGGATGGCCGTATGGTGCTGCGTTATCTCTCCGTCTGCTCCGGTATCGAAGCAGCGTCAGTGGCATGGCATCCACTCGGTTGGGAAGCAGCGGGATTTTCGGAGATTGATCCATTCGCCCGCGCGTTGCTGGCGCATCATTATCCGCATGTGCCGCTACACGATGATTTTACAACGCTTGAGAGCCATGACTATGACGCAATTGACCTTCTTGTCGGAGGAACGCCCTGCCAATCCTTCAGTATCGCAGGACTTCGCAAAGGACTTGCTGATGACAGAGGAAACCTCGCACTCGCATTTATTCGGCTGGCTCAAAAATCTGGCGCCCGCTGGGTGGTTTGGGAAAATGTCCCCGGCGTTTTGTCGATTGATGGAGGACGGACGTTTGGAACCTTCCTCGGCGCGCTGGCGGAATGCGGGTATGGGTTCTCCTACCGGATTCTTGACGCTCAGTATTTCGGAGTGCCACAGCGGCGCAGACGTGTGTTCGTTATCGGATATCTTGGAGACTGGCGACCTGCCGCAGCGGTATTATTTGAGCACGAAAGCTTGCAGCGGGATATTACGCCGCGCCGCGAAACGGGGCAAGAAGTTGCCGGAACATTTAAGAGCCGCGCTTCTAGCGGTGGCTGGGGAGCAGATGTCGACCTAGCCAGCGGTGGGTATATGCGCCCCGTCGCAAAAACATTGATGTCGCGCTATAACAAGCACGATCCCGAACTTGAAACCTATGTGGTGGATGCGACGGGTGGCAAACAATGGCCTGCCGATATTGCCTGCACACTGCACGCGCAATACGGCAATAAAATGGGGCTGGAAGATCAGCATGCGCTGGGCGGCGCGCCGCTCTTTGTTCCTGCACGTGCCTATAACGTGACTTTCTGTGATGCCAATGGCCGGAGAAAAGATCGGCCAAACGGTGGCATGTATGTGAATGAAACAGACCAGGCGAAAACCGTCACCGCTGGTGGCGACCGCTCAACCTATATTGCATTTGAACCGGGCAGCATCGCACGAAACGCTGGGCCGCGACATCTGACTGAGACCAGCCCAACGCTGCGCGCAGAAATGGGAGATAACCGACCTGCTATCATGACTGAAGCGGCTATACGCCGCCTGACACCGCGTGAATGCGAACGGCTGCAAGGATTTCCTGATGATTACACGCTGATTCCGTATCGCGGAAAACCTGCAGCTGACGGACCGCGCTACAAGGCGCTGGGCAACAGCATGCACACTGGCACGATGCGCTGGCTGGGTGAGCGGATTAAAAAAGTGGAGAAAATCATGACTGGGGGCGGATATGTCACTCGTTAGAGGCACAGAGGCCGCACACCCAGCACTCTGAATAGCAGTTTAGGTGAAATATTCTGACAGGTCAACATCATGCATGGCACATTATTTGTATTGCACTTTTCTATACAATGTTGTATAGTGTTTGTATAGAAGGAGACCCATTATGGCCTATGCACAAACGAACGAACCTGTTTCCATCAACATCCGCGCCAAGCTGCGGCAGAGAGACCTAATTGACCATGCCGCGCAGCGTCTTGGTCGAAGCCGCTCGGATTTTATGCTTGAAGCTGCTTGCCGTGAAGCGGAAGATGTGTTGCTGGATCAAACGTTTTTTACGGTGAACACAGGAGTATTTTCTAAATTTAAAGCGATGCTGGACAAACCGCTGCCACCGACCGATAAGTTACGTCGCTTGCTTAAAACCAAAGCGCCGTGGGATAAATGACATCTCTAAAACTCTCGCTGCCCGAGCCCATCTCATCCGACCATCTGGTCGATGATTTTGACTGCGGAGAATTATCGCTGGATCACTGGCTGAAAAAACGCGCGCTTAAAAATCAGGCGTCCGATGCGTCACGCTGTTTTGTCATCTGCGACGGGCGAAGCGTGATTGGTTATTACAGCCTGTCAGCGGGCGGTATCAGCCATGAAGCCGCTCCCAAGGCGATGCGGCGCAACATGCCAGATCCGCTGCCAGTGCTTCTTATTGGCAGGTTAGCGATTGATAAGAAATATCATAATCAGGGTTTAGGCCGTGCGCTGCTGCGTGATGCCATGCTGCGCGCGGTGCATATTGCAAGTGATACAGGCGTGTTCGCCATCATGGTGCATGCGCTGTCAGAACAGGCCAAACGCTTTTATCTATCCAGTGGGTTTGTGGAATCGCCGTTGCAACCGATGACGCTGATTATGACGCTGGCAACGGTGCGTACAGTATTTGCCGAATCAGACTGAGTGACTGCCTCCTTATGCGTTGAGTTCAGCGAGTGAAATAGTAAATTTATCATTGCCGTGGCGCAGCGTGACGATGCCGCCATCGATATTGGTTTTCCAGCGGTAGCCTTGCTCGCAGGTAAAATCCTCACCGCGATTGATGGCGGCAAGATGCTCAGGGTGGATAATGCAGGTGTAGGCATTGCCCATGCGCAAGGTGCGTAAATCACCCCAGCTGTAGGATTCTTTGCGGTAGATCTGTTTGAGTAAATGTTTTGAGGCAAGCATAGTTTTTCCTTTCAGTTGTTGGTGGCTGTGCCGATGTAGCGTGCGTAGCTGTAGCCTTCGGGGTTGGCGTAAAGTGTATCGCGGTCGGGCGCGGTGATGGCGATGACTTGGCGTACCCCGTTTAAGTCGCCGCCTTTGCCCTCAAGCCAGTGCCAGTTTTTGTAAATCAGGCGTGTAAAATTATCGTATTCTGCGGTGGTAAGCTCCACCGTTTCGGCGATTTCGCAGCGGGCAATTTCGCAATGTGGGCTATCAATCTCTGCTTTCATTTCCTGAAGGCTGCTAGGCTTGCGCGCAAAGCGGACGGTGACACGGTTGCTCATGTTATGCTCCCTTCCGTTTGGCGCTGGCTCTGCCTGCGGCGTATGCAGCTTCGAGTGCGGCTTTGACGTTCAGCACACCGACATCTTTAAAATCGAGGCTGTCGGATTTTCGTTCTTCGAGCGTTTCAAAATTGAGATGCTCTTTTGCGATTTTGGTAAGAAGTTCGTTGAGTTCGTTGTTCATGGCTGTTCTCCTTATGCTGCGAATTCACCTTCGTTAAAAAGCATGTCGCTAAATTCTTTGAGTTCAATTTCGATGCGGCGCATGTCACCCACATGCCCCCAATTCACTTTGTTGGGGTCGGTAGCAAATGTCTTTGCTTTGACGGTGCGGAGGCGTTTGAGCATGGCATCAATCGCTTGCATGCTGTCGAGATATTTTTTGGTGGCTTCTGCTTGGTTCTGCATGGTTCGTTTCCTTTCGGTTGTTGTTGTCCCCTGTGGACGCTTTTCATAATGCGCCGAAGCGACATTAAATCAACCAGAATAACGGCATATTTGCATTATATATCAATGTATTATGGAGATTATTAACTTGACTCGAAGTGTGTCTTTTTCATGTCAAATCCGACCGCATCACTGGCGACGCTTGCCAAACTGTTCAACCTGACGGAGCGGCGCATTCAGCAGCTGGCGCGTGACGGCATTATCCCCAAACCGGAAAGAAATGGCCGCTATGATCTGGTCGGTTGCGTGCAGGGCTATATCAAATATCTGCAGGATCGCTCCGCAGGGCGCACCGAGATCGAGCCGCAGGACACCTACATCGAGCGCGCGCGGCTGCTCAAAGCGCAGGCCGACAAGACGGAGTTAGAAGTTAAAGCCATGAATGGAGAACTGATTGCCGCCGACGAGGTTGAATCGCTCTGGTCAGGGCTGGTGGCCTCGTTTCGGTCGCGGCTGCTCGCGCTGCCGGTGCGCTGCGCCCACAAGGTGCTGTCTCTTAAAACTTACCCGGAGATTGAATCCACGCTGCGCGCGCATGTGTTCGAGGCATTGAGCGAGTTATCACGCTATGACCCAGCAGACCAACCACCAGAGCCAGCAGCAGGAGACGACGAGCAGTTTGGATTTGAATCTGAATCAGGAGACGACGAACCCGCCGCCGAAGAAACCGCATTACAGCCAGACATCGCACCTGAAGGCGATGGACATGCTGAGGAAAGCAGCGAGCCTGTCCGCCCCGCCGCCGAGCCTGACGATCAGCCAGTGGGCGGACAATTACCGCTATTTGAGCAGCGAGAGTAGCGCCGAACCGGGCAAGTGGCACACTGACCGCGCTCCGTATCAGCGCGAAATGATGGACGCAATGAGCGACGCGCGCGCCGAAATGGTGGTGATCATGTCGTCGGCGCAGATCGGCAAAACGGAGATCGTCAATAATGTCATCGGCTTCCATATACAGCTTGACCCAGCACCCATCCTACTGCTGCAGCCGACGCTGGAAATGGCCGAAGCCTGGAGCAAAGACCGATTCGCGCCCATGCTACGCGATACCAAATCTATGCATGGGCTGGTTAAAGACCCTCGCGCGCGTGACAGCGGAAACACGCTGCTGCATAAACGTTTCCCAGGCGGGCATATTACAATGGCAGGCGCAAACAGCCCTGCTTCACTCGCAAGCCGCCCTATACGGCTGGTGCTGTGCGATGAGGTTGATCGCTACCCTATCAGCGCCGGAACGGAAGGCGACCCGGTAAGCCTTGCCAAGAAACGCACCACCACTTTCTGGAACCGGAAGGTGCTGCTGACGTCCACGCCCACCATCAAGGGCGCAAGCCGCATTGAATCGGCGTTTGAGCATAGCGATCAGCGGCGTTTTTATGTGCCGTGTCCGCATTGCGGTGAAAAGCAGACGCTGAAATGGCAGCAGGTCAAGTGGCAGCAGGATGAAGAAAAAGAAGGCGATGAACGGCATAGACCGGAAACCGCCGCCTATGTGTGCGAACATAACGGCTGCATCATCACCGATGCGGAAAAACTCGCCATGCTGGTGCGCGGCGAATGGATCGCCGAAGCACCGTTTCAGGGCATTATCGGCTTCCATATTAACGAGCTTTACTCGCCGTGGGTCAGCTTCGCACAGATGGTGGCGGAGTTTCTGAAGGCGAAGAAACTGCCAGAGACGCTCAAGACATGGGTGAATACCTCGCTTGGCGAACCGTGGGAAGAAGCCGGTGAGATCATCGAGGCCGACAGCCTCATGGCGCGGAAAGAAAGCTGGGGCTCTGAGGCGCCGGAAGATGTGGTTCTGGTGACCGCCGGTGTCGACGTACAGGGTGATCGCCTTGAAATTGAAGTCAAAGGCTGGGGTGTTGGCGAGGAATGCTGGTCGCTCGATTACCGTATCTTTTACGGTGATCCGGCGCAGCCGATAGTGTGGCAGGAATTGGATGCGTATCTGCAGCAGCCGATCAAAAGCAAAACAGGGCTTTACCTCAACATCGCCTGCACCTGCGTGGACTCCGGTGGGCATCACACGCAGATGGTCTATGATTTCTGCGGCAAGCGTGCGACGCGTGCAGTGTTTGCGATCAAGGGCATCAACCAGCCATCGCGTCCACTGGTGGGCAGGCCTTCGCGCAATAACCGCTACAAAATACGCCTTTACCCCATCGGCGTCGATACGGGCAAAGAAGTCGTATTCGGTAGGCTGCGCATTACCGAGCCAGGGCATGGCTATTTTCATTTTCCGGTGGAGCGTGACCGCGAATATTTCCTGCAGCTGACGGCGGAAAAACAAGTCACGCGCTTTACCAAAGGTGTGGCGCGGCGGGAGTGGATTAAAACCCGCGCCCGCAACGAGGTACTCGATTGCACGGTCTACGCGCTGGCGGCGCTGAAATTACTCAGTCCGAATTTGGAACAGCTGGCGGAAGAGATGCTTTTCCGTCCACGCCCTGTGCCGGAAACGGGTGAGGAAAAACCGCCGCACGAGCCGTACCGGCCGAAGCAGCCGTGGATACCGCGCATGGATAACTGGATGAGGAAATAATGGCATTTACACAAACGCAACTGGATGCACTGGAAGCGGCGATTGCCTCCGGCACGCTGGAGGTGCGCGTGGGCGATAAGTCCGTGCGCTACCAAACGATGGCGGAGCTGATCAAGGCGCGCGATCTGATCCGCGATCAGTTAAGCACCGCTTCGAGTGGCTCAAAGAGCCGAGCATCCTTTGCCTCATTCGTAAAGGATTAGCATATGTGGCTTGATGATCTGATAGGCGTTTTTGATCCCACGAGCGGCGTGCGCCGCAAGCAGGCGCGGTTGATGATGTCGCTGCTCGACGAAAAACGCGCCTATGAGGGCGCTAAAACTGGGCGGCGCATTGATGACTGGATGACCTCCGGCGCGTCAGCCAATGCGGAAATCGGTAATGCCGGTTCCCGCCTGCGTGACCGCGCGCGCGATCTCGTGCGCAATAACTGCTACGGCAGCAAGGCGATGGAAATATTTGTCGGCAACGCCATCGGCACCGGCATCATTCCGCAGGCGCGGACGCAGTCGGAAGAATTGAATAAGCAGATCATGGCGGCGTGGGAAATATGGACAAGTGTTTGCGATGTCGACGGCGATCTTGATTTTTACGGAATGCAGGCGCTGGTGGCGGGCGCGATGTTCGAAAGCGGCGAATGCTTCATTCGTTTTCGTGGGACGCAGTTTGTTGAAAACAGCGTGGTGCCGTTTCAGATACAGGTGTTGGAGGCGGATTTTCTGGACACCACCAAGACCAATCTGCAGTCTGGCACCAATTACATCAATCAGGGCATCGAATTTGACAGCCAGAATCGCCGCGTTGCTTACTGGATGTGGCAGCAGCATCCGGGCGAAAACGCTATGTTCCGCCCCTCGGCATTACAAAGCGTGCGCGTTCCCGCCGAACAGATCGTGCATATATTCAGGAAGCGCCGCCCCGGGCAGATTCGCGGCGTGACCGCCTTTGCGCCTTCGATGGTGCGGATGCGCGATCTTGACGGTTACGATGATGCGGAATTATGGCGCAAGAAAATCGAGGCCTGTTTTGCCGCGTTTGTCGTGCAGAACAGCGGTGCGGACGGCCCGATTGTCGGCAACGTGGTGGTAAAAAATACCAGCGGGCAAAGCGGTCAACCCGCCGCACCGCAGAAGGTGGAAGAGTTCCGCCCCGGCATGATCGAATATCTCCAGCCGGGCGAGGATGTGCGCTTTGGCAGCCCGTCGAGTGACGGCAATTATGAGGCTTACGAGCGCGTGCAGTTGCATGCCATTGCCGCAGGGCTTGGCATTACTTACGAGCAGTTGACCGGTGACTTAAGCCAAGTGAATTATAGTTCCCTGCGCGCCGGCCTGCTTGAATTCCGCCGCCTGATTGAAACGCTGCGCTGGCATGTGTTTGTGCCGAAGCTATGCAATCCGGTGTGGCGGCGCTTCATTGATCACGCCTATATCGCCGGGCTGATCCCCAAGCAGGATTATGCGGTGAGCTGGACACCACCGAAATTCGAGATGATCGATCCGGTGAAAGACGCGCAGGCTGACACGTTGATGATGCGCAACGGCACACTGACGCTGAAAGAAGCCATTGCACGGCATGGTTTTGATCCCGATCAACAGCTGAAAGAAATCGCCGAAACCAACAAGCAACTGGATGCCGATGGCACCGTTCTCGACGGCGATCCGCGCAAAACCGCCAAGAGCGGCGTACTGCAAATAACTGACAAAGGAGGAAATTCCGATGCAACCACAAACGATGAACTCGATCTCGGCCTCGATGACGAGGATGAATCTACCGCTACAGACGAGGCTGGCGACGCTTGAAGAAGTCCGCGCCGATAACGGCACGCGCATCTTTGATGTGGTTTTTACCACCGGCGCTACCGTCCGTAAATACAGCTACGTCAATGACGAAATGTATGACGAGGAATTGGTGGTCGATAGCACCGCTATTCGCCTCGGAAGATTGAACTCAGGCGCGGCACCGGTGCTGAACACGCACAGCGATTACACGCTCGATGACGTGCTCGGTGTGGTGATGCCGAATTCTGCACGCATCGAAGGCAGTGTCGGCAGAGCAAGCCTCAAGATTGATGGTGGGTCGGAAAACGAACCCATCATCCGAAAAATTCTGGATGGCATCATCCGGAATGTCAGCGTCGGCTATCGTGTCCATAGATACGAGGTCATACGCGAAGATGGCAAGGTACCGTTGTACCGCGCCATTGATTGGGAACCTTATGAAATCTCGCTGGTTCCTATCGGCGCGGATGCTGGCGCTGGCATCCGCTCTAACCCACACATTTTCCCGTGTGAAATTATTACCAACCCAACCCAAAAGGAGAACCGTACCATGAATGACATTGACAACAAACCGCAGGAACAACCCGCTCCCGCAACCCATCCGGCAGAAAATCCTCCTGCCGATAATCCCACCCCACCTGCTACACCTCCGGCTGAAAATCCGGCGGACGATCCGCAGCCGGCGCATCCGGAGCATCAACGCGCCGAGGGCGCGCGGCTGGAACGCAACCGCATTGCGGAGATTCAGAAGATCACCCGCGCTGCCATGCTATCCGATAATTTCGCGCAAAAACTCGTGGCTGACAATGTGAGTATCCCGAATGCCCGCAAAGCCGTACTCGATGAAATGGCGAGGCGCAGCGGCGAAGGCGGCGAAATCCGCTCCCATGTTACCATCACCCGTGACGAGCTCGACTCGGCGCGCGCGATGGTAGAAAACGCGCTTCTGCATCGTCACGATCCGAAAACTTACCAGCTGGACGGTGGCGCGCGTGAATATCGCGGCATGTCCCTCATGGAAATCGGGCGCGATCTGTTGGAGCGTCGCGGAGTACGCACGCGCGGCATGTCGAAATCGGAATCGGCAGGCATGATGCTGGGCTTAGAAACTCGTGGTGGCTTACACTCAACCAGCGATTTCCCCTTCATTCTGGCAAACGTGGCAAACAAAACGCTGCGCCGCGCCTATGAAGCCGCACCCCAGACCTTTAAATCCTTCACCCGCCAGACCACCAATCCCGACTTCAAAACCATCGCCCGCACACAATTAGGCGATGCGCCGACGCTCGATAAGGTGAACGAGTCTGGCGAATTCAAGCGCGGCACTGTAGGTGAAGCGCGTGAGCAATATGCGCTGGCGACCTACGGCAAGGTAGTGGCGATCACGCGCCAGACCATTATCAACGATGATCTTGGCGCATTCACCCGCTTGCCGGAAATGTTCGGACGCGCTGCCGCATATCTGGAAAGCGACACGGTGTGGGGCATCATCACGGCGAATGCCGCGATGGGTGACGGGGTGGCGCTCTTTAACACCGCGACACACGGTAACTTGGCAGCAGTCAATGCCGCCATTGCAGTGGCGACGCTGGGTGAAGCGCGTGCCGCCATGCGCAAGCAGAAAGGCTTGAACGGACGCTTCATTAACGTGCAGCCGAAAAACCTGCTGGTGCCTGCGTCCTTGGAGACGATTGCACAACAATTCGTAACGCAGACCAACATCGTTTATACCAAAAACAGTGATTTCAACCCCTTTGCTAACAACATGCAGGTGGTTGCAGAGCCGCGTCTGGATGCGAATTCATTGACGGCGTGGTACCTCGCTGCCGATCCCGCGCAGATCGACACCATCGAGTATTGTTATCTCGAAGGACAAGAGGGTGTGTATCTCGAAAACCGCGTTGGATTTGATGTGGATGGCGTGGAACTCAAAGCCCGTCTCGACTTCGCCGCCAAAGCCATCGACTGGAGAGGGTTCTGGAAAAATAACGGCGTGTAATCCTGTTTTGCCTCCGCGAACGCCTGCTTGCGTTCGCATGAGGCGCGCTCAAGGCTGGGTCGGACTACTGTCCTCCCTTAACACCAGCGGCTTTTGGCCGCTTTTTTATTCACTCAATTTTAAGGAGAATCCTCATGAAAAACTTTGTAATGGAAGGCAAAACCATCACGCTTACTGCACCATACGCACTCACCTCCGGGCAAGGACTGCTCGTGGGTTCGATCTTCGGCGTGGCCTCGGCGGATGCCGCGATCAGCACCGATGTGGAAGCGCTGTTAGAAGGCGTATTTACCCTCACGAAGGCAACGGGCGCGGCATGGACGGTGGGTGCGCTGATTTATTGGGATAACGCGGCGCGTAACTGTACCACCACGGTTGCCACCAACAAGCTGATCGGCGTTGCACATGCTGCAGCGCTGACCGGTGACACGGTCGGTAACGTGCGTCTCAACGCGGCCTTTATCGGCTAATGCCAGCCTAGCGGCACATGAGCGATCCCATGAATTGTTTTGATACAGCAATAAAAACGCTATTTTCGGATGTGAATCTGGCAGCAAATGCCACGTTCATTCCGGCAATCGGCGTGAACAAGACGGTGCGCGTGGTCACCCGCGCGCCCGATCTGTATCAAAATATCGGGCAGTCGGTGGTGCATACACCCAGCCTCGTGCTGGAAGTGCAGGTGACCGACTGCCCGACGCTGGTGGCGGGTGACAGTTTTCTGATCAATGCGGTGAGTTATGTCGTTCAGGGAGCGCCACGCCGCGATAGCGAACGCCTGACATGGCAGGTGGATTGTTATGCGGCTTGAAACGGCAATCACCGGCAATCTGCATAAGTTCATGAAGGCGCAGGCTGAGGCCGCCGAAGCTGCGGTCACTGCTGGTATTACCGAGATCACCAATACCATCAAAAACGAACTCCGCGCGCAGGTACAATCGGCGGGGTTGGGTGCGCGCCTTGCCAAAAGCTGGCAGTCGAACATCTACCCCAAAGGCAGAAAATCGATTGAGGCGGCGGGCTGGATATTTTCCAAAGCGCCAAAAATTATCCGTGCCTTTGATGACGGCGTATTGATCAAAAGCAAGGATGGCTTCTTTCTGGCAATCCCGACTGAAAATGCACCGAAGCGCGGCGTGGGCGGCAAGCGCATCACGCCGTCGAACTTCCCCGAACATTCGCTGGGGCGGCTGCGTTTTGTCTATCGGCGCGGCGCGGTGTCTTTGCTGGTGGTCGATAATCTGCGCGCCGGTACGGGCCAATCTTCATCTAAGAGGGGCGGTGGCTTCCGCAGAGCATCCGATACGGCGCTGCGATCAGGGCGTGGTCTCACCACGGTGGTCATGTTCCTGCTCATACCGCAAGCGCAGCTAAAAAAACGGCTCGATTACAAGCGCGTGGTGGCGCGGTGGGAGCCGCAAATATCACAGGCAATATTAAAACACTGGCCGGAGGTCACGCCCAATGCCGAGCAAACGTGAACAGGTATTATCGACGCTTCTTGCCAAAATGAAGGCGTTAGAAACCAGCAGCATCAAGGTCTATCGCAATCTTGATAAGCCGCCGCAAGTACCGGACACCGGCATGATCATCCTGCGCGACGGCACTGAGGAAGAGCCGGAAGTGCTGCTGTCGCCGCTCACCTATATTTACGAGCATCTCGTGACCGCCGAAGTGATTGTGCAGGAATCGGATGCCGCGCTGCGCGATAGCCAGATTGACAGTCTGCTTGTGAGCATTGGCAGCGTCATCAACGCAAATCGCACGCTGAATGGTCTTGCCGAGTGGGTCGAGGCCAGATCGCCGGATTTTCAGCAGGAGCCGATTGAAGGTGCGGCGACGATACGCACGGCAAGCGTGCTGATCATGATCCGGTACTTCACCACTGACCCGCTCAATTAACCCAACATAAAAGGAGAATATTTATGGCACGATCCTATGGCTCGGCAACATCACTGCTTGCCTTGAAAGAAAGCGTCTACGGCACAAAACCCAGCGGCAACTGGGAAAAATTCGCGTTCGTATCTTCGGATTTGAGCGCAGAACAAGGACTGATCAGTTCTGATCTGCTTGGACAAGGCCGCGAACCGCGCGCGCCCTTCCGCGATGTGATCAACGATCAGGGCAATTTCGTGGTGCCGATTGAAGGCCGCGATTTTGGTCGCTGGCTTCAACTTCTACTCGGCAACCCCACCACGGCGGGTGTGGCCGCAACCGGCGACATCACCTTCACCGCTAACCCAAGCGCAGGCCATACCATCACCATCAACGGCGTGGTATGGACGTTTGTTGCCAGCGGTGCCACTGGCAGCCAGACCAATATCGGCGCAAACCTAAACGCCACACTTACTCAGCTGGCGACTGATCTCAACGCTTCGGTCAATGCCAGCATCACGCCAGCCACCTATTCGAACGGAGGCGGCACAAAACTTAACATTGTGCATGATACGCTGAGCGCTGTCGGCAACAACTTCACGATTGCCTCCGGCAATGCCAACGGCGTGGCAAGCGGTGCGACATTATCGGGTGGTGGATTCACCCATACGTTTATCAGCGGTGCGGCAACGCTTCCATCCTTCGCCGCTGAAATAGGCCATGCGAATGTACCGGCGTATTTTGTGCATACCGGTATCTTGCTCAACTCAATGGCGTTCAACTTCCAGCGCTCCGGCGCAGCGAATGCCACGCTCAACGTCATCGCCCAGGGCGAAACCCGCTTTGCCACCACGCAGGGTGGCACACCAACAAGCAGGGTTTATAAGCCTTTCAGCCAGTTCAACGGCTCGATCAAGCGTAATGGCGTGTCGCTGGCGAACGTCACCGGCGCGCAGTTTACTTACAGCAATGGGCTGGAGGCGATCTCCACCATCCGCAATGACGCGCTGATCGAAGGCGTTGACCCCACCATCATCAACATCACCGGCAGCATCGATGTGCGCTTCGCCGATACAACGCTGGTCGATGACGCGCTCAACAACACCGCCATCGATCTGGAGCTTGCCTACAAGCTGGCGGGGCTGGAGGGCAACAACTTCTCGCTCACCTGGACATTCCACGAAGTGTACCTGCCGCGACCGCGCATGCCGATTGGTGGGCCGGGCGGCGTGCAGGCCAGCTTCAACTGGCTGGGCGTGTATGACGAAGGATTAACCAAATCGGTGACGGTCGTCCTCAAAAACGATGTCACCTCTTACCCATAGGAGAGTGCCATGCTGAGACTCAATTTGAAAAAAGAACCGTACTGGATGCAACTTCCCGCCTCCGTGCGGGTGAAAGTGCGTCCGCTCACCACCGCCGTCATGAGCGCGGCACAGTCGCAAGTGATCAGGCAGATCATCGCACTGCGCGAGGCGTGCAAAACCGATCTCACGCTGCCGGACGTAGACGATGAGCAGACACGCCTTGCCCTCTCGGAATCACTGCTGATTAAGGCATTGGGGCGCGGTGCGATCATTGAATGGGAAGGCGTCATGCTGCCCGACAGCGATGCGCTGGCTCCGATCAGCGACCAGACGGTGAATGATCTGATGGATATCTGGTTCATGGCGCAGGAATTCTGGAAGCAATACACCAATTCCCTGTCGCTGCTGGATGCGGAGGGAAACGGATCAGGGCTCGCGCCGAGTGGCATTTCGGCGGCGGGTCAAGATACTGCCGAGTCTGCCACGACGAAGGGCTCCCCTGCGCTAGAGGGGAATGCAGCCCCGTCACCGGAGAGCCTTGCCCTTACAGCATAAACGAACCCCTCACGCCCGAGGGGTTTGAAGTATGGGAAGTGATTCAGCGTTGCAGCGGGCAGCTCAAATTCTATCCGAGCGGCAGCATCGCCGGATTCGATGTGCCAACCATCATCTCCGTGGCGCAGGCACTTGGCTATGACCTGCAAGCCACGCTGCTCCTCATTGAACATGCCGAAGACGGACTTCGGGAAGCGGTAAAAAAACATGCAGACAGCAACACAGAACATCTCCATCCGGCTGACGGTTATCGGCGGCAATGATAGCCGCAAGCAGATAACGCTGACCGGTGACGCTGCGGTGCAGGCCATGCAGCGCATTAAGGATTCGACCGCGCCTGCATCGCGGTCACTGCTTGCGGTGAATGTGGCGGGCGAACAGCTACGTTACGGTTTGGAAAATCTCTCCGGTGGCGCGGGAACGCTTGGACTCTCGCTGGCGCGGCTTGGCCCTGTGGGTCTGGCTCTTGCCGCGATATTAGGCACTATCGGTCTTGCAACCGCCGGTGCGATCCGCGAATTTAAGGAAGCGGAACAGGCCACCAATCTGCTCACCGCCGCGCTGCAAACCACCGGTAATGTGGCTGGCGTTACCGTGAAAG
>Ga0315900_10007516_pt1 | contig 14294 bp, 13 predicted proteins | sample LakEriMetagenome_FD_203521 | JGI IMG/M metagenome (GOLD analysis project Ga0315900, IMG submission 203521) | Freshwater fungal communities from buoy surface, Lake Erie, Ohio, United States - Buoy 12 MA114 | ecosystem: Environmental > Aquatic > Freshwater > Lake > Lake biofilm | place: USA: Lake...
GCTCGTTTCGGTTCGATCTCAAAACTCCACTCGGCGGCGCGATGCTCAAGCCTTAGTCCAAGCTCTTTGGCTCCGAAAAGCTGACCAAATAGTCCAGGAAGAATCTTGGACCAGTCGGCAGCCGTATCCCAATCATCAGGACGAGGGAATGCATCGACGTAAGTGACTTCCCATTGATTCGGCAGCAGGGAACCGATCTCGTTCTCTTTTGTAACCTCGTCTACTAAATGGTAGGTGTTTTCAAACTGCTCGACAAGTTCGTCGTAGCTTGGTTTCTGCTGATCGCTTTTCCTCCAGTTCAAATGTAGTCTGGTGTTCTGAAACTGAAGTAACTTGTCCCGATTTTGGTTGCTGAGGGTGAAGCGGCCAATCGATGGTGCTGCCTCAAGTCTCCAACCAAGGGAGGTCGGTGTGCTCAACCGAGCACGGTCAAAGACTTCGAACTGCTCCTGAATCAGTGGACCATCACCTGGAAACATCCACTCAGAGCCCAACTTCTGCCAAAGTAAACCAAAGTGCCCCGAGGCGAGTTTCGTCAGAGGTGCGAATTGAACACCGAGAATGAACTCAACCACCGGCGGGTTTGTGAATTTTTCTCGATCGGTCATGAGCCGGACTTTGGCAATTGTTGGTAAGGCTAGTGGGTATACTCACCCGTCAAGTATATCAGCCCTGAAGTGTTGCGGAGTACGCCGAACAAAAGCAAGCCATTTACGGATCAATTATACCCACGAAAACATCCGACGAACCCGTCCTAGCGAAAGCGGGGCTGCGAAACGAAAAAACCCAAGGAATCCCTTGGGTTTGTCTCGATCTGTCGTCTTTAGGCCGACGCTGGCTTTACTCTAAAAATAGGCGATATTGGACTCGAACCAACGACCTCAACGATGTCAACGTTGCGCTCTAACCAACTGAGCTAACCGCCCGCTTTTCTTGCGTAGTGCTGATTGTCTGGCTCGGACCGGGATTGTCAAGTCCAAGCCGAATCGATACCCTCGACCTTGGTTGCCCATCCGACGCAAGAGGTGTATCCTTGTGTTCGGCTATCGCGGCCCTAACCCTTGCCCGTTTTACCTGCTTTTCCTAGATTTTTCCCCAGTCCTCGCCCGCGACGTTCCTGCGTTCAAGGCGATCCAATCAGTTCCCCACAATGTCCAATACCCACCGCGTCGTTATCACCGGACTTGGCGTCATCTCCCCCCTAGGCCGCCAACTCGATGAGTTCTGGAACCACCTGGCCCTCCAAAAATCAGGGATCGGACCCCTCTCGAACTTGCCCCTGGACGTCATCCCCTGCAAATTCGGCGGACAAGCCTCCTGCTTTACCGGCGAAATCTCCGAATTCGGACCCCTGGACAAAAACCTGCAACGGTCCATCAAAAAGAACCAGAAAGTCATGTGCAGGGAAATCGAAATGGGGGTCGCTGCCTGCCAACTCGCCCTGCATGACTCCGGACTGGCGAACCCCGAACTCCGCGATCCAGACCGCTTCGGCATCGTCTTCGGCAGCGATTACATCATCACCCGCCCCGAAGAATTCGGCGACGGTATCGCCGCTTGCCGAGACGATTCCCACGAATTCCAAATGCCCATGTGGCCCCAAACCGGTCGACCCCAGGTCAACCCGCTGTGGCTCCTGAAGTACCTTCCCAATATGCCCGCAAGCCACGTGGCAATCTACAACGACCTGCGAGGCCCTAGCAACTCCGTGACCATCCGAGAAGCCTCCAGCGCCGCCTCGATCGTCGAAGCCGTCTCGGCCATCCGACGGGGGGCCGCCGATGTGATGATCGCAGGAGCCACCGGCTCGCGCATGGAACCCCTCAGGGCCCTGAACTTCATGTCCACCGAACCGATGGCCAGTCATCGCGATAACCCAGCCGAAATGGCCAGACCCTACGACCTGACCCGCGACGGAAACCTTGTCGGCGAAGGTGCCGGCGCCCTGGTCCTCGAATCCCTCGATCGTGCTGTGGCTCGCGGCGCGAAAATCTGGGGCGAAATCGTCGGCGGTGCAAGCTCCGCCGTCGGTGATGTCACCGGGAAAAATGCCCACCGCGATCATATCCGAACCGCAATCGCCAACGTCACCCGAAACCTGCTCGACCAAGCCACCAAAGCCGGTGTCGACCTGGCACCCGACCAATGGCACTTCCACGGCTGCGGCAAAAGCGATGTCCAAGGCGATGCGAGCGAAGCGGCCGGAATCCGCGATGCTCTGGGCGATCGCGATGTCCCCGTGACCGCCGCAAAAAGCTACTTCGGGAACCTCGGCGCAGGCTCCGGTTCGGTCGAAATCATCGCCAGCCTCCTGGCCCTCGAACACCAACAACTCTTCCCGGTCCTGAACACCAAAACTCTCGACCCGAAATGCCCAATCCGCGTCGCGAAATCCTCGGACCCAGCCGGCCAAGCCTTCGCCCATGTCGCTTACTCCACCCAAGGCCAAGCCTGCGGCGTTTTTGTAAGACGGATATAGTCCAATCGCAGTCGGGAAATTGACTCGATCGGTCCCGAAGGCGACTTTCGAGTACGAGTACCGTTTCACTGAGTACCGCTTCGCTGAGTACGAGTACGACGAAATGATTAGCCTGCGGAATATCGCAATCGCCCAAGCCCTCCTGTGGCTCCTGGCATTGGCCCAAAACGCAGTCTATTGGCAGTACCTACCCGAACGCGTCGCAACTCATTTCAACGGCTCGGGAAAACCCGACGGCTGGATGAGCCGCGATAACGCGACGATGACCATGATGGCCCTTCAAACACTCATCCCGCTGATGTTCATCGCGTTGGGGTACGCCATCTACCGTATCCCGACCTCCCTGATCAACATCCCCCACCGCGAATTCTGGCTCCATCCCGATCGCCGCGATGCTAGCGTGCAATTCATCGCTCGAAACACCGCCGTCTTCTCGCTCGGCCTCTCACTGTTCTTTCTGGGAATCAACCACCTGACATTTCGCGCCAATACCAACGGCGGAGTCCTCGAACCGGTCGGCTTCTGGGTTCTCATGGGCGCCTTTCTTGCCTTCACCTGCCTATGGACCTTCTGGCTCCTAGCACGATTCCGACGACCAAAGAGCACTCGGCGGCGTCTTCCAGTATAGAGCTACAGTGTAGAGCTATTGTCCTCAATAGCTCCCCGACGACGCGCAAGCGGAGGAGTCTTATGGCTCTTCGGCTGTTTTGCCTTAACGGCTGCGGTGCCTTCAGGCTCCGATCGATTGGGGACAATCGATCTACCATCATCCAGGCTCGAACACCCAAGAAACCACAAAATATTTAGACCCACCAGGCCGCTTGCGCCGTTCCGATATCCTCTGCCGATCACAAGGAAATGCTCCTTGATCGATTTCCCGATTGGATGGTATTGCCCACGGGCTCTTGGGCTACCCGGCTCCAGCCGTCTTGGAATTGCTAGCACTAAAGCCCCTCTCTTGGCCCTGTCGGGACCTAATTACGGGACCTGATTTCCGACAAGTACAACGGAACGCTAAAGTCTCGGTAGGCAGGCCGACGACACTGAAACGGATCGTAAGGATGGTAACGGATTTGCGGGTTGCATCGGTTTTGAAGGCAAGGGAGTCTATGGGTGGCATCGCGGCGAAGACACAGCATGCCTATGTGCTTGACCGGCAACGGTCGCCGGGAATCCATCGCAATTCGATCCGCTTCCTAGGATTCGCGTTTGTTTGGGTTCTAGGTTCCCTCGGAACGGTCCTTGGGCAAGAGCTTCCAACGGTCCCGCAGGTTCTCCCCAGGCCGATGGGTTCCCCCAGCCCAGTCCCCGAGCCTCCGGGCAAATCCTCGGCGGTCTTGGACTTGATCTATCCACTCTCGAACGCAGATGCCAAGCTCGAGCTGTACATTGGTCAAGCCCGGACGCTGACGCTGAAAAAACCCATTGCCGAGGGAAAGGTCGTCGGAGTGGTCGCTGTAGGAGATCCGAGCATCGTGGACTTCGAAATCCTTCCGAACCCTCGCATGTTGCGGTTATCGGGAAAGCGTGCTGGGGTGACCGACCTGACGATCATCCTGGCTGACGATTCGAGCTTAACCCTTCAGGTTTTTGTGCAATACGATCTGGAGCTTTTGCAAGCTCAGGTGCATCAGCGATTCCCCGATGCCGACATCAAGATTTCCCAGCTGCGAGAAAGCTTGATTCTCGAAGGACAAGTCCGCAGTGCTGCGATTGCGGCTCAAATTGTTGCGATCGCCGAAGCTTGGATGCCCAAAGGTACAGGTACGTCGAGAAGTGCATCGGGCAGCGCCAATCGCCAAGGGGCCGAGCGCATGGAGTCGATCGAAGAAAAAGCGTCCGTGGATTCCGACCCCAATTCTCCTGAAGCAAGTCAGGACTTCGCAGGGATGGAAGTGGGAAACCGATCCCCATCGAGCGGTCAAGCCACCGCCGGGAGTATCCTGAATCTGCTTCGAGTCCCGGGCACTCAGCAGATCATGTTGCAGGTTCGAGTCGCGGAACTCAACCGAACAGGGATGCGGGAAGTCGGCGCGGATTGGATTTTCGCATCCAACAACGGCGACGTCATCGGTACGAACATCAGCGGCAACATTGTGACGGCCCAGGGTACGGTCGGAAGCAATGGGCTTTCCTCGTCCGGAACCGGCAACGTGCTTGGATCCAACGGGACTGCGTTCGGAATTTTCCCAAGTGCCAACTTTGACGTGTTGTTGCGCATTCTGCGAAAGAACGCCTTGCTGTCGATACTCGCAGAGCCAAACCTAGTGGCCATGAGCGGACACGAAGCTAGTTTTCTAGCGGGCGGTCAATTTCCCGTACCGGTCGTAAGCGGCCTGGGGGGACAGGTCTCAATCCAATACAAGGACTTTGGTGTGCAATTGAGATTCACTCCGACAATCATCGATGAGGAAACGATACGTTTGAATGTCGCGCCTGAGGTCAGCACTATCGATGAATCGATAGGAACGACCCTGGTGCCAGGCGGAATCCCAACTCCTGGAATCAACACCCGCAAAGTCAATACGACCGTCGAGATGCGAGAGGGTGAAACGCTCGCGCTGGCCGGTTTGCTCGAAGTCGCGATCGATGCGCAAACCACCCGTATCCCCGGACTCGGCGACCTGCCTTATCTGGGCCCATTCTTCAGCAATACCACGCATCAGCGCGTCGAGAAGGAACTGCTGGTGCTCGTAACGCCATTCTTCGTAGCAGCCAGCCCGAATTGCGAGCAGTTTGTACTGCCGGGTTCGGATCTGCTTGAGCCCAATGATTTGGAGTTTTACCTACTAGGTCGCATCGAGGGTAAGACCGGACGATCCTTCGGTACGACGAACTCCTGGGAAGACCCTTGGAACTGCGTCGAGAGGATGAAGCTTGAGCGTCAGTGTATTCATGGTCCTGTAGGATTTTCAAGGTAATCGAATGCGAAAACAACCTAACTGGAATCGAGTCGCGGTGCAATCCATCGGGGTTGCCGTGATCCTTGTCTTTGCACCGGATCGTGAACTCTTTGCGTTTCAAGAACCATCGGTCTGCTCGCGCTGCCAGAGCACCGGCTCATGCGTCCCGAAAATACAGGACTACCCTGCCTTCCAGAGCACCTACAAGAATCCTTATCGAATCAGCGATTGCCGCAATGAGGACTGCCAGGGCTCTGCGGTCCAACGATGGAAACGGAGCATGCAACAGAGCCATTGGGGCTATCCAGAGCACTTTCAGCAAAACGCATTTGGCGCTGCAAACCGAAACGCCTTTTCGGCAAATATCCGAGATGGAGCTATCGAAAAAACGACCCTTTACCAAATCGACTTCTATCCAGAGAGTTCGCCACAAGCCCACATGCTCACCCCAAAGGGCCTTGAAAGACTCGAAAAAGCGCTCTGTGTTTCTCAAGCTTACGGGACCGGTTTGCAATTCGAGCAAGCGACACGCTCAGAGTTAAACGACCAGCGTCGCGTGTGGTTGGCTGAACATCCCGACGTACTCGCCGCGGGAATCTCCTCGGTGGATATCCGCCAGGCAAAGCGTCCGATGGGAATCCAGGCCGCTGAAGCGATCCGACGCTACCAGCAGGGCATCTCCAGTCCGGTCGGCGGGACACCTTTATTCCAAAGTTCGGCATCGCCCGCAGGTCCTCCTCAAGCGGGTGTTCGATAAGGACGGTTACCTACCTATGCGAAATACCCTCCTACAACTTGTGCTTCTCTCGGCAGTCTTCGTTTTGCCTGCAATTTCTGGCTGCAGTTCCTGGAGATCCTGGCAAGCCTACCCGGAATCCAAATCCAAAGCCTCGATCGCTCCGAAGCCTCTAGGGATATTCGGTGCCAAGCCTGACACACGCCAAGCGCAAATCGACCTATTGATTGCATCTGCCGAACAGGCCGAAGCAAAACGCGAGGATCCAGAGGCAATGAAAAAATACCAGGAAGTCCTGGCTATGGATCGGAAAAACACGACGGCCCACCATCGACTAGCCCTGATTTCCATCCGATTGTCGGCAAGCGAGCAAGCCAAAAAGCATTTTGAGGCCGCCCTAGAGGTGTCCCCATCGGACGATTCGATCCTGGCCGACTATGCCTATTGGCACTACCTAAGCGGTAGAAATCAAGACGCCATGCACTGGGTGGACCAAGGCTTGAAAAAGTCCCCCCATTTCCAGAGATACCACAACATCAAAGGGCTCGCCCAGGCCCGCCAACGCCAATTCGAACCTGCGGTTGCTAGCTTCCTGGCCTCGGGATGCAACCAACAAGAGGCTTGGGCAAACATAGGACACGTGCTGTTGCTCGATGGAGATGTCCAATCCGCCGAGTACTGGATAGGTCATGCGGCTCAAAGCGATCAAGGATCCCAGGTCGCCAAGAAGACCCACAAGGTTATTCAAGCCTCCTACGAATCGACACAGCCTCAGGCTCCCATAGCTCGGTAAGATTCGATCATCAGGACCCCGATCGCGACGGGAACCGCATAGGGTATCAAAACCGATCTCCGATCCACCGAGCAATAAACATCATCGATCCGTGCCTTGTTGCCGATCGTGCTCGAGCCGAGCCCCCGGATCCCTCTGCTTTCGATTGCAAGACCGGATCGCGGTGTCTGTCGGACCATGGCGATGTACCTGTAGGCGATCGATACCAAGCAGAATACTCCCAGCAGAATGCTGCTGACGAGAAACACACCCACAATACCACGAGGGCCGTACCATGCACCTAATGCAGCCAGCCATTTGACATCTCCGGCGGTAACTCCACCCATGGCATAAAAAGGCACGAGCAATAAAAATCCGACCAGGACGCCCACAATCCCCATAGCAGCACCCATCCAAAGCGCATCGCTTGCGTTCCAGACCAACCCCATCATCAGCGTCAGCAATACCGCACGATTGGAGATTCGATAGTGCAAAAGATCGCTCCTTGCGATTAAGATTGTTAACGCAAGCAGGATTGAGGACTTGAGAGAGAAAATAAAAAGGTCGTCGTGCATCGCAATCACTCAACCAAGAAAATCGATCGTCCGATCGCTTGACTGTCCGTAGCCGTCGCTCGGATCTCGATCGAACTACCGCCCAGAACGTTCAAGCTTGAAACCACACATTTGGTACCAAGAGCACTCGTCCCGGAGATCCGTAGCGGCATCCATTTGCCATAGAAGACCCCCGATAGGTTCGGTTGGTTTGTATTCCCCGTAATGACCATGTACTGCTGGTTGTGTCGGCGTTGATAGAACGTCACCCCATTGAACTCAGGGGCCACTGCTTTGGCACCGGGGTAAAGCGACGCATAGTCGTATTTCAGCGTGTCGATCGGGTTTAGGCGAAGCGGCGCGACGAGCCAAGTCGGCCCAAAGGTCGTCGAGGCTACCGCCGGTGGATCCATCGCTCCGTCATTGCGGTCAGGGGCTCCGGTATTCGCATCGTAGTTTTCCCCAGTCGCATAGAACATCAAACCATCACCGACGACATTTCCACCCGTGATTCGAATGACCTCAGGGGACGCAACACGCGCAGTGACCACGTAAATCCCGGGAACAAAGTAGACCCTACCTCCTGAGATCCAAATACGCGTATAGACTCCAGGATGAAGAATGATGTCCCCAGCACTGGCTCTATAAAGTCCACCGGCGATGACTTCGTTGCTCTTGGCGACTCGATTCAGACCCGAGGTATCGTAAGCAAGCCCGTTGACGGAAGTGCTTGTCACTGTGACGGATCCTCGAAATCGGTTATCGACTCCGTTGCTGACATTCGGAGTGGCGATCGAAAGGAATGGGTCGGCAAAGGGGGGAACCTTGGTTCGCACCGGCGAGATAGCGTCCACCACGAGGGGTTTGATACCACTAGGGTTGTCAACCCCGCCGACACTATCGACCACATCAGAAAAAATCCCAAAGTTTGAGGTTGGTAACCCCACGGAGATCGCCGAAGAACTGTTGCCATTGCCGACAGGATTGCCGTATTGGTCCAACCCTCCACCCTCGGAATTGACTATGATTCGACCCTTCAAGCGCAGCGACGAGGTACTGCTGACAGCCAAACCAGGGCGGGCTTGGGGATTGAGAGTCACGAGACTCGGTTCAGGAATGAACATCTCATCCCCAGCCACGCTCTGGGCGGTAACCTCAATCGACGGACTGCTGAACCAAGACCGACGGAGCATCCATGTCCCGATTTCCCGTCGAGCGGTCACCTGGATGTAACCGGGGAGTCCAGCATACTGGCCGCCGGTAGGAGGGCTCTGGATATCTGCAAGCCTCGAATCGGTTGGATTCAAAATAGTCAGATACGTCCATGCGGTATTTCTGGCTATGCTGGGCGATCGTGTCGAGCCAAGCTTCCGAGCCCCGGCAAGTGCTGCCGCATCGGCAATATTTTGGCATCGCCTCCAACCATAGTTGATCAACGCCAAATCGTGGATCAACGCCAAAAAACCTAAAAAGAGCGTCATGCTCAACGCGAACAACACCAGATAAGCACCCCGGCGACCCACCGTTTTTCTACAAGATTTTTTCGCTCCGAAACGAGAGGCTAGCGCCATAGACTCAATACCGAAAATCTAATGCATGATGGTGAATGTGACACTTGCCGACGCTTTCGAAAAGTAACTCTTAAATCCCGACGAGCCGCCCGTTTCGATATCGAAACCATCCGACAGGTCGAAGGAAGCGATGGTCACTTCGACTCGATCTCCTCGGGTCGCATCGTTCCCTCCATCGGGCCATCTGATTCGATAGTAAACATCCGTCGCTTGCCCGTCACCGAACTTATTGGCAAGCAAAGTACCGATAAGACTGCCATCCCCCAGTGAACCTTGAATCGAACTTGGCCCCCAACTCCCTATTCGGTCGGCAGACTGTCCATGAACAATCGCTTGGCGAGCGAGATATTTGGCCAACAAAGTGAGCCGATGCTTCTGAAAGATACTGATTCCACCCATGACAACCGCTGAAATAATGGTCAGGTAGATCGGAATCACGAGTGCAAACTCGAGTGTTGTAGCACCTTTGCGTGTTGGAAAATTAGTTCGCGCCATAAACGGTCACCTCGTGGACGATCATCGACTGCGACGAGAGTACCAACCACGGCACATGAGCTTCGTAGGCATACTCAACACGGATGGAAATCCGTCGCTCCTCCTGGCTGACTTGTACAATATCCGCAACTGGGATGATCAGATCCGAGGGCTCGATCCAAGGTGAACCAACGAGCGATCCCCTTGCTGAATCTTCAAGCCCTTGTTGCCACATCTCCATCGATTCGGAATCAACAGGTACCATCGATGCGTAGCGACTTGCCGCACCGGCCGCATCCGAAACCAAAAAATGAAGAAAGGTTATTTTCGAAAGGTCCAAAACCGCAACCGACAAAAGCAACATCAACGGCAGGGTTACGGCAAACTCAAAAAGCACAGAGCCACTGCGTGATGCAACGCAACGATTTTGGTTTCGCGAACTGCCTTCATTAAACTTTAACCCCAGACGTCTTGGATATCTCATGTTTTAGCCAATCCTCGCATGATCATGATCACCGCCGGTCCCAACGTGACTAAAAAAAGTGCGGGAAGAATGCAAAGAACCGTAGGTATGAGTATTTTCGCGACGGATTGCTGTGCATGTGCCTCGGCGATGAACATTCGTTTCTGCCTCATCGTCGCGGCGAATACCTCCATTGCATCGACCAAGCTTGAACCATACCTTTCGGCCTGTACCATCACCGATGACATACTCCGTAACTCCTCGATATCGAACCGATCGGCCAAGGCCCTCATCGACTCTCCAACACTACGGCCCAAGAGGGTTTCCCGGTTGACGATCGCAAGCTCCGTAGCAAGCCCCGGATGCGCACCGGACAACTCTTGAGACACCTTGGACAAAGCAGCCGGCAGACTCATGCCGGCTTCCAAGCAAATACTCAGCACATCCAATGCATCGGGAATAGCCCGACGGATACGCAATTGCCGCTGCTTTTTGATACGATCAAGAACAAACGAAGGCCCGATCATCCCAGCGATACCTAATCCAAGGGCAATCGATGCCGTCCATTGAATCGACATCGATGTCAGATACGTGACAAGCATTGCTACCAATAGCGGAATGCACATCGATAAGACTTTCGTGATCGACATCCAGAGCAATGCATTTTTACCGTAGAACCCGGCATGAACAAGTCGTTTCCGCAGTTGCGCACTTTCCTGCTTTGGTCCAAACTGCTTTCGAGGATCCTTGAGCGATTGCCGATCGATTCCCTCGGTTGGGACTCTGGCAGCCCGATTCGTATCCTTACCGACTTTCGAAGGAACCAGGAAATACAAACCACCGGTGATCAACACCATTACGACCGAACTGACAAAGAGTGTCGTGGTATCCATCAAGCACCCCTATTACTGATCGAAATGAATAATGCTCTGCATCCATAGGACGCCGACTCCCATCCACAGAATCATCCCCGCTACGACTGATTTGTAGTCGAGCAATGGAAGAATATAAGTTGGATTGACCACACTGATCATCGCAGCGAGTCCAAAAGGTAGAGCTACGAGCATATAGGCCTGCATTCTGCCTTCGGCAGTCAACGCCATAACCTTGTCCTGCATCTTGTCGCGCTCGCGTATCACCACCGAAAGCTTTTCGAGAAGTAGCGATAGGTTTCCCCCCGAGGATGCATTGATCGTCAAGGCGACGACAAAAATCTTGATTTCTAGGATTCCTGTTCGTTTCGCAAGTTCCTTGAGGGATGCCTCAGGCGTTAGACCCAAATTCTGCTGTTCCCAGCAGTATGCAAACTCCTCGGCTAAAGGTGACGAAACCTCATCGGAAATCGCACGCATCGCCTGACCGATGGTTTGACCCGAACGCAGCCCTCGGGAAATCATTTGATAAGCGTCCGGCAACTGCTTAAGAAGTCTCTTTTGCCTGAGCTTGCGTCTATGGAATACCCAACGGATTGGGGCTACACCCAAAACCACCGCAACAGGAATTCCAAAAAGGGGCTTGCCTGTGAAAAAAACCGTCAACCCCGCACCGACAATCCCCAAGCAAACCGCTAGGATCAAAATCGCCTTGGCTCCAATACCAGCGATTCCAGACTGCAAAACAACCAGTTGCCATTTTGCGATTAATCCCAGATCCACATCCTGCTTGGCAGCATGCGCTACCATAGGGTACTGCAATTCACGATTTTTCCATTCGGCACGTGCACGTTCCGCACTGCGCAATCGCAACTCTTCCCGCACTCGGACGGCCTGATGCTTACGACGATCGTCGATGACATCGGCCACAAGGTAATTCAATCCTGAGACAAACGCAAACCCAGCAAAAAAAGCAAGCGATATATAGAGATAAAGCATCCCTAAACCCTTCCTTTGCAATCCATCAGCATCCGGGACTGGAAAAGCCCTGGTGGCATTTCAACACCATAGGCCCTGAGTCGATCCAAATTCACAGGACGAATTCCTGTCGCCCAAAATTGCCCTTTCGTTACACCCTGTTCGTTGAGTCCCATCTGCCTAAATTCAAAAATATCATGCATGCTGACAATATCCCCCTCCATCCCGGTGATCTCGGAGATACGGGTGATTTTCCTTACGCCTCCGGGCAAACGATTGACCTGAACGACCATATGAACCGCCGAAACAACCTGCTTGCGAATCACCCAAATCGGAAGATCAAATCCAGCCATTCCAACCATCATCTCCAAGCGGCTAATCGCGTCCCTCGATGTGTTGGCGTGTATCGTCGTTAAACTCCCCTCGTGCCCGGTATTCATCGCTTGAAGCATATCCAATGCCTCTGGCCCTCGACACTCACCGATAATGATCCGGTCAGGACGCATCCGAAGTGCATTGCGGACCAAATCCCTCGCCAAAACGGCACCGTTCCCCTCGACATTGGCAACCCGTGTCTCCATCCTCGCCACGTGGGGCTGCTGCAACCTTAATTCCGCAGCGTCCTCAATCGTCGCGACCCGCTCGTTCTCGGGAATATATCCCGACAAACAATTCAATAGAGTCGTCTTGCCACTTCCTGTCCCCCCCGAGACCAACATGTTGATCCGAGCTTTAACGCAACCGGACAAAAACTCAACCATCTCCTCGGTGATCGATTGGTTGGCAATCAATCGATCCGCAGTCAATGGCTTGGAACCAAACCTACGAATCGATACCAAGGCTCCGTCCAACGCTAGCGGGGCGATCACCGCATTCAATCGACTTCCGTCCGATAGCCTCGCATCGACCATCGGGGTCGTTTCATCAATCCTGCGCCCAACCTCTGCAACGATCCGTTGAATAATCTGAACCAAATGCTCATCATCGTGAAAAATGATGGGCGTCCTGAGCAACTGACCTTGGCGCTCAACATAAACCGTTTTCGGACCGTTGATCATAATGTCCGATACCAATGGGTCGGCACGAAGGGCTTCCAAAGGTCCAAGTCCGAATACTTCGTCTAGCACTTCATCGACCAAGGTCGATTGACTGACGTCCAGCCCATCTAAATCGGTATTCCCACACGCTAACTCAGCCTCTCGACGCACTTCCACTCTGAGCGTATCTGTATTCCACTTGGCCATCGATCCGATATCGAGTCCACCGATGACCCGCTGGTGCAATTGGCGCTTCAGGGCGACAAGTTGTGGGTTCCCCTTCGGTTCCAAAGACTTGAGCCACGCTTGAGGCTCCGCAACGAAAATCGGTGCCGGGGACTCCGCCGGAGTATTCGTCGCTTGTATCGGCGATGGGATCGGATCGTGCCTAAGCTCAACCCGTCCCAATGGCAGGTCGCGAGCCGGCTTGTTCGGAACCTTGAACCAATTCATAAAATCCCTTCTGCAACGCCATCGGCCTATTTCGATTTGGTACGTATGGGAACCACTCCCGTACGCGAACCACGTATCGTCCGTATCGCTCCAAAACGGGGGACCGAATGCCCCGCTCCATCCCCATCGGAAATCAACATTTGCAAATCGGAGATCGTCAAAGACTCCTCGGATGGAGACTCCGATTCAGATGCCTCCGATAAGCCTGACTCACCCTTGGCATCCACCTTGGCATCAAACTCCGGATCGACGCCCAATGCAAACTCCTCACCGCGATCAAATACCAGTTGTTGCAAACGATTCGCCGAACCATTCTCCTCAATCACCATTCCGTCCTCTGGATTTCGCAGCGAGAAAGACAGTACACCCTCACGCTGCGCCAAACTCAACAAGGAAGCTTGCTCGGGGGTTACAAGCAACGTGATCGAGGAAGACTTGGGCTCGTTTCGGCTAGGTGAAGCAACCGTCGACTTCGAGTTCTTACTGTCCAAAACACGGTCGATTGCAAGCACCTCGATGTTTTGCAAAAGAGTCTCAGCAACACCGACCATACCTCGCGAGTCGCCCGGCATCGATCGCGTCAATAAAACATCCACGTGATCGCCAACATCGAGCAATCCAGAAACACGATCCGCAGGACTGACAGCGGAGATACTTTTCGCTCGCATCCCTGCTGGGATCAACGATGCGATCCCCCCACTTGCCCTGCTACTTGTCAATTTGCTATTCATAACAAACTCCCCTGGAACCATCGCTGCGATCGCAACGTGTCCTACCACCTGATCCACAGAACTTGCTATATCCGCATGAACGAACTCCTTTGGAATATCCCTTGACTCCAAATGTTCCAACTCGATCCGAACGCCGCGAGACACCGACTTCTTGACAACCAGCACCTTAGCAACCTCCCTGGCCAACGAATCGGAACGCATTTGCGTAACCCCCGCCGCAGCCAGCAAACCACTAGAGATAGCCAACAGGAAAAACAACGATGTACGCAGA
>Ga0315900_10007517_pt1 | contig 14294 bp, 11 predicted proteins | sample LakEriMetagenome_FD_203521 | JGI IMG/M metagenome (GOLD analysis project Ga0315900, IMG submission 203521) | Freshwater fungal communities from buoy surface, Lake Erie, Ohio, United States - Buoy 12 MA114 | ecosystem: Environmental > Aquatic > Freshwater > Lake > Lake biofilm | place: USA: Lake...
CGGAGCAGCCCGTCACTGCGCGTCTCGCCGATGACCGCGGCGACTTTCGTCGTCCCGATCTCCAGACCGACATGCAGAACGGAGCGGGCCATGGTCAGGGTTTCTTTTTCGCCGCGGTTTTCTCCGTCGTCACAATCTCGGCCGGCGGCGGGTCGCCTTGGAAAGTGACGGGCGTGTTGCGTTCCGGAATGAGGTTGGCCGTGGCGATCTTGCGCGTTCCGGTGGCGAGGTGCGCGAGGATCATCTGCAGACGGTCGAGTTGGGACGGGATGTCGTCCGTGCCGAAAGTATAGCGGGTCCCCGGCTCGGCCCACGCGAGGATGCACCATTCCTTGGTAATGTCGGCGGCGCGCAGGATGACGTCCGGATTGGTGCGCTCGGACGCCCGGGCGAAAAGTTCCAGCGATTGGCGCAGGGCGGGAATTTCGATCGGATCGCCCAAGCGCCACTGCTCGGTGGGGACGCCGAAGATGACCGGGAGACGCGCGTGGGCGGGCCGCTGCGATTCGGGTTTCATCATGACGCAATCCATATCGACGAGACAGGCGGTCTCCATGGCGGACGGATCCTCGCCCGTGTCGCGCGGGGCCACCCAAGCCACGGGGCGGCGGGCTTCGATCTGGATGGAGACGCTGTCGGGCAGGATGCGCTCGACTTTGGCGCTTTTGATCTCGGGAATGACGGTCAAAGCACGTTGCGCGGATTCAAGATTGAGCGAGAAGATGTTCAACCCTTCGCGGATGCCGGTTTTTTCCAGCGCCTCCTCGCGCGACATGACACCGCCGGTGTTCACCTCGACGACGCGCACGGCGTATTGCGGATTGCGGAAAATCTGGCTGTCGAGGAGCGCGCGGATGCCGATGTAGGAAAAAGCGATGATGCCGAGCACCACAACCGCCTCGCCCGCGTAGAGAAAAAGTTTCTGGTTGCGGCGGCGGCGCTCGGTCTCGGCGGTGGCGGTGACTTCAAGCAGGTGGTCGCGGCGGCGTTTGCGCGCCGGACGGCGGGCGCGGGTCTTTTTGCGTCGGAAGAAGTTCATGTTCGTGGGAATCGGCGGAGGGAGAGCGAGGCGATTTCCTCGCAGAGTTCGAGAAAACCGGTGCCCCCCGCGGCGGCAGCTTTGGGCAGCAGACTGGTCTCGGTCATGCCCGGAATCGTATTGGCCTCGAGCACGAAAGGCGATCCGTCGCCGCGCAAAAGCACATCGACGCGCGAATAAACCTCCAACCCGAGTGAGCGGTGGGCGCGAAGGGCGGCATCCTGGATCGCCGACGTTGTCGCAGCATCGAGCGGAGCGGGGCAGAAATACTCGGACGCGCCTTTGGTGTATTTGTGGGCGTAATCGTAAAATCCCTCGTGCGGACGGATCTCAACGATGGCGAGCGCGCGGTCGCCGACCACGCCGACGGTGAGTTCGCGTCCCTCGACGAATTCCTCGACGAGGATCTCGCGGTCGAGCGAAGCGCAGTCCTCGAGCGCGGCCTCCAGTCCGGAGGCTTCGCGCACGATATGCACGCCGACGCTGGATCCTTCGCGCGGGGCTTTGACAACAAAGGGCAATGGCAGGCTCGGATTCTGTCCGGCGAAAATTTTCTCCCAGCGCGGGGTCGGCACCTCCGCCGCGGCAAAGCGCTGCTTGCTCGCCAGTTTGTCGAAAGCCAACCGGCTCCCGGCCACACCCTCGCCCGTGTAGGCCACGCCACGCGCTTCAAGCAGGGCTTGGAGTTGTCCGTCCTCGCCGAAGGTGCCGTGGATCATGTTGACGCAGAGACCCGTGTCGGACGGAAGGGAAACCTCGGTCCCGTGAACCTCGACCGGGGTGACGCGGTAACCTCCCTCGGCGAGGGCCCGGGCCACGGCCGCGCCGGAACGCAGCGAGACTTCGCGTTCCGAACCCGGGCCGCCCATGAGGACGACGAGATGCAATTTTTTCAGTTCTTCTTTCATGCCGCGGGTCGGTCCTCCCCGATAACCTGCACTTCGTTTTCCAGCCGCACGCCGTGGCGCGCGAGAACGGCGGCGCGCACTTCCTCGACAAGGGCGAGGACATCGGTGGCGCTGGCACCGCCCTCGTTGACGATGAAATTGGCGTGGCGGTCGGACACGCGGGCCGCGCCGACGTGATGGTTTTTCAGCCCGGCGCTATCGACCAGCTGGCCGGCCTTGCCGCCCTCGGGATTGCGGAAAATGCAGCCGGCGCTGGCGCCCGCGGGCTGCGAGGCCTTGCGTTTGGCCGAATATTCTTTGGTGCGGCGGTCGACCTCGGCGGAATCCGCCCTTTCGCCGCGGAATACGACGGACAACGCGTAGTTAGCGCGGAGCAAGGGAACATTGCGATAGTGCACTTCCAACTCGCGCGGCGTTTTCTCGAGAATATTTCCCTCATGGTCGGCGTAGCGCAGGCGCTCGACCTGATCGAAAGCCTCCACGCCCATCGCCCCGGCGTTCATGCGGAGACATCCGCCGACGTCGCCGGGAATACCTTCCATCCACTCGAATCCGGCGAGACCCGCGGTGACCGCCGCGCCGCTCAGGGCCTTGAGGCGCACGCCGACGCCGGCGCGGATGCAATCGCCCTCCACGGCGAACTCTCCGAAGACTCCGCGGCGGAGACGAACGACGACGCCGCGCAATCCGCCGTCGCGCACGATGAGGTTCGATCCCCGGCCCACCACCATAAGCGGAATGCCCTCGGCGTGGGCGACACGGACGAGTTCGCAAAATCCGTGCTCTGTCTCGGGCTCGAGCCAGAACTGCGCGGGCCCGCCCACCCGCATCGTGGTGTGCTTGGCCATCGGTTCATACAAGCGCGCCACGCCGGATCCCATGGCTTCGCGCAATAGTTCCAAAGTGCGCAGATCGGAGGCGAGGGCCGTCCCCTGCTCGTGGATGTTGCCCGCCCCGAGCGTGACCAGAAGATCGCCCGGACGAAGCAGTTGCCCCACGCAACGCCCGGCCTCGTCGCGGGCGGCCTGGTAAAAAACATCCTTGGCCCCGTGGCGCGCGGCCGCGTCGACGAGAAGTTGTCCGCTCACGCCGCGGATGGGTTCTTCACTGGCCGGATAAACATCGGTCACCACCGCGGCGTCGGCGAGCGCCAGAGCGCGTCCGAACTCCTCCTGCAACGCCTGCGTGCGAGTGTAACGGTGCGGTTGGAACAAAAGAAGAACACGCGCGCGTCCGGTGTCGCGGGCGGCGCGCAGCACGGCGGCGATTTCCGTCGGATGGTGTCCATAGTCGTCAACGATGAGAAAATCAGGCGAAGCAAAAAGCGTCTCGAAGCGGCGGCGGGCTCCGCGGAAAGTTTCGAGTGCTTTGGCGCAGACGGAGAGATCGAGTCCGAGTTCGGCGGCGAGCGCGAGCGCCGCGCAGGCATTGATCGCGTTGTGCTCGCCGGGGACATTCAAGGTGATGCGCGCGAGTTCCTCGTCACCGCGACAAAAAGCAAAAACAGAACCGAAGTCGGCGGCGCGGAAGTCGCGCAGTGCGTAGCGACCGGTTTTGCCATAAGAGACGGCATTGGGGAAAGCGGCGCAGACACGCCGCGCGCCTTCGTCGTCCGAGCAGTAAATGATTTTCCCGGCGGTCTGGCGGAGCAGTTGCGTGAAGGCCGCGTCGATCGCGGCAAGATCGGGATAATGATCGAGGTGTTCGGGCTCGATATTGAGCACGATGCTGTGCTCGGGATGGTATTGCACGATGGTGCCGTCGCTTTCATCGCCCTCGGCAATGAAAAACTCACCGCCCGCATCCCAACGTGCATTGGTGCCGAGAATCGGGATTTCCGCGCCGACATAATGCGAAGGATGCGTCCCGGCGGCGCGGAAGACATGCGCCGTCATGGCCGAAACCGTCGTCTTCCCGTGCATGCCGCAGACAAGGATTCCTTTTTTCCCGGCCATGAGGCCGGAGAGCGCTTCCGCGCGACGGACCAGCGGTTTTCCCGCGGCGCGCGCGGCATCGAAGGCGGGATTCCCGGCGCGGATGGCCGAGGAGTAGATGATCATCTCGGCATCGTCCGCATCGGAGGCGCGGTGCGGCGTGCGGAAATCGAGTCCGAGCGATTGCAAGCGCTTCACCTCCGCGGTGTCGACTTTGTCCGATCCGCTGACGCGGTGTCCGAGCGCCAGGAGGAGTGCGGCGATGCCGCTCATGCCCGAACCGGCCACGCCGATAAGATGGATGCGGCGCGGCGATCCGTGCAGAAATTGGGCCGGTTCGCGGACGTTCATTTTGTTGCCTGTGTCAATACGTCGGCCACCTTTTTCGCCGCGTCATGCGGAGCCAGCGACCTGGAGGCCGCGGCCATGGATTCCAAAGATGCTCCCGATGCGAGGAGGGATTTTAGCAGGGCGGCGAGCGATGCTCCAGCAGCCTCGTTTTCCGGCAGGAGGCGAGCCGCCCCGGCCCTCTCGAAAATACGGGCATTGAGGGTCTGGTGATCCTCGGCCGCGTGGGGGTAAGGGATGAGAATCGAAGGCAAACCGAACCAAGAAATCTCCGTCAGGCTGGCGGCCCCGGAGCGGGAAACGGCCAAGTCGGCGGCGGCGTAGACGTCCTGCATGCGGTCGCAAAAGGGAAGAACAGCGGCTGCCACGCCGGCCGCGCGATAGGCTTCGCCGAGTTTCGCCGCATCGCGTTCCCCGCTGAGGTGGATGACTTGGATGCCGCTCCCGTGAAGGTGCGCGGCGGCGTCGGCCATGGCCGCATTGATGCCCGCGGCACCCTGGCTTCCGCCCATGACGAGCAGCGTTCGCGCGTCGGGGTCCAAGCCGAGAAAGCGCAGCGCGCGGGCCTTGGCGGGAACATCGGCGACAAGTTCGCTGCGGATCGGCGTCCCGGTAACGCGCGATGTGCCGGCGGGAAAATGCTGCGCGCAATCCGCGAAGCCGAGCAACACCTCGCGACAAAAGCGCGCCCCGAGACGGTTCGCCTTGCCCGGAATGGCGTTGGATTCGTGCAGATAGGCGGGAATACCGCGCCGCCGCGCGGCAGCGAGCGGCGCTACGCTGGTGAACCCACCCATGCCGAGCACGGCATCGGGACGAAAACGGTCGCAAATCGAGCCGCATTGGCGGTAGCTGGCGAAAAGGCGCTGCGCGAACTTGAGCATCGCGGGCGAAAGGACGGAAGTCAGTCCGACCGACGGCAATGCCTCGCGCGGCATGTCGGGAAAAGCGCGCAGCGCGCGCTCGTCGATCGCTTTTTTGGAGACGAGAAGAAGCACCTCGTGCTTGGTGCGACGGAGTTCCTCGGCGACAGCCAACCCGGGAAACAAATGGCCGCCGGTTCCCCCGCAAGCGATGACGAATTTCATCAGAAACGGACCGCGAGGCTGGTGGCCGGGACGGCGCGCGTGCGCGGCTTTGGCAGGCGGCGACCCTGGCGGTGAATGTTGAGGAGAATGCCGACAAGCAGCATGTTGACGGCAAGGTTGCTGCCGCCGTAGCTGATGAAGGGAAGCGGCATGCCTTTGTTCGGGAGCAGCGAGGTGGTCACGCCGATGTTGATGGCGGCCTGCAGGGCGATGACGATGGTGATGCCGAAGCCGAGGAGCATCCCGAAACGGTCTTTGGCGTTCATGGCGATCAGCGCACCCGCGAGCAGCATGAGCAGAAAGCAAAAGACGACGAGCAAAGTGAAGCGCAGCCCGAGTTCCTCGCCGATCATGGGGAAAATAAAATCGGTGTGCGCATAGGGCAGGTAGAGCATTTTAAGGCGGCCATTGCCCAATCCCGCACCCGACACGCCGCCGGACCCGAAGGCGACCATGGCCTGCCACTGCTGCAGGCCTTCATTGAGCCTGACAGACTCGGACCCGGGATCAAGGAAGGCGGAAATGCGCGCGAAGCGCTCCGGGTTGTGCCACACGGCGTAGACCAAACCCGCCAGACCGGCGACAAACATGGGAACAAGCCAGAGCAAACTCGCCCCGCCCACGAACATGACGCAAACCGCAGTCAGACCGATCAAGGCGGATGCACCGAGATCCACCTCCATGGCGATCAGACCGATGAGCAAAGCGACGGCGCCGAGCGGCATGACAAATCCGCGGAGAAAACTTTTCGTTTCGTTTTCATGGCGGTGATACCACCACGCAAGGAAAACGAGTGCGGCGACTTTGGCCAATTCGCTCGGCTGAAACGAAGCAAACCCCAGGTTGATCCAGCGCCAGGAGCCGTTGATTTTCATGCCGATCGGCGGCACGAAACAAAGGACGAGCAGCACGGCGGCCAGCGCGTAAAGATGCGGCCAGAATTTTCCCCACCACCGGTAATCGGTCATTGACGCACCCACCAGGACGACGAGACCGATGCAGAGCCAGAACGTCTGGCGCCGGACAAAATGATACATATCGCCGCGGCTGTCGGGGGCGAATGCGCCCGTGCTTTGCAGCATGACGATCCCGATGGCCAGCAAGCTGACCACGGAAAGAATGAGTATGTAGGCCGTCCGACCACGCATGGACGGGGGCCTACTTCTTCTTGGCCGGGACTTTGAGGACCGTTCCGATCTGCAGCTTGGTCGGATCCTCGATGTTGTTCGCTTCGAGCAGCGCCTGGTAAGTCACGCCGAGTTTCTTGGCGATTTTGTAGGGATTGTCGCCCTTGGCCACGGTGTAAGTGCCGCCGGTCGTTGTCGCCTCGGATTTCTGCTTGGCCGGAGCCGGGGGCTTGGTCTCGACAATGGGAGCTTCCGCCGATTTCGTGGCTGCCATGATCGGCGCCGGCGAAATTTCCGGGGTGCGGAAAGCGGGTGCTGACGACTCCGGCAACGGCTCAAGCGAAGGCAAGGGCTCGTCCGCATCGGTGGGTTGGCGCTCCACAACCGCGGGCGCGACCTGCTTCGGTTGGGCGGTCAAGGCGAGCTGGTCGGCAAGTCCCGCCGCGACCGACGCGCTCTGGCGTCCGGCATTGAGGTGGTTGAACGCCCAGATGCCGCCGACCGCCACGATATGAAGCACGAGCACGACCATGAAGGCGTGCGACAACTTCATATTCGGCTCGGCTTCGTAGTAGTCCTCGTCGCCCCGCATGGCGCGGGCCGAAGCGCGGACGACTTTGCGGGCCTTCGGTCTGGCCGTCATTTTGCTGAATAGCTGCAGTTTCATGTGTTTTTTTCCTTGGGTTGTATTTGGTGGGTTAGGTGCTTGAACAAATCCCCGCGCTCCTCGTAGCTGCGAAACATGTCGAAGGACGAGGTGCCCGGGGAAAAAAGGACGGTGTCGCCGCGGCGCGCGAGGCTTTGCGCCATGCCGACGGCGGACTCGAGGGAGTCGACCGGATGGCAGGGAACACTCCAATCGCGCGCGATGGATTGACGCATTTCACCGATGAGGACGGCTTCCCGCACGCGTTCGCCGACCAGCGGAGCAACGGGAGCAAAATCGAAACCTTTGTTTTTGCCGCCGGCGATGAGGATCACTCCGCCTGTCTGGCCTTGGATCGCCTGTGCGAGCGCGTCCAGGTTGGTCGACTTGGAGTCGTTGATCCACGTGACGCCGTCGATCTCCCGGACGAATTCACAACGGTGCGGCGGTGGCGTGTAATCGCGCGCGGCGGCAACCATCCTGTCGGGATCCGCGCCGAGGCACATCGCGGCGCCGAAAGCGGCCATGAGGTTTTCCGCATTGTGCGGTCCACGCAGGCGCGTTTCCGTCATATCGACGAGCTTTTTGCCGCCGTGGAGGATGACCGAACCATCGAGGGTGAAGTCGGCCTCCGCGGCGCGCGCGGCGGAAAAAGTGATCCGCCGCGCGCGCAGGGCCGGCAAGTCCAACCGCGCGTTGACCACCGCAAAATCTTCCGCCGTCTGGCGGTCGAAGATGCGGAGTTTGGCCGCGCGGTAGGCGGCCACGTCCGGGTAACGATCCAGATGGTTTGCGCTGAAGTTGGTCCAGACCGCGACCTTGGGACGAAAGCTGTCGGTGGACTCGAGTTGGAAGGAGCTGATCTCGACCACGGCGGCGGCGAGTTGCGCGCTGCGCGCCGCGACATCGCTGAAAGGCAGACCGATGTTGCCGCACGCCTCGGCGCGGAGGCCCGCGGCGTCGAGCAGCGCGGCGGTCAGGCCCGTGGTCGTCGTCTTGCCGTTGGTGCCGGTGATGGCGATGACCGGGCAGCGGCAATTGCGGAAGGCCAGTTCGATTTCACCGAGGAGAGGTATGCCGGCCTCGACCGGCCTCCGCGCGAGCGGCACCACGGGATCGATCCCGGGGCTGAGCACCGCGAAGTCAAAATCCTGCACGCAGCGCAACGCGTCGTCCCCCAAAACGACGCGTGCGCCACGCGAGGAAAGTTTCATTGCGGCGTCCCGCCGCGGGGCGGGATCGCCGGAGTCGAGCACGGTGACATCGGCCCCGTGATCGAGAAGAAGGGCGGCAGCAGCCTCCCCGCTCCGACCGAGGCCGAGCACCGCGACATGTCTTCCTTGGTAGTCCATGAGGATCACGGCAGTTCGGGTCCGATTCCGGGGCCGGGCAACGGGAGGCGAAAATCCTGCGCGCAGCGCGACGAGTCGTCCCCCAAAACGACGCGTGCGCCACGCGAGGAAAGTTTGATTGCAGCGTCATACTGCGGGGCGGGATCGCCAAAATCGGGCACTGCATTGAGTCTTCCTTTGTAGTCCATGAGGATCACCGCAGTTTGAGAGTCGCCAGTCCGAGGAAGGCGAAAATGATGGAGAGGATCCAGAAGCGCACGATGACCGTGCTTTCCTTCCAGCCGCTCAGTTCGAAGTGGTGGTGCAACGGCGACATCTTGAAGATGCGCTTGCCGGTGCTTTTGAAACTTGCGACCTGCAAGATGACCGAACCGGCTTCGAGCACGAAGACGCCGCCCATCAAAGCGAGGAGAAGTTCCTGCTTGCAGGAAATGGCGATCACGCCGAGCAGCCCGCCGATGGCGAGCGATCCGGTGTCGCCCATGAAGACGCGGGCCGGGTGGCAGTTCCACCAGAGGAAGCCGAGCGATGCGCCGACCAGCGCCATGGAGACGACGCACAATTCGCCCGAGTAACCGACGAACGGGATTTGAAGATACGACGCGATGTTGACGTTGCCCGCGGCGTAGGCGAGCACGGCGAGACCGAAGGCGACCGTCGCGGTGCATCCCGAAGCCAAGCCGTCGAGTCCGTCGGTCAGGTTGACCGCGTTGGACGATCCGACGATGACCAAAAGATAGAGGAAGAAGGTGAACACACCCATGTTCTGGATGATCGGTTCCTTGGCGAAGGGCACGTAAAGCTGCGGCGCGTGGGTCGAGAGCACCGGATCCCACGCGAAAAACACGGTGACGATTCCGGCCAGAACGCACTGCAGCGCGAACTTCAGGCGGCTGCTGATGCCGTCGGAGGTTTTCTTCGTCACTTTGAGGTAGTCGTCGACGAAACCGAGCGCGCCGAGGTAGATCACGGTGAAAAGACAAAGCCAGACGAGCGGATTGGTCGGGCGCGCCCAAAGGAGAACGGAGACCACGACCGAGCCGAGGAGAAGAACACCGCCCATCGTCGGCGTGCCCGCCTTCGCACCGTGCAACTCGTGCAGGCGGTTCACTTCCTCCTCGGTGCGGATCGGCTGGCCGAGCTTGAGCGAAATGAGACGGCGGATGACCGTTCTTCCGAAAAGCAAACAGATGATGAACGCCGTGACGCCCGCGGCCATCGAGCGGAACGTGATGTATTGAAAGACGTTGAAACCCTTGAGCAGGGCCGATTGGATGTCCGGTTGCTCGCTGAGAAGATGGAGGTAGTAAAGCATCAGGCGAACTCCTCCAGGACGCGTTCCATGCGCGCCGAGCGGCTTCCCTTCAGCACCACGGCGTCGCCGGGACGCGACAACTCGCGCAGCAAGCGTGCGGCGTCGGCGGCATCGGCGGCGCGATGCACTTCGATGCGACCCGCGGCCTCTGCTTCCTCGACCAAGGGCAAGGTCTCCTCGCCCACCGCGATGAGCACATCCATGGTCGATGCGGCGGTGCGTCCGACGCGGCGGTATCCCTCATGCGCGTAGGAACCGAGCTCGCCCATGCGGCCGAGCACGGCAAACCGCCGTCCGCCGCCCGGCAGGCCGCGCAAGGCGTGCAGCGCGGCTTCCATCGAATCGGGATTGGCGTTGTAGCTGTCGTCGAGAATGGTGACGCCACGGATATCGAGACAAGCAAGACGGCGGGCGGAGAGTTTTGTCGCGGCCAGGCCCGAGGCGCATTCGCGCAGGGAAAGTCCCAGCTGCAAACCGGCGCCCACGGCAAGGAGCGCGTTGCGCACCATGTGCTCGCCGGGAACGGGAAGGTGGGCCGCCGTGCGTTCTTTGCCCTGCACGAGATCGAAGTCGTGTCCGCGCGAGGAAGCGCGGAGATTGTCGGCCTGCAAGCCATCCGCACCACCGACAAAGACGACGTTCGCCTTGGTGCGGGAGGCGAGGAACGGCGCGAATTCGTCGCCGGACGGAAGAAGCAAGACTTTGTCCGCGGCCAGAACTTCGCCGAGCATCCCCTTCTCCTGCGCGATGGCTTCGCGCGAGCCGAGAAACTCGATGTGGGCCACACCGACATTGGTGATGATGCCGATATCCGGCTTGGCCAGACGCGCGAGCGGCTCGATCTCGCCCGCATGGTTCATGCCGATTTCCCAGACGGCGACCTCGTCGGACTTCCGCGAGGAGAGAATGGTGAGCGGAAGGCCGATGTGATTGTTGAGGTTGCCCTCGGTTTTGTTGACGCGGAAGCGGATCGAGGCGACGGAAGCGGCGAAGTCTTTCGTGCTCGTCTTGCCGTTGCTGCCGGTGAGGCAGACGACCTTGAGCGTGAGTTGTTCGCGCCACCACGAGGCAAGTTGCCGCAGGGCGCGCAGTGCGTCCGGAACAACGATGAGCGGGAAATCCTCGGGCGCATCGACCTCAGCATGATCGACAACAGCCGCGGCGGCGCCCGACTCGGCCGCTTTCCGGACAAAATCATGCCCGTCGTGGTTTTCCCCGCGCAGAGCCCAATACAGGTCGCCCGCTTTGATCGCGCGCGTGTCCTTGTTGACTGTCGTGACTTCAAGCGTGCCCTTGCCACGCAGAAGTTTCCCGCCGCAGGCCGCGGCCAGTTCGTTGAGGTTGGTCGGATCCATGGTCACGCCGCTTTCTCCCTCAGGGCGGTCGCCGATTCGGCCACGTCGTCGAACGGGACCTTGCGATCGGCAAATTCCTGGCAACTCTCGTGTCCCTTGCCCGCAACCAGCACGATGTCGCCCGGGCCGGCCATGGCTACGGCGCGGCGGATGGCCGCACGGCGATCGACGATGACCTCGTGATTCTGGCTGCGGAGGGCCGCGCTGATCTGGCGGCAGATGCCCTCCGGTTCCTCGCTGCGCGGATTGTCGGAGGTGACGATGCACCAGTCGGAAAGTTCCTCGGCCGCGAGTCCCATCGGTCCGCGCTTGGCTTTGTCCCGATCGCCGCCGCAACCGAAGACCGTCAGGATTCGGGCGGGCTCGAGCGAACGCAGGGTGCGCAGCACATTTTCCAGCGCATCCGGCGTGTGGGCATAATCGACGAAGACCCGGAACGATTTCGGCCCGGGCACCATTTCAAGCCTTCCCGGCACCTGCGGCGCGTCTTTCAGCGCGACGACGGATTTCCGGATGTCATGCCCGAGCGCGTGCATCGCGGCGAGCGCGGCGAGAGAATTGTAGACGTTGAAGGGACCGAAGAGCGGTAGGCGCACGAGGTAGCTTTTGCCCGCGGCGTGCAGTGAATACTGCGTGCCGTGCAAGTCGGTGCGCAGATCGACGGCGCGGAACATTGCATTGGATGACTGGCCGTAGGTCACGGTGGTGACGCGCTGCGTGTGGTCGTCGATGAGCCGGCGCCCATAGCGGTCGTCGAGATTGATCACCGCGGCGCCCTTCTTGCGCGTTTGCTCCGCCATCTGGGTAAAGAGCAGGGCTTTGGCCGCGAAGTAGGCCTCCATCGTTTCGTGATAATCGAGATGGTCCTGCGTGAGGTTGGTGAAGATGGCAGCGTCGAACTCGACATCCCGCAGACGCCCCTGATGCAAGGCGTGGCTCGAGGCTTCCATCACGGCGGCGCGGCAATTCACGTCGCGCATCTCGCGCAGCAAGCGCTGGACGTCGTCCGACTCCGGCGTGGTGCGCGCCGCGGGCAGTTCGCGCGGGCCGACGACATAACGGACGGTTCCGATGAGGCCGCACGGGCGTTCGGCGACATCGAGCAGATGCTTGAGCAAAAAGGTCGTGGTGGTTTTTCCGTTGGTGCCGGTGACCCCGGCAGTCTGCAACTGCAGCGAGGGATGCCCGTAGAAAACCGCAGCCGCCGCGGAAAGAGCCACGCGCGGATTCTTGACCCGGATGATCGCGGCGCGGGGAGCATCGACGTCCGCCGCGGTGATGACGGCCACGGCGCCTTTGTCCACGGCCTCGAGAATGTGGCGCGTATCCTCCGCGCCGGCGCGTCCGGGGGTCGCGCTGGGCAGCGAGGCGAAAAGGCACCCGGGCGAGACGAGGCGCGAGTCATGAACCAGCGCTTCGATCTCCCGGTCGGGCGAGCCCGCGACCTCGAAGGTTTCGGAACCCAAACCGGCGAGAATCTTGCCTAGGTGCATGGTCAGTTGAAGTCCTCGTTCTCTTTGTCGCCTGTAGGCACAAAGGCGATGGTTGTTCCGTCGGACTCTTCGGTTTCCGGAACGAGACCGAGATGCTGGGCCATGCCGCGCCCGATGTTCGCGAAGACGGGAGCGGCGAGGGTTCCGCCGTATTGCGCGACACCCGGAGTGCGCGCGTTGTCGACGAGAACAATGCCCGCCACTTCGGGATCGCCCGCCGGGAAATAGCCGGAGAACGAAACGACATATTGCCCGGGCGTGTAGCCGCCTTTCGGGTCGACGCGCTGTGCGGTGCCCGTCTTGCCGCAGACCTCGTAGCCGCGGATGGCCGCGAGCGGGGCAGTTCCTTTTTCGCTGACCACTTCCTGCAAGGCGGAGGCAACTGCGGCCGCGCTCTCGGCCTCGATAACGCGGCGCACCACGGTCGGCTTGAGCGAAAGAACCTCGTTGCCGTTCGAGTCGCGCACCGAACGGACAATTTGAGGAAGCATCATGTTGCCGCCGTTGGCGATCACCGCCATGCTCATCGCGCTTTGCAGCGGGGTGACTGCCACCTCGTGGCCCATGGGAACGCGGGTGATGCTCAGGCCCGACCATTTGTGCACGGGGTGAACCGTGCCGCCGATTTCCCCGGGCAGCCCGAGGCCGGTGCGCTCGCCGAAGCCGAAGCGACGAATGTATTCGTGGAAGGTCTCGGCGCCGATGTGCATGGCGATTTTGGCGCAACCGATGTTGGACGACTTGACGAGGATGTCGTGGACGCTGAGCGAGCCGTAGGAGTGAACGTCTTTCAGGGTTTTCCCCGCGTAGCCGAAGCGACCGTTCTCGCAGAAAAATTCCTGTGCAGGTTGCACTGCCTGCTCGTTGAGCGCCGCGGCGATGACCACGAGCTTGAAAGTCGAACCGGGCTCGAACATTTCGAGGATGGCGCGGTTCTTCGTCGTCTCGATCGCGGCGGAATTGTGGCTGTTCGGGTCGAAGGTCGGGCGCGTGGCCATGGCGAGGATTTCGCCGGTGCGCGGACGGACGAAGACCGCGGTCATCATGTTCGGATTGAGCCGTTGATAGGCCGCGTCGAGTTCGCGCTCCACGATGGCCTGCAAACCCATGTCGACGGTGAGTTGCACGGTCATGCCATCGCGCGCGGGACGTTCGAGACCGCGGTAGGCGACGATTTCGCGCCCGGTGCGGTCGCGCTCGGTGAAGACAAAACCATCCTCCCCACGCAGGTAGGGCTCCATCATCATCTCGATGCCCTGGATACCGCGGCCTTCGTGGTCGAGGTAGCCGAGGACATGGGCCAGCATGCTCTCGTTGGGATAGCTGCGCAGCGGTTCGGGTTCGCAGAGCACACAGCGCAGCTTGGCGGCGGCCAGATCCTGTTTCAGATTTTCCACCGCGGAGGCCGGGAGTTTGAGCTTCGGGTTGACCACGATCCAGCGGCGCTTCGAAGCGATCCGCTCGGAGACCTTGGCCTCATCCATGCCGACATAGCGCGAGAGGATGGCCGCCAATTCGCCGCGGTCTTCCGGAGCGAGACTACCGTCGACCACGACTTTGTAGACGGGCACATTGTCGGCCAATGCCTCGCCCTGTGCGTCGAGGATGCGACCGCGCACGGCGCGAATGTCCTTCTTCTTCGCCGTTGTTCTCGCGGCCTCCTTGGCCAGTTCCTCGTGGCGGCCGACC
>Ga0315900_10007519_pt1 | contig 14293 bp, 12 predicted proteins | sample LakEriMetagenome_FD_203521 | JGI IMG/M metagenome (GOLD analysis project Ga0315900, IMG submission 203521) | Freshwater fungal communities from buoy surface, Lake Erie, Ohio, United States - Buoy 12 MA114 | ecosystem: Environmental > Aquatic > Freshwater > Lake > Lake biofilm | place: USA: Lake...
CATTTAAGCAAGAATACTTAGCAGAATTTAATGACAACGTTGCCAACCCTTTTGGATTAGATTACATTCGTATATGCACCGGGCAAATGTCGAACGAACATGCTGTGTGCTTCGGGATTGATCTTGCGAAGTCCTTTGACTGGTCGGTTATTATTGGTTTGGATCGGTTTGGTGTGGTTTGCTATTTCGATCGTTTTCAACGGCCCTGGAATGAGACAAAGGAGATAATCAGAAGGCTGCCACGTGCCGCCATAAAGATAGATAGCACAGGGGTTGGCGATCCTATAACGGAGGATATACAAAGAGAGCGCGGTGACGTGCATTCGTTCAAATATACAAGCACAAGCAAACAGCAGCTGATGGAAGGCTTAGCAGCTGCGATACATCAAAGGAAGGTTATCTATCCTGAAGGTACGATCAGAGCCGAACTTGAAAGCTTTGAATATCAGATGACGGGAACAGGTGTAAAGTACACAGCGCCTCCAGGTCTGCATGATGATTGCGTCAATGCCTTAGCTTTGGCGTGGTCGATGTACGTACAAGATAGCGGTGGACAAGTTAAATATTCTTTTTTATGAACTGGAACAAGATCACAGTCGGGCAATATCAGCAGATATACCCGATCCTATTAGAGGACAAATGGACACGCTTAGACAAGCTGACAAAGGTTATAAGCATCGTCACAGGCAAAAGCGAGGAGGAGGTCGATAGTATGCCTCTAAATGCGTTAAAAGAGTATGATGACATATTCAATATGCCCGAGGTCGGAAAGCCGATATCTTACATAAAAGTAAACGGAAGGCATTACAGGCTTTGTTGGGATATTCAGAAGCTACCCGCTGCGAGGTATATAGAGGGAAAGACATTTAGTCAAGAAGGTATTATAAACAATTTACACATGATTATGGCATCTTGTGTGATGCCTTCCCGCAAAATATTGTGGTTTTACAGAGATATGAAGTACGATGCCGCAAAGCATTCTGAGTATGCGAACGATATGAAGGATGTGCCTTTTGTCTTTGCTTACAATGCCTGTGTTTTTTTTTGCAAAGTATTCGTGAATTGGACAAGCTATTTCCTATCCTCTTCGGAGCAGGAGTTGAAAGGAGCGATGACCAGGGACCAGGTGACAACATTGAAGCAGTCTTTCAGCGACATTATGGATGGACTTATTCCGCAGTACTTGTAGCTGAACATGAACGTATCACATTAGATCAGGCATATGAGTTGCCGGTGCTTCAGTTTATTAACGATCTTGCCTATCTTAAGATGAAGGGTAAGATGGAAAAGGCACAAATGGAGGAATTAAGAAAGCGAAAATAAAGTATATTTGCTTTGTCATTAGTTTAGAGTTTACTCCCGATCTTTTCAGGTCGGGATTTTTCATTTTATGGTATTTATTGATATGCCAACTATTGCACAAGCGCAAGCAGCATTCATATCATCGGGCGGTGTCGAAGGGAGCAGTTCCTATACTGTCAACGTAAATGGCAGTGGTCAGGTTGTGCAGTTTCCACAAGGCTTTAAGGAATTGGGTGTAATGGAGGCTATGCTTGCTGAGTATATCGGTGAGTTCTTAACGGCAGCGGTAAGGAATTTAAATGAGAATGATTCGATCAGTACCGGGTCACTTGAGGAAAGCATGACATTTGAAATCGCACCTTCGGGTGGTGGGTATGTGGTGAACTTCTTAGCGAATGATTACTACAAGTTTGTAGATCAAGGGGTGAGGGGATTAGGACCAGGCAGCAAGAATTCATCTTCACCTTACGCTTTTAAATTTTTAAACCCATCAAGAAAGCACGTTGACGCAATTAAGAAGTGGATTGTTGACAATAATCTAACGGCTCAAGTGACAGATGTCAGCAGATATGGTGCGGTAGGCAGGGAAAGGAAAGCGGGTAGAATGCCGCTTCAGTCAGCTGCGTGGTTAGTGGCCCGCAATATTAAACGCAAAGGCTTATCAGCAACCAATTTTTGGCAGAATGCTTTTGATACCACATTTGCGGACTTTGGACAAAAAATGTCTCAAGCCTTAGGGGTGAGCCTTGTGGTTAATTTAGAAAGGCTTAATGAACAATTAAAAGGAAACGGCGTGTTTATACCGAAAAAATAAATTATGAGTATTACAATACATCAAAGTCCGAGCGGTTACGCTTCAGCACATTCTGAATTGTGGCACGTAGTCGAATCGACAAACAAAGCGGTTGCAGGCTTTCAGTATGTCTTTGATATTTACAAAGCAGGCAACTTAGTTACACGTGTAAAGAATTCACCGTACGGCTCAAATAAAGTAGGGGTTTTGGATGTTCACAATATTGTGAGGGCTTCGCTTAGCAGTACCGATTTTCCGCAAATAGATATCGATGAATTCAATACACCTGTAGAATTAGGATCTGATGTATTCTTTACTGATTACGATGTAAGGTACGGCGAAGTTTCGGGAGGGGTTACAACGGCAAACATTTCATCCGGCACCTATAAGGCATACAACAATTACCCGCGTACGCAATGGGATCGTAAAGCAAGCGATATTTCAGGCAATGTGTTTCTAACTAACAGACCAGGCATTAAATGGTATGCAGGCGAGCCGGTTGTATTAACAGCTAACATTGATTCAGGTAGCGGGAGCAATGAGTTTGATTTTGTAATTACAAGAACAGGCACAAGTAATTATGTTGACAAATCATATGCAAATACTGAAAAGGTCTTTGTTTTCGGCTTTGTGCCTCCCGAATCTGCAAAGGATGTATCTCTATTTTCAACTGCAAGCGGCTTTACAAGCGTCTTAAACTTTGAAAAGAAGTGCGCTAAGTACGATACGCATACTTTGGTATTTCTTAATGCTTTCGGCGGTTACGATAGCTTTACTTTTGTTCACGGCAAGCTGACAAAAGATACTGAAAGAAAATCATTCGAGCAGCTTAAATGGAAACTTTCTAGTAATAACATGGTTGAGAAGATCGGTAATGTTTACAACGAAAGTAAAAAGGTTTATGCAGGCGAATACTCTGAAAAGATGCAGCTAACATCTGACATCCTTAGTACGGGTGAGTACGATTGGTTAGCTGAACTTGTTTCGAGTCCGCAGGTTTATTACTATTCAACTGAGAATGCAGAGTTTTACCCAGTTATGATTACAGATACAAACTATGAGTTCAAAGATGATCGCATAAACAAAGCCGACTTCCTTACTGTGAATATAGAATTCAGCGACAAAACAAATACACAATTCCGTTAATATGTACGAACTATTTATAGAAGGGCAGAAGGCGGATATTAACGATCAGATAAGCGTACAGCTTACATTCGCAATCGATGACATCAATAGCTTTGCGAGTAGGGAGACATCATTCAGTAAGCAGATAGTACTTCCAGGCACCGCTGCCAATCATTCTATTTTTGGGCATATTTATGAAATGGGCAGTCGCAACCCTGTTTCACCTGGTCAGCCTAACATCGGTGCTGCTTTTAATGTAGCACAAACAAGCAGGGCGGAGTTAAGGTTAAATGGTTTATTGGTTTTGCGTGGTGTATTCAGACTGACAGGCATAATCAAAGAAGGCGAGATGTTAGAATACGAAGGTGCTTTGTTTGGTGAGCTTTCGGGGTTAATGGCAGAGATCAGTAATAAGAAATTAGAAGATCTAGATTTTAGTGCATACGATCACGCTTATACACACGAAAACATATCTGCAAGTTGGGATAACACACCTGGCAGCGGTTACTTTTATCCGTTAATAGATTACGGCTTATATCGTGAAACAGATATAGTAGCTAATCAAGGTGATTACAATGTAGGTACTTTGCGCCCTGCATTTTACGTGAAGGAATATATTGATAAAATATTTCAGGCGGCTGGTTATACTTACACGTCAACATTTTTAAATACAAGTTATTTCAAGTCTTTAATCATTCCGCACAATGCGAAAGAGTTAACGAATAACGATCCTATTGCATTAGATAGGAACGCAGATGAGAATCAGACGTTTACAGGTCGCACTTATACAATACCTTTTGTTTTTGGTGATTTAGGAGTTTTTACTACATCAGATAGTAAAACTTTCACTTTAGGAGGATCGACAGGTATCAATGCAAATATAACTGTTGAAATAAATGTAGAGAGTTATGATGGCTTTACAAATGATGCAAGGATTCAAATAAGAAAAGGAAGCACGACTATTAAAGAAATAACATTCGGAGCAATAGGTACTCATACGCTTAATATTGAGAATGTAGGTTTATCTGTTGGCGATACTATTTCAGTAAGGTTTGCGGACCTTACAATAGGTGCTGATATGTATTATACTGGCAATATAACTATTTTGACTACAACTCGCATACCTGTACTTGCTCAATATAGTTCACAACTTTACGTAAACGATAGCATACCTAAAGGTATATTCCAAAAGGACTTTTTAGCGTCTGTTATTAAGATGTTTAACCTTTACGTTTATGAAGATAAAGAGAATGAGAAGACGCTTAACATTGTGCCTTACATTGATTACATGAGCGGTTCTGATATTGATTGGACTTACAAGGTGGCAAGGGATAAAAGCTGGCAGATCGTACCTATGGGCAACTTAAATGCAAGAATATTTGAATACAAGTACAAAGATGATTCAGATTTTTATAACGAAGGTTATAGAAAAAAATTTAATATAAGTTATGGTTCTATTCAGTTCGATACTGGTTTTCAGTTCTCAAACGACAAACAAACAACAGAGATAATATTTGCAGGTTCACCATTGGTTAAATATGAAAACAATGATAAATATGTAGTTCCTATTTACAAAAAGTCAAATGAGTTAGCAGCGGAAGACAGGATGGATTCAAACATAAGGATCTTATTTAGCAAAAAGCTTAGTGCAAATAGTTGGAATATAAAAACGTCATTAGGAGATTATGCCAAAACTGCATACGGATATGCAGGTCATTTAGACGATCCGATTAATCCTAATCAGGATCTTAACTATGGCGCACCTAGTGAGGTTTACTTTTCAACTACTAACTATCCTTCAGGTAATTTATTTAACAGGTACTGGAGTGAATACATCGGTGAGATAGCAGACAAGGATAGCAAGATACTTAAATGCTTTGTATATCTGAAGCCTATTGACATCGCACAGCTTGACTTTGCAAAGCCGATCTTTATCGATGGGGTGCTGTTTCGATTAAATAAAATTTCAGATTACGATTATACTAACAATGAATTAGTTCAGGTGGAACTTATAAAATATTTTAACTATGGCTAATACGGTTATCGGTGCAAGTGTAGATATAGAATTTAAGTCGATAAAGGATTTAAAAACAGCTTTATCAGAAACTGAAAAGCAGTTTCAGGATATGGTCGACACCTTTGGCGAAGGTAGTGAACAGGCTCAGGTAGCGCAAAAGAAACTTCTGTCATTACAAGATGGCATTAATCAAAAGACAGAAGAGTACAATAACAAGGTAGATGCTGCGGCTGCAACTGTATCCGCTTTGAATGCAACGGTTGGCGGTCTGCAGGGTGCATTAGAATTGACAGGACTTGCATCTGAAGAAACAGAGAAAGCACTTGCAAAGGTAACGGCTGCATTGTCAGTAGGTGATGCGATACAGAATCTGACTGAGTTCGGGCCTATGATCAAAACAACATTTGACACGATAAAGACATCAGGTGTTGCAGCATTTCAAGCTTTAAAAGGTGCTATAGGTGCGACTGGTATCGGTTTACTTGTCATCGCATTGGGTACGATTGTCGCATATTGGGATGATATTAAAGGTGCGGTTAGCGGTGTAAGTGATGAACAAGAGAGATTGAATAAACAGTCAAAAGACAATTTAGAGACACAGAAAGGAAAGTTAGATGCAATCGGTAAGCAAGAGAATATTTTAAAGCTGCAAGGTAAGAGTGAGAAGGATATTTTAAAGCTTAAGCTTGATCAAACCAATCAAGCAATAAAGGCTGCTGAAATAAATATTAAGAATAGCATAGCTACTCAGAAGGCTCAGATTGCAGCGGCTCAAAGGAATAAAGATATTCTACAAGGTATAATAGCATTTGTTACAGCACCTATATCTGCATTGTTAAAAGGTATTGATTTAATTGGGCAGGCTGTAGGCAAAAACTTTGATCTTTATAATAAGTTTACAGGCGGTCTGGCTTCATTGGTATTTGATCCTGAGCAAACAAAAGCTGATGGCGATGCTGATATAAAAGCGCAACAAGATGCTTTATTAGAATTGAAAAACCAGGCTGCAGGATATCAAATACAGATAAATGATATCAATAAAAAAGGCAACGAGAAAAAGACCGCTGATAATAAAAAGACAAATGATCAGATCAAAAAGGATAATGAAGCGGCTATAGCAGCACAGAAGAAAGCACAAGAGGATTTATACAGATCGAATCTAAGCAGCCGCGAAAGGGATTTATATGATTTAAAAACTAAATACGAGCAAGAAAAGGCGGTCATTGAAAAAGGTAAAAAGGATGCGTCTGCATTAACTGAAATATACAACAAGGATGTAGCAGCTATAAATAAGAAGTATGATGATTTAAACGAGAAGGCAAGGCAAGAATATCTCAAAAGGATAAATGAACTGATCAGCAAAAACCAAGAGGAGCAGTCGATATCAGAACAAGATAAAGCGAGACAAGCTATAATCGATAAGTATGCAAAGGAGCGTGAAGAAACGCTGAAGCAATATCCTAACAATTTGCAGCTTCTTATACTGCTCAGGAAAAACGAACAAGCTGAACTTGATAAAGTCGATAAGGATTTTGCTTTAAAGAAAGCGGAAGAGGATGCAGCTAAATTACTAACCGAAAGTGCAGATCAAGATTTATCATTTGATGAAAGGTTAGCAAAGATAGATGAAAGGCAGAAGCTTGAAAGTCAACTTGTATTTAAAAGTGAAGAGGAAAGAACTGCATTTCAAAAGGCAAATAGTGAAGCAAGAAAGAAGATAGCTGAAGAGGAAAGGCATGCGGTTATGGAATCAATCGATGCGGTAGCTCAGACATTAGCTAATGCATCAGATTTAGTAGGAAGAAATACTGCGGTAGGCAAAGCAATGGCAATCGCTTCTGCAACTATATCGATGCTTTCATCAGCACAAAAAGCATATGAATCATCTATAGGTATTCCATTTGTAGGGCCTGTGTTAGCACCTATTAATGCAGCATTGGCTATTGCTGCGGGTATTAAAAATATTAGAGAAATAGCAAAGGTAAAAATACCTGGACAAGGCGGAGGCGGTCAAGCACCTACTCCTCCTTCTGCTATGCAAACAGCCGCACCAATGGCACCGGCACTTTCTCCCGCCGTACAAGGACAAGCTTTAAACGCTCAAGCAATTAACAACTTAGGTAATAACGCGATGCGTGCCTATGTATTAAATTCAGACATTCAAAATAACGATCAAAGAAACGCATACTTGCAGCGTAATGCAAGGATAGGATAACATGGAAAATTTACCAATATTTAAACTGACAATCAAAGAAGATGAAACGGCGGTGCAAGAGGTCAACGCTGTTGCCTTAGTGGATATACCTGCAATCGGTGAAAACTTCTTTGCATTTAGCAAACAGATATTTGTTGAGCCGGGCGAAGCGGAAACGAAAGAAGAGTTCATTCCGCGTTGCATTGAATACGTTGTAAACGAAGGAAAGGATAACGAACAAGCGATTGCTATCTGTAATTCAATGTGGGATAATAGAAATATGCAGGAACAGGATATGCAGGAAACTTATTCCGATTATCCAAAGGCTGCATCCGAAAATGCAAAGGTTGCTTTGAGGTGGGCGGATGAAAACGGATGGGGGTCGTGTGGCACTCCTGTAGGTAAGGCACGTGCTAACCAACTGGCAAACGGTGAGCCGATCAGTCGCGATACTATTGCCCGAATGGCTGCATTTGAAAGGCACAGGCAAAACAGTCAAAAGGAATTAGGGGACGGATGCGGGCGGCTTATGTGGTTAGCGTGGGGCGGTGATGCTGGCATAGAGTGGGCGCAAAGAAAATTAGAGCAAATAGATAAAGAAAAGAAGTTTAGCTTCTCAGTAGTGAATGAAGATGAACGTATCGTTGTCGGCCCTGCAATGGTGCCGGATATGAAAATATACAGGCGCGATGAGACAGGTGAATATTTTGTCTTTTTTGATCGCAAAACTATTGAAACAATTGCACTCAAGTTTTATGCAAAAGGCTTTCAGCAAAGCGCAAACGAAATGCATATGAAACCGATAGAAGGTGTTACATTCTTTCAGTCTTGGATTGCAGACGAAAGCAAAGGCATCCCAAAGATGAAGCAGTTTGAGGACTTACCGGATGGAACTTGGTTTCTAGGTGCAAAGGTCAATAATGATGAAACGTGGGCGAAGGTAAAAGACGGCACGTTCAGAGGCTTCTCAGTTGAAGGTATGTTCGACATGACTGAAATAAAGATGCGCAAAAGTGCGGATGAAATAATTAACAGGCTTCGCGATATGCTTAAAGACTTTTAGGTGTGTTTTTAGGTTAAGGTTTACACGGCTGCTTGTTTCTACAGGCGGCCTTCTTTTTGCGTATATATCAATATGAAAATCTTAACACTAACACAAAAGTTCAGCGGCTGCGGTTATCACAGATTGATGCTTCCTATCTCATTCATGGAAAAAGATTATGGCAGGATTACTGATAATATGACTGAAGAGCAATGGCAGGAAAACAAGTACGATATTGTTTACATAAATCGCACCTGGGATAATGAAGATCTAATTGAAAGGCGCAAAGAACACGGCTTTAAATTAGTTGTCGATGTGGATGATTATTGGCATTTAAGTCACGATCATTTGATGTATGAAGGATACAACGCTTCGAATTTTGCGGCACGTTTGATTCATCATATGAGAGAAGCTGACTTAGTTACCTGCACACACGAAAGGCTTGCAGACGCTATCTATCCACATAATAAAAATATTGTGATATTACCGAATGCCATTCCGTACGGGCAGTCTCAGTTTGACGGTGAGCGTGTAAAGACAGACGGAGTGAAGCTATTTTGGGCGGGTGGCATAACACACGAACCTGATCTTAAATTATTGCAGGGTGTGATGTACGAATTAGATAAGCACGTTAAAGGTGTTCATATGGTAATGGGTGGGTATGCAGACGCAAACGATACTGAACTATACTATTGGTCACGTATGGCATCCTATTTTACCAACGATAAAAAGTTACCCTATACAATTATTCGAGGGATGGATGTTTTTGAGTATTACAATATGTTTAGGCACGCTGATGTTATGCTAATCCCTTTGGTGAAAAACAATTTCAATGCTTACAAGTCGAATATTAAAATACTTGAAGCTGCCGGTAAGGCGGTTCCTGTGGTCTGCTCAAATGTTCATCCCTACATAGGCTTTCCTGCAGATGTGGTAAACTACGCAAAGGATCGCAAAGAATGGCTAAGGCATATCAAACGGCTAACAGAAAGCGAAGATCTAAGATATGAACAGGGCGCTGCTTTGCATCAATATTGCGCGAAGCATTACAATTTTTCCGACATAAACGAAAAGCGCCGAAACGCTTTCCTGTCTTTACTTTCATTGTAAAATGTCCGATTTTTTACATCCTTAGTATTTAGGTGTATGAAGAATCCGATTGAATTATTGCAAGAAGTTAAAAAGCTTGTTTTTCAGGAAGAAACAATGCCAGCTCCGTCTTACTCTTTAGAGGACGGCACAAAAATCATGATTGACAAATTAGAGGTTGGCGGTGTTGTAACCCTTGAGGACGGCACACCTGCTCCTGCCGGTGAACATACCCTTGCTGATGGCAGCAAAGTTGTTTTGGCAGAAGGCGGTGTTATCGCTGAGATTATGCCGAAAGAAGTTGAAGAGCCAAAAGTAGAGATTGAGGTTGAAAGCAAAAAAGATGAAGAGGAAATGAAAAAGAAGATCGCTGAAATGGAAGGTAGGTTTTCAGCTTATGACGCTTCTTTTTCTGCTTTAAAATCTGATTACGAAGGTCTCAAAGCCGCATTTGGTAAGCAAAGCGAAGCAATGCAAGGTCTGATTAACCTGGTGGAAACATTGGTTAACGTTCCTTCACAAGCGCCTGCAGAAGTTCCTAACAACTTTAAAAAACATTCTGCTTCTACAAAAGAAGATAAAATCCGTTCTTATTCACAATTCGTTTCACAATTTAAAAAATAAAATCAAATGGCTTTTTTAGTTACAGGCCTTACGGCTTACACAGAACAAAATGAGCAAATGCTCGTTACTGCTTCGCTGTTTGAGGCTCGTACTCAACAGCTAATCCTTTCCGAAGGTAACGTTATGACTGGTGTAAAATCCAGCGAAACCGTTAACCGTATGGACACGGATGTATTCTTTCAAGATGATAACGCTTGTAGTTTCACAGCTTCCGGAACGACCGAATTCACCCAGAGAACGCTTAGCACAGCAGGTATCCGCGTGCAGGAGATCCTTTGTCAGAAAGATCTTGAGTCGAAGTATCTCCAGAAGGCGTTACCAAACGGGACTACTTATGATACATTTGCTTTTGCTCAAGAATACACAGCACGCAAAGCTGGTAAGATTGCGGAGGCTTTAGAGGTTGCATTGTGGCAAGCTACAGGCACAGGTTACGGCGGAACTAACGGACTTTTAAATAAGTTCAAAGGTATTGGTCAAATCGTTGCTGATGCTTCTACTGCTGTAGTAAATGCAAACGTAACAGGCTTTTACGGATCGGGCGCACCTATCACAGGCATAGATACTGCAGACAAAGCTAAGGCTGCTGTTCTTGCAGTTATCAAAGCTCTTCCTGCAGGTGTTAAAGGAAAGACGGATGTTCGCATCTTTTGTGGATGGGATACTTTCGATCTGCTTATTGCAAAGTATGTTGATCTGAATTTGTATCACTACAATCCCGGAAGTGCAAACAACGCACCTGCTGCTGAATTCACAGTACCAGGTACTTCTTACAAAGTTGTTCCTGTTCATGGTTTGACTGGTACTGATGATATCTACGCTTTCAGAATGAGCAATATCTTCTTAGGGGTTGATCTTATCAACGAAGAATCATCTTCTTTTGAGCTTTGGTATAGCCAAGATGATCGCAACATTAAGTTCTCAAGTTCATTCCGCGTAGGAATTCAATTCGCCTTCCCTGACGAAATTGTCAAGTTCTTAGCGTAATTAATTAATAACTAAGGGAGGTGAAATATCCTCCCTTTTTAAAAACATATAACCATGCCGTGTGCGTTGACCCAGGGATACTCATTAGACTGTAAGGACTCAGCTGGAGGAATCACAGAAGTATTCTTTATTGAAAAAGCAAACGTTTCATCTATCGCTGCAAATGCTTCAGGTGTTATCACCGGAATAACTAAGGCAAGCGGTAAGCGTTTCTGGAAATATGAACTGCCAAAAGAAACAGGCAACTTCACTCACAATCCGCAAGTATCTGCTGAAAACGGAACTTTGTTTTTCGAGCAAAACTTAACAATTGTAGTAAACAAACTTTCAGCAGCTGTAAATACTGAATTGAAATTGTTAGCACAAAACATTGTGATTGCAGTTGTTAAGGATAACAATAATAAGTTTTGGATGCTAGGTAAAGAAAGAGGTTTGGATATGGGTGCATCTGAAAGCGGAAGCGGAACAGCATTCGGAGATCGTAGCGGATACACTCTGAATTTTATGGGTAAAGAGCCGGATCTACTTTATGAAGTTAATAGTTCTGTAGCGGCTGCACTTGAGACTGCCGGTTGATAATTGAAGAAGAATAGGTAAAAGCGCCTGCCTGCAAATAGGCGGGCGTTTTTTGTTATTACGTATTTATACAAAGATGATCAAATTAACAAAAGGAACAACTGCAACGATATACGTAACGTTGAAAGAAAAGCAGACAATCTTAGATGCTAACTTCCTTTTTGTTTTTCAATCGAGAACAACGAACGAAAAAGTGAAGTTTGTTTTGGTGAATAGTGCCGATCAGAGCCTGTTTAAAGATAGGTACAATCAGTTTACCTTTGTAGTGAATACTTACTTTGCGACTAAGGAAGAGGGGTGGTTTAAATATACTGCTTATGAACAGGCAAGTACTTCAAATACAAACGAAGCGAATGCAGGCGATATTGTGGAGACAGGTTTAATGTTTTTATCAGACGGTCAGGATGTAACGACAACGAAATACGATAATCCAACAACTTACAAAATATACGATGCAGAGTAGAATCAGTTTTATAAAGTTTGCAGATGTGAAAGTCCCTGTAATGAAGGAACTTCCCAACAAAGGTTGGGTGCTGTTTGGTGAAGATAACAAGTTCCCGAATCTGCTTTTAAATATGTTTAATAAAAGCAGCAAGCACAACGGCATCATTTTAGGCAAAGTAAATTATATTGTAGGTAAAGGATTTAACGATCCAATGGCCGCTAATCCTTACGAAAGCTGTAATGAAGTATTGAAAAAAGTATGTTTGGATGTTGAGGTTTTTGGAGGTTGCTATATAGAGGTGCAATACAATCAGCTTGGAAAGGTAGCGGCTTATTATCACATACCTTATCACAAAGTAAGATCGAGCAAAGACAATACTCAGTTTTTTATTAAGGATTGGGAGAGTTATAAGAAAGGCGAAGAGCCTAAGGTATTTGCAGCATACAATCCTAAGGAAGATCCTGCAATGCTTAAGAATCAAACTCAGATTCTTTACTACAAAGAATACAGACCAGGAGTTGAGACTTATTCTTATCCCGGCTATATGGGTGCTTTAAATGCCATACAGACTGATATAGAGATCAGCAAATACCATTTAAGTACAATTACAAACGGTATGTTTGCTTCAAAGATGATTAGTTTCTTTGAGGGTATACCAACAGAGGAAGAGAAAAGAGAGATAGAAAAAGGCTTTAAGAATAAGTTTACAGGCAGTGAGAATGCGGGAAATATTGTGCTGAATTTCGGAAAAGATCCGAATAAGCGTCCGCAAATGGATGATTTAAGCAGCACTGATCTTGACAAACATTTTGACATACTTGCAAAAAGTATTCAGGAGGAGTTGTTTTCAGGTCATCAAATTACCTCTCCGATGCTTTTCGGTATTCGTGTTGAAGGTAGTTTGGGAGGTCGATCTGAGATCCGTGACGCTTATGAAATATTTAAGTCGACATATTGCAACGATAAACAGCAAGCTTTAGAAATATTGTTTGCAGAACTGACAGGAGTAGAAAAGAAGATCATTCCGGTTGAGCCTATAGGCTTTGAATTTAGCGAAGCTACTTTATTACAAATAGCGCCGAAAAAGTGGTTACTTGAAAAGGTAGGTATTGACGCTTCGCAGTATCCTGAAATTGCACAAACAGAGGTGCAGCCTTCACAAGTTCAGCAGGCTATTGTTAATGAGAATTTAAAGAACTTAACGGGCCGCCAATGGCAAAGCTTAACGCGTATTATCCGCAAATTTGAGAAAGGCGAGATCAGTCAGGAACAGGCAAAACTACTTTTAAAAAGTAGTCTGGGATTGAATGATGAAGAGGTGAACACGATGCTGTCAATTGACAACGAAATACAAGAATTTAGCGCACAGGAGAAGGATGAACTACTATTAGCAGAGTTCGCATCGTGTGGTGTGAATAGGGATGACTATATGATTGTTAAGTCAATGCCTTATCGGTTTCAGCTTACAGAATTGGATTTAAATCTTTGGGAAAAGAACATCCTAATTATGATCAAAAGAGATCGCAGGATTACTCCCGAAGTGATTGCTGAAGTTTTAGGATTAAGTGTTGAGGAGGTTAAATCTTATATCGATAGGTTAGTAAGCAGAATGATCATCCGTGAGATAGATATAATGGTTGGCGAAGATAAGATTACTGAAAGACAGATAATTAAAAAGTATGCACCTGATGTCGATAAAGAGATAAAAACAGGTGAAGAAAAGCCTGAGGCTTTGAACTTTAAGATACTATATACATATGAAGTAAAGGCAGGTTTCGGACCGGCAATCATTGATACGAGCAGAGATTTCTGCATCCGTATGGTAGGATTGTCAAAAGATAGAATGTGGTCACGTGCTGACATTGAGGCTATGAGTCGCAGAATGGGGTATAGTGTTTGGGACCGCAAAGGCGGGTGGTATGGCAAAAGTAAAGAATGCCGCCATGAATGGGTAAAACATATTGTAATGCTTAAAGATAAAAAATGAGAGATATCCTTTTCATCAGTCCCGAAAACATTTATGAGCGTTCAGCCGTTCATAAAAACATAGACAGCAAAATGATTGTTCCTGAAATTAAGGCAGTACAGGAAATGTACAT
>Ga0315900_10007522_pt1 | contig 14287 bp, 16 predicted proteins | sample LakEriMetagenome_FD_203521 | JGI IMG/M metagenome (GOLD analysis project Ga0315900, IMG submission 203521) | Freshwater fungal communities from buoy surface, Lake Erie, Ohio, United States - Buoy 12 MA114 | ecosystem: Environmental > Aquatic > Freshwater > Lake > Lake biofilm | place: USA: Lake...
CCAGGCGCCGCAGCTGGCGCGTGATCGTGCCGCCCGACTGCGCCTTCCACTCCCACACATGCTTCAGGAAGGCCTCGCGCCCCATCTCCCGCCGGTCGAGGCCCTGGCTGCCGAGCAGCCGCTCCACCACCATCTGGGTCGCGATGCCGGCATGGTCGGTGCCCGGCATCCACAGCGCGTCGCGGCCCTGCATCCGCCGCCAGCGCGTCAGCATGTCCTGGATGGACATGGTCAGCGCATGGCCGATGTGCAGGCTGCCCGTGACGTTGGGCGGCGGGATCATGATGGTGAAGGGCCGCGCGGGAGAGCCTGGGTCGGCCGCGAAGGCGCCCGCCTTCTCCCACAGGTCGTAGAGGCGCGGCTCCACCGAAGCCGGATCGAAATTCTTGTCGAGCATGGCGCTTCCCTTCCGCGCCCGCCGGCCGGCCGTCAAGGGGCGCCGGGGCTCTCCGGCTCCGCGCGCCACGCATCGAGCCGCCGGCCGAGGGCCGCGACCTCCTGCAGCGGGGCGGCCATGGGCAGGAAGGGATACATCGTCAGCGCAAGGTCAGGCGTGCCCGGCTTGTTCGACCGGTCGAGCGGCGTCGGGAAGACGGTGCGGCTGCGCGTGCGCTCGACGAGGTCGGTGCGGGCATAGGTGACCTCAAGCGCGCGGACCACCGGCACGCCCTCCGCCAGGCCGATCCCGCCATGCGCATTGCCATGCACATGCACCACCGTGAACCGCCCCGCGAGCCGCGACAGCGCCGCGCGCACCAGCGCCCGCAGCCCGGCATCGCCAAGCGCGTGGAAGCCGTGCATCTCCACGACGATCTGCTCGAAGGCGTCGAGAACCGTGTCGGGCAGCGTCGCCAGCACCGGCCACTCGGCGCCCTCGACATCCATCTTCAGGATCAGGTCGCGCCGGCCGAGGCAGCCATGCCGGCCGAGATGGGCCTCGATCGTGTCGAGGCTACGCTCCGGTGCCGGGGCGGGTGCGACGCCTTCCCGCGTGAAGGTGGCGCCAGGCGGCAGGCCGCCAGCCGGCCCCTCCACCGTGTGGTCGAACATGAAGACCGGGTGGCCGCGGGCGGCCATGTCGGCGTCGAAGCTGGAATCGGGGCCGACGCCGTAGCTGAACACCGGCTGCCCGGGCCGCAGCCGGTCCAGCATCACATAGCCGCCATCGGCCTCCCCGCCGATCCGCAGCTTCCCCACCCCCGCCACGTCGAAGGGCGCGAGGAGGGAGAGGATCCCGAGGATCTCGAAGGTGGTGGTCAGGGCAGCGCGCGGCCGACCACGCGCTCGATCTCGGCGCGGACCAGCCGTTCGACGAGGGGCGGCAGGTGCTGGTCGAGCCAGGCCTTGAGCAGCGGGCGCAGCTCCTCCCGCACCACGTCCTCGATGGTGGGGCCGCCGCGATGCACCGGCGCGCCGCGTTCCTGCGCGACGGCGCGCAGCAGTTGGCCGACAGCCGCGGTGGTCGCCGCGGCGACGGCGGGCGCGACCAGCGCCTCCGCACCCAGGACGGGCGCGGGCGTGGGCGGGTCGTCGGCCGGCGGCGGGGCGGGCGGCGGCTCCGCGCCTGGGGCGGACGGGACCATCATCGCCTCCGTCAGGTCGAGCGGCTCCGCCGCGGGCGCGGTGCCGGACGCCGTGGCGCTACCTTGTGCCTCGTCCTCGTTCAGGATCCTGCGAATGGACGCCAGGATGTCGTCCATTTGAGGATCGCCGCCCGGCGGCTTCGGCGGGTCCTGCGGCGCGCCGCTCATGCGATCAGCGCCCCGGCGTCGTGGAGGCGGAGGTGGCGGCGCCCGGCGTGTAGTCGCCCCAGCCCGCCCAGCGGTTCCGCACCTCCCGGTAATACGCTTCCATGTCGTAGATCTGCACCTGCAGGTTCAGGTCGCGTGCCGTGAGCCGCCCGACCGCCGCCACCAGGTTGTGGGAGGCGGTGATCACGTTGGACAGCGCGCGCACCAGCGCGACGCGGGCGTTCAGCAGTTCCTGCTCGGCGTTCAGCACGTCGAGCGTGGTGCGGCTGCCCACCACTGCCTCGCGCTGGACGCCGTCGAGCGCGATTTCCGCGGCGCGGATCTGCGCGCGGTTGGCGTCAGCCTGGGCGCGCGCGGTCTGCAGCGTCTCGAAGGCCTGGGTGGCCTGCTGCGTCGCGGTGCGGCGCTGGTCCTCCACCACCTGGCGGGCCTGCTGCGCCTGCTGGCGCGCCTGCCGCACCAGCGCATGTTCCGCACCACCCTGGAAGATCGGCACCGTCAGGTTGGCCGTCACCTGCGACCCATTGACGCGGGTGTCGTCGGTGGTCTGGTTGTCGTTGCGGAAGACGCTGCCGTTCAGGCTGACCTGCGGCAGGAGGTTGGCGAACTGCACGTCGATCAGGTCGCGCGCCGCGGCCTCGTCGAACAGCGCCGCCACGACGCCCGGGTTGTTCTGGGCCGCGAGCAGCCCGGCATCGCGGGCGGAATTCACCGGCTGGCGCAGCGGCTGCGGCGGCGTCAGGCGTTCCGGCGCCTGGCCGACGACGCGCGTGAAGGTGGCGCGCGAGGCCTGCAGGCGGCCTTCGGAATCCGCGCGGGAGGCGCGGGCGCCGGCCAGCCGGCTTTCGGCCTGCGCCACGTCGGTGCGCGTGATCTCGCCCACCCGGAAGCGTTCGTTGGTGGCCTGCAGCTGGCGCATCAGCACCTGCTCGTTGTTGGTGTTGAGCCGCACCTCCTCCTGGTCGCGGATCACGGCGACGTAGGCGTTCACCGTATCCAGCAGGACCTGCTGCTCCGTCGCCAGCAGGCGGGCGCGCTGCGCGAGCACCTGGTTCTCCGCCCGGCTGGTGGAGGCGACGGTGCGACCGCCGCGGTAGAGAGGCTGCGTGACAGAGGCCTGGGTCGAGACCGGTTCGCGCGTCTGCCTCGGGATGCTGCGCCCCTGGGCGCTGCCGGAGCTGGTGGCCTGCCCGGCGGAGCCCGTCACCTGCACTGTCGGGCGCCAGCCCGCGAGCGCCTGCGGCACGTTCTCGTCCACGGCGCGCAGCTGGGCGCGCGCGGCCTGCAGCGAGGGGTTGTTGGCGTAGGCCAGCGCCAGCGCCTCCTGCAGGGTCTGGGCGGCGACGGGGCGGACCTCGACCACCGCGGCGGAGGCCATGAGCAGGGCGGCGAAGGCGAAACGCGACGCGGTCATCCAGGTCTCTCCGTAGCTGGCGCGATCCTACAGCAGGACGCGCCGGTCCGGAACGGCCGATCCGCAGCCGCGCTCGCAAGGCCCTGGAAAGGATGGCAACCCGGCGCCGAGGCGCCGGGAACGCCGCCTCAGAAGACGAAGCCGGGCGCGCGGCGGAAGGCGGGCAGCGCGATCGTGGCGCAGTCGAACGCGTCCACCGTGCCGAAGCTGCCCGCCACCCGGCGCCCGAGCACCGCCCTGGGGGACAGGCCGCGTGCCGCTGCGGCCAGCACCGTCGCCAGCCGCCCGCCCTCGGCGAGTTGCGCGGCGATCGGGGCCGGGATCTCCGGCACCTCGCCTTCGATCAGGATGGCGTCGTACGGCGCGCCGTCCGGGAAGCCGCCGGCGAGCGGGCCTTCCACGAGGCGGAGGCTGTCCGGCGTGGCGAGGCCCGCGACGGCCCGGCGCGCATCGGCGGCGAGCGCCGCATCCTCCTCGAGCGCGACCACCCGCCCGCCGCAGCGCGCGGCGACGGCGGCGGCGTAGCCGGTGCCCGCGCCGACGACCAGCACGCGGTCGCCGTCGCGGATCGCCAGCAGCTGCAGCAGCTTCGCGATCACCATCGGCTCGATCAGGGCGCGGCCGCCGGGCAGGCGCACATCCTCGTCGGCATAGGCGCGGGCGGCGAGGTGCGGGGGCAGGAAGCGCTCGCGCGGGATCTCGCCCATCGCGGCCAGCAGGCGCGGGTCGGTCACCCGGTTGGGGCGGAGCTGGCCGTCCACCATGTGCTTGCGGGCCGCGCCCATCTCGGGGGCGGGGTGGCCCGCCGGCGGAACGACGGAAAGCGTGTCGGCGCGCATCGCAACTGCCTCTTGCATGGCGCGGTTATAGGACGCGGTGCCGGGGCGGCCAAGCGCGCCCCTCCGCTTGACCCGCGACGACGGCTGCCGGATAGAGGTGCCGTCACGTGGCCGCGTGGCAGAGTGGTGATGCACCGGACTGCAAATCCGTGAATGCCGGTTCGATTCCGGCCGCGGCCTTTCCTCCCCTCCTCCTTGGTCGAGACGCGCAGGCGCGCGCAGCGTGGCACTGGCCAGCGCCGTCGCGCCCTCTGCCGGCACGCGCAGCTTCTCGCCGATGGGGGCTTCACCCCGCCCGGATCGGTTGCTATAGCCCCGGCCCGCGGCTGATCCGGCGTGGCGCAGCGGTAGCGCAGCGGACTGTTAATCCGTTGGTCGTTGGTTCGAATCCAACCGCCGGAGCCAATCCAGCACTCCCCCGTCGGCCCCGCCGGCGGGGGAGTTGCGTTTCCGGGACCCCGATGCCGCCCCCTGGCCGCTTCCGTCTCGTCATCCTCGATTTCGACGGCACGCTCGCCGACAGCTGGCCCTGGCTGGCCGGCGCGCTCGGCGACACCGCGCCCCGCTTCGGCCTGAACCCGATCACCGCGGAGCACCTCGCGGCGCTGCGCGGGCAGGAGACACGGGCGGCGCTGGCGGCGCTCGGCGTGCCCGGCTGGCAGCTGCCGCGGCTGGCCCGCCATCTCCGGCAGCTGGCGGCCGAGGCCCCTGCCCCGCCGCTGTTCCCCGGCATCCCCGACATGCTCCACCGCCTGGCGCAGCGGCGCGTCACGCTCGCCATCGCGAGTTCGAACACGGCGGCGCAGATCCAGCGGACGCTGGGCCCCGATTTGGCCGGCCTCTTCGCCGGGATCGCGGCCGACGCCGCGCTGTTCGGCAAGGCCGCGCGGTTCCGCCGCATCCTGCGCACGAGCGGCATCCCGGCCTCCGCGGCGATCGCGATCGGCGACGAGACGCGGGACATCGAGGCGGCGCGCACGGCCGGGATCGCGGCGGGGGCCGTCACCTGGGGCTATGCCGCGGCGCCGCTGCTGATCGCCCGCCGGCCCGACGCGATCTTCGACGATCCGGACGCGATCGCGCGCCTCTGCGACGCCTGACGGCGCGGCACGACACCGCGCGACATGCCGCGGCCCGCGGCGATGCGGCGTGACCAAGGGCGGCCCGACGCGACTCCTCCCTCGGCACCGCCGGGCGCAGGCTGTCCTCCGAGGTCGCCGCATGGGCGACGCCTACGGAAAGAGACCGACGTGACGCAGCTTGACCTTGCCCAGCGACTGACCCGGGAGGCGCGCGACATCCTGATCGGCGAGCTGATCTTCGGCGCCCTGGTGCTGGTCGGCGTCGTCGTGGTGCTGGTGCCCCTGGCGGTCCATATGCTGCAGGCTCCGATGCATCTGGTCGAGGCGAGCTTCGGCGTCGTCTCGGACCTCCAGCGGCACCCGTAGACCCGCGCTCAGCCGAGGCGCGCGGCGCCGGCGGGCGAGATCCAGGCCAGGTCGCCGCGCGCGAAGGTCGCGACCGGCGCGCGGCTGGCCGGGTCCACGACGACCACGTCGCCCCGCAGCCCGGGCGCGATCCGGCCGCGATCGGCAAGTCCCGCCGCCGCCGCCGGATTGGCCGAGACCAGCGCCCAGGCGGCCGCGAGATCCAGCACGCCGCGGCCTGCCAGCACGAAGGCCGCCTCCGCCATCGCCGGCCAGACGTAGTCGGAGGCGAGCACGGTCACGAGCCCGCGCTCCGCGAGCGGCGCCGCGGCCGACCAGCCGAGATGGCTGCCGCCGCGCACCACGTTCGGCGCCCCCATCACCACATGCTCGCCCGCTGCCCGCGCATCGGCCGCCACATCCTCCGCCATCGGGAACTCGCAGATCGTGGCGCCGAGCGCGCGGAACGCGGCGCGCATCGCGGGCGTCGCGTCGTCATGGCTCAGCACCGGGATCCCGGCCGCGAGCGCGGCCTCCGCGAGGCGCAGCTGAGCGGCCGGCACCTCCGCGCGGCGGGACCAGGCACGCTCTGCCAGCGCGGCGAAGGCCTCCGGCGCGACGCCGCAGCGGCCGGCGTATTTCGCGACCTGCTTCGGGTCGGACAGCCGCTTCACGATCGCCGGCGTGTGGTCGTTGTAGGCGAGAAGCTGCACGCGCCCTGCGGCGATGTCCGCCAGCACCTCCTCCAGCGCGTCGAGATTGTCGGCCTCGAAGCGGCAATGGATGCGAAGGTCCACCCCTGCCCCGCCGCGCGCCGCGGCGACGGCGGAGAGCGTCTGCCGCCATGCCTCGATCCCGCGCAGGCCCGGCTCCCATGAGAGCGTGACGCCGAGGAAGGCCGTGGTGATGCCGGCGGCCAGCATCTGCGACGCCGAGTCGCGCAGCGCGAGGCCCGCGGGCAGCGCGACGCCCGGGCGCGGCTGCACCTGCCGCTCATGCGCATCGCCATGGATATCCACCAGCCCCGGCAGCACCAGCAGCCCCGCGGCGTCGAAGCGCCGCGCGCCAGGTGCGGCGGCGGCCGCGACGCAGCCCTCCGCCAGCGCCACGCCCGCGGGCGCGAACCCGCCTTCGAGCAGGGCCTCGCCGCCCGCGATCCACCAACCCATCGGCGCCCCTTACGATTCCACGACCAGCTGCACGCGGCCCGCCGCGTAGCGCGCGAATGTGACATCCACCACCGCGCCCGCCGGGTCGGTGTTGACGGCTTCCGCCGCCAGGATCGGCCGGGCGCGGGATTGCTGCAGCACCTCCGCCTCCTCCGGCGTCGGCAACCGCGCGGTGATGCGGGTGACCAGCCGGCGGTAGTCCGGCACGCCGCAGGCCGCGAGCGCCGCGGAGATCGAAGGATCGGCCGCCAGCAGCGCGGGCAGTTGCGGGAAGCGCGCGGCGGGGAAGTGATGCGTGCCGAGCACCACCGGCCGGCCATCGGCGAGCGCCAGGCGCTCGACCACGATGACCGGGCGGCCGCGGCGGAGCCCGAGCGCCTCGGCCAGCGCCGCATCCGCCGCCACCTCCGCCACGCGCAGCACGCGGCCCTCAGGCGCGCGGTTCTGGCGGCGGATGTTCTCGGAGAAGCGGGTGCGCGGGCCGAGCGGGTAGTCCACCACATCCTCCGCGACGAAGCTGCCGCGCCCCTGCTCGATGCGGATCAGGCCGCGGCCTTCCAGCTCCTCCATCGCGCGGCGGACGGTGTGGCGGTTCACGGCGAAGCGCGCGGAGAGGTCCGCCTCGGTCGGCAGGCGCGCGCCGGGCTGGCGTGCGCCGGAGGCGATCTCGCCTTCCAGCGCCTGCTGGATCTGGCGCCAGAGCGCGACGCCCTGCCGGCGCGCGAGGCCGAGCGGGGCGGGCTGGGGCCCAGGGGCAGGAGCGCCATCCGTCACCGTCATCGGAACTTCAACCTTCGGGCCGTTGCGTCGTGGCAGTTTCGGGTTGACCCTAAATGGACGGATGACTAGTCGTCTAGATGAATTTGGACCCTGCCATGGCCGAACCCTCTGCCCCGCCCGAGCCGACCGCGCCGCGCCGCCGCTGGATGGGCGTGCTGGCCCGCGCCAGCGCGGCCGAGATCGAGCGTTGCCTCGCCAGCCTGCCGCCGCAGCCCGCCCACACGCGCCTGCGGGGACCGGAGACGGGGCTGGTGATGGTGCGCGGCCGCGCGGGCGGCGATGGTGCGCCCTTCAACCTGGGCGAGATGACCGTCACGCGCTGCGCGGTGCGGCTGCCGGATGGGCGAGTCGGCCACGCCTATGTCGCCGGTCGCGACGCGCGCCAGGCGGAGCTTGCCGCGCTGGTGGACGCGCTGCTGCTGGACGACGCGGCGCGGCCGGCGGTGGCCGCCGCGGTGATCGAGCCCCTCGCCGCGGCGCAGGCCGCGCACCGGGAGGCGGAGGCCCGCCGCGCCGCCGCGACGCGCGTGCAGTTCTTCACCATGACGCAGATGCGCTGAGGCCCCGACCGATGGACACGCGCTTCCGCGGCTTCGCCGACCCCGTGCTCGACGCGCAGGCGAGTTTCCGCGCCGTGCTGGAGGCGATGAGCCGCCCTGGCCGCATCCAGACGCTCGTCGCGCCGCCCGAGGTGCCGCCCGGTCTCTCGCCGGCCGCCGCGGCGGTGCTGCTGACGCTGGTGGATGCGACGACGCCGCTGCGCCTCGACGCTGGCGGGGAGGCCGATCGCTGGGCCCGCTTCCATTGCGGCTGCCCGCTGCTGCGCGACGGCGCGGCCTTCGTCCTCGACCCCGCAGCGACGCTGGCGGAGCTCGATGCCGGGACGGAGGAGGAGCCCGAGCGCGGCGCGACGCTGATCCTCGAGGTCGCGTCGCTGGAGGAGGCGGCGGGCTGGCGCCTGACCGGCCCCGGCATCCGCGATGCGCACCCCCTTCGCGTCACAGGTGTGCCCTCCGGCTTCCTGCGCGATTGGGCCGCGAACCGGGCGCGGTTCCCGCGCGGGGTGGACGCGATCCTCTGCGCCGGGACGCGCATCGCCGCCCTGCCGCGCACCGTGCGGATCGAGGAGGGCTGACGCATGTATGTCGCGACCAAGGGCGGCGAGCAGGCGATCGGCGCCGCGCATGCGTGGCTGGCGCAGGAACGCCGCGGCGATCCCGCGCTGGCGGAGATCGAGGCGGCGCAGATCGCGGCGCAGCTCGGCCTCGCGGTGGATCGCGTGATGGCGGAGGGCAGCTGCCATGACCGGGGGCTCGCGGCGCTGGCGGTGAAGCAGGCGCGCGGCGACCTCATCGAGGCCGCCTTCCTGCTGCGCGCCTACCGCACCACCCTGCCCCGCTTCGGCGCGAGCGCGCCGCTGGATACGGGCGCGATGCTCGTGCGCCGGCGGATCAGCGCCACCTACAAGGATCTCCCCGGCGGCCAGGTGCTCGGCCCGACCTTCGACTACACCCACCGCCTGCTGGATTTCCGCCTCGCTGCCGCGGGACTGACGCCGGACGCCGCGCCGGAAGCGGAGCCCGACCCTGCGCCGGTGCCGCGCGTGACGGAGTTGCTGGCGTGCGAAGGGCTGATGCAGCGCGAGACGCCGGGCGACGCCGAGCCGGGCGACCTGACGCGCGAGCCCCTCGCCTTCCCCGCCGACCGGCCCGTGCGGCTGCAGGCGCTGGCGCGCGGCGACGAGGGTTTTCTCCTGGGCCTCGGCTACTCCACGCAGCGCGGCTACGGCAACGCGCATCCCTTCGTCGGCGAGATCCGCGTGGGCGAGGTGGCGGTGGAGTTCACGCCGCCCGAACTCGGCTTCCCGATAGAGCTCGGCGACATCGGCGTGACCGAGTGCCAGATGGTGAACCAGTTCAAGGGCAGCCGCACGGAGCCGCCGCAATTCACCCGCGGCTACGGCCTCGTCTTCGGCCATGGCGAGCGCAAGGCGATGGCGATGGCGCTGGTGGATCGGAGCTTGCGCGCCGACGAGCTGGGCGAGGAGGCGACGGCCCCCGCGCAGCAGCCCGAGTTCGTGCTGTATCACTGCGACAACGTCGAGGCGACGGGCTTCGTCGAGCACCTGAAGCTGCCGCACTACGTGGACTTCCAGTCTGAGCTCGAGAATGTGCGTGCGATGCGCGAGACGGCGCTGAAGGCGGCCGCGGAATGACGCACCAACCCGTCCGATCGCTGGAGGGCGCAGACGGCGCAGCCGGCGAGCACCGTCAGCGTGAATCGGCCGGGCATGATCCCGGCTACAACTTCGCCTATCTCGACGAATCGACGAAGCGGATGATCCGGCGTGCCATCCTCAAGGCCGTCGCGATCCCCGGCCACCAGGTGCCCTTCGGCGCGCGGGAGATGCCGCTGCCCTATGGCTGGGGCACCGGCGGCATCCAGGTGACCGCCGCGATCCTCGGCCCCCGCGACGTGCTGAAGGTGATCGACCAGGGCGCCGACGACACGACCAACGCCGTCTCGATCCGCGCCTTCTTCCGCCGCGTCGCGGGCGTCGCGACGACAGAACGCACGGCCGACGCCACCGTGATCCAGACCCGCCACCGCATCCCCGAACGCGCGCTGACCGAGGGCCAGGTGCTGGTCTACCAGGTGCCGATCCCCGAGCCGCTGATGCGCCTCGAGCCCCGCATCGCGGAGACGCGGCGGATGCACGCGCTGGCCGATTACGGGCTGATGCATGTGAAGCTGTATGAGGACATCGCGCGGCACGGCCACATCGCGACCAGCTACAACTATCCGGTGATGGTGAACGAGCGCTACCTGATGTCGCCCTCGCCCATCCCGGCCTTCGACAATCCGAAGATGGACCGCATGCCCGCGCTGCAGCTGTTCGGCGCGGGGCGGGAGAAGCGCATCTACGCCGTGCCGCCCTACACGCCCGTCCGCAGCCTGGATTTCGAGGACCACCCCTTCCGCCCCATCCGCGCGCCGCACAGCTGTGCACTTTGTGGATCGCGCGAGAGCTACCTCGACGAGGTGATCATGGACGATGCGGGTGGGAAGATGTTCGTCTGCTCCGACACCGATCACTGCGCGGAGCGCCAATCCGTGCGGGAGGCAGCGGAATGAGCGACGCGCTGCTCTCCGCCCGCGCGCTGGAACTGCGCTTCGGCGCAGTGGCCGCGCTGGACGGCGTTGACCTCGACATCTGGCCCGGCGAGGTCGTCGCCATCGTGGGCGAATCCGGCAGCGGCAAGACGACGCTGCTGCGCGTGCTGTCGGGCCTCGCGCGCCCCGATGCGGGCGGCGTGACCTATGCCGGGCAGGACGTGCTGGCGATGGGCGAAGCCGCGCGGCGCAACCTGATGCGGACCGAATGGGGCTTCGTCCACCAGAACCCGCGCGACGGGCTGCGGATGGGTGTCTCCGCCGGCGGCAACATCGGCGAGCGGCTGATGGCCGTCGGCGCGCGCCACTACGGCAACATCCGCGCCGAGGCAACGGAATGGCTGCGGCGCGTCGAGATCGACGAGGCGCGGCTGGATGCGCTGCCGCGGACCTTCTCAGGCGGGATGCAGCAGCGTCTGCAGATTGCGCGCACCCTGGTGACGCGCCCGCGCCTGGTCTTCATGGATGAGCCGACCGGCGGGCTCGACGTCAGCGTGCAGGCGAAGCTGCTCGACCTGATCCGTGCGCTGGTGGCCGAACTCGGCCTCGCGGTGCTGATCGTCACGCATGACATCGCAGCCGCGCGGCTGCTGGCGCACCGCATCCTGGTGATGCGGCATGGCCGCGTGGTGGAGGAAGGGCTGACCGACCGCGTGCTCGACGACCCGCAGCATCCCTACACGCAGCTTCTCGTCGCCTCGGTGCTCGCGGCATGAGTTGGGCGCTGAAGGCCGAAGGTCTCGGCAAGACCTTCACGCTGCATCTCCAGGGCGGCATCACCCTGCCGGTGCTGCGCGGCATCGAGCTTGCGGTGCGGCCGGGCGAATGCGTGGCACTCGCCGGGCCGTCCGGCGCGGGAAAATCCACGCTGATGCGCTGCCTGTACGGCAACTACGGCGCGGAGGCCGGGCGCATCCTGATCCGGCACGCCGGCGCGGTGGCGGACCTGGCGACGGCCGATGCGCGGATGATGCGCGCGATCCGGCGCGACACGCTGGGCTATGTCTCGCAGTTCCTGCGCGTCATCCCGCGCGTCCCCGCGATCGAGATCGTCGCGGAACCGCTGACGGCGCGCGGCGTCGCGCGGGATGCGGCACTCGGCCGCGCGGCCGCGCTGCTCGCGCGCCTCAACCTGCCGGCGCGACTGCACCACCTGCCGCCCGCCACCTTCTCCGGCGGCGAGCAGCAGCGCATCAACCTTGCCCGCGGCTTCGCCGCCGACTATCCCGTCCTCCTGCTCGACGAGCCGACCGCGAGCCTGGATGCCGCGAACCGCGAGGTCGTGATCGCGCTGATCGCGGAAGCCAAGGCGCGCGGCGCCGCGATCATCGGCATCTTCCACGACGTCGAGGTGCGCGACCGCGTCGCCGATCGCCTGTTCGACGTCTCTCCCCTGCCCGAGGCTGCATGACCGACGAGACCATCCTGACCAACGCGCTGCTGGTCCTGCCCGACGCGGTCGTCGCCGGCACGGTGGTGATCCGCGGCGCGCGGATCGCCGATGTGCAGCCCGGCCGCAGCCATGTCGCGGCCGCGCACGACCTGGGCGGGGAGCATGTGATCCCCGGCATCGTGGACGTCCACACCGACAACCTGGAACGCCAGGTGCAGCCGCGCGCCAATGCGCGCTGGCCGTCGCGATCCGCGATGCTGGCGCATGACCAGCAGACCATCGCGGCCGGCGTCACCACCGTGCTGGATGCGCTCTGCCTCGGCGATCTCGGCTTCGATGCGGGGCGGACCAAGACATTCCTCGACGGGGTCGCGGATCTCGACGCGCTGGCGCATACGGGCCTCCTCAAGAGCGAGCATTTCCTGCATCTGCGCTGCGAACTGCCGGCCGCCGACATGCCGGCGCTGGTGGAACCCGTGGCCGATCATCCGCTGGTGCGCATGGTCAGCCTGATGGATCACTCCCCGGGGGTCGGCCAGTACCGCGACATCGAGCGCTACCGGCAGATGCGGATCAAGCAGATGCACATGGCGCCGGAGCATGTGGAGCGCCGGATCGGCGAGTTGCTGGACCAGCGCGCCCGCCTGCGGGAAAAGCAGCGGAGCTGGCTGCTGGATCGCATGCGGCACCGCGCCCTGCCGCTGGCAAGCCACGACGACGACACGCCGGAGCAGGTGGCGCGCAACGCCGCGGACGGCATCATGATCAGCGAGTTCCCCGTCGCGATGGACGCCGCGCTGGAAGCGAAGCGGCTCGGCGTCGAGGTGATCGCGGGCGCGCCCAACATCGTCCGCGGCGGCAGCCATTCCGGCAACGTCGCCGCCGCCGACCTGGTGCGCGCCGGCGCGGTGGACGTGCTGGCCAGCGACTACGTCCCGCCCGCGATGGTGGAAGCCGCCTGGCTCTCGGCCGCCTCCGGCGCCATCACCCTGCCGCAGGCCGTCGGCATGATCACCGACCGCGCCGCGCGCATGGTGGGGCTTGCCGATCGCGGCCGGATCGAGGCCGGGCTGCGCGCGGACCTGGTGCAGGTCCGCCCGCATGAGGGCCACGCCATCATCCGCCGCGTCTGGCGCGCGGGCGAGCGCGTGGCGTGATGCGGGTCGCGCCGGAGGAGCGCGGGCGATGAGAGTCGCGCTCTACTGGGCGCCGCGGATCGACGATCCGCTGCATGCGCTGGGCTCCACCTGGCTTGGCCGCGATGCGGAAACCGGCGCGACGCTGGCGCAGCCGGCCTTGCCGGGTCTCGACATCGCAGAGGTGACGCGCGACGCGCGCGGCTACGGGCTGCACGCGACGCTGAAGCCGCCCTTCCGCATCGCGACCAGCTGGCAGGCGATGCGCGGCGCGGCGATGGAGCTTGCCGCGCGCACCCGCCCCTTCGCGCTGCCGCCGCTGCGGCTGGCCGCGCATCACGGCTTCCTGGCACTGCTGGAGGCGGAGAAGTCCGCCGCGCTGCAGGAATTCTGCGATGCCTGCGTCACGGCGCTCGACCCGCACCGCGCGCCGCCCACGCAGGAGGAGATCGCGCGCCGCAATCCCGCCCGCATGACGGAGCGCCAGCGCGCCCATCTCGACCGCTGGGGCTACCATTACGTGTTCGACGACTGGTGGTTCCACGTCACGCTGAGCCGCCGCCTGACGGAGGAGGAACGCACCGTGGTGCAGCCGGCGCTGGCCGCGCATCTCGGCGACGCCCCTGCCCTGCCGCGCCGCGTGACGGAGCTCTGCCTCTTCACCCAGGCGGCGCCGGGCGCGCCCTTCCTGGTCGCCGAACGACTGCCGCTGCTGGGCTGAACCGCTCAGGCCGCCAGGCCGCGCAGCACCGCGACGACGGCCGCGATGCCGCATTCCGGCAGGCCGTCATTCACCACGCGATGCACGCGCAGGCCCCCGGGCAGGGGTGCCTCGCGCGACAGGCGGCGGGCCACGTCCTCCACGCTCTCGCGCCCGCGGGAAGCAAGGCGCGCGGCGCGCAGCTCGGCCGGCGCGGTGATCTCGAGCACGGTCAGGGGAAAGCGCGCCGCGGCCTCCGCCAGGACGCCGCGCGAGAGGTTCGCCACCACGACAACGCCCTGCCCGATCCCGGCCGCGGCCTCGGCGGGGATGCCATATGACAGGCCATGCGCGTCCCAGCTGAGCGCGAAGACGCCCGCCGCGCGGAGCCGGGCGAACTCCGCGGGTGTCGTCGGCAGGTGCTCCTCGCCGCCGGCTTCCGCCGGGCGGGTGATGACGCGGCGGGCGAAGCGGATCGCGGGGATGCCGGCCAGCGCGGCGCGC
>Ga0315900_10007528_pt1 | contig 14280 bp, 29 predicted proteins | sample LakEriMetagenome_FD_203521 | JGI IMG/M metagenome (GOLD analysis project Ga0315900, IMG submission 203521) | Freshwater fungal communities from buoy surface, Lake Erie, Ohio, United States - Buoy 12 MA114 | ecosystem: Environmental > Aquatic > Freshwater > Lake > Lake biofilm | place: USA: Lake...
GAAATCGACAACATGATTGAGGCGATTGAATGATTTACAATGGTGTACAAGTTCACTTTCACCGTCTCCTTTGGGGACGTGGATTTGCTACACCGTTCAGCATTCACATTGACACCGCTAAATGGGACGCTCTCGACACCGTTGAGCAGCACGCGCTTCTTGCCCATGAATACCAGCACGTCCTTGACTGGCGTCGGCTCTGGGTGCTTGGTTTTGCCATTCTCTACGCGGCCAGTTGGCTCTTCTGCCTCCCCTACCGCATCGTCCAACTCATCCGAGGAAAAGGATGGGTGAATATGCAGTACTGGAACCCGCTTGAACTGCGGGCCGAGATGATTGAGCAATTCGTCCGCGCCAACTACATGGTTCCGAGCGATGTTCTGAAAAGACTGGGGAGGGAGTAGCCATGCAAACGAGCGACCTTCTGGCCTTGCAACGGATCATCGAGGACAAGTTTGCCCGCATTGAAGACAAGGTTGATGCGGTGAACGAAAAGGTGGATAACATCCATATTCGTTATTCCAACGACCGCGCCTATCTGGCCGGCGTGGCCGCTATCGTGGGGGGTGTTGCCTCGGTTTTCATTGCGTTTGCTAAGTCGGCCTGGGCGGCCTTGTCCAAATGACGTGGAAAGACATCAAGCACTTTTCGCCCAGCGAGTTTGATTGCCAATGTGCCTACCATTCGGCGCGGCCCATGAACGCGGCAACGCAGATGGACATGAATTTTGTTAAGAAGCTGGACGCCCTCCGCGCTGCCTATGGCAAGCCGCTTACCATTTCGTCGGGCTGGCGTTGCCCGGAGCATAACGCGGCGGTTTCATCGACGGGCGACCGTGGGCCGCACACAACGGGGCGAGCCGTTGACCTGCTGGTAAATGGTGGCGATGCGTACCATGTCCTGCGCCTTGCCATGCAGCTTGGATTTACCGGTCTGGGCATTTCCCAGAAAGGCCCGCGTGGCTCGCGCTTCCTGCATCTTGATGACTTGGACGCCCCTGCTGGATTCCCCAACCGACCAACCGTTTGGAGCTACTAATGGCACCGCTTGTTGCATTGGCTACTGCTGCGCTTCCCAAGCTGATTGACCTTTTCGCCGGAAAGGAAAAGGGCGGAGTTGTCCGTGAAACGCTGGACAACTTTGCCGACTTTGTGCTGAACGACACCCGTGCCAAGGAAGTGTTGCTTGAGCACGCGAAGCTGGAAGAGCAGAAGATCCAGAACGCCCGCGACCACGACAAGGCCAGCTACAACCTTCCCGTAGTTGACATTGCCCGTGGGCTGGTGCGTCCGCTGACCACGATGGGTGTGTTCTCGTGGTACGTCTATGCCCGTGCAAATGGCATTGAACTTCAAGAGTACGACTGGTATATTATTGGTGGGGTCATTGCTTTCTGGTTTGGCTTCCGCCCGCTGGAACAATTTATAAAGAAGAAGGGCTGACCATGGCTGATATTGCTCCTCAAGTAGTTGAATCAATGAGCGGCGTTACTTACATCAAATGGCGAAACGTGACGGCTGCCGACACCTGCCTTCCCGCGTTCTTCGCAGAATACTCGGATCGAAGCGTGCAAGTTTTTGGCGTGTTTGACGGCGCGACCGTTCAGATGAAGGGCACCAACGAGAATGGCGTGGCCCCTTACGAAGCGTTAAACGACCCGCATCAAAACGTCCTGTCGTTTACCGGCCCCAAGATTGAGCAGATCCTGGAAAACACTCAAGCTATTAAGCCTGAGATTTCTGGCGGTGGCGGTAGTCAAAGCCTGACCATCATTCTTGTGGGGAGAAAGTAACATGAAAGCCGCAAAGTTGCACAAAGATGCTGCCAAGGTTATTGGTTTCCTGCGCCCCCTGATGGAAGCGGCAGAATCCATTGAGGCGATTGCCACTCGTGCCGACTGGCTGGAAGATATTGAGGCCCAGATTGCCAAGTGCACCGTTGAGCGCGACGCGATTAAGGACGAGATTGCCAAGCTGCAAGATCAGCTGGTCGCCATCACCGCCGAAGCTGATAAGCAAGCCAAGGAAGCTGGCAAGCAAGCGAAGGAAATCTTTTCGGCTGCCAAGGTCAAAAAGGCTGAGGCCGATGACCTGTTTGAGAAAGCCGAGAAGGCCGTTAAGGAGGCCGAGGAGAAGGCCGCCGACATTAAGGTTGCCGCTGAAAAGATCGTTAAGTCGATTGAGCGCGACCGTCAGGCTGAGGAAGCCAAGCTGGCTGATGCCCGTGAAAAAATTAAGAAGCTGCTGGGGGAATAACCCATGGCGAGTAAAACCACCCAGTCGGCGAACGATGTACTGAACTACATGCTTCGCAACGTCGCTCCGTCAGCAGACGCAGGTCTTGCAAAGTATTCAGCAGTCGCTTGAGAAGCGCCCGACCTACGAGATGGAAGTCGTTCGAGGAAAAGACGGCCTTATCGTAAGTGTCATTGCGCGGCTCAAGGTCACGGGTTAACATAAATCAAAACAAGAGGAAGCCTCTATGTCGAAGAGCAATACCACCGAAAACGACTTGATGGAGTACATCTTTAAGGGCACGGCTATTTCGTGGAACGGGAACACCGACCTGTTCGTCGCCCTGCATACCGCCGACCCCGGTGAGGCTGGTACTCAAACGACCAGCGAGGCGACCTACGGTGGTTACGCCCGTGTGACCGTGGCCCGCTCGGGTTCGGGTTGGACGGTGACAGGCAACCAGGCGAGCAACGCCGGGCTGGTTCAGTTCCCGCAATGCACCTCTGGGACGAACACCATCACCCACGTTTCGGTGGGCACGGCTTCGTCGGGTGCGGGTCAGATTTTGTACAAGGGCGCCCTGTCGGCGGCTCTCGCTGTCAGCTCTGGTATTCAGCCCCAGTTCTCGGCTGGTCAGCTCGTCGTGACCGAGGACTAACCCATGGGGTTCCGTGGGGTGTATGAGCTGGCTTCCCGCGAGAACGAGGGCGCCTGTCATCAGTCGTTCTTCCACAAGACGGGTTCGCCTGTTCTTGCGGCTTCTGGCATGTGGGGCGACTTGTCGCAGGCCCCGGGAACGCCACGCTTTAACGCCTACTCAGGCTCTCCGCTTGAGGCCACGCAGATGGTCGGGGTGGGGAACTTCGGCCTGTACGCTGGCGAGGCGGTGCCGGGAGGATTCAGCAAGCACATCGCCGAAGTTTCGGTGTCATCGCCGGGTGCTACGTTCTTCCCCGCGAACTTCCTGCTGTGCGACTACCTCATGTTCTACCCGCTGGTGGACATGGACAGCACCGACTTCCAGCCGCTTGACAACCCGGTCGGGCTTCCCCGGTACGCCACGGGCGAGGGTGTGTACGCGACGCTGGTGACGAGTGTGGCTCAGACGGCGACGGGCAACGTCACCATGACCTACACGAACAGCGCTGGCACCACTGGCCGGACGGTGACGTTCTCGGTCGGCGTCGCCAACACGGGAAACGTCAACGTCAACGGCGCCGTCGCTGGTCAGCGCACCATCTTTGTCCCGTTGCAGGCTGGAGACCGTGGCGTGCAGAGCGTTCAAAGCGTGCAGCTTAATGCCTCGTGCGGCGGCTTTGCGACGCTGGTTCTTGTGAAACCGCTGGCTGGCCCGATTATCATGCGCGAGCAGAACACGGTGCAGGAAACCCACCTCTGGAAAGACCGCGCCTCGCTGCCGAAGGTCGAGAACGGCGCCTGTCTGAACTTCTTCTTCTTGAGCGGTGTAGCGGCGGCCTCGTCGGTCGTGCGCGGGCATGTGACTTTCGTATGGGGGTTGAACGATGGCTAGGCTGAACGACAAGGATGTTGTGGAAATGTCCAAGCAAGACTGCCAGTTTCCGGTGGTCATTACCTTGGAGAACCACGAGAACGCACGCATTTTCAGTCAGGAAGAGCTGGACAGCCTGCTTGAGTGCTTGGCCCGGTTCAAACAACTTCAAACCACGAACGTATAGGTGAGCTATGGGCTGGACTTCTCAAGATGATATGATTAACGAAATCACGAACAACGGTAAGTATTCACGCGCCGACTGGAACAAAATCACGGGTGGTACGGCTTACACCGCTGGTCGTTGGTACGACTTCTCGATGCTGAACGGTACGCCTGTGGCGAACGCATGGGCTGGCACCGCTCTGGCGTGGCGTAGCTGTGACGAAACGACCGGGAACGGCACGCAGATTTTCGGGATTCCGCATGGCGGCAACGTCAGCACCGACACGAAGCACATCATCAACACGGCGGCGGTGACGGCGGTGGCGACGGGTGTTCCCGGCACGCTGGTGTGCATCGACATGCAGGGCTACTGGCCCGGCATTTCGCTCAACAGCGCCGTCGCCCAGAACCTGACTGGCACGCCCACTCTTCGTTACACCAACGGCGTCGGTGTTCGCGCCTACCTAGTGCCGTACTCGGGGACTGTCGGCGCGACGGCGCACAACCTGAGCATGAGCTACACGAACCAGGCTGGTACGTCTGGCCGGGCGATGCCTGTGACGGTGTCCTGTACCGCTTCGGCGATTCTCGGTCACATTACACACAGCGGTACGGCGGCCAACAACTACGGCCCGTATCTGCCCTTGGCCTCTGGTGACACGGGTATCCAGAACGTCGCCTCGGTCACGCTGTCGGCCTCGTCGGCTGGTACGTCGCCGCTGGCTGCTCTCGTCCTGGCGCGTCCGCTGTTCTCGCTGCCCCTGACGACGGCGGGCGTGGCGGCTGAGCGCGACCTGCTGAACCAGTTGCCTAGCCTGCCTCGCGTGCAGGACGGCGCCTGCCTGTCGTTCCTTTACTTTGCGGGTGCGGCCACGGCTGGTAGCACGAACTTCTACGGTTCAGTCGATTTTGGGTGGGGTTGATAGATGGCACTACTCCAACGTGGCACGCTGCTCGCTCAGTATCCGTTCCGCTTGCATGGTGGCACGGTATCGGGTGACCGTGCCCTTTGGGGGCGTGGCGACCGCTGCAACCTCTTTGCCGGGCAAGGTGGCATAGATGCAAAGAACGGCGTTCCTTCTGGTCACCTTAATCCGTCCGCGTGGATACTCCCGAAAAAAGACGGCGGTATGTCTGCGTTCACGACCATTGCAGGTCGGGGCGCGGTGGTGGCAGCAGCGGCCCTCGGTCGAAACATCGACGCTTCCGCCTCGGGAGCGGCCACATTAACCGCCAGCCTTGAGCTGGTCGTTTCGGCGAGCGCGACGATTAACGGCGTCGGCAGCCTGACGGCGAACGCGGTGGCGAACCTGTTTGGCGATGCCTCGGCGGCTGGGACGGCGACCGTTTCGGGTACGCTGACGGCGAACGGGAACATGGCGGCTTCGGCGGCTGGCGTAGGGGCGCTGAACCTGACGAGCTATGCCGTCGGCTTCATGGCCTGCGAGATTACGCCCTTCACAGAGCTGTCGCCCCAGAATCTTGCCTCGGCTGTCTGGTCGGCGAACTCGGCATCCTTCAACGACCCCAGTACGATGGGCGAAAAGCTCAACGACGCAGGCAGCGCAGGCAACCCGTGGACGACCGTTATCGAGGACGGCATGACGGCTGAGGAAATCTTGAAGCTGATCTTGTCTGTTACCTCTGGCGACGCCACCGGCATGGAAGGCGCTACGGTCACGTTTAAATCGCAGGACGGAACCAAAAACCGATTGGTCGCCACGATTAGCGGTGGCAACCGCACGGTCACGTCCAAGGATGTAACGTGAGCTACTTTGGTAAATACAACGGTAACTATTTTGGAGGATGGTGGGGCGCTGTTTCTGGTGCGGTGACGAACCTGTATCTAATCGTGTTTAGACGGAGGCGCAGAAGTAGATGAAGGCACCATTCTACAAACCGTTTAAGTCGTTCCTTATTTACGACCCCAACGACCCTGTTCAGTTGCACGCCAACGAGCAGGGCGTTTTCTTTTTGTGGACTTTGGACGGCCAGGTGCTGGTGACTGCCGACGAAGAAGATATTGATTGGTTTGACGACGTGTGTATACAATAACCAAAAAGAGGGGCTAAACCTCCATGGCGTTGATGACGGGCGTAGACGGTCAGGTTTGCAGGCTGTGCAATGAGTGGCTTCCAATAGATCGTTTCCGTTTTCGCCCAGACCGAGGCCGCCACGACAGCGCGTGCAGGAAGTGCGCCAACCGCCGAGATACCGTGCGCGAGCGTGAAAAGCGGCAGAGCGACGCGCCCCGCACCATCCTTGTGTTCAACGACCTTCACATGCCCTTCCAACATCCCGATGCGCTACACTTCCTGAAAGACGTGCGCGACTGGTGCAAGCCCGACGTGGTGGTGAGCAACGGCGACGAGGGCGACCTTCACATGGCGAACTTTCACGGCTTGCACCCCAGCGCACCGAACGCCGACACCGAGCTAGACCTGCTGCGGGCTGAGGCGAACAAGCTGTTTGCCATCTTCCCAGAGGTGCTTTGCACATCGTCGAACCACATGGACAGAATGATTCGGCGGTTCATCGCCCACAACTGCCCGACCCAACTGTGCCCGACGTACAAGGATATTCTCAAGGCCCCCGAAGGCTGGCTGTTTGGCGAGACGCACCAGGTGGACAACGTGGTGTTCAAGCACGGCGACAAGACCCATGCCAAGGGCGGCGCGATGAAGGCCTTCAACGAGGCAATGAGCGAGAGCGTGTTCCGTGGCGAGCCTGTCTGCGTGATGATGGGCCACGAGCACAGCCGCTTTGAGATACTGCAAGGGCGGTGGGGCCATCACCTTGTATGGGGTGGGTACGGTGGCTGTTTGGTTGACCTGAGCAAGCCTGCGTTTGCGTACCATACTGGCAAGCCCGTCGCCTTGGGCTGCACGGTCATCCGTCAGGGCGTGCCACAGTTGGTGCAAATGAAGCTGGATAAGAGCGGGCGCTGGACTGGCAAACTGTAACGCCAGCCTTTCGGCTGGCGGCATGGTCGGGGAAAGGAGGTGAAACACGGGACACCTACGGCCAGTTACCAGCCGCTACCCCTCACGCCCTTATATCATAGCAACTTTTTTCAAAGTGTCGATGTGGTAGTACTTGCGGCCAAGAATAATTTTGGGTTCCGGAATAGCGCCCTTCTTGATAAGGGAGTACAACGTCGCACGGCTGATGCCGATAAACTTTGATGCTTGTGTCATGTTAAGCAGCTTTTCCTTGATCATAATTTTTCCTTTCAAAAGTTGTTGACACCTTCTTTATAGCACATATACACTTCCTTACAAAGTTAAACAAACAAGGACACCTTAAAAAAATGGAACGACTGGAAGAACTGAAACGCCTTTGGATTCAGCACAAGCAGGCGGAACATGCCGCTAACGAGGCTCGCGTTGAGGTCGAGTTGGAGATTTTTCAGCTTGTGCGTGACCGTCTCCGCGAAACCGGTACCAACCATATTGACGACCAACTTACCATTGTAACAAAGCTGGATAAGAAATACGACCAGGAAATGCTGTCTCAGCTTCGCGCTTCTGGTGAGGTTGATGTCTGGCCCTTCCGCGCCGAGTGGAAGCCGGACAACAAACTGATGGAAACCATGCCCGCCGACCAACTGGCGAAGATTAACCAGGCTCTGACAATTAAGGCGTCTAAGCCTACTTTCAAGGTGGAAAACAATGATTAACCTTACCGAACTGAAACCCGCGCTTGTAGCGCGTCCTCCACGGATTGCCATTTACGGCCAGCCAAAGATTGGTAAATCCACGTTTGCCTCGCAGGCCCCGAATCCCATCTTCCTTGATTTGGAGAACGGTTCGGAAAACGTCAAGGTCGCCCGCGTTCCGGGTGAGCAACTGCAAACTCTTGAGCAGATTGACGAGGCTTTGATGGCGGTTTACCAACAGCCGCACAACTTTGAAACGCTGGTGCTTGATAGCGCCACCGCATTGGAGCGCATTATCCAAAACTATGTGGCCCGCAAGGAGCACAAAAAAACCGTGGCCGACATTGGTTATGGCAAGGGCTATGCCGAAGCGGCAAACCTGTTCAGCGAGTTTCTGGGCAAGCTGGACATGATTCGCAACGAGCGGAACATGATTGTCATTCTGGTCGGCCATGCTATGCAGCGCCAGTTTGATGATCCGACGACGCAAAGCTACTCGCGCTTCTGCCCGACGCTTAACGAAAAGTGCGCCCAGCTTTTGGAACAATGGACGGATTGCCTGTTTTACGCTGGCCCTCGCGTGTTCACAAAGAGCGAGGACGCTGGCAATAAGAAATTGACCAAGGCCGTGGGAGGTGAACGCGTGTTGTTCACCAGCGGTTCGCCGTCAATCGTGGCCGGAAACCGTTATGGTATTGATGGCCCGCTCGAACTGTCATGGGATGCCTTTTACGAGGCGTTCGTGACTGCCCAAAACAAGGAGTAAGAAACATGTCTGTTGATTTCGGAACCACCTACGAAACCGCCAAGCTGCCTGAATCGCCGGAGTATTCCGTTCTGCCGCCCGGCATGTACGTCGCCATTATTGTTGATTCTGAAAAGAAGCAAACCAAGGCTGGCGACGGCGCTTACATGAGCCTCAAGTTTCAAATTGTGGACGGCGAGCACAAGGGGCGCATTGTTTTCCACAACATGAACCTGTGGAACAAGAGCGAGCAGGCCACGAGCATCGCCCATGCCGAGCTTCGTAAGCTGGCTGAGGCTGTGAACGTTGCTGCTTTTCAGAAGAGCGCGGAGTTTTATAACAAGCCGATGGCGATTAAGCTGGACGTGGACAAGAAGGACGTTGAAAAGCCGCGTAACAAGATCGTCGATTTTAAGGCGATTGGTCAGACGACTAAGGCCGCTGAATCTTCGGCTGCTAAAAAGGTGACTGTTTGGGCTACTAACAAGTAGTCATCTTGACAAGGAAACCGTGTCTTAACGGAACCAGCTTGCGGCAAGGGTGTTCCCAGTTCTTCCCTGTGCTTTGCTGAGCAGGCCGGATAGCCTTACCCGTTAAAGTGAGGCACCAAAGATGGGGCGCACATTTCAACCTGCCCTCATCTTTGGAAAATAAACAGGGAGAATGAACGTGGCTTTTTTCATTATCGTTATTGCTTTGTTGGGTTGGGCCAGCAACATCTATGTGCTGGCGACGGATTCATCGCTTACCATTGGTGAGGCCGTGCTTCACGGTGTTGGCATTATTGCGTTCCCACTGGGGTCGCTCCTCGGAATCATTTCGTGGTTTGCCTAAATGAGCGTCGATCTTTCCGACCTGATTATCACCACCGCCGCTGCGATTGAAAAAGCATCGCAACGTGACGAGGACTTTCGACTACATCTAGGGGCTTCCCAGATTGGTGAGCCATGCCGACGCAAGATATGGTATGGCTTCCGCTGGTTTGCCAAAGAAGTAAAGTCTGGCCGCGTCAATCGCCTGCTGGAAAACGGCAACGTGCAAGAGGCCCGCATGGTCGAGCTTCTTAAAAAGGCGGGGATTGAGGTAGACGGCCAGCAGGTGCGCGTCAGTTTCTTTGGCGGGCACTTTGGGGGTAGCGCCGACGGCGTTGTGCAGAACCTTCCGGAGGCACCGGGGCGATTGCATGTGGTCGAGTTCAAGACCTTCAACCGTGATAACTTTAGGGAGTACGTCAAGAACGGCATTCCTGAAAAGCACAAGGCCCAGATGCAAATCTATATGGGCGGGCTTGGCTTGGAGCGTGCGCTTTACATGCCCATGAACAAGGACGACGACGACATTCGTCCGGTGCGATACGAGTTCAGTCAGACCATGTTTGATGAGCTTATCAAAAAGGCGCATGGCATCGTGTTCGCCAGTTCTCCGCCGCCCCGGATTAATGACCGCCCGGAGTGGTACGAATGCAAGTTCTGCCCCATGGCTGGCGTCTGCCATCGTGGAGAAGCGCCTCTGAAAAACTGCCGGACTTGTGTAAACTCAGTACCTAGGGCGGATGGAACGTGGCGCTGCGCCCTTACCGACGAGGTACTTACACCAGAAAAACAAAAACAAGGGTGCGATAAGTATGTGGTTCACGGCTGAAATCAGGGTCGATAACGTTTTTACCATTAAAGTGGACGTTGAAGCGGAAGATCACTACAAGGCCCGCGACAAGGCGGTTCTCATGGTGGCAGATGGTTTTCATGGAACACCAAAGTTGGAAGTCTTAAATGTCAAAAAGTTTGTTCCCGTACCAGCGCGAAGCTCTTGACCACCTTTATAGCTGGCTGAACGACAACCGAGGCAATCCGCTTGTCGTGCTGCCCACCGGGGCAGGCAAGAGCGTGGTGATTGCCAACCTTGTCAAGGAAGCATCGGAGATGATGCTTCCCCGTGAGGCGCGTGTCATCATGCTGACGCACGTCAAAGAGCTTGTGCAGCAAAACTATGCCGAGCTGATTGAAACCTGGCCGCAGGTTCCTGTGGGCGTTTACAGCGCAAGTCTGAACAAGCGTCAGGTCAATGCGGTGACGTTTGCCAGTATCCAGTCGGTGTACAAGCGCCCTGAAATCTTCGGGTGGCTGGACATCATCATCGTGGACGAGTGCCATCTGATTCCCCAAGAAGATGCGGGCATGTACCGCAAGTTCATCGAGTTCGCCCGCAAGGGCAACCCGAACGTGGTGGTGATCGGCTTCACGGCCACTCCCTACCGCATGAAAGGCGGGCTTCTGACACAAGGCGACGATGCCCTGTTTACCGATATTGCCTACGAGTTGGAGATGTCGGAGCTTATCCGGCTGGGCCGCTTGTGCCGATTGGTTGGAAAGAAGGCCAAGACGCAAGCTGACCTGTCTGAGGTCGGCGAACGCGGGGGCGAGTACATCGAAAGCCAGATGCAGGAAGCCTTTAACAAGGACGAGCTAACCACCGCTGCCATCAACGAGATGCTTTTCTTTGGCGAAGGGCGCAACCGCTGGCTTATCTTTGCCTCTGGCGTGAAGCACGCCCAGGCCGTTACCGCTGCGATGAACGAGGCAGGCGTTGATACCCGTTGCGTGACGGGCGACATGGACAAGGGCGAGCGCGACGAAACGATTCAATGGTACAAGCAGGCGGGTGGACGCCGGGCGCTGGTTAACTGCGACGTGCTGACCACGGGATTTAACGCGCCAGCCACCGATATGCTGGTTTTCCTGCGCGGAACAAAGTCCGTCGGCCTGTACGTCCAGATGATGGGGCGCGGAATGCGGGTGGCCGAGGGCAAGACGGACTGTCTAGTGCTGGACTTTGCCGGGAACCTTGAACGCCACGGCCCAGTCGATTCCATCAAGACGGCGAACCAAGTAAAGCGCGAGCGCAAGGGTGAAGTCATCGCCGTGCAGCCGACTAAGGTTTGCCCGGTGGACACCTGCTGCGAGGTGGTGCCTATTCAGGTGCGTTTCTGCCCCGGCTGTGGGTACGAGTACCCCGCTCCTGAAAAAGTGGCCCACGACTACGTTGCCAGCCTTGTGGCCCCCATGCTGGAAGGCCTGAAGCCGGAGCGGCATGCCGTCGAGTTGATCAACTACAACGTCCACACCAAGCCTGGCAAGCCGGACAGTATGCGCGTGACGTACACGTTCAACGCGGGCGAGCGTGTGAGCGAATGGGTTTGTCCGCTGCACACGGGGTTTGCCCAGAAGAAGGCCAAGGAATGGCTGGCCGATCGCGAATGGTACCCTCAACAATGGGAGGACATCGAATCGCTGGTTTCGCACGCCCGTAAAACCCTGCTGCGCGAGCCTGCCTTTGTATGGGTACGCAAGCGGCTGGACAACCCCAAGTATTACGAGATTGTCCGTTTCGAGTGGCGGGCAAAGGAAGAGGACTTACTTATCCTCGACCGTGCCGAGCGTGCCGAGGCCTTGCGTCGGCAGGGCGCGCCAGCAACCCCAATTCATGAGAGTGGCGATGATTGCCCCTTTTGAACGGCAAACGGCATGGCGAATCCCCAGTTGCTCGCACGCGGCGGCAAAAGCGACCTGCTCAGGCGACATCCGGCCATCTTCGGCCTTGACCTCGATGAAGCCTGAGCCGCCTTGCCACGTCACGATGTAGTCCGGAGCACCCTTTACGCGACCCATTGCCGACTTTAACATGCCCCAAACGGGGCGCTTGTCGCCGGAAAACTCGTTGGTGATATGCGCTATCAGGGCATTGCAATCCCCATCACGGAGGGCCTTCACGTAGTCGCTGAAAAACTCAACGCAGATTTTGTCCTCTGGCTTTGCACCCGACAAAACGCGAGGCAATGCGCCGAAAAGAACCTTCCAAGTCTCAATCTTCATTTTTATTGTTGACACAGTTTTAAACAACTTGATACAGTTCTAAACAAGTTAATACACAAAAGGAGTATATCATGGACATGACGATGGTAACAGCGATTAACGAATTGGCCGCCGATATTCACAAGGGCAACCGTGCTCGTGGCTTCTGGGATGGCGAGCGCAACAAGGGCGAGATGATTGCCCTGATTCACTCCGAATTGAGCGAGGCGCTGGAAGGCCTGCGTAAAGACAACACATCCGACAAGCTGCCGCTTCACACGGCGGAAGAGGAAGAGATGGCCGATGCCGTCATCCGCATCTTGGATTACGCCGCTGGCTTTGGCCTGAACATCGGCCAAGCGATTGCGTCGAAGCTGGAATACAACGCCAACCGCCCTTACAAGCATGGGAAGAAGTTTTAATGCATACGCTTGAAGTTGTGACTATTGGGATGATTGCCTGGGGAATGAGCCTGATTATTGCGTTCATCCTAGGCGGTAGCTACGCACCGATCGTTATTAAACAGTGCGACATGCTGTCGCCGCCTGTGTGGGAGGGGAAGTAGATGGACGCTAAACATGTTAACTCAAAGCTGGTTGAGCAGATTCTCGACGAGGCGTGCAAGTGGTTTCCTAGCCAGCAAGCCCTTGTACAGATGCTAAACCAGCTTGTTAGTGAGGCCGTCCGCCATTCTGATGAGGTAAGGGCGGTTAAGGATGAATACGAAAAGTTGCTATACAAGCAAACTGTGCGGGAGCAAGAGATTTGGCTAAAAGAGCACGAGCTAGAGCGCTTAAAAGACGACCTGCTGGGCCAACAGCGCGAGATTTGGTCGTACAACGACAGCAACCCCATCAAGCTGGCGGCCCAGCTCAAGGCTACCCAGCAACTGCTGGCCGAGGCGTATGCTGAAAAGATGAAGGAGGGAAAGTAGATGAGCAAACACACGCCTGGGCCTTGGGATGCATTGGGTTGCGACGTAAAGCCTTTTGAAAAAAAATACCTTAGTTTGGGTGACAGCGTTTGCCTTACATTTATTTATCCGTCCAAAAGAAGCATTGAAGAGTGTGAGGCCAATGCACGGCTGATTGCTGCTGCACCTGAAATGCTTGAGCTGTGCAAGCAAGCGCTTAAGGAGATTGATGAGAACAAAACCTTTGACACAACAGAACGCTTGCGCGCCGTGATTAAAAAGGCGGAGGGGAAGTAGATGTACGCTTTGATTTTGTTCGTACACGCTTCCGCTTGGGCGAAAAGCTATTCTAACGCATTGACGGTATTGCCGGGGTTTAGCTCCGAGCAGGCTTGCGTTGTCGCCGGAAGTGCGGCGGCTGAACTCGCCAACAGACCAGAGAAAGACGGCCGTTGGATTAACTGGCAAGAAATCCGCTTCGTGTGCGTGGAGGTGAAATAGATGTTTCCGTATGACCGTTTTCTGGACGAAGAAATCGAAAAACTGTGCGTGGACGATAAGCCTGCCAACCTCGACGGCGTGAAGGTACGCGCCACGTTTAGCGGCGTGCCACCTGCCGAGCTTGACCCCAACCTCGTGACGCTGGCCGCTGCGGCGTTGCAGGGGTTGTTGAGTAATGACCAGCATATGCACAGGGAAGTTGAAGGAAACGCAGTTCGTTACGCCAAAGAAACGCTCAAGAAGTTGAAGGAGGAACAGTAGATGAGCCGCTTCAACGGGCGCTTCGACGAAATCAAGAATTATAGAGGGCAAATGTGGTCAGCCAGCACCAACAGAACAATGAACGCTATTGCACAAGGAAAGCCCTTCATGCTTTTTGACCGCCGCTGCATGGTGGTCGATATCGAAACGGGGCTGCCTTGGAAAGAGTACTTGGACAAGCAACGGATGGAACAAAAGGAGAACGAAAATGCCTAGCGAAGAAGCCTTTGAACTGGTCGATGAAATTCGTTTCATGCTCGGAGAGTACGAGTTTCGTTACACCCTGAAAGAAGCAGCCGAGCTTATCGACAAGGCCATTGCCGAGGCCGTCAACGAAGCCACCATCAACCTTGTGCGCGTACTGGCCGACATCCGCACTAAGACTGGCGTTGGTCAGGAGCCTACGCGGTCAGAGCTTGCCGACGCTATCGTGGCGAAGCGGGAT
>Ga0315900_10007531_pt1 | contig 14276 bp, 15 predicted proteins | sample LakEriMetagenome_FD_203521 | JGI IMG/M metagenome (GOLD analysis project Ga0315900, IMG submission 203521) | Freshwater fungal communities from buoy surface, Lake Erie, Ohio, United States - Buoy 12 MA114 | ecosystem: Environmental > Aquatic > Freshwater > Lake > Lake biofilm | place: USA: Lake...
TTCGAGATTTTATGAAAGGTCTCGAATTGTTGCTTTCGGACAAAGGTATGTTTTCAATCATAACGGGATATCACCCAGATCAATTTTCAATTGGAATGTTTGACTATATCGGACATGACCATCTTACATATTTTTCGCTAAAGAATCTGATTGAAATGTTTTCTGAATTAGATTTGGAGATTTTTGAAGCGAATAGAAGTGAGCATAAAGGTGGATCAATACATATCGTTGGAGGAAGAAAAGGTACCTACCCCAAGAAAAGTATGCACGGTTATGTCTTACAACGCGAAGAATGGAACTGGCCATCGAATGAAAAAGGCATCGAAGTGTTGAAGGAAAGAACAGAGAAAGCAAAAGAATTAACGTTGAAAGCTTTGAAACCAACAAGCAAATCTTGGTTGGGTATTGGCGCTTCTATAAGTACTTCTTATTTGATTAATGAATTCGAATTAGGGCAAAGGATTGCTTTTCAGGTTGATGATGATTTAATAAAGCAAGGCAGGTATTCGCCGTTACATGGGATCGAAGTCATCCCATTCGAGGATGCGAAAGTCAAGAAAGGCCAAAACGCATTATTATTGGCTTGGCAGCATACAAATGTACTAATGACGAGGCTCAGAAATAGTGGATTTAAAGGAGAAGTTTTAATTCCATTACCAGAGCCCCGATTATTATTTATCAATTAAACTGTTAAATAATTGAGACACTTCAATATTCAGGTACCCTCCACTCAAATCAAGAATCTGACCGTTTATCACAGTATTTTCCTCCGAGAGCAGAAATTTAACTAAACAAGCAATTCCCTCCACGGATGGAATATCTCCCGAAGGTAAAAATTCACGTATCATCTTTCCTCTCGGGGTGGATTCGGAGAAGAAATCTAAATTCCTTTTCTTGAGGACATAACTTCCGGGAGAAATCGCATTCACCTTTACGCTTGGCGACAAGTCTAGTGACAAATGTCTTACCAACTGATTTACTGATGCTTTGGTAAGGTGATACATGACTGGTTGATCTGTAACAACATACCTTGCAGCTGGTGAAGTAACAAAGAGAATAGACGCCTTGTCTGCAAACTTTCCACTCTCCATCAAATTCATAACTAGTCGATAAGGAAAATAAACCTCAACAACGAATTGATCCAGATCCTTTGAGTCAACCTCATTTGAGCGATATCTGTGTGAGAAAACCAAACTATGCACCTTGATTTCTTCAAGGAAATTCAACTTTGCTTCTATATCATTGACGCTGAACGATCCCCAGTTAACAAGTGAGACATTCTTTAAATCAGAGAAATGATCGATCAAGTCTTGATCTACACTTCTTGATACGTGGATTACAGGACCTTCAACTGAAAGCTGTCTAGAAATTGATATCGCAATAGGGGAGTGACCCCCGAATACAAGCGCAGTTGATTCTTCTTCCCTCACAGAATCAAAGTACACTAAAAGTTGTGAAAATCGTCATTTATCCCTCAGCGGACCATTAGAGTTCACAAGGTGAGGACATACACAGATTAGTCTTTAGGTAAGATTGGAACGCCGTGCGAATTAATGTGATTTTCTTAGCAAGGAAGCACCCTGCTCTCTTTTCCGTCTGTTTAGAGTTTAGGAGAATCGCTCTTCTTCTGCTGAAGCAACTAAAGGATGCATTTAATTACGCTCTACTTGAATTCTTTCACTACCGAAAGAAAAATAAGTTACCGATATATATAAATCTATATTCTCCAGTCAGAAAACATCACTTATATGTTAGCGAGCTCGCAAATAAGCTTTATGACGTGAGCGGATATAACGTATCTCAAAGGTATTTGTGCGAATCAGAAAAGATGCAAATCGACGAGAAACACTTGATTGTAACTGAACAAATTGGGAGACCAACTACGATATTTGATCCAGGATATGTATCCGCAATTGGTCATATTGCTTTACTTATGACCTTTCCAAAACTTGAGAAAACAAATCAGATTACTAACGAGAATAGAATCGTGATATTTAATAAAGCGGCGAACATCGAGTACCTCAAAGCCCTTAGTGAATTTTACACTTTTATGAAGTTTCGAAATGAGGAATTGGAAGAGATTATTAGGAGCAATACCTTTCCAATTCAAAGAATGGGTGCTGTGCGTGTCGGAGAAGAAATTGTGAATGACTATCTTGCACAAAACTTAGCAGAAGAGAAATTACGTAAAGAGTTTGGAATTCATCACCATCTATTGGACCCCAAGATAATTTCTGAGCGCGTTACTGAACTTGAACATAGTGAAATTCATAAGCTTCAACAGGGTAACTTCGTATCCTTTCATGTAAGAAGCACGGCAACTCCCGAAGATAGATCAGCAAATAATTGCGACATAAAAGACTATTTGCCTGCAGTAAAATTTCTACAAAGTCAAGGCGTAAGAATTGTATTTCTCGGGCATGCGAACATGCCGAGGATTTCGGATTACATGTCAAATATGAGCAATATTTGGGACTATGCGCATGATCCAAATAGACATCCATTGATAGATCTATATCTATTGTCGAATCCTTCGTTTATTGTCAATACTGCGTCTGGTCCAGTTTTTGTTTCAAACGATTTTGGAGTTTCAACTTTGTATACAAATCAAGTTCACATTGGTATGAATTTCGATTTGAGGGGATATGTGTTACCTCATCTCATTTTAGACAAGACAATTGGAAAAATTTTATCTTACAGCGAAATGATCAGGACCCCTCTTGCGTGGAATAGCAGGAATTCATTTGAAAACTTGGTGCGTATCAAGAATAGTCAAGAAGATATTCTCTTGGGGGTAAAACGGATGTTTAGGGAATTTCAAAGCAATGACAATAATGCCTGGTTTCGTACCCGAATTGATCAGGAATTCTCGCAAATTGGTCCAAGTATGACCATAGAGCCAGACTTTTATCTGCGGAATGAGGAGCTCTTTAGGAAATGAATTGCAAAGTTTGCCACTGCGTGACTTGTTCTGAAATTTTAAGAATTAATGTGAGTTAATCCAGTTTGAAAATGAAACCTTGGGATTCCAGCCAAGACTTTGGGCAAGGCTAATATCCATAAAAAAACCATAATCATCATTTACGATACCGGGATTAATTTTTACCATAGGATTGGCTAATGTGCAGATGTCCCTTAAGGAATAGATGTTCTGGTTGCCTCCCCCGGCATGTATAATTTTGCCGTAAAACCTTTTTTCGTACACAGATAAGATCAATTGCGTTAAATCGTCTATGTGCAATGGATCTCTTATCGCTTGACCCATGTTGTCTAAAGTAACTTCGCCATCGGCGCGCGACTTCTTCACCAACGCTCCAATTAATCCCTTGCCACCCCTCCATTCATTGGTGTAGCAAGTATTAAGCCGTATGACAGCTGAATCAGTGTCTTTGGAGAGAACCCACTCCGAAATCAGTTTAGTTTTGCCGTAAGATGTTTTTGGTAAGCAAGGCTCTCGTTCGTCTACAGCTCTGAGTGTTGAATTTGACATGGCGCCGGCTATCCTGAAATCTCGGGTTCCAATTACTTCTCGAGTAGAAATTTGGATCAACGGGATGTTGACATTCCTAGAAATTTTTAGCAAATGTGAGAGTCCGAGGACGTTAACGCGAAAATCATCACTATCAAGACGAATTTCACTTGACTTTTGGTCAACTAAAACCGAGAAATTCACCAACAAGTCAATGCTATTCTCAAGCAAGTCATCAGAAGTCAAATCGAAGAGATCCCGAGGAATGTCCCAAATGACGGTACGAATTCCAAGCGACCTTAACGCATTGTCACAACCAATACCGAGGTTTCCGTTACCACCAACTATGAGAATATTCAATTTGAAGCCCCGCCATCAATCTCAATGTTGCACCCGTGCAAGTAATTTGTCTCTTCCCCGCATAGGAAATCCGCAACTTTCGCCACTTCCTCGGGTAAACCGAGTCTCCCAGCACTAATTTTGTTTGTCTTTATAAAATCTGTGAGTTCATTTGTGTCATTCAATGAAATCTTGTGCAGATATTTTCCTTCTACATTGATGGCTCCTGGGGAGATTGCGGCTGCTAATAGGCTATTGTCGAGCTCGGCAAATCTCTTTGCGATTATTTTCATGTAACTCATCAATGCTGATTTAGCAGCAACGTATGGGGCCGACGCTGACTTTTGGTTTACAGCTAATGTCCCCAAAAACAAGAAACGCCCATAATGAGCCTTTAGCGCAAACTCATGGATATATTGAGTGAGGGTTACAGCCACAAAGAAGTTCAAATGCATAACTTCATGGTATTTTTTGACCTCATCATGAGTCTGACTCGCAAAACCTCCTCCCAGGCCGTTTATTAGGATCGTTGGTTCTAGAGAATTAGCCACGAGATTCTCTTGTATGCGTTCTAGGTAATCTGAATCAAGAAAGTCAACAGCAATGTAACTGGCTTTTTTCCCCTTCTCCCTTAAACTGAAAACTTCTTTCTCAAGCTTCTCCTTGTCACGAGCAACAAGTATCACGTGCTTGCCCGAATCAGCTAACTCCCTCGCAATAGATAAACCTATTCCGCGAGAGCCGCCCGTAATCATGGCAACGCGCACCACGCCATTCGGAGGATTTTCCACCTGCACCCCCTTGATGATTTACGCTGATCTCCAACCAGGACTAGTATAGGGAGCATGCGTGCTTTAGTCACTGGTGCTGCGGGATTCATCGGGAGCCACTTATGTGACGCATTAATAAATAGAGGTTTTGAAGTAGTTGGACTAGACAACTTAAGTGTTGGCCGAATCGAAAACCTAAATCATCTCGACAAAAATAAATTGGAATTTTTTGAAATTGATGTATCAAGAGTTTCGTATTCTGACTCTCCATTTGACAACTTAAGTTTTGACTTTATTTTTCACTTAGCAGCCTTGGCGGATGTGGTCCCGTCCATTAAAAATCCTACAAGTTATTTCAATTCAAACGTAGAAGGTACTTTGAAAATACTGGAATTTGCTAGGGAGTGTAAACCAAGAAAGTTTGTATATGCAGCTTCCTCATCATGTTACGGAATACCTAGGAACTTTCCAACGAACGAAGAGGAACCAATTTCACCCGAATATCCCTATGCTTTAACAAAATTTCTTGGAGAAGAGTTAGTGTTACATTGGGGTAAAGTTTATCAGTTGCCTGTTTTAAGCCTGCGACTCTTCAATGTTTATGGTCCAAGAGCGAGGACTTCCGGCACATATGGTGCTGTCTTCGGTGTTTTCCTAGCCCAGAAGCAATCAGGTAAGCCATTGACGATTGTTGGAGATGGTTGCCAGACTCGCGATTTTACTTATGTAACAGATGTCGTTGATGCTTTCATAACCGCGGCTCTTAGCCCGGTCAGGAATGAGGTCTTTAATGTAGGATCGGGTGGCACTTATTCAATTAATCAACTTGTCGAGATTCTAGGTGGCGAAAGGGTAAACATACCCAAAAGACCTGGTGAACCAGATTGTACCTTTGCAGACATTAGCAAGATTCAGCGACAACTTGGATGGAATCCGAAAGTAAGTTTTGAAACAGGTGTCGAGTTGATGATTTCTCATCTTGAAGATTGGAAAAATGCTCCAGTGTGGACGCCGGAAACGATCGAAAGAGAAACAGAACTCTGGTTCAAGTTTTTGAGTGACAAAAGTGCAAAATGAATTATGAATAAAATTCTTCAGACCCAATTTATCTCTGATGCTATGTCGTCACTTCGCAGTGGGAAATTGTCAAACCCTCAAATCGTACTCTGTCACGGTGTTTTTGATTTAGTGCATCCAGGACATCTTCAACATTTGGTTCAAGCGAAGAGTTTTGGAAATGTTCTGGTTGTGAGCATAACCGCGGATAAATATGTGAACAAAGGGCCGAATCGCCCTTACTTCAATGAAGATCAACGAGCCTCGTTCTTGGCTGCTTTGGAAATTGTAGATTTTGTTTTTGTCGTCAATTCAGATTCCGCACTGCCTGCTATCGATGCTGTCAAACCTGATTTTTATGTAAAAGGCCCAGATTATAGAAATCCTAAAGAAGACATCACGGGAAAAATTGACTTGGAGAGAGTTAATGTTGAACTACACGGAGGGAAATTAGTTTTTACTGATGGATTCACTTCAAGCAGCACAATGCTTATAAATAACTATTTGACCCCCCAAGACGACAAAGTTAGAACTTGGGTAAAGGAGTATAAAGAAAAGTTCAGCTTGGCAGAAACCATTAGTTGGATCGATAAACTCAAAGAAATCGAAGTGAATGTTTTGGGCGAGACCATAATTGATGCGTATACCGAATGTAAGCCACTCTCAAAGTCATCTAAAGATCCAATTCTAGCCTTTCATAGATTTGGGACACAAAAGTTTCTCGGAGGAGTCCTTGCGATAGCAGATTCATGTTCACGTTGGTCAAAAAAAACTTACGTATACTCAAGTTGTGGACATAATTTTCAAGAGTTACTTGATGAAATAGATGTCAAAATTGAATTTGAACAATTTCATATCCGTTTGTCTGAAGATCCAACAATTCTTAAGCACAGATTTGTTGACGTAGTTTCAGGAAATCGAGTATTCGAGTATTACGATTTTAATCCTGGAATGATGCAAGAGAAACTACAAAATGACATGTTGGATATTCTCGGAGAGAAACTGAAGGAGTCAAATCTCTTATTGTTGGCAGACTATGGACACGGTTTCTTTGGTGAGTCGATGATAAAGTCTATCTGCGACTCAAATGCTTTCTTGGCGGTAAACACTCAATCAAACGCTGGCAACAGAGGCTTCAACACTTTTTCGAAATACCCAAGAATTGATTTTCTATGTTTGAACGGTGGAGAACTCGAACTCGAATTACGAAAGAAAGATTTAGACTACCTCCGTGTCCTTCCAGGGATAATGAAAGAAAAAGGATGCAAAAATGCAATAGTGACGTTAGGAGGAGAGGGCTTATTAACATTTGATAGTTTGGGAGAGTCGTTTCTTTCACCAGCCCTAGCAACGAAGGTCGTAGACAAAGTGGGAGCCGGCGACAGCGTGCTTGCAATCGCCTCGATGCTAGCTTTCCTTTCTGCCCCAAAAGAGGTTATTGGGCTACTGGCAAGTGTTGTTGCGGCCTTTGAGGTGGCGCAATTAGGCCACAAGAAATCACTTGGTATTGTGGGTATGAAAAAATATGTAAACGGTTTATTGGGTTGATTGGGAGGCGATGGTGAAAGACAGAAAGATTCTGGTCACCGGAGCCGGAGGTTATGTTGGATCGCGGCTGGTCCCACGACTATTGGAATCGGGATATGAAGTTGTAGCTGTTGATACCTATTGGTACGGGAAAAACGTTTTTGAAGTATCGAAGAATCCAAAGTTAAGGATTGCCGAACTTGATATACGAAATCAATCAAAATTAAGGGAACTATTCATAGGTGTAACAGACGTAATACATTTGGCATGTATTTCAAATGATCCATCATTTGACCTCAATCCTGAGCTAGGAAAAAGCATAAATCTTGATGCATTTGAGCCACTTGTAAAAATATCAAAAAGTACTGGTGTACATCGATTTATTTATGCATCGTCTTCGTCAGTTTACGGCGTAAAGGATGAAGAGAAAGTAACCGAAGAACTCTCACTTGAACCGTTGACAGACTATTCAAAGTTTAAAGCGATGTGTGAAGATATCTTATTGAATTATGCATCTTCTAATTTTGCATGCACAGTTCTGAGACCAGCAACTGTATGTGGTTGGTCTCCACGACAGAGATTCGATTTGTCGGTCAACATACTAACAAATCACGCGATCAATAATCGACAGATCAAAGTATTTGGAGGCACTCAATATCGACCGAATATTCATATTGAAGATATGGTTGACGCTTATCTACTTACCCTGAATGCGCCAGAAAGTATCGTAAATTCAGAAGTTTTTAATGTTGGTTCCGACAATCTTTCAATGAATCAAATAGCAGAGGAAGTGTCAAGAAATACAGGAGTAGATAAAATCGTTCATGAACCTACTGATGATTTAAGGTCCTACCGAATCGACTCTAGTAAAATCTCAAAAGCGTTGGGATTTCAGTTTCGAAGAAATGTGGGTTCGGCCGTAATTGACCTTGTTAAAGCATTTAATGAACAGAAATTTCAGGATTCATTGAATAACGCTATGTATTTCAATATTAAACGAATGAAAGAGTTGGAAATACGCTGAAGTCTTTAATTCGATTTGGGTTCGATTTTGATAACACATTAGTAAACTACGATATTGCCGCGGATATTTGGAGTAAGCAGAACAATATCGATGATGTATCGACCATTCAAGATTTAAAAGACTTTTATCGAACACGAAGAAACTATCAAGAAGAATGGAAAGTAGTGCAAGAGTGGATGTACACAGATGGCTTAAATCACGCCGCGGTGAATGCCGGGGCGTGGAAGCTATTTGAGAAATTGAAAAGTCAGAATGCTGATCTTTTTATAGTGAGCCATAAGACGCCCGAATCGGCGATCAACAAGTTAGATTTGATTCAGCCAGCACGAAGATGGATCAAAGAAAACTTGAGTAATGTCCCGGGACTTGAGCCAGATCACATTTTTTTCGAGCATTCAAGAATTACAAAAGTTAAGCGAATAGCCTCGCTCGGTTTAACTCATTATGTCGATGACCTACTTCAAGTACTCCAAGAAGAAAATTACCCCCCAAATATTAGGAGTTTTTGGTTGTCAGTCGTTACTAAGAATTCATTATCAGAGAAGGTCACCGTGGTGGAAACCCTTGATTCAATAATTGATTATGTTTGATTCATTCGCATTACTTCAAATGATAGAAGCTCAAGGTATTCAAATCCATGAGCCAAAAAGACAAAAGGGCGGGAACAGTCATATTTATTTTATTAGATTGGGCAGTCACAATTTAGCTCTAAAGGTATACAAAGGGGATGAGGCTCGAAAAAAAGCATCGAGAGACCGGGAACTTAGTTCATACAGATTTCTTAATGGAAAGGGCTTTACAAGTTTACCTAAACTATATGAAGAAATATTTGTCTCGGATGGAATCTTGTTAGAGTACTTGAATGGTCAAACGCCTACACACAGCTTGAAAGTCAATCGTGAGATTCTAGAGTCAATGCGGCAGTTAGCATTTTTCTTTCGGTCAGACTCATCGTTCAAAGATGCGGTAGATGCTTGCTATTCCACTGAAGATATTGTCTCTCAAATAACAAATCGAATAGTCAACCTTAGGAATTCACTAACCTCGCATTTCGATAAAATTCAAGACACACTTACTTTGCTTCAAGAGCGAGAGCCAATTGTTTTTTCGATTAGAACTAATACTTACAGTATGTCTGATATTGGCGTGCATAACATGATTCAATCAGAACGAGGACTGAAATTTCTGGACTTGGAATTCTTTGGCAAAGATTCTGCCGTAAAGATGATAGTGGATTACTTATTGCATCCGAAAAATTGTATGTCTCGGGAAATAAGATCTCAAACCCTAGAATTTGGACAAGATGTATTTGGAATTGATTTAGACCTTGTGATTAAGGTGACGCCTTTTTTCGCTGCGAAATGGGCCACGATAGTTTCAAGAAGACTTAATGCGATGACTCAGGAAGAGGAAAGACATAAATCCCTCCAGGATTTTCAAGGCTATTTAGATTTGGCAAAAATGAAAGATAGAGAGCAAATTCACGCCAAATTGCTCACACTGAGATAGGGTTAACATGTGGATTCCCTCAATCGACACTCCCAAGCTCTCGAGATAGAGCTTTCGCCTGACTCTGTTCGGCTGAGAAGGCGACTGCTTGAAATCACAAAGCTTGCCGGACGAGGCCACATTGGCCCTGCATTGTCAATTATTGAAATCGTGGATGTTCTCTATAGGCAAGTGATGGTTAACCTTGGAGACAATCAAAGCAAAGAATGGAGCAAGAGAGATCGTTTTTTGCTCAGCAAAGGCCACGGATGCCTCGGGCTCTATGTAGTTCTTGAAGATTTAGGATTGCTTGATGGAATGAATTTATCTAACTTCTGCAGTTACGAGTCAAATTTTGGAGGACATCCTGAAAGCTCGACTGTTCCGGTAATAGAGTTTTCAACAGGATCTTTAGGTCATGGAATGCCAGTAGCGGTTGGACTCGCCGTGGCTGCCAAGCTAAAAAAGGAAAGCTGGCGTGTTTTTGTTGTTGTCGGGGATGGCGAACTCAACGAGGGTTCAAATTGGGAAGCTGCGGCGCATGCTTGTAAACATAATTTGGATAACTTAGTTGTTATCGTTGACTACAACAATATGCAAGCTTCGGGTGAAGTTTCAGGTGTGTTAGAGATGCACCCCTTAAAAGAGAAGTGGGAAGCATTTGGTTTCGAAACCATTGAGGTCAACGGTCACGACAGACAAGAATTGGAGCGCGCCATAAACACTAAAAGTTCCAATAGCTCTCCACTTTGCATTGTCGCCTACACCGTAAAGGGAAAGGGGATTAAGAAAGCTGAGAATTCCTCGGTCTGGCACCATAAGGCAAAGATTTCTGCTGAGGAAATAGACGCCTTATCCCTGGATTTAACAACATGAGACAAACCGCTCTTCAAACAGTATTTGAATTGGCAAAGCTGGACTCTCGCGTCGTTTTCGTGGGTTCGGATTTGGGAGCCGGCACATTGAAGGAAATGCGCGAGGAACTTCCTAGTCAATTCTTTATGGAGGGAATTTCCGAGCAATATCTGGTCGGTTTTGTCGCGGGATTAGCAAAAGAGGGTTTCATTCCATTTGTCAACACCATCGCCAATTTTTTCACTCGTCGAGCATTTGAACAAATTGCAATGGATGTAGCTCTTCACAATCTACCTGTCAGATTATTGGCAAGCGGCGGGGGTATGGTCTATGCGCCTCTAGGTCCAACACATACAGCGGTCGATGACTTTGCTCTCATGACTTCTGTTCCTAAGTTACGCGTTTTTTCTCCAGGCGACGCAAATGAGATGCGGGAGCTACTTATTCATTCACTAAATGATCCTCATCCTTGGTATATCCGATTTGGAAAAGGCGGAGAACCTATTTTCTCGCCGAGTCAACAGCCCGAGCCAAATAAGCCGAAGTTGTTTGGTGATCCAAGAGCCGAAATTCTCTTCTTAACTACCGGGATACTCATTCATGAAGTTCTTGAAGCGATGAAAGAGCTAAATAAGTCAAATAAAAGTACTGTTGGTGCGATTCATTTTTCAGAATTAACAAATGTGGAATTTGAAGCTTGGGCCGATAGATATCAAAGTGCTCGAAAGGTAATTGTTGCAGAAGAACATATACCTCAAGGTGGTCTTTTTTCGATAATATTGCGATTGCTTCATGGAAATAATCTTGATACAAGAAAAATGTCACATTTAAGTTTGCCATTCGCGTATTTACACAATTATGGAAGCCAAAGAGATCATTTATGCGCTCATGGACTTGATTCGATAGGCTTAGTACGTCAGGCTAGAGTGGGATAAAGGGTATTTATGGGATCTGAACTAAACTTAGTGACATCGTTACACACTTCAACAAAGCGAGATTATTTAGCTCGTATGGTTGATAACAAAGTTGAAGCGATGATGGTTGCTAAACAGTATGGACAAGATTATTGGGATGGTGATCGACGATACGGTTATGGAGGGTATCGCTACCTTCCCGGACGATGGAAACCAGTCGCGGAGAGCTTGATTAAACGCTATGAATTAAAGTCAGGTAGTAAAATTCTGGATGTAGGTTGCGGAAAGGGTTTTTTACTTTACGAAATGCAGTTAATTGAGCCGGGAATTCAAATTACAGGTATAGATATTTCAGAATATGGATTGCAAAATCGACACCCAGAACTTAAAGGTGACTTTAGGATCGCCAAGGCACAGGAACCTTTACCGTTCAAGGATAAAGAATTTGATCTTGTTATTTCTCTTGGTACTTTCCACAACCTTCACATTTATGAACTTGAGATTGCTGTGAAGGAAGTGCAACGTATTGGAAAACAGGGTTACATAATGGTGGAGAGTTTCCGAAATGAACTCGAGATGTTCAATTTAGAGTGCTGGGCTTTAACGGCTGAATCAATCATGGATGTCGATGAGTGGCTCTGGGCATATAAGAAATTTGGTTATATCGGTGACTATGAGTTCATTTTCTTTGAGTAATTGTTGATAATAAATGAAATCAGTTGTAGCAATCTTGAACCAGACCTCCCAAGATCTGATAATCGATGAGATTGAGATCCCATCCAAATTAGAGTCAGGGCAAGTTCTCGTAAGAGTGATTACAAGCGGGATTTGTGGTGCCCAGATTAATGAAATTGATGCGGTCAAAGGACCGGATAAGTTTCTTCCTCACCTTTTGGGACACGAAGGTTATTGCGAAGTGTTGGAAATTGCCCGAGATGTCTCTACAGTAAAAGTTGGAGATCGTGCGATCATGCATTGGCGTCCTGGTAGTGGAATTCAGTCAACCCCCCCAAAATATAGATGGAATGGACGAGATCTCAACGCAGGCTGGGTTACTACATTCAATCAATATGCAGTTGTCTCGGAGAATAGAGTCACATCAATAGATCCATCTTCAATTTCTCCAAATACTTTGCCGCTATTGGGTTGTGCTCTAACTACTGCATACGGAGTACTACGGAATGAAGCAAGAGTTACGAATAGAGATTCAATCTTGATTTTTGGCGCGGGCGGCGTTGGGCTCACAATGCTTAAGATTCTGATTTCTTGGGGTCTTGCGAACGTCGTTCTGATCGATATTGATAAGAATAAAGTCGAGTTAGCTAGATCTTTTGGGGCTTCCAAATCTTTGGTATTTGAGAATAAGAACGAGTGCATTGAAAAACTCCACACTTTATATGACAAAGATTTGCCAACTGTGGCTATTGAGACGACGGGTAAAGTTCCGTGCATCGAGATTAGTTATGAGTGTTCTGATCCGAAAGCCCGAGTGATACTGGTCGGCGTACCAAAAAAAGGCGAAAAATCTTCAATATATACACTTCCGCTTCATTTTGGAAAAGTTTTTGTAGGATCTCAGGGTGGAGGTTCCCAACCCCAGATTGACATCCCACATCTTCTTGGACAATTAGAGTCTGGAGCACTTAATTTTTCAGATTTTCCGGTTAGCACTTTTCGACTTGAAGACATTAATCAAGCTATTATGAGTCTAAGGTCTGGGCTTCCTGGAAGAATGATTATTGAAATGGATTACAATAAATGAAGCTTTCTCAATCAGCCACTGAAACCAGAAAGCAAGTGTTTCACAGCAATTCTTGGAATTTAACAGTGGATCTAGAGTTAATTCTTGATTTGATTTCCGAGGCTAAAAAAAACGAAAGTCATAAGGCAAGATTATGTTTGCATCGGGAACATAGTGAAATAATGCAAGTAACATATCTTGCGTTTATAGCTCCTTATGAGGACGATATTCACTGTCATCCCCACCGACCAGAAGTTCTTATTCCAATTTTTGGAGAGGCAGAGGCTCGGGTGTTTGATCAAAATGGGAATATCATTTCAAGTCAAGTAATGCGAGGAAAATCCGGAGAAGCATTTTCATCAGATGTTGGTACCTGGCATTCACTAAAGGTTCGGTCTCCAGAGTTCGTGATGATTGAAGTAGGCATGGGACCTTTCAGAAAAGATTCGACAATTTTTTTCAATAGGAAAGGTGGGGAATAAATGGGTTCAGTAGTTAAGAAGCGTCGCAAGCGCATGGCTAAGAAGAAGCACAAGAAGCTTCTTAAGAAGACTCGTATTCAGCGTCGAAACAAGAAGTAATTAGAGTTTTAGCAGGACTAATTTCTTGTTGATTGAGGCCACCGCATAGCGGACCTTATTGATAGTCACTATGGCGCCATCTTTGACACCATCAAGGATGGCGCCATTCATCAATTTCGGTGCGGTTGAAGCATTTCCAGCCGCACAGAGTCGCCTCTCGCAACCAAAGAGAATGCTCTTATCATCGATTACCAGTGGGGAACCTGGAGTTCCGAAGTTATCGACTTCGCGACTTCCTGGCGATTCATCTTGCTCAATGATCAGGAATCTAATCTGATCTGGATTAGGTAGTCGATTCCCATTTGCACTTAACCACGCAGCTGCGACTTTCTTTCCGGATTGGGCGAGAGCGACTCGATATCCCGCAACGGCAACGCCATAATCGGGTCCATCGAGCGTGCTGTACTGCCAATCTTCAGGGAATATCGTGTCTCGTCGAGCAAGTCTTATCTCTCCTTGAGTTGCGATGTCATTTGATGAGAGAGTGAGTACGGAATCATAAAGAACGTAGA
>Ga0315900_10007532_pt1 | contig 14274 bp, 12 predicted proteins | sample LakEriMetagenome_FD_203521 | JGI IMG/M metagenome (GOLD analysis project Ga0315900, IMG submission 203521) | Freshwater fungal communities from buoy surface, Lake Erie, Ohio, United States - Buoy 12 MA114 | ecosystem: Environmental > Aquatic > Freshwater > Lake > Lake biofilm | place: USA: Lake...
CCACTGGTCGGGGTGGTCGATGAACGCCTTCATCCCGTGCGTCAGCGTCGTGCGCGTCGTCTCGTTGCCCGCCAGGATCAGGATCTGGAACATGTTCGAGTACTCGAGCTCGCTGAGCCGCTCGCCGTCGACCTCGCTGTGGATCAGCCGCGAGACGAGGTCGTCCTCGGGGTGCGCGCGGCGCTCCTCGCCGAGGGCGCGGCCGTACTCGAAGACGTGGTACGAGGCCGGGCTGCCGAACGGCAGGTCCTTCGGGTCGACGCCCGCCGGCAGGCTGTCGTAGTCCGGCGCGTAGTCGGGGTCGTCGATCGCGATCATCTGGTTCGACAGCTCGATCATCCGGTCGGCGTCGCCGGCGGGCACCCCGAGGATGCTCAGGAGCACCGTGATCGGCAGGGGCTCGGCGACGTCGAGCACCCAGTCGAACGAGCCCCGCTCCTGGGCGCGGTCGAGCAGCCGCCCGGCCACCTCGCGCGCGTAGGCCTCGTGGCCCGCGATCGCCTTCGGGGTGAAGAGCGGGCTCACGATCCGCCGCAGGTGGTTGTGGAGCGGCGCGTCCGAGTCGATCAGGGAGCGCCGCTTCTCGATCGAGTCGGGCTCGACCTCCTCGAGCATCGTCAGGCCCTCGCCCGACGAGTAGGTTGCGGTGTCCTTCGACACCGCGATCACGTCCTCGTGGCGGGTGACCGCCCAGAAGCCGTGATTGGGGGCCGGCTCCGGGTGCCAGTGCACGGGGTCCTCGCGGCGCAGACGCCGGAAGGCGTCGTGCGGGACCGCCTCCTCCCAGATCTCCGGGGTGATGATGTCGACCCCGGCGAGGTCCTCCTCCGTCGCCGCCATGGCCGGAATCCTACTACCGGGGCGGGAAACGAGAGGGGCCCCGCCCGCCGGAGCGGACGGGGCCCCTCGGGATGCCGTCTAGGAGGCGACGTCCTCGTGCAGGTAGCGGCCGATGCCCGCGTACTTCTGCGGGTTCGTCGAGCGCAGGACGAGGGCGATGACCACGCCGATCGCGAACACGATGATCGGCCAGAGCCACAGGTACTGGATGAACGGGACGCCCGCGGCGGCGGAGAGGTCGCCGCGGAACTTGAAGAGCAGGTACACGGCGTAGAGCTGGGTGACGATCGCCAGCGCCGGCGCCACGCCGGTCTTGAACCAGTGCATCTTCTTCTGCTTGGAGAAGTAGACGATGATCGCCAGCGACACCAGCGCCTGGATGGCGAGGATGCCGGCGACGCCGAGCAGCGGGCTCCAGGTGCCGAGCTTGAGGAGCGCGCCGAGGTAGGTCGGGTCGTACCAGAAGAACGCGCCGACCCAGATCACCAGGAAGAGACCGGCCACGATGCCCGCGATGTGCGGGGACTTGTGCTTGGCATGGGTGCGCCCGAGCGCGCTCGGGAGCACGCCCTCGCGGCCCATCGAGAACAGGTACCGGCAGGCCGTGTTGAAGAAGGCCAGCTGGCAGGCGAACGAGCCGGTCAGGATGAAGATCTCGAAGCCCAGCGTCAGCCACGAGCCGGCGAACTGGTCGGACATCGGGTAGAAGATCGAGCCGATCTCGCCCGCGTACTGCTGGTTGACGAGCTCCGCCGCGCCGGCCTTGCCGGAGGCCGAGACGAACATCCACATCACGAAGACGTAGAGGACGCCGAGGCCGATCACGGACACGTACATGGCCGGGGCCATGACCTTCTTGGGCTCGTGGGCCTCCTCCGCGTAGTTCGGGGCCATCTCGAAGCCGACCCACGACCAGAACGCGGCGAACAGGGCGATGCCGGTGGCACCGGCCACCACGGCCATGTTGTTGTCGCCGTCGAACACCGCGAGCGGGTTCAGCGACTCGAACACGATGCCGTCGGGGCCGCCGCCCTGGAACAGGACCGCGAACGAGAACACGAGCAGGATGACCAGCTCGGCGATCAGCGCGATGCCGAGCACCCGTGCGGTGAGCTCGATGTGGAAGAAGGTGAACGCCACCATCGCCGCGATCGTCCCGAACAGGAAGATCCAGACGGGGATGTCCCAGCCGAACCACTCCATGAAGTTCGCGACGCCGAAGTAGGACGTCACCCCGACCACCGCGGCCGAGAACACCAGGTAGCAGAAGGCCATCAGGATGGCCGTGCCCATGCCGACCACGTTGCCGAGGCCGTGCGAGACGAACGAGTAGAAGCCGCCGGCCGAGCTGACGTTGCGCGCCATCTCGATGTAGCCGACCGAGAAGATCGTGAGGACGATCGTCGCGATGATGAACGCGGCGGGCACCGCCCAGCCCGCACCGAGGATGCCGACCGGGCCGTTGAACAGCATGGCCGAGATCGGCGCCGCGCCGGTGACGCAGCAGAACAGCACCTGTCGTGTGTTGAGCGCTCCCGATGCGAGGCGATGCTGACCCGTCATCGGGTTCACGACATCGATCGCGGGATCAGCCCCGGAATCCGTTGCCAAGAAAACCTCCTCCTTCGTCTCTCGTCCCCTCCCCGGTCGGCGGACGCCGACGCAGGACTGTGGATGAAGATATCGGTTCGCCATACGAGTACGCAACCCTTCTCGCGGCATTCGGCACGAGCGCGAGGCCGCTGCCCGAGCCGAAAAGCCGCCGTTCGGGGGCCGGAAACCCCCGTATTTCCATATCGCGGTACAGTCCGGCGGGAGGAGCCATGGCCGCCGTCGACCTGTCCGCGATCGAGCTGAAGGACCCCGACGTCTACCTCGACGGGGTCCCCTGGGAGTCGTTCCGGCTCCTGCGCGAGCACGACCCCGTGCATTGGCACCCCGAGACCGACGGACCGGGCTTCTGGGCGATCACCAAGCACGCCGACCTGGTGGCGATCTCGAAGGACCCGCGGCGCTTCTCGTCGGCGGCGCGCTTCATCTACTACGAGGAGATCGACGAGGAGTCGATGGCGATCCGCCGCTCGATGATCGAGACGGACCCGCCGGACCACACGCGCCTCAGGCGCATCGTGAGCCCGCTCTTCACGCCCAAGATGGTCGACGACTACCGCGGCCACGCCCGCGCGGTGGCCGACCGGCTGCTCGACCAGGCGCTGGCGAAGGGCTCGTTCGACTGGGTGCACGACATCTGCGAGATGCTGCCGATCCGCGTGTTCGTCGACGTCTTCGGCGCCCCCGAGTCGGACGCCGACTACCTGGCCAAGCTGGCCAACATGCTGGTCGCCGTCGACGACCCCGACCTCGCGCCGCCGCCCGAGATGTACGCGGCGGCCCGCGCCCGCGGCTTCGAGCCCCACCACCTGCCCTTCTCGAGCCCGGCGGCGCTCGAGCTCTTCGACTACGCGCAGGCGCTCTGCGACGCGCGCCGCGCGGAGCCCCGCGACGACCTGATCACGCGGCTCGTCGAGGCCGAGTGGGAGGGCGACCGGCTGACCGACAACGAGCTCGTCAACTTCTGCCAGCTCCTCGTCTTCGCCGGCAACGAGACGACGCGCAACTCGCTCGCCACGGGCATGCACCGCTTCATCGAGCAGCCCGACCAGCTCGACCTGCTCGACCGCGACCGCTCCCTGATGAAGGGCGCCGTCGAGGAGGTGCTGCGCTGGGCGACGCCGATCTACGCCTTCCGGCGCACGGCGATGGAGGACGTCGAGCTGCGCGGCAAGGAGATCCGGAAGGGCGACAAGCTGATGCTGTACTACATCAGCGCCAACTTCGACGAGGAGGTCTTCCCCGACCCCGAGCGCTTCGACGTCACCCGCGACGCCGCGGCGCAGGTCGTGTTCGGGGGCGGCGGGCCGCACTACTGCCTCGGCGCCTTCCTCGCGCGCATGCAGGTCGAGACGCTGTTCACGGCCGTGCTCGACCGCGGCATCCGCCTGCAGGTCGACGGCCCGACGGCGCGGCTGCGCTCGAACTTCGGCAACGGCTTCAAGACGCTGCCGGTGCGCGTGGCGGCCGGCCGATGACGGCTATCCTGCCGGCACGACCTGTGCCCGGGGAGGGGCGAAACGCGAGGAGGGGACGCCGCCATGGGCGCTGACCAGTTCGATCTCTTGAAGGCCATCGACAAGGGCGAGATCCGCGAGGTGGAGGTCTCCTGGGCCGACCACCAGGGCCACCCGCGCGGCAAGCGCATCCCCGCCGACATCTTCGTCGGGCGGCTGCAGAAGGGCATCGCCTTCGCCGACGCCACCCTCACGTGGGACCACACCGCCGACGTCCTCGACGGCTGCCGCGTCTCGGGCTGGGAGACCGGCTACCCCGACTTCTTCGTGATCCCGGACCTCGCCACCGCCCGGCCGCTGCCGTGGCGCCCCGGCGTCGCGATCGTGCAGGGCGACGTCAGGGACCACCACGGCGAGATGCTCAAGTACGCGCCGCGGAGCGTGCTCAAGCGCGTCGTCGAGCGCCTCGCCGGGCTCGGCTACACCGCGTCGATCGGCGTCGAGATCGAGTTCTACCTCGTCGACGAGCAGGCCCAGCCGATCTCCGACGGCATCCACTGCTACTCGCTGATCAAGGCCAACGAGATGGAGCCGACCTTCTCGGAGCTCCTCGACGGGCTGCGCGGCTACGTCGAGGTCGAGGGCTCGAACGTCGAGTACGGCCCCGCCCAGTGCGAGGTCAACCTCAACCACGGCGACCCCGTCTGGGCCGCCGACCAGGCGTTCCGGATGAAGTACGGCATCCGCGAGGTCGCGCGTCGCCACGGCGTCGTCGCCACCTTCATGGCCAAGCCGTTCAACGTCGTGTCCGGCTGCTCGATGCACCTGCACGTCTCCCTGTGGAAGGACGGCACGAACGCCTTCGCCCCGGTCGACGGCTCGGAGTCGCCGATCGCCCGGCAGGCGATCGGCGGGATGATGGAGCACCTCGCCGGCATCACCCTGCCGGGCTCCCCGACCGTCAACTCCTACAAGCGCTTCGAGGCGGGCTCGTTCGCCCCGACCACGGCGACGTGGTCGCGCGACAACCGCACGTGCGCGATCCGCTCGCTGATCGAGTCCGAGAACTCGACCCGCGTCGAGCTGCGCACCGGCGCCTCCGACGCCAACCCCTACTGGGCGATCGCGGGCCTGCTCGCCGCCGTCTGCGCGGGCCTCGAGTCGCAGGCCGACCCGGGCGAGGTGATGAGCGGCAACCTCTACGAGTCGGGGACGCCGCTGCCGACCACGCTCGAGCAGTCGATCGCCGCCTTCCGGGCAGATGCCGTCATCCGGGAGATCCTGGACGAGGACGTGTGCCACGATCTGTGCGTGCTCGCCGAGCGCGAGTGGAGCGCGTTCACCACCGCGGTCACCCAGTGGGACTACGACCGCTACCTGCGAACCGTCTGAACCGAGGAGCCGCCGCCATGGCCGCCGTGGAGAAGCCCAAGAAGACCGCCGCCAAGGCCCCCGCCAAGGCGCGGGCCGCCGCGAAGCCGAAGGCCGCTCCCAAGCCCGCCGCCAAGGCCCCGGCGAAGCCGGCGCCGAAGCCCGCCGCCAAGGCGGCCGCGCAGGCCCCGAAGTTCAAGCACGCCAAGCACACGGAGAAGCGCCGCAGGAAGCTGCCGCCCCGGCCGACCGCCCATCCCGGGGCGCTCGCCGCGGCGCACGCCTTCCCGGCCCTCGAGGCGCTCTTCACGCGCCGCTCGCGGCGGTTCCCGCTCGGCGGCGTCCTCTCGGGGCCCCTGGCCTTCGAGTCGACGAAGGACCCGATCCCCCTCGCCTACGAGGAGGAGGCCCTGCTCGTCGCGGCGGCCACCGGCATCACCGGGATCGCCACCGAGGAGTGGCCGTTCCTCGACGAGGACGGCGACCCCACGTCGGGCGACAAGATCGGCTCGTTCACGGGCCGCGCCTACCCCTCGCCGCTGGCCAACCACAACGTCGAGCTGTTCTGGACGAACGACGACGGCGTCTACGCGCTGCCCCAGCGCGACGTGCGCCCCGAGCGCCACAACCAGCTGACGGGCCGTGACGCCCCCAACGAGCTCTACCGGCGCGCCACCAAGCTGCAGGACGGGCGCCTGTTGATCCCCAAGGACCGCCCGAACCTGTTCGCGTTCAACCACCGCATCCCCAACTCGGACGGCACGACCCTGTTCATGCCGATCTCCGACGTGACGCGGCAGTGCATCTCCGCGATGCTGCTCTACTTCGACCGCCCGCACGGCTTCTACCTCGTCGACCCGCACCTGGGCAACGACCCGCTGCGGGAGTACGTCAAGAGCGGCCTGCTCGACCCGGCCCACGCGGTCGACTTCTGGGAGTTCGAGCGCTGGCAGATGACCGACGCCAACGGCACCGAGCAGGGCCTGATGATCGCCAACCTGATGCAGGCGACCCAGGCGATCGGCATCGGCGGCCACCCGTTCTCGGGCGGCAAGGGCCGCGTCACGATGGGCGGCGAGAAGTACTGGCACGAGATCGGCGGCCACGGCCCCTGCGGCGACCTCGGCTTCACGATGCACCAGATCCCCGACGACGCCCCGCTGGGCGCCGGCGAGTCGGTGCCCGTCGGCCTGAAGGGCGTCTTCGAGGGGATGATGCCGCCCTTCTACAAGAGCATGGACGCGGCGGTCGACGCGGTCGTCGACATCCGCTGGGGCAAGAAGGGCCTGTTCACGGACGCCACGCGGCCGATCCCGTGGCGGGACCGCGGCCCGATCGACGTCATGCCGCGCCCGTCGGACGAGGCGATCAGCGCCGTCAAGACGATGTGCAACTACATCTGGAACACCTACGGGCGCTTCCCGGCGACGATCGACCCGATGCTGATGACCGTCTGGTACCAGGCCCAGCACCTCGACCTCGACTTCTACCGGAAGTACTACCCGGCCGAGGTGATCCCCCCGCACGTGGAGAACCACATGCGGGACTGGCACGGCATCGACTGCGACTGCTGCTGAGCCCTAGGCGGCGCCGGTCGCCGCGATCGCGGTGACGGCGAGGAGGACCAGCACCACGCCGGCCCACTGGCGCGCCCGCAGGCGCTCCTTGAGGATGATCACGCCCGCGATCGCCGCGACCGTCGCGAACTGGGCGGCGAGCACCCCGGCCACGGCCACGGGGCCGCGGTCGGCGGCCGCCACGTAGAGGAGCGATGCGACGCTGTCGCCGACGCCCCAGATCGCCACGTTGCGCCAGTCGCGGCGGCCGCTGCCGGCCGTGCCGAGCGCGAGGCCGATCGGCAGCGCGATCACCAGCGCGACGAGGCGGACCAGCGCGAAGCCCCAGAGCACGCCGAACTCGTCGGCGACCGGCGCCGCGGTCAGCAGGATGCCGCCCCAGACGAGGGCGGCGGCCGCGGCCCGCAGCACGCCGCCCCGGCCCTCGCCGTCGCCGCTCATGGCGGCCAGCACGACGCCGACCGCGGCGACGGGCAGGAACAGCAGGATCAGGGGCTCGAGGCGCTCGCCGAAGAACAGGATCGCGGCGACGGCGGCGACGGCGCCCTCGCAGGCGATGATCGGCGCGACGACGCTGACCTTGCCGACCTTGAAGGCGCTGAAGGCGGTCATGTAGCCGGCCAGCGTGAGGCCGCCGGCGAGGACCACGAGGAGCACGCCGCGCAGGGTCGGGTCGGGCAGCGGCCCGGCCCACAGGAGCAGCGGCGAGGTCGCGACGAGGCCGATCAGGATCGACCCGATCACGGTGGGCACGATGCCCACCGTGCGCACCGCGCGGGCGAGCGCGATGTCGGGCAGGCCCCAGCAGACCGCGCAGGCGAGCCCGAGGAGGACGGTGATGCCCATCAGGCCGCGCGGCCCGGCCGGACCGCGCTCACGGCACCAGCACGAAGCGGCCCTTGACGTCGCCCTTGCGCAGGCGCTCGTGGGCGATGGCGGCGTCCGTCAGGGGCAGGCGCTCGACGACGTGGCGGATCTCCTCGCGCTGGGCGAGCGCGATCAGCTCGGCGAAGTCGTCGAGCGAGCCCCACACGCTCGTGGTGAGCTTGGCCTCCATCGGGACGGCCCCGAAGCCGAACGGGATGCGGCCGCCGTGCAGGCCGATCGCGATCAGGATGCCCTGGCGGTCGACGAGGCGGGCGGCGTCCTCGAGCGAGGCCTGCCCGGCCACGAAGTCGAGCACCGCGGTGTACGGGCCCTCGAGGTCGCCGGGCGCCGCGGCCTCGCTCGCGCCGAGGCCCTTCGCGGTCTCGCACTTGGCGGGGTCGGGGTCGCCGACGTGGACCTCGGCGTCGGACAGCATGCGCAGGTACTGGACGGCGTACTGGCCGAGGCCGCCGGCGCCGAGGACGAGCGCGCGCTGGCCGCGGCCCTGGCGCAGGACCCCGAGCGCCTGCTTGACGGCGCGGAAGGCGGTCAGCCCGCCGCAGCCGAGCGGTGCGGAGTCGATCGGGTCGAGGTCGCCGAGCGGGAAGATGTAGCGCCGGTGCGGGACCAGCATGTACTCGGCGTAGCCGCCCTGGTCGAACAGGCCGGCCTCGTGGCTGTCCGGGCAGATCATCTCGCTGCCCGTCGCGCAGAAGCGGCACTCGCCGCAGCCCCACGGGGTGTAGACGAAGACGTCGCCGTGCTCCTCGGAGAAGGCGGTCACCTCGTGGCCCAGGGTGAGGGGGCGCGGCTCGGAGCCGAAGTCGCCGTCGACGACGTGGATGTCGGAGTAGCAGACCCCGCAGGCCCGCACCTTGACCACGACCTGGTCGGCGGTGGCCGCGACCGGCACGTCGATGTCGTCGAAATGGAGGGCGCCATCGCCCCCGTGCAGCCGCACTGCCAGCATTCCCCGTCCTCCCCTGGGTGACGCGGGAAGCCTACCGCCTCCCGGCCGCGGGCGGCTAGGCCCGGTCGCCCTCGTAGCGGACCGGGATGCGCTTGATGCCGTTGAAGAAGTTCGAGCGCATGCGGTCGACGGGGCCGTTCAGGTGCAGGTCGGGCAGGTAGGGGATCAGCTCCTCGAGCCAGACCTTGATCTCGAGCCGGGCGAGGTGGGAGCCGAGGCAGTAGTGGGGGCCGCCGAGGCCGAAGGCCATGTGCTTGTTGGGGGTGCGCCCGACGTCGAAGCGCATCGCCTCGTCGAAGTGGCGCTCGTCGCGGTTGGCGGACGTGAACCAGAGCACGACCTTGTCGCCCTCCCGGACCGTCTTGCCGTGGACCTCGACGTCCTCGGTCGCGGTGCGCCGGAAGTGGTGCACGGCGGTCGCCCAGCGGATGATCTCCTCGGCGGCGCTGCCGGCGAGGGACGGGTCGGCGCAGAGCCGCGCGAGCTGGTCGCGGTTCTCGAGCAGCGCCTGGATGCCGTGCGACATCGTGTGGCGCGTCGTCTCGTTGCCCGCCGTGATCAGGAGCAGGAAGAAGAGCTTGAACTCGTGGTCGGAGAGGCGGTCGCCGTCGATCTCCGAGTTGATCAGGATCGTGACCACGTCCTCGCCCGGCTGGGCGCGCTTGAGGTCGGCGAGGCCGAGCGCGTAGTCGAACATCTCGAGCGCGGCCGGGCTCGAGAAGGGCAGGTGCGCGTACTGCGAGAGGTCGCTCTGGTCCTTGACGAGGTCGCCGACGAACTCGGGCTCGGTGTTGCCGAGCAGGCGGTCGCCGAGGTTGACGAGGGTGCGCCGGTCCTCGAGCGGGGTGCCCATGATGTCCGAGAGGATCTGCATCGGCAGCTCGATCGAGATGCGGTCGACGAAGTCGAACTCGCGGTCCGGCATGTTCTCCTCGAGGATCGTCCGGATCAGCATCCGGATGCGGTCCTCGTAGACCTTGACGGCCTTCGGCGTGAAGCCCCGGTTGACGAGCGCGCGCAGGCGGGTGTGGCGCGGCGGGTCCATGTCGAGCAGGGACATGCGCGCCTCGACCTGCTCGGGCGTGAGGTCGTCGAGCGAGGTGCCGCCGACGCCGGCCGAGAAGACGAGCGGCTGCTTCTGCAGCGCGAGGATGTCCTCGTAGCGGGTGATCGACCAGAAGCCGCGGCCGCTCTTCTCGTCCTGCCAGTGGCACGGGTCCTCGTCGCGCAGGCGCTTGAACCAGTCGTGCGGCGTGCGCTGCACGAAGGTCTCGAGGTCCGTCAGGTCGATGTCGGCGAGGTCGGCGGGGGTCGCGATGGCCATGCCCGAACGGTACCGCGACGGCGCGCGGGGGGCTACCGGCGACGGGCGCCGAGGCCGACGAGCAGGCCGTCGACGTAGGCGCTCGGCCCGAGGCCGCCGCAGGTCAGCCGCTGCGTGTAGTACCCGACGACGCAGGCCCCGAACAGCGCCGACCCGACCCGCTTCGGGTCGGCGTCGGCGGGCAGCTCGCCCGCGGCGATCGCGCGCCGGGCGACCTCCGTGAGGCGCTCGACGAGCGCGGCCTGCCGCCGCTTCACGATCCTCCCGATCGCGGGGTCGCGCCCGGCCTCGCCCCAGACGTCGAAGCCGGCGCCGCCGTACGGGCCGCGGGCGATGCGGTCCATCAGCGTGACGACGGCGCGCAGGGTGTCGCGCAGCGGCTTGCCGTCCTGCGCGTCGAGCGCGTCGTCGAGCGCCGTGGCGAGCCGGTCGGTGTTCTCCTCGGCGATCGCCAGCACGATGTCGTGCTTGCCCTTGAAGTAGACGTAGATGGCGCCGGCCGAGACGCCCGCCTCGGCCTGCAGGTCGAGCATGGAGGCGGCGTGGAAGCCCTTGCGCGCGAAGCAGGCGCGGGCCGAGTCCAGGATGTGCCGGCGGCGCGCGGCGTAGGTCTCGTCGCGGAGCTTTGGCATGTTCCGCGGAACGATACGGGACAAAGCGGACGGGGCAACGCTGACGTCAGCGCGGTGCCGCGCCATTGCATTTTGGATCCAATCTTGTAGGCTGCGCCCATCCCCCCGGCACGGAGGCAGGCGATGGCCGCCATCGAGGCACCCGAGTTCGATCTGCTCGACCACCGCATGTTCGCGGAGCGCGAGCCGTGGGACGTCTTCGCGTGGCTGCAGGAGCACGCCCCCGTCTACCGCCACCCCGAGTCCGACGGCGACGGCTTCTGGTGCGTGACCAAGTACGACGACGTGCTGCACGTGCTCAAGAACGCGACGCTCTTCTCGTCGCAGGTCGGCGGCTCCGCCCGCATCGGCGAGGTCGAGCCGGACGTGCTCGAGGCGCGCCGCAACTTCATGGAGACCGACCCGCCGCTGCACAGCGAGTGGCGCCGGCCGTTCGCCCGTGACTTCACGCCCAAGTCGATCGCCCGCTACACCGACCAGCTGCGCGCGATCGTCGACGGCGTCCTCGATGAGGCCTTCGAGAAGCAGGACATCTGCTGGGTGCACGACGTCGCCGCGCTGATCCCGATCCGCGTGCTCGGCACCATCCTGGGCCTGCCCGAGAGCCAGTGGGACCGCTTCATCGAGCTCGGCGACCGGATGATCATCGACTCCGACCCCGAGATCGCCAAGTACGTCGTGGGCTCGCCCGAGGCCGAGGCCTACAAGTACCTGCCGTTCGGCAGCGAGGCCGCCGCCGAGCTGTGCGCGATGGGCCGCGAGACGATCGACCGCCGCCGCGCTCAGCCCGAGGACGACGTGCTGTCCGTCCTCGCCACCATGGAGATCGGCGGCTGCCCGCTCGGCGACCGCGACCTCGACAACAACTTCGCCCTGTTCGTCGTCGCCGGCAACGAGACGACGCGCCAGTCGATGGCGCTCGGGCTGCTCGCGCTCCTGCACGACGACCGCGCGATGGCCGAGTTCAGCCAGCCGGGCGCCGTCACCCCGCAGTCGGTCGACGAGCTCGTGCGCATCGCGTCGCCGGTCTGGCACTTCCGGCGCACGGCCACGGAGGACACCGAGATCCGCGGCGTCGAGGTCAAGGCGGGCGAGCGCGTCGTCGTCTGGTTCGCGGCGGCCAACCGCGACCCCGACGCCTTCCCGGACCCGCACCGGCTGGACTTCACCCGCAAGAAGGACGAGCACCTCGCCTTCGGCCGCGGCGGCCCCCACTACTGCATCGGCACGCACCTCGCGCGCCTCGAGATCCAGGTGCTCTACGAGCAGCTGTTCCCGCGGCTGAAGTCGATCGAGCAGACCGGCCCGGAGCGCCGGCTCGTCTCGAACTTCACCAACGGGCTCAAGGAGTTCCCGGTCCGGATCACCGCGCGGTAGCGGTCAGTCCCAGATCACGCGCCGACCGCGCGACCGCGGGAGCGCCCGGTCGAACGCGTGGATGCGCCGATCGGCGGTGAGCAGCGGGGCGTCGAGCACGCGGGCGGTGGCGTAGATCATCCGGTCGGCCGGATCGCCGTGGAAGCCCTCGCGCTGGAGGTCCGCCGCGACGACGGCGATCTCCGGGCTCAGCGGCGCGATCGAGAACGGCTCCAGCGCCGCCGCCGCGCTGATCCAGTCCCGTGCCGGCCGGTCGAGCGCGAGGCGCCCGCCGGCGACGAGCAGCGCGGCCTCCCACTGCGCGATCGCCGGCACCGCCGCCGTCGTCGCCCGCCGGAGGCGCCGGGACGCGGCTCCGGTCAGGCGCTGCGCATCCTCGAGGACGCTCCACAGCCAGACGTGCGTGTCGACGACGAGGTCGGCATCAGGCATCGGCCATCCACCACGGATCCGCATCCCACTGCTCGGCGAACGGCGCGATGAACTCCTCGTCGCTCACGAGCTGGCGCGCGGTTCCCTTCAGCGAGACCGGCTTCGGCTCCTCGGCCGGCGTGATCCGGACCAGCGGCCTCCCGTGGCGCGTCACGACGATCGACCGGCCCGTCCGCGCGACGTCATCGGCGAGGCGCAGCAGGTGCGCCTTGCATTCGGTGATGGCGATCGACTCGGGGAGGTCGGCGGCGGCCATATGGTCACTTTATCTGACCACTTCAGACCGGGGATTCGCACGCTGCACCCGCTGCGCGCCGGAACCGCGCCGGTCGTGCTCCGCCGCACCCTGAACGCCCGCTCGGCGCACCGGATCGGCGCGCACCGTCACGGGGAAGTGGCGAGGCCCGGGCTCGAACCGGGGACACCGCGATTTTCAGTCGCGTGCTCTACCAACTGAGCTACCTCGCCGCGCGGCCGCACGATACCAGCGGCCCGCGACCGGGCGCGCGGGTTCAGCGCGTGATGAACCAGGCGCCGATCAGGCCGATCGACGCGACGGCCAGGACGAGGCCGATCGCGCGCAGGGCGCCGCCCCAGATCGGCACGTCCGACCCGCGCGGGCCGCGCAGGAGCACGTTGCCGACCGACACCACGGCGACGGCGAGGATGGCCGCGGCCACGCCGAGCCAGAGCAGCCACTGCACGGCGGACGCGGTCTCCACGCACGGATCGTATCCCGCCGCCGTTGCCGTTTCGTGATCCGGGCTGCGGCGAAACCGGTGATAGGGTGGGCGGCAGACCGCACAGTCGATGCGGCCCGCCGCGCGCCGTCCGGCGCGTGGAGGCGCAGGAATGCGCTGCCGGGCTGCGAATCCGCCTCTGATGCCCACCGTCTCGCTGCACCCTGCCCGTCTCGCCGCCGTCATGGCGGTGGTCGCGCTGGCGCTCGTCGCCGCCCTCCCCGGCTCGGCGGGGGCGCAGTCGGACATCGCCTCGAAGCGCGCCCAGGCCGAGGCCGCCCGCGCGGAGATGGCGCGGCTCGGCGAGGAGCTGACGCCGGCGATCGAGCGCTACAACCAGGCCGTCCTCGAGCTCGACCAGGTCGAGGAGGACATCGCCTTCAACCGCAAGATGATCCGCGTCACGAAGGACAACCTGCGCCGGACGCAGGCCGAGCTGCACCGCAAGCTCGAGCAGTCCTACCGCGTCGGCGAGCCCGACCTCCTCGCCTCGGTGCTCGGCCAGGAGACGCTCGCCGAGGCGCTCGCGGTGACGGAGCTCTTCACGCGCACCCAGAACCAGGCCGGCGACCTGATCTCCGGCCTGCAGGCCGACCGCCGCTCCCTCAACGAGCGCCAAGGCAAGCTGGACCGCCAGGAGGCGCGCGCCAAGGAGCTGCGCGCCCAGCGCGAGGCCGAGCGCGCCGCGATCGAGCAGGGCATCGCCGAGCAGCAGTCGCTCGCCGCCGGCCTCGAGGACGAGATCGCCCAGCTGATCGCCGAGGAGCAGGCCCGCCAGGAGCGGATCCGCCAGCAGGCCCTCGCCGCGCTCGCCGCCCAGGAGCAGGCCAACCAGGGTGGCGGTGGAGGCGGTGACGACATCGCGATCGGCGGGTCCGCCGACCTCGGCGCCGCCGCGGCCGTCGTGGAGGCGATCGAGCTGCCGCCGACCGACGGCTCGATCGGCGCACAGGCCGTGTCGGTGGCGATGCAGTACCTCGGCACGCCGTACGTCTGGGGCGGCGAGTCGCCGAGCGGCTTCGACTGCTCGGGCCTGACCAAGTACGCCTACGCCGCGGTCGGCGTCGGCCTCTCGC
>Ga0315900_10007533_pt1 | contig 14272 bp, 7 predicted proteins | sample LakEriMetagenome_FD_203521 | JGI IMG/M metagenome (GOLD analysis project Ga0315900, IMG submission 203521) | Freshwater fungal communities from buoy surface, Lake Erie, Ohio, United States - Buoy 12 MA114 | ecosystem: Environmental > Aquatic > Freshwater > Lake > Lake biofilm | place: USA: Lake...
CGAAACAGATCATTCTCCAGTGGCATGACGCGAGCCGGAGTTGGGACCACCGCGCCTACTGGGGCGAGAATCTGGCTCCGTGGGGGCAGGACGGCACCCCGAGCCGGCTGCCGATGGGACCGCTGCCGGAAGCGGGAAAATGGGTCCGGCTGGAGGTGCCGGCCGAGAGGGTGGGGCTGGGGCCGGGCAGCAAGATCACGGGTATCGCGTTCAGCCAGCATGGCGGGAAGGTGCACTGGGATGCGGCGGGGTTGAGCCGTGGTGCCGACCCGGCGGCCTATTCGCTGTCGGCCTGGCGTGCCGCCGCCGCCGGAGACACGAGCCTGCCTGCCGACATCCTGGGGCTGCTCGCCAAGCCGGCCGGGGATCTGGCCGCGGCCGACGAACAACGGATCCGCAACCATTACCTGCAGCACGTCTGCCTGGACACGCGGGACGCGTTCGCACGGATCAACGCCCGGCTCGACGCGCTGCAGAGCGGTCCCGCGGCGCACCAGCCGGTGAGCGCTGAGATGCCGGAGCCGCGGCCGGCGTTCGTGCTCGTGCGCGGCGACTTCCAGCAGCCGGGTGAGCGCGTGGAGCGGGACGTTCCCGACATCCTGCCGCCGCTGCCGGCGGATGCGCCGCGGAACCGGGCCACGCTGGGCCGCTGGCTGTTTGATCCCGCCCATCCGCTCACGGCGCGGGTCACCGTCAACCGACTCTGGGCCCAGCTGTTCGGCCGGGGTATCGTGGAGACGATCGGCGACTTCGGCCGGCTGGGCCACTATCCGAGCCACCCCGCGCTTCTCGACTGGCTGGCGGTCGAGTTCCGCGAATCGGGTTGGGACACGAAGCACGTGTTGCGGCTGATCCTCGTCTCGAGCACCTATCGCCAGGCCGCCGGCGTTCGCAGCGATCGTGATCCCGACAACGTGCTTCTCGCCCGTTCGCCCCGCTACCGGCTCATGGCCGAGGAGATTCGCGACGCGGCGCTGCGGGCCGCCGGGCTGCTCAGCGAGAAGGTGGGCGGGCCGCCTGTCTATCCGTTTCAGCCCGTCAACTACTATGCCGGCAAGCAGGGTGGCTGGAAGTGGAACGAGAGCGGCGGCGACGACCGCCACCGGCGCGGCATGTACACGTTCTGGCGGCGCACGACCCCCTACCCCACGTTCGTGATCTTCGACGCCCCGGACCGCAGCGAGTGCATCGTGCAGCGGCCGCGCACGAACACGCCCCTGCAGGCGCTGACCACGCTCAACGACCCGCAGTTCGTCGAAGCGGCCCGGGCCTTCGCCCGGAGCCTCTTGGCCGCCGATGCCGCCGATGCCAATGCCCGACTGGCGATCGCGTTCCGCCGGGCCACCGCCCGGCTCCCGCTCCCCGAGGAGATCGACGCCCTGCGCGGCCTGCTCGACCGGCGGTTGACGCACTACCGCGCCCACGCCGACGAGGCGGCGGCGCTGGCCGGCGACGCGGTGCAGGGCGGCCCGTTGGACGCCGTCACGCTGGCCGCCTGGACGAACGTCACGAACGCGATCCTGAACCTCGACGAGTTCATCATGCGCGAGTAGCGCGGGGGAGCCATGGCACGCACTACGATCGACGGGAATGGCGGCGGCGAAGCGGCGGCGTTCCGCGCGGCCCGCCGCGATTTCCTCTCCCGCTGCGCCGGCGGACTGGGCCTCGTGGCCGCGGGCACACTCCTCGACCCGTCGCTGGCCGCCGCCGCTGCTCCCGCCGGCGGCGACGTGGCGGCGTTCGGCGGCACGCTGGCGCGGACGCATCTCGCGCCCCGGGCCAAGCGGGTGATCTACCTTTTTCAATCGGGTGGGCCCTCCCAGCTCGACCTCTTCGATCCCAAACCCACGCTCGTGCGCGAGAACGGCAAGGACATGCCCAAGTCGGTGCTGGGCACGCAGCGGGTCACGCTCATGACCCGCACCCAGGCCTCCTTTCCCAGTTACGGGTCTCCGTTCGCGTTCGCCCAGCACGGCCAGTCCGGGGCCTGGTTTTCGGAACTCGTGCCGCACATGGCGAAGACCGCCGACGACTGGTGCTTCGTGAAGTCGGTGCAGAGCGAGCCGATCAACCACGACCCCGCGGTGACCTTCATGCAGACCGGACGGCAGGTCGCCGGCCGGCCCGCCTTCGGATCATGGCTGCACTACGGCCTGGGGTCAGAGTGCGCGAACCTGCCCGCCTACATCGTGATGACGTCGGGCCTGCCCGACCAGCCGATCGTGAGCCGTTACTGGCACAGCGGCTACCTGCCGGCCAGGTGCCAAGGGGTGCAGTTTCAGTCCACGGGCGATCCCGTGCTCTATCTCTCCAACCCCACGGGCATCGACCATGCGGCCCGGGGCGAGATCATCGACACGGTGAGCGAGTTGAACCGGCTCAAGTTCCGCCAGGTGCCCGATCCCGAGATCGAGGCCCGCATCGACGCCTTCCAGCTGGCCTACAAGATGCAGGTCACGGTGCCCGAACTGCTCGACTTCGCCGACGAGCCGGCGCACGTGCTGGCCATGTACGGCCCCGACGTCGCGAAGCCGGGCACCTACGCCTACCAGTGCCTGCTCGCCCGGCGGTTGGCGCAGCGCGGCGTCCGCTTCGTGCAGCTCTTTCACGGCGGTTGGGACCACCATGCGAACATCCCCGGCGGCATGCGCCGGCAGACCGGCAACACCGACCAGGCCACGGCCGCCCTGATCACGGACCTCAAGCAACACGGGCTCCTCGACGACACGCTCGTGGTCTGGGGCGGTGAGTTCGGCCGCACCGCCTTCACGCAGAGCACGCAGGGGCCCAACGGCCGCGATCATCACCCGCGCTGCTTCACCGTGGCCCTGGCGGGCGGCGGCATCAAACCCGGCATGGCCTACGGCGCCACCGACGAATTCGGCTACAATATCGCCGCCGACGTGGTGCACGTGCGCGACCTGCACGCCACGCTGCTGCACTGCCTGGGGATCGATCACCAGCGGTTCACCGTCCGCTTCCAAGGGCTCGATGACAAGCTCACGGGCGTCGAGCCGGCCCGGGTCGTGACCGACATCCTGGCCTGACCGGCACCGCCGTTCGCGGCGATTTTTTTTGGAGAAATGCCATGACGATCGCGGCCCTGATCTTTGCGTTTTTCGTGGCCGCAGCTGCCAGCGCGGCCGAGCCGTCCGCCCCTGTCGAGCGGCAGGTCGCCTGGGACATCCCCGCGCTCTCGAAGGCACCGGCGGTGCACGACACCGACCTCCGGCCCGCCAAGGGGCTGAAGCAGTTCTTCTACGAGGGAGCCGACTACAAGGGCAAGCCGACGTGGGTGTTCGCCTACTATGGCGTGCCACAGGGCGAGAAGCCGCAGCAGGGCTGGCCCGCGGTCGTCTGTGCGCACGGCGGCGGAGGCACGGCCTACCCCGAGTGGGTGCGGTTTTGGAACAAGCGCGGATATGCGGCGATCGCCATGGATCTGGAAGGCCACCTGCCCGGTGGCAAGTCGCACCAGGTGGAGGGAAACTTTCCCACCGATCAAGGGCACGACAACGCGGGACCGGCACGGAAGGACTACTTCGGCGACCGCGATCTGCCCGCCACGGAGCAGTGGTTCTACCACGCCGTGGCCGACGTGATTCGGGCCAATTCGCTGCTGCGCTCGTTTCCGGAGATCGCCACGGACAAGATCGGCCTCACCGGCATCTCCTGGGGTGGCACGATCGTGAGCGCGGTGGCGGGGCTCGATCCGCGTTTCGCCTTCGTGATCCCCGTCTACGGGGCCGGCTTCATCCACGAGAGCGACTATCCCGGCCTCGCCCAGTGGTTCCCGCCCACGAACATGACGGCCGCGCAGTTCGCTGACTACAAGGCGAAGTGGGATCCCTCGGCCCACCTGCCGCACGCCAGGATGCCGATGCTGTTCGTCAGCTCGGTTGCCGACCCGGTGTTCCAGGTCGACATCTTCTCGAAGTCGGCCGCGGCCGCCGCGGGTCGGAGCACGCTCTGCCTGCGGCCCTTCCTGATCCACGCCCACGGTTCGGGCTGGGACGATGCGCCGGAGATCGTGGCCTTCGCCGACAGCGTGGTGAAGGACGGCCCGCGGTTGCCCACGGTGGAAGTGCCGCGAGCGGACGAGTCTGGCGTCGTGCATGCGAAATACGAGGGCGACTTCAGCGAGGCTTGGGTCTATTTCACGACGGCGGGTGGGATCATGAAGAACCGCAAGTGGGACTTCATCAAGTGCCGGCTCGCCGACGGGGAGCTGGTCGCGGAAAAACCCCTGCCGCCGGCGACGACCGCCTATCTCGTGTACGGCTTCAAGGTTGGCCCGGGTGGACACCGCAGCAACCACTCGGCCTCGCAGGTCGTGCAGCCCGGACGTTAGGGCGTCGTAGGGCGGATCGTTTTCGCGGGCGGCAACGCCGATATACTGCGGCCGGCGGGTTCTGGCGGCGGTTGGCGGGGAATATCCAGATCGGAGGCCGGATCGTGCTTGAGCAGGATGTCGTCGTGAGGACCCGCCGGCGTCTCGTGCGGATGGTCAGGCCGTACTGGCCCGCAGGGCTTCGTGAGGCTACGCCTGCCGCCATTGACCCGTATCTCGTCGCGCTCATGATTGCTTTGGCCGCCATGGCGATACGCGCGATGTTCATTTACTGGATGCCGGTCGGATACGCTGTCGTGCCGCTCGTCTTCGCGGTGGCGGTGGCAGCCTTTGCGGTCGGATTCGGCCCGGCGATGCTCACGGCAGTGGTCGCTGGCGTGGGGCTCAAGTTGTTGTTCATCGGGCCGCGAGGCACGTTTTACGTGCCCGGTTTTGAAAATCGCTTGACCCTCGCCGCCACATGGTTCGGCGCGATTGCCGTGGCGGCCCTGTTCGAGCGGATGAGATCGTTGATGAAGAATCTGCAAATCCAGCGGGCGCTGTTGCGCAGGCTGCTCGACGTTCAGGAGCAGGAGAAGCAACACCTCTGCAACGAGTTCCACGACGGGCTCGTGCAGTACGCCGTGGGCGCGAGGATGCTGCTCGAGGGACACCGGACCGATCCGAACGCGACGGTGGATTCGCCCGTCATCGATACGGTGATCACGTACCTCAAGCGAGGCATTGACGATGGCCGGCGGGCCATTCGGGGCATCCGGCCGGCGATCCTCGACGACTGCGACTTGAACGAGGCGATCGCCGACCTCGTCGATCACTTTTGCAGCGGCGGCATGGCCGTGTGCTGCACGTGCGACGCCACGATCGGCCGGCTGCCCCAAGACCTGCAGACGACGGTGTACCGTGTCGTGCAGGAGGCCCTCAACAACGCGCGCAAGCACAGCGGCACGCAGGAGGCCCGGGTCTCGCTGACGAGGATGGCAGGCAGCCTGCTTGTGGAGGTTGCGGACGATGGGAGCGGTTTCGATCCCCGGAGTGTCCGGCGGCGGGGCTTCGGGCTCCGCGGGATTGCGGAACGAGTGCAGTTGGCCGGGGGCGCCTGCGCGGTGGAAAGCCAGCCGGGAAACGGCACCCGGATAGGGATCCGCATCCCGCTTCCCGTCGCCGCGCGGGTGAAGGGGCAACCAGATTCGCCCGCCGGCCGGTCGAGCCCGCCCGCACCCGCTGCGGCCATGGCCGGGACTTTTGCCGAGCCGGGCTGACGAGGTTCTGGAGTACCCAAACACCCACCTGTGGGGTTCCGGGGGAGGGTGTGAGCGGGCCAAAAGCCACAAAATTCTTGCCACACTTGACTAAACGACGTTTCTAAACGAAGTTTCTTCGGTTGGTCTGCCCGCGGATCCCGCCTCACGCATCATGCGCCCATCCGCCCCGCCCCATCGCTCAAATCTGCTTGCCTCCATGGCCGTGGGCCTGTGTGGGCTGGCCTGCTGTTTTGCAGCGGCGGTTCGGGGCGAGGACGACCCGCGTTCCCTGTGGGAGGTGACGCCGGAGGCCGAGCAGGCCCTGTCGAGGGGGCTCGACTATCTGGCCCGCAGCCAGGGGCCGAACGGCAATTGGAATGCCCAGGATTTGGGTCTCGTGAGCATGGGCGCCCTGGCCTATCTCTCCGACGGTCACGCGCCGGGTCGCGGCATGTACGGCACGGTCGTGGAGAAGGCGATCGACGCCGTCGTCTCCAAGGCCAAGCCCTCGGGCCTGCTCAACATCAATGGGCAGGGTCGGGACATGTACAACCATGGCCTGTCCACGTTCGTGCTCGGTCAGGCCTACGGCATGACGAACGACGAGCGCGTGGGGCCGGTCCTCGACCGGGCGCTGTCGCTGATCATCAAGTGCCAGGGTCCGGATGGCGGTTGGGACTACGCGGCCCATCCGGTCGGCGGCCACGACCTGAGCCTGGCCGTGATGCAGGCCAAGGCGCTCCGCAGCGCGGTTGACAGCGGCTTCGACGTGCCGCCGGCCGTCATCGATCTGGCGATCAAGCACGTGCGGCGCTACTACGCCCCTGCCGAGGGCGACCGCAACATGCCGGAGGACGCCCAGAAGAAGATGCCGGGGCAGTTCACCTACGACGGCAACTACGGCCGCAAGACGCTGGCCATGGCCGCCGCGGGCGTGGTCTGCCTGCAGGAATTCGCCCAATACGACGACTGGCGGATCCCCAAGAACATCGAGGTCATCGAGGCCGCGATCCAGGAGATGGCCTCCAAGCAGGGTGCCGATCCGGGCATGGACGCCTACACCATGTATTACGTCGCGCAGGCCCTGTATCAGGTCGGCGGCGAGCCCTGGCGGCGTTCCTACCCCCTGCTCCGCGACCGCATCGTGCGGACGCAGGTCATGGCCCAGGGCAACGCCCAGTTCGGCAGCTGGCAGGGCGACCTGTACATGACGTCGGTCTGCTGCTTCGTCCTGTCGATTCCCAACCGCTACCTGCCCATCCTCCAGGAAGGCAAGATCGACAGCCTGCGCGACCAGTTCGAGCGCTAGGCCCACTCGCTCCACCCGCCTTCAGCCCCAGGCCCCCGCCGCCCCGTGACAGCCCTCCAATATCCCTGGTTCGCCATGGCCGGCGTGGCCGCCGCGGCGCTGCCGATCATCGTGCACCTGCTGAACCGCCGCCGGTTCCAGGTCGTCGAATGGGGCGCGATGGACTTCCTGCTGGAGGCCGTGGCCCGAAGTCGGCGCATCTTCGAGCTCCGCGACGTGCTGCTCATGCTCCTGCGGCTGGCCTGCCTGCTGTTGTTCGGGCTGGCGCTCGCCCGTCCCTACTGGAGCCGCTCGGCCCAGGCCGCGGCCGACCCCAACCGTCCGGTGCACGCCGTGATCCTGGTCGACAACAGCCTGAGCACGAGCTATCAGAGGCTGGGCGGCAGCGTGCTCGAGGAGTGCAAGAAGAAGGCCCGCGAGGTGATCGCCGATCTGCCCCGCGGCAGCATGGTGACCGTGATTCCGGTGTGCGGCTCCGCAGCCGGGGCCAGCGCCGAGGCCCATTCCTCGATCGACGCGGCCCTCGAAACGCTCAACGCGATCAAGCCCGTCGACCGGGCCGCCCGGGCGGCGTCCACGGTGGACCTGGCGGCGGAGGCCTGCCGGCGCAACACGAAGCTGGCCAACAAGCGGATCGTGCTCATCGCCGACCAACAGGTCGAGGGGTGGTCGGCGGATTCCGAAAGCGAGCAGCTCAAGCAGTTGCCGGCGCCGGTGCAGGTGATCGAGGTGGCGGCCGGCGAGGTCTCCAACGCCTGGGTCGCCGACGTGCAGCTTCGCGACGGCGTGGCCGACACGGAGTCGCCGTCGGTGGTGGTGGCGACTGTCGGCTACCAGGGGGCGCAGCCACGAGACAACGTCCAGGCCACGCTCAAGATCGACGGGCAGGCGGTGACCTCGCAGACGATCTCGCTGCAGCCGAAGCAGTCCAAAGAGGTGCAGTTCCCCGAATACCGTTTCGCGGCGCAGGCCGAGCAGGGCCGTGCCGGATACTCGACGGTCGAGGTCTCGCTCCCTGCCGACGAGTTGGTGGGTGACGACGCGCGTTCGATCGTGGTTCCCGTCGTGGCCAGCCTCCCGGTGGTGTTCGTGGACGCGATCGGCGACCTCGAGGATCCCGCGCAGGGCGTCTATGGCGACACGTTCTGGCTGCGGCGGCTGCTGGCGCCGCAGTTGGAGCAGCAAGGGCAGCAGCAATCGCTGATCCAGGTCCGCCGGCTACAGCTCGACCAGGTCACCCGCGAGGCGCTCGACGACGTGCGGCTGGTCGTGATCGCCGGAGTGCAGGCGCCCACGGCCGAAGTGGTGGGCGTGCTTGCCGAGTACGTGGAGCAGGGGGGCAATCTCATCGTCGCAGGCGGCGGTGGCTTCGATCCCGCGGTCTGGAACGAGGTGGCCTGGAAGGAGGGCCGCGGCATCCTGCCCGCGGCGCTCGAGCCGCAGACGCTGGGCCGACCGCGCGAGGATCGGGCCGGTCAGGCCGAGCCATTCGTGCTCGATTTCGACAGCCTCGTGAACGAATACTTCCGTCCGGAGGGTGTGGGTGAAGAGGAGCTGCGGGGGCTCTACGGCCCGCCGACGCTGTTCTTCAGGACCCTCGTGCCGGTCTGCGATGCCGCCGTCGAGGCGGCGTCTGCCGCCGCCGCCGCCGAGTACTTCGGCGGGCAGCGCGAGGCGGCCGCGGGGCTCGAGAAGAAACTCACCGACATCGATTCGGCCGGTCGCGGCGCCGCCGCCGCGGACGAGGTGCTGCAGCAGCGGGCCGAGGTGCTGCGCAAGCTCGAAGAAATCCAGCCCTCCTGGCTGTCGTGGGCCCGCCAGGCCCGCCGTGTCGGTGAGGAGCGGCGCTCGGTCGAGTCCCTCTCCCGCCGCGCCCGGCCCGCCGTTCTGGCCCGGCTCAACAACGGCACGCCGCTGCTCGTGCGGCGCTACTGGGGGAGCGGCGTCGTGCTGTTTCTGTCGACGAGCCTGTCGCCGCAGTGGACGACGCTGCCCGACGTGGGCCAGTCGTGGTGGCTGATGGATCGCATCGTCCGCAGCCTGCTGACCGACACGCTGCCCGTGCGGAACGCCAGCACCGAGGCGGGTTTCGTGCTGCCCGTGGCGGCCAACGAGCGGTCGGCGCGATACACGCTCACCGGCCCCGATGGCGAGCCCCAGCCGCTCACGGTCGACGCGCTTGGCGCCGACCAGTACGGCATCAATCTCGGCAACTGGACGCAGCGCGGCATCTACCGCATCACCGCCGCCAAGGGGGACGACGCCGGTGCCGCAGAGGAAAAGCTCTGGGAGCTGCCGTTGGCCGTGAACGGCCCCGCTGACGAGTCGGAGTTGCAGCCCTCCAAGCTGGGCAAGTCTGCCGCCGGGCCGCGGAGTTTCATGGACGTCGCGGCCGCCGGCGCCGGCACGACCCGCGTCGCCAAGGAGGATGTCGACATCTGGAAGTGGCTGCTCGGCCTCGTGCTGGCAATGCTCCTCGTGGAGTTGTTCGTGGCCGCCAAATCCACCCCCAACGTGCGCCCCGAGGTGGCTGCCTGATCATGAGCGCGCAGCGTTGGTTTTACGATCTGCTCGGCAACCTGCTCGGACTGGAGCAGATGCAGCGGATTTCCGGCGTCAAGTTCGGCTGGGGGGCGCCGTGGGCGCAGCGCGGGTCGATGTGGCTGCTGTTCGGCTGCCTGGCGCTGGTGGGCGTTGCCGCGCTCTTCTACCTCCGATATCAGACCAACCGCAGTCGTCCGGTGCGCTGGGCGTTGCTCGTGTTTCGCGGCCTGTTGCTCTGCCTGGCCTTCCTGCTGCTCGCCGAGCCGATCCTGCAACTCTCCCTGCAGAGCAAGAAGAGGCCGGCGCTGTGGCTGTTGTTCGATGCGACCGACAGCATGGACATCGCCGACGACCTCCCGGAAGAGGACCGTGAGGCGACGGCGCGTGCCGTCGGGCTCGCCGATGCAGCCCCGACGGGTGACCGCGGTCCGTCGCGGATGGACTACGTGCGGGCACTGATGCGGAAGCAGGGCGACGGCCTGCTCGAAAAGCTGAGCAAGGACTTCCGCCTGCAGGCGTTCGCCTTCGATTCGCCGCAGGGCGTGCGGGTGCTGCAGCTCGACGAAAGCGGCGGCGACGCCGAGAAGCCGGACGGGCGGGTCGTGGCCGAGCAGTTGACGACCACCGGCAAGGTGACGGCGATTAGTTCGGCGCTGGCCGACCTGGGCCGCCGCCAGTCGACGACGAACGTCAGCGGCCTCGTGGTGTTCAGCGACTTCAACCAGAACACGGGCTCCCCGGCGGTTCCGGTCGCCAAGCGTCTGGGCATCGAGGTCTACACCGTCGGCGTGGGTGCCACCCGCGCGGTCGACGCCACCGTCGAGGTCCTCTCCGAGCCGTTTGCGCACAAGGACGAGCAGACCGGTGCCACGGCGATGGTGAAGCAGACGGGCCTGGAAGGGCAGACCGCCAAGGTGCGGTTGCTGGCGGAGTCGCTGGGCACCGTGGCCGGCGGCGCCGCGGCCGCCCGCACGATGATCGCCGAAAAGAGCGTTGTGCTGTCGGGTCCGACGCAGGCGGTGGAGTTTCCCTGGGTGCCGTCCAAGGCGGGCCGATTCAACCTCATCGCCGAGGTCGATCCGCTTCCCGGCGAGGCGGTCGTGGACAACAACCGTGCCAGTCGCGAAATCACCGTGCTCGAGGATTATCTGCGGCTCATGTACGTCGAGTACGAGCCCACCTGGGAGTGGCGGTTCATCAAGGAGGTGTTCCACCGCGACCGGCTCGTCGGCCTGAAGGGCTTCCGCACCTTCCTCTACTCGTCCGATCCCAAGGTGCGCAAGCAAAACACGCTGTTCCTGCCCACGATGGCGCCGCCGCGGAGTGAGTTCTTCGCGTACGACCTGATCTTCATCGGCGACATGCCCGCGGCGCCGCCGCTGTCGGCCCTCAGCAATCGGTTCTGCGACATGGTCAAGGAGTTCGTCGGTGAGATGGGGGGCGGCGTCGTCTTCCTCTCGGGTCCGCGCTTCGGGCCGCAGCAGCTCGCCGGCACGCCGCTGGCGGACATGCTGCCGGTGGTCGTCGACCCCGTGGCCCGGGTGCGTGACGACCAGCCGTTCTCGATGCGGGTCACGCCGCGGGCGGCGGAATACAAGTTCATGCAGCTGGGCAAGGGCTCGTCGCTGCAGGAACTGCAGGAGTCGTGGGACATGATGGGCAAGCTGCCCTGGTATCAGCCCGTGCTGCGCAAGCACCCCCAGGCCACCGTGCTCGCCGAACACCCCACGGCGACCTGCATCGATGGCAAGGACAAGCAGCCGCTGATCGCCGTGCGTCCCTATGGTCGCGGCGAGGTGGTGTACATGGGGTTCAACGAGACGTTTCGGTTGCGTCGCATGATGGGCGAGCCCGCCTTCCGCCGCTTCTGGGGGCAGGTGATGGAGCGGCTGGCCCTCAATCACGTGCTCGGCGCCGACAAACGGTTCGTGGTGCGCACCGACCGCCGCAACTATCAGATCGACGACCCCGTGGTGGTCACGGTCGACGCCCGCAACGCCGAGTACCAGCCGCTTGCCGAGAGCGATCTCCCGGGCAACAAGCTGGCCGGCCAGCTCGTGCTGCCGGGCGAGGAGGCCGCCGGGCAGCCTCTGGGGCTGACCCAGGTCCGCAAGGGGTCGTTCGAGGCACGGTTCACGGCCGCCGTGGCGGGCGAACACCGGGTTCGCGTTTCCGACCCGGTGAGCGGCAAGCCGATCGAGTGGACGTTCAATGTGGTGAGCACGCCCGTGGAGCGGCAGCGGGCCGTCCGCAACGTGGTGCTGCAGGAGTCGCTGGCGGCCGAGACGGGCGGCAAGAGCGTGGAGCTCAAGGACGTCGACACGCTGCTGGATGCGATCAAGCCGGTTGCCAAGACCGAGGACAGCATCGAGGTGGTGTCGCTGGTGAGCACGTGGCTGTGCTTCTCGCTGTTCGCCTGCCTGCTGCTCGGTGAATGGCTGATCAGGAAGTGGATCAACCTGCCATGAAGCCACTTGACCATCTCAGTCGGCAGCTCGTCGCCCTGTGCCGTCAGGCTCAGCGGGTGCGTCTGGCCACAGCCGCCAGCGGTGCTGCGATCGCCCTGCTCATCGTGCTGGTGGCGATCTTCGCGATCGACTGGCTGTTCCGGGAGAGCGGCGACATCGTGCAGCGCGTCGTGCTGCTGGGTCTGGGCGTGGCCGCGCTCGCGTGGGCGTTCGTGCGTTACGCGTTCCCCTGGTTGGGGGGCCGCGAGGAGCCCTTGGAGATGGCGCTGCGACTGCAGCGTCACGTGGGCATCGACAGCGACCTGATCGCCGCCCTCCAGTTCGAGGGGCCGCCGGTGGCTGATGGAGGGTCGCCGGGCCTGAAGACGGCGCTTGTCGAGGATGTGGCGGCCCGGCAGCGGAACATCAAGGTGGACGGCGTCGTGCAGCGTGGAACCCTGCTCAAGCGGCTCAGGGTGTTGGGCCTGCTGGGCCTGCTGTGGGCGGCGCTCGGCCTGCTGATTCCCGCCTACGTGGGCGTGTTCTTCAACCGGTTGCTGCTCGGCGCCCAGCAGTATCCCACGCGCACGCAGTTCACGTCGTTGACGATCAACGGCAAGCCGGTCGATCTCTCGCGAACCGAGCCGCCGTCGATCCGCGTTCCCTATGGCCGGCCGTTGACCTTCGCGGTCGAGGCCACCGGTGTGACCCGAAGCGACAAGTGCCGAGTGGAGATGACGGGCAGCAAGGGCGGTCTCTCCGTATTCGATCTTGAGCCGCGGTCCGAGGCGGCGCCGGCCCCCGACGCACCGCCTCCCCCGCCCGCTCCGTCCGGATACGCGGGCAAGTACGATCGGCTCCTCGAGGATGCGAGTTGCAAGGTTTACCTCGGCGACGCGTGGACGCGGCCGCTCGATGTCGCCGTCATTCCCTCTCCGATGATCGAGGTCGAGCCCGAGATCGTGCCGCCCCGTTACGCCCAGGCGGAAGGTCCCGCTGTCCGCCGGCTGCCGCGCGGAACCCGGCAGTTCGCCGTCGTCGAGGGTTCGGAGGTGAAGCTCAACGTCTCCTCTGACCGCCCTCTCAAGGCCGTCACTCTCGTGGTGGGCGATGCCAAGGTGGACTACGCGCTCGACAAGGAGGCCTCGCGGCCGGGTGCCGAGACCTGGGTGCCAAAGGTGGAGGGCACGCCGCTGGCGGCGGTCGCCGAACCTCTCAAATTCGCGATCGATGTGCTCGACGCAGAGGAGCAGACCCTGGAGCGTCCTCTGGAAGGCTACGTGCGCATCGAGCCCGACCAGCCGCCGCGAATCGCGGCCGCCACGAAGACCCCCTTCGTGCTGCCCGTGGCCCAGCCCACCAATTACTATGGAGTTTCGGACGATCACGCGGTGGGCCGTATCTGGCTCACCTGGGAGGTGCTGCGTGGCGACGCGCCGCTGGCTGCCGAAGGCGGCGGTCCGAACGTCATCGAATTGTTCCAATTGGAGAAGGAAGAGAAGCCGGAGCCGGTCCTGGAGGGCGAATACGCGTTCGACCTCGGCAAGCTTCCCCTCGCCAAGGGCGACACCGTGAAGATCGTGTTTCACGCCACCGACTACCGGGGCAAGAACCCCGGCAAGAGCACGGCCTCGGAACCGCTCGTGTTCCAGGTGACCGATGAGCAGGGGATCATGGCCAGCCTCCTGGAAGGCGACCAGAAGTCCGCCCGCGAATTGGAGTTGTTCATCAAGCAGTTGCTCGGCCTGGGAGAATCGCCATGACGATCGCACGCACGGCATGTCTCTTGTCCGCCATCGTCCTGGCATCCGCCGCACCGGCGCTTGCCGACGCATTGCCGGCAGACCGGTTGCGCCAGCAGCAGCGCGTCCAGGAGCAGGTGCAGGAGATGGCCGAACGGCTGGCGGCCGAGGTCCTCGACACCCAGTTGCAGCAACTCCGCGAGAACAACCTGCAGGGTCATCCCTACTTCGGTGAAATCCAGCGGATGCGGGACCATATCGACACGCTCGTGCGCAATGAAATGGCGGATGTGATCGCGCTCCTGGAGAAGGCCGACCTCTCCGACGAGGCGGCCCGAGCCAAGGTGTTTCAGGAGGCCCGGGAAAAGAGCCGGCTGATCGTCACCCAGTTGCTCGAGGAGCAGCAGATCCTCATGCGTCGGCTCAAGATCGCCGAACTTGGCCGTCAGGTGCAGCAACTGATCCTCCAGCAGACTCGTGCCATGGGCATCACCCAGAATGCCGCCAAGCAAGCCGAGGATCGTCGCCAGGAATTGAATCTGGCCGCGCTCGAGGATCAGCGCGACGTGGGCATCACCTGCGGGCAGTTCGAGTCCAACCTGCGGGACGCCACCAATCTCACCGGCGCGATCGGCGAG
>Ga0315900_10007535_pt1 | contig 14271 bp, 12 predicted proteins | sample LakEriMetagenome_FD_203521 | JGI IMG/M metagenome (GOLD analysis project Ga0315900, IMG submission 203521) | Freshwater fungal communities from buoy surface, Lake Erie, Ohio, United States - Buoy 12 MA114 | ecosystem: Environmental > Aquatic > Freshwater > Lake > Lake biofilm | place: USA: Lake...
GGCATTGCCTACGACGCCGCCAAGGACCGGATCTTCGTGACCGGGAAGCTGTGGAGCAAGCTGTTCGAGATTTCCCTGAAGCGTCGGAGCTGATGCAGCGGTGAGGAGGTCGCGGTGACGAGGCAGTGGAGACGAGGCAGTGCGGGGCCGTGAACCGGCGCGGCCGTCCATCCCCAACCACCGCCTTTGGTCACTCCCGCCACTGGTCACCCCGGCCGCCGTTCCCGGCCGCTGTGGTTCCCGGCCGCTGCGGTTCCCGGCCGCTGCGATTCCCGGCCGCTGCGGTTCCCGGCTGCTGCGGTTCCCGGCTGCTGCGGTTCCCGGCTGCTGTGGTTCCCGGCTGCTGTGGTTCCCGGCTGCTGTGGTTCACCGCAGCCGCACGATCCCGTACCGCAACGTCACCGCTGGCACCGCGCCGTTGCTGCTGAGCGTGACCAGCGCCCGCTGTCCACCGGCGACGCTGAAGCGCAGGTAGCTGCTGGTGCCACCGGCGAGCGTGATGCGCTGCGGCACGTTGCTCACCAGCGACCGTGTGGCGATCGGGTACACGCCCAGTGCGGCGCCACCGCTGAATCGGAGCCCGGGATAGATGTTGCGGAAGTTCCACGTCGGATTGGTGTACGACGCGCCGAGCGCGGTCGTTGTCGCGGGGGCATGGTCGTCGGCGATGAGCGCGATCGTCCAGTCGCGCAGGTAGTCCGCGAACTGGCCGCCCGAGAGCACCCCTTGCAGGTTGTTCACGCCGGTGGTGGTGGAGTTCACCAGCGCCCGCAGGAATGCCGATTCGCTGCTCGCGCCCTGCCGGCCGGCCGCGAAGCGCAGGAAGTTCCAGATCGCGCCGCGGGTCGCCAGCGAATCGTTGGGCGCATACGGCGAATTCACCTCGGGCGCGATGAGGAAACTGTAGAAGCGCGAGAAGTTCTGTGACGCATAGTTGCGGAACTGGTCGGAGCGTGTCGTCGAGCTGCCGATCTCCGACAGCGTGAGATTCTGCCGCGTGGTGAAGTTGCTGATGCGCAGGTAGAGCAGCTCCTCGGCCACGTGCGAGAGCCCCTCGTCGAGCCACGTCTGCTCGTTGGGAGCGGCGCCGACGTTCACATACAGACGGCGCGATGCATTGATGAGATGCTGCAGCTCATGGGCGATGGTCGTGAGGTTGAGCAGCGTCACCTCGTCCTTGGTGCGTCGGTTGCTGTTCACCGTGCCGTTGGGGTCGGGCACGAGGAGGTAGAACATCTCGTTCTCGTTCGAGCCCGCGCATGCGGCCAGGTTGTTGCGCGCCGTCTTGGGATAGAGATCGCGCGCGAAGAAGAACCCGCCGATGGTGAAGTTGGCGCCCTGCGGCGTGAGTGCGTTCACGGCGCGCGTGTAGAACAGGATGATCTTGCCGTACTGGCTGATGTTCGACGGCGCTCCGAACGCCGTGGTGTCCATGGGATAGACGAGCGTGTCGAAGGTGGCCAGGATGCCCGTGTACTCGGCGTCGGTGTAGCCGCCGGTCGGGTTGTCGGTGTCAGTGACGATGATGGCGCGGGTGCCCACTGCCGCCACGCGGCCGTTGCGCGTGTCGGCCTGCGTGCACGCCGAGTTGGCGTTCACGTTCAGGCGCAGCACGTCGCCGACCTTGGCCTCGGCCAGCAGCGATGGCAACTGCGCGCGCTCGGCCTGCCAGGTTCGCGCCGACTCCACCAGCGCCGGCAGCTCGCGCCGCTCGAGCTCGCGCCGCGCCACCTCGGCTCTATGCGGTGCCTCGTGGCCGGGAAGCGCCGCCCCCACGGTGCCCAGCGCAGGCGGGAAGGCGTCGGGCAGGGCCCCCTCACCGCCAAGCCGTGAGGCCGTGACGGCGACCGAGACCGGCGCCGCGCTGCCGATGCCGAGCACGTCGGCCACCGTGGCGGTGCCGAACGAGGTGGCGGTGGAGATGAGAGTCAGCGCGTATTCCGCGGTCACGCCGGAGGGCGCCGCCAGGCATGCGGCGACGTTGGAGGTACTGGCGCCTGGCGTGAACACGTCGCCCACGGCGAGTGTGCGGGGCGTGATCGGGCCGCAGACGCCCGACCCGGCGGGGCCCACGGTGATCGGCACCGTGTCGGCGCGGCCGGAGGCGTCGGCCACGATACGGGCCGCACCCTGCGTGAGGGCGGTCACGAGTCCGGTAGTGCTCACTGACGCCACGGCGCCGTCGAGCGAGGTGAAGCCGACCGCCTGCCCCGATATTTCGTTGCCGAACTGATCGCGCAGCGCCGCCCGGATGCGCAGCGTATCGCCGACGCCCAGGAAGGCCGCATCGGGGTTGGCCACGAGCGCCGCGGGGGCCCCGGGGAGCACCGTGGCCGTGAAAGTGGCCGGATTCACGCCGTTCACCTGCGCGGTGACGCGCGCGGTGCCGGCGGTGGTGCCGAGTGTCCACGTGGTGGTCGCGATGCCGCGGCTGTCGGTGGTGGTGCTGGCAGGGGACACGGTGCCGGAGCCCGGTCCCACGTCCCAGTCCACTCGGCGGCTCCCGACTGGCTTGTTGTCCTTGTCGGTAACCAGCACACTGAGTTGCGTGGCGAGGGTGGCGCCCGCCACCCCCGTCTGCTGGTTGCCCGTCTGCGCACGGACCGCGGTGGGGGTGGGCCCGGGGCCGGTGTTCTCACTGGAGGAGCAGGCGGCCGCAAGAAGGCTGATCGCGAGCGCAACAGCGGGCGTGATGCGCTGGACATGCACGCCCCTGCAGGGCATGCGGTGACCGACGCCGAGGGTGGGATGCGGGAACAACGAAGCCATGGGTGGCGCGGAGAGGGGAAGCGAGCCGACCGGCGACAGACGGCCCCACGAGTGATGCTGCCAAAGATGCCGCGTGACACCCACGACGCGAGCCCGGTGTACATTGCGGCATGCGCGTGGGTAGGTGGGTGGCCAGAACGATGCCCCTGTTGATTCCCCTCGGGGTGCTTGGCTGTTCCGAGCGCGTCCGATCGGGACGGGCAGGGGGGGACGGCTGGTTCCGTTCCGTGATGCCGGACGAACGTCCGCAGATGCTCAACGACGACCTGCCGTTCCGGTATCCCGTGGCGATGTACCAGCGGAAGGTGCAGGGGAACGTGATCCTGCGCCTGTTTGTGGACGCCGACGGCCGCGTGGTCCCCGATAGCATACGAATCGCCGAACCGTCCGGCCACGCCGCGCTCGATTCGGCCGCGCTGGCCGGTGCCAGCCAGTTGCGCTTCCGTCCCGCCCGCTTGCGCGGCACCCCCATGGCCGTGGTGCTCCGGTACCCCGTCCATTTCCGGCACCCCCAGGGAGCCCCGCTCCCCGCCGATTCCCTGTGATGTATCGCCGATTTCCCCGTGACCTCCCCCACCATGGCCACCACCCTGCCCACCGAAACGGCCGACGCCCCCGCTCGGCCTGAAGAACACCGCCGACACCGCCGCCCCTACGACAGCGTGCTGGAGACGATCGGCTGGACGCCGCTCATCCGCCTGTCACGGGTGGCGCGCGGCATCCGCACGCCGCTGTACGGCAAGGCCGACTTCTTCAATCCCGGCGGCAGCGTGAAGGACCGCATCGGGATGCCGATGATCGAGGCCCACGAGCGGGCGGGCACGCTCAAGCCGGGCGGGACGATCGTGGAGGCTACCAGCGGCAACACCGGCGTGGGGCTGGCCATCGCGGCGGCGCTCAAGGGCTATCCGTGCATCTTCACGATGCCCGATAAGATGAGCCAGGAAAAAGTGCGGCTGCTCAAGGCGTTCGGGGCCGACGTGATCATCACGCCCACCGCGGTGCCCCCGGATCATCCGCAGAACTACGTGCAGATGGCCAAGCGCATCGTGCGAGAGACGCCGGGGGCGGTGCTGGCCGGGCAATTCGAGAACCCCGCCAATCCCGCGGCGCATGTGGCCACCACCGGCCCCGAGCTGTGGGAGCAGACCGAGGGGCGCATCACGCACTTCGTGGCCGGCGCCGGCACCGGCGGGACCATCAGTGGCGTGGCGCGCTACCTCAAGAGCAAGAACCCCAGCATCAAGATCATCGCCGCCGACCCGCAGGGGAGTGTGCTGGCCGAGCTGTGGCGCACCAAGGGTGAGGGACACCCCACCGGCGCGCCGTACAAGGTGGAGGGGGTGGGGCAGGACTGCGTGCCGGCCACGCTCGACATGAGTGTGATCGATGAATTCATCTCGGTGAGCGACAAGGACGCCTTCGGCATGGCGCGCCGGCTCACGCGCGAGGAGGGGATCTTCGTGGGGGGCAGCGCCGGGATGATTGCGCACGCGGCGCTCACGGTGGCGCGGCGGCTCGATGACCCGAACGCGCTCGTGGTCACCTTCCTGTGCGACACCGGCGAGCGCTATCTCAGCAAGGTGTTCAACGATGAGTGGATGCGCGAAAACCAGCTGCTCGACTCGCCGCACACGAGCATCGAGAGCGTACTGGGCAACAAGGACGCGAGTGCGCCGGCCATCGTGAGTGTCACGCCGGGCGCCACGGTGCGGCAGGCCATTCGCCTCATGGCGCTGCACAACGTGAGTCAGGTGCCGGTCATGGACGGCACGGTGTGCGTGGGCAGCGTGGCCGAGTCACGGCTCACCACCGAATCGCTGGGCGACCCCAGGGCCCTCGACAAGACGGTGAGCGACGTGATGGATCAGCCGTTCCCGGTGGTGGAGCACGACGCGCCGGTGGAAGCGGTGGCGAAGCTGCTCTCCAAGTCGAACCGGGCGGTGCTGATGCGGAAGGACGGGGTGGTGCAGGGGATCGTGACGCGCTTCGATGTGCTGGAGTACCTGATGCATCGGTGAACGGCCGAACGCGGGCGGCAACTACGCAAACGGCAACCGCAGACGGCAGACGGCAGGAACCACAGTGAGCAGTACGGAAGGAATTCGGTAGAACAACACGGCGGCTTGCGCTGCGCGCGCCGCCGATATGATACCGCAAAGGAAATCGGGCGCGACCGCAAAGCGGCGCGCCCGTTTTTTCCGCATTCCTGCGCACTGCGCACTGTGGTTCCTGCCGTCTGCCGTTGCCGTTGCCGTTGCAGTTGCCGTTGCAGGACGTTGCTCCTCCTCACCCCACGTCGCGCTCGAACGCCGCGTCGAAGCGCACGTCGCTGGGCGGAAAGTCCACCGCCTTCACGCGCGCACACGCCTCCCGCGCGCCGAACTCGCGATCCATGCCGATGTCTTCCCACTCCACCGACAGGGGGCCGGTGTAGCCCACGCGGTTGAGCGATCGCACGATCCCCTCGAAATCCACGCGCCCGCGCCCGATGGAGCGGAAGTCCCAGTGGCGATCGCGATGGCCGAACTCGAGATGGCCACCGAACACGCCGCTGCGCGTGGGGCGGTCGCTCCACCACACGTCCTTCATGTGCACGTGGTAAACGCGATCGCCGAACGTCTGGATGAAGGCGAGATAGTCCACGCCCTGATAGGCGAAGTGCGACGCGTCGAAGTTGAAGCCGAAGGCGCGGCGCCCGCCCACGGCCGCCACGGCGCGCTCGGCCGACGCGATGTCGAAGGCGATCTCGGTCGGGTGCACCTCGAGGGCGAAGCGCACGCCCACTTCGTCGAAGGTGTCGAGAATGGGATTCCAGCGGTCGGCGAAGTCGCGAAAGCCGGCGTCGATGGTCGACGGCGACACCGGGGGGAACGAATAGAGCAGCGGCCAGATGCTGGAGCCGGTGAAGCCCGGCACCACCTTCACGCCCAGCTTCGCCGCGGCATGTGCCGTGCGCTGCATCTCCTCGGCGGCGCGTCGCTGCACTCCGGCGGGCGTGCCGTCCCCCCACACGCGGGGGGGCACGATGGCCTGGTGCCGCTCGTCGATGCGATCGCACACCGCCTGCCCCACGAGATGATTGCTGATGGCGTGCACCGCGAGGCCGTGCTGCGCCAATAGGTCGCGCTGGCGTTCGACATACCCATCTTCGCTGACCGCCCGCTCCACGTCGAAGTGATCGCCCCAACAGGCGAGTTCGAGGCCGTCGTACCCCCATGCGCTCGCCTTGGCGGCAAGCGTGGCGAGCGGCAGGTCGGCCCACTGGCCGGTGAAGAGCGTAACGGGGCGCATGGGATGCAGTGCGGGAAGAGGGCCGAAGAACAACGGAACGCGAATGGAAAGACGAACCGGGACGCAACACCCGTCAGGCTGGCGGCGTGTAGGCGGCATCGACCCAATGACCGCCACTTCCCGCCTCCCCGCCGCTGCGCAGCGCGGTTTCGATGAAGTGCACGCCAATGGCGCCGTCCTGCACCGTGGGGAAGTCCAGGTCGGCGGGATCGGGCGTCTCGCCGGCCACCCGCGCCGCGATCGTGCGCAGCGCGTTGCCATACACATTGGCGAACGCCTCGAAGAAGGCCTCCGGATGCCCCGACGGCAACCGCGTGGCGCGCTGCGCCTCGGGACTCAGATAGCCACTGCCGCGCGTCAACAGTTGCAGGGGGCCGTCGAGGGGGCGCAGCAGCAGGCGATTCGGCTCTTCCTGTGCCCACTCCAGCGAGCCCTGGCTGCCGTACACGCGCAGGTTGATGCGGTTCTCCTCGCCCGTGGCCACCTGCGAGCAGTGCAGGATGCCACGCAGCCCGTGCTCGTAGCGCAGCAGCAGGTTGGCATCGTCATCCACCCGCCGCCCGGGAATGACCGTGCCCACGTCGGCCATGAGGCGCGTGATGCGCTGCCCCGTGACGTAGCGCGCCAGCTGCTCGGCATGGGAGCCGATGTCGCCCAGCGCACCCGCGCCGGCCCGCGCGGGATCGGTGCGCCAGTCGGCCTGTTTCTGCCCGCTCGTTTCGAGCGCGGTGCCGAGCCATCCCTGCGTGTACTCCACGACGACCTTGCGGAGCGTGCCGAGGGCCCCCGACGCCACCATGGCGCGGGCCTGCTTCACCAGCGGATACCCGGAGTAGTTGTGCGTGAGCGCGAAGATGACGCCATGCTCCGCCACCAGGCGGCAGAGCGCCTCGGCATCGGCGAGCGTGGTGGTCATGGGCTTGTCGCAGATCACGTGGAAGCCCCGCTCGATGAAGGCGCGGGCCGCGGCGTAGTGCACGTGGTTGGGCGTCACGATCACCACGACATCGATGCGATCACCCGGTGCCCGCGCCGCCTCGCCTTCGGCCATCGCCTCGAAGCTGGGATAGCAGCGGGACGGGTCGAGGTGCAGGGCGCGACCCTGCTCGAGGGACTTCTGCGGATCGGTGGAGAAGGCGCCGGCGACCAGCTCGGCCAGCCCGTCCAACTCGGCGGCGCGCCGGTGCACCGCACCGATGAAGGCGCCCGGGCCTCCCCCCACCATCCCGTAGCGCAGCTTGCGATTCAACGGCATCGATCCTCCAGCATGGACTCGGCAATCACCGACACGCGGCCTCGAGGGACGAGGTCGCCGTCGCGCGCGGGCGCGCGGGTGCGCGAATCCCTCTGCAATTCTAGGTGGTGCCCCATGGCGGGCAAGCAGGGTCCCTGGCGCAGGGACCGACACGGTGCCGCCGGCGGTGATGCTTATCCCGCGGCCGTCTGCGCGCTGTAGCGGTCGCTGGCGGCCCGCTGTGCTGCAGTAACGCGCCGCTGCGCACCCCGGTCGACGGCCGTGGCGACGGCGCGCTGGGTTACCACCAGGGCGGCGGTGAGTGCCAACACGCCGGTGAACTGATGGAACACGCCGAGCGGGATGGGCACGGCCAGCAGCAGCGTCGTGATGCCCAGCACGAGCTGCGCGGTGATGACGGTGGCAAAGGCAAGGAGGGCGCGCTGCACCGCCCGCGGGAGTGCCGCTTGGCGCGCGCGCCACGCCAGCGTGAGCACGAGCGCGGTGACGGTGAGCGCGAGCACCCGGTGATGGAACTGCGCCGCGGCGGGGTTCTCGAAGGCGTTGCTCCACCACGGGGTGAGCGTGGCGTAGCCGGGCGGCACCACCTGGCCCCCCATGAGCGGGAACTCGTTGAAGACCTTGCCGCCGCGCAGCCCGGCCACGAATCCGCCCGACAGCACGGTAATGGCCAGCAGGGTCGTCGCGCTCACGAGCGCGAGGCGCCACGACGGGGAGGTGCTGGCCCCTTCCTGCAGCTCCTCGGCCGACCGCGCCCGCAGTTCACTGTAGGTCCACACGGCCACCGCCAGAATGCCGAGGGCGAGGCCGAGGTGCGCCGTGAGCCGGTAGGCGCTCACGCTGATGCGTTCGACGAGCCCGCTCTGCACCATGTACCAGCCCAGCGCCCCCTGTCCGGCGGTGAGCACCGGCAGGGCGGCGAGTCTGAGGCGCAGCGACTTGGGCAGGCGTCCCTGCACGAGAAACACGAGATACGGGATGGCGAACACCAGCCCCACGGTGCGCGCCACGTTCCGGTGGAACCACTCCCACCAGTAGATCCACTTGAACTGCGCCAGTGTGATCCCCGCGTGGGTGGTGCTGGCCTGGGGGATCTGCCGGAACTTCTCCAGCTCGAGCGCCCAGGCGGCGTCACTCGACGGGGGCAGAGCGCCCGAGACCGGTTTCCATTCGGTTATGGACAGCCCGCTTTCGGTGAGCCGGGTAATGCCCCCCACCGCCACCGCGAAGAAGACGGCAATGATGGAGGCCAGCAGCCAGCGGCGCAGGGCGAGGCGGTCGCGCTCGGGGAGCGCGCCGGGAAGTCCGAGGTCGGTCGTGGTAGCCACCCGTGTACCCTGACAGGGGGGCCGGTGAGGGTCAAGGGAGCGGGTGCCGGCCCACCGTGATCCACCGCGCGTCCGGACGCAGTGTGTCGGTCAGGGAATCACGATCAGTCCCGCCTTGCCACCGAAGTCGTCGTCCACGACCGCCAGGCCGCGCGGGGCACGCCATTCGCCACCATTCACGCGCACGGCCACGCGGTGCGTGCCGCTGGGGAGCGGGAAGCGGTACACGAACCGGTCGCCCTCGCGCGGTGCGCGCACGGGCTTCCACTCGGTGCTGCTGGACGCGATCTCCACGACGGCCCCGATCGCGGCGAGGAGGCTGATGCTGACCTCACCGTGGCCCTCGCGCCGCTGCACGAGCACCTCGTCGCCGCGCATATCAGGGACGGTGGTGATGCCGACCGTGCCGCCCCGGTCGTCGCCCAGCGCGCGCGCATCGCGGCGCATGGTGGCTGGACGGACCGGGGTCCAGCGCATCCCGAGGCCAGTGTACCGTGCCTGCGGTACGCCGCGCACGACGTCGGCGAGCTGCTCTCCCACCTGGGCGATGAGCGAAGTGCCGGCCTTCAGGTTCCAGGCGGCGGCCAGATGAAAGGCCGACGCCGTGCCCCGCGTGGCGCCGGTGCCAGCCCGCCAGGCGCGACTCCCCTGGACCCACAGCGGACCATGCTGCCAGCTGGCGTCGAGCTGGCGGTCGGCGAGCGTGTACGCGGGCGCCGGGGCGCGCAGGCCGAACCGCGCGGCCTCCATGAGCCGGAAGTCGTCGGTCCACCCGCGCGCGTAGTGGGCACCGGCGCGCAGGGTACCGACGGGCGTGGCGCGCTGCCAGGCCACCGCGCCGCCAAGGCGCCGTCCCTCATTGGGCCGATTCGCACGTGTCGTGCGCCCGACCCCCGCGAAGGCGCTCAGTTCGAGGGGCCCCACCCGCAGGTGCTGCCACCCCGCGAGGGCGCGATTCCCGTCGAGCCCCAGAACGCCTCCCCCGTTGGTGGTGGCGCTGAGGTCGACGTCGGTGCGCGCGACGGCCCATGGGAGCAGGGTGACCCGCACCACGTACTGCCCGGCCCGCACACTGTCGCTGGCGAGCGTCATGCTCCCCTCGGCGGCCAGCGCAACCCGACTGCGGGCGTGCCACACACCGCCGCCGAGGCTGCCGGCCGAGCGGCGGGTGCTGGTGGGCTGCTGCACACGCGCGCCACCGGCATCGAGCCAGACCATCGTGGCCGACCGCGGGACCGGTGCCTGCGCGCGCAGGGGCGCGGCGGCCACCAGGACAGCGGCCACCGCCCCCCCCCACGCCAGCCGAACGTCAGTTCTTGCCGGTTGGGCGCAGCGGAGCGCTGGTGGTGCCAATTCCGGCCCGGGATTCGATGAGGGAAAGCACACCCTTGGAGCGTAGCTCCATGGCCGCATCCGGCGCGAGTCCGGCAGCGATGTCGCGGCCGACCGTCGTGCCGAGGGTGGCGAACTGGGTGAGCGTGGCTCCCTTGAGCAGCAGTTCCCGGACCCGCCGGGTTGCGACGGGTCGCGAGACGCCATTGGCCACCATCTCCGCCAGCACCCCCAGCGGCACCGTGAGGGGCTTGGAGGGCCAGATCTTGCGCATGTCGCGCAGCGTGCTGGCGGGGATGCCCACCTGCAGCGCATCGGCCGCCGCGGCCAGTTCGTCCACCGACTGCGACGGCGCCATGGCGCCCTGCGCCACCGCGAGCCGTTCCATGAGCAGCGCCGTGGCCGTGCGGATGCGGTCGGGAGCGGCGCGCTTGGCGAGCCCCTCGCGCACCTTCGTCACGAGCGGCGCCGTGGGCAGGCCGCGGGCGGCGGCATCGGCAATGATGGCGCGGATGGCGGTGCGCGCCGGCTCGTCGGCAATGCCCTCGAAGGGCGTGGCCTCCTGCGCGTGCGCCGTGCGCGCCACGGCCGCGAGCAGCAACGGCACGAGGTAGCGGCGCATCACGGTGCCTGCACGATGATGATGGAGCCGGGGCGTCCGAAGTCGGTATCGGCGGCAGGCGGCGCGCGCGGGTCGGCCACCCACGTGGTGCCATTCACCACGAACGCGTAGACATGACGTCCCGGGGCGAGCGGCCGTGTGCCGGTCCACACGCCGTTCTCGAGCGTGAGCGGCGTGGCCGTGACATTCCAGTCGTTGAAGTCGCCCACCACGCTCACCTGCGCCGCCGTCGGCACGTCGCGGGCGTCGAGCAGGAACTGGGTGGGCACACGCAGGCTGGCGGCATCGGCGGTCGCCTCGACCGGCTGCAGCGGTGCAGCGGCCGCTGTGGCGGCCGGAGCGGACGCCACGGTGGTGGCCGTCGGCTGCGGCGTGCTGGCCGGTGGTCGCATGAGGAAGCCGCGGCTCACGAAGCCGACGGCCAGCGCCGCGGCGGCCAGCGTGGCGCCGCGCACCAGCGGCGACGTGGCGAAGCGCCATCGCTCGAGCAGCGCGTCCCCGCGCGCCCGGAGACGCTGCCACGGCGTGCGCCGGCGATCCCGCGCGGCCGCCAGGATCTGCGCGATACGGCGGCGATCGACGGCCGGCATGGGCGCCAGCACGGCCTTGATCTGCGCCATCAGGAGCGCGTCGTCAGCGGCGTGGGCATGCGGTGACTCACGATGCCGGTCACTCACGGGGCACTCCGGCGCTCACGGTGGGCTGTAGACGGTGGCGAAGCGCATCGACCGCACGCTTCACCCGCATGCGGAGCGTGGAGCCCCTGGCTCCTGTCACGAGGGTCATCTCTTCGTAGTCCATGTCGTTCACATGACGCAGCAGGAAGGCTTCGCGCTGCTCGGGCGGGAGCGTGGCCAGGGCGTGGTGCACGGCGCGCGCGAAGTGGTCGTCGGGCCCGTCGACCGGTTCATCGCCCACCGCGTCGTGGGGGAGGTCGCCGTAGGCGATGAGGTCGTGGTGCCGCTTGCGACGCGCGAGCATCGTGCGGCACCGGTTGCCCAGAATGCGGAAGAACCACGGGTCGAAGGGCGAATCCTCGCGGAAGCGCGACAGGTTGTCGTGCACGCGGAGGAACGTGTCCTGCACGGCCTCCTCGGCATCCTCACGGCGACGCAGCATCTGGCAGGCAAAGCGCAGCGCCCGCGGGTAGTAGTGCTCCACGAGCTGCGCAAAGGCGACGGCGTCGCCGCCGCGCGCCTGACGCAGGACGAGGAGCAGGTGTGCGTCGTCCATGCCCGGGTCAGCGGGTGCTGCTGGCGGTGTGCACGGCACCCAGCGCGGTGCGAGGGCCGTTGCCCGGAGGGGCGGGGCAGGGGGCGGGCATGGGGGGAATGAGAGTGCGGGGCACGGGTCGCGATGTCGAACGTGATCAGGTGATATGTCCCGCCTTACCCGCCGGGCGGGGCCGCCGTCACGAGAATGGGGGCCCATCCGTGACGAACGCTCCGCCCCGACGTCTCCACGATATACCCGAGATACGTACCGGGGCGCGCGCCTCGTCCGGCGCGGGCCGGGGTACCCGTTCGCCGCGCTGCGTTGCCGATGATCAACGTGCTGGACCAGTTCACCGATGCCCTCGGAGCCCCGCTCCGCGACTACAGCAAGGGGCGCCTGGCGGCCCTCCTTGCCGACCCGCGCCCGGCCACCTGGGAAGATGCACACAGCGTCGCGCTCAACGCCCAGGGGCTCACGCTCTGGCAGGCGTGGATTGCCCTCGATGAGACCGCGCCCCGAGAGGGCCGGCACGTGACGATCGACGCGTGGGACCGCGTGGTGGTGGTGCGGGAGTGGGCGCGGGTGCCAACGGTGACGGAGTTGGCGGGGATCGTGCGCTTCGTGCTGGAGCACACGCCGGGGCAGTAACGCGGTCGGGGTCTACGGCAGACGGCAGTTCGCAGGCACGACAGACGGCAGCCGGCAGGCACAGGGAAAGCGGCCGCGCCCACCATGTTTCACCACACCCCTGCCGTCTGCCCCCTGTGGTTCCTGCCGTCTGCCGTCGGTAGTTTGCAGCATGCCCCACTCCATCACGGTCCTCCTCGGCGGCGTGTCGGCCGAGCGCGATGTGTCCCTCTCGAGCGGGCTGCGCATTGCGGCCGCGCTGCGCGAACGGGGGCACACGGTGCGCTGTCTCGACCCGGCCGACGGGGTGCTGACGCGTGAGACCGAGCATCGGCTGTTGGCGGCGGGTGTGGGGAGTGCCCCCCCCAGCCTCGAGGCGCTGGCCGGGATGTCGGCGCGCTCCCTGTCGCCCACGCTGGGCACCCTCCCCGAGGTCACCGGGGCCGATGTGGTCTTCCTGGCGTTGCATGGTGGGCAGGGGGAAGACGGCACGGTGCAGGCGCTGCTGGACATGGTGGGGGTGCCGTACACCGGCAGCGGCCACCTGGCGAGCGCGCTGGCCATGGACAAGCACCTCAGCAAGGTGGTGCTGCGTGCCGCAGGGGTGGCCACCGCCGACTGGATCATGGCGCCGCGCGACGTGCGCCGCCTGGATGCGGCGCAGGTGGGACGCGCGCTCGACTGGCCGGTGGTGGTGAAGCCGTCGAAGCAGGGGAGCACGGTGGGGCTCAACATCGTGCGGGAGCCGGGCGCGCTGCACGCCGCCGTGGTGGAAGCGTTCCGGTACGACGACGAGGTCATGATCGAGCGGTTCGTGCCGGGGCGGGAGCTGACCGTGGGCATCCTGGGCGAGGCCGTGCTGCCCACGATCGAGATCACGCCGGTGAAGGAGCTGTACGACTACGAGTGCAAGTACACGCCCGGCATGGCGCAGGAGTTCGTGGCCGAACTACCCGCCGAGATTCAGGCCACGCTGGCCGATCAGGCCCAGCGGGCCTTCGCGGCGCTCAAGCTGGGCGGCTATGCCCGGATCGATTTCCGGTTGGACCCCGCGGGGCAGCCGTGGTGTCTGGAAGCGAACACGTTGCCCGGGATGACGCCCACGAGTCTCATCCCGCAGGCCGCCGCGGCGGCTGGTGTCTTGTTTCCCGACCTGTGTGAACGCATCGTGCAGCTGGCTCTCGCGGCGTCGCGGGATCGCTGACCACGGGATCGAAGAACGCGTCGCCCTCGTTGATTTGAGATGAGTTACGTCACCTACGACGAGTTCGAGTCTGCGCGCACCCCGAGCGCCGTGTATTGGCTGATCGGCTTGTGCGTAGCCGTGTATTTCGTGCAGGCCACGCTCGTGGGCGACGCGAACATGGCCAACTGGCTGGGCTACGCGTCCGGCGACCTGCAGTCGCGCTCGTTGTGGACGCTGGTGACGTACATGTTCGTGCACGGCGGGCTGGTGCACCTGCTGCTCAACATGTGGACGCTCTGGCTCTTCGGGCCGCGCGTGGAGCGGTCGTGGGGCGCCAGCACCTTCACCTGGTATTACCTGTGGTGCGGGCTGGGAGGCTGGGCCTTCCACGCCATGTTCCAGCCGAACGCGGGCATTCTGGTGGGCGCCTCGGCGGCCATTCTGGGCGTGGCGGTGGCATATGCCAGTCGCTGGCCCGACGACGAAGTGCTGTTCTTCGGCGTGGTGCCCATGAAGGTGAAGTGGCTGGTGGTGTTCATGGCGCTCATCAACATCACCATGACGGTGATCGACAGCGGGAGCACCGGCGGCACGGCGTACGCGGCACACTTCGGTGGCATGCTGGCCGGGTGGATCTACCTGC
>Ga0315900_10007536_pt1 | contig 14270 bp, 17 predicted proteins | sample LakEriMetagenome_FD_203521 | JGI IMG/M metagenome (GOLD analysis project Ga0315900, IMG submission 203521) | Freshwater fungal communities from buoy surface, Lake Erie, Ohio, United States - Buoy 12 MA114 | ecosystem: Environmental > Aquatic > Freshwater > Lake > Lake biofilm | place: USA: Lake...
GAGGGCGGCTTCGCGCGCTCGATGACGTCCCGGCCCGATGACGGGCGCGTCGGGCAGCATGGCGGGGTTCCGCGAGGCCGGCGGCGACCGTTTGCGGCTCGAGTGCAGTCGGGATCGATCGCTGAGCGGCCCGCAGAGGCTAGGCGGGTCACTCACCGCGGTACCCGGGCCGCACGCCGCTACCGTGCGACCGAGGGTTTGAAATTCCTATCCGCCTCGGCGGCTGGGTGCCTTATGCGTCACGGCCGCGTCGAGGCCGGCTGGTCGGGCTCGAGGGCTGGCTGCGCGAGCGCTTCGTGCAGCACCGCGGCAACGCCGACGTGGTGCGCCAGGAGCTCGAGCGCGAGCACGGCCTCGTCGTCAGCCTGCGCACGGTGGAGCGCGCCGTGCAGGGCCGCCGGCGCGAGCTCAAGGCACTGGCGTGGGCGACGGTGCGGTTCGAGATGCCGCCGGGCAAGCAGCTGCAGGTCGATTTTGGCGAGACGGGCGTGCTGATCGGCGACGAGCGCGTGCGGGTGTTCCTGTTCGTGGCGACGCTCGGCTACTCGCGCCGGCCGTACGTGGCGGCGTTCCTGCACGAGCGCCAGGCGAGCTGGTTTGCGGGGCTGGAGGGAGCGTTGACGCACTTCGACGGCGTGCCGGAGGAGGTGCTGCTCGACAACCCGCGTGCGCTGGTCACGCGCCACGACGTGCGGACGCGGACGGTGACGTTCAACGAGCGGTTCCTCGCGTTCGCGCGGCACTGGGGCTTTCGGCCCGCGCCTGCGCCCCGTACCGCGCACGGACCAAGGGCAAGGACGAGAGCGGCGTCGGCTACGTCAAGCGCAACGCGATCGCCGGCCGCCTACACGCTGGCGGGCGGAGGTGCGCCATGATCGCCGACGACGCGCTCGTGCGCATGCTGACGCGGCTCTAGCTGACCGCGATCCGCGACCAGCTCGCCAACCTGCTCGAAGACGCGACGCGCCGGCAGCTGACGCTGCTCGACACGGTCCTCTTCCTGTGCGAGGCCGAGATCGCCCGCAAGGACGCGCGCCGCATCCAGATGGGCCCGTCGATCGCCAAGTTCCCGTGCGTGCGCACGCTCGACTCGTTCGACTTCGACGCCCAGCCCTCGATCGACCCCAAGGCAGATCCGCGAGCTCGCCACCGGACGCTGGGTCGCGAACGGCGACGCGCTGCTGCTGCTCGGCCCGCCCGGCGTCGGCAAGACGCACCTCGCGATCGCGCTCGGCCGCGAGGTCATCAGCCGCGGCTACACCGTGCTGTTCACCACCGCGACCTCGCTGCTCGCGCAGCTCGCCAAAGCTCAGCACGAGAACCGGCTCGAGGATCGCCTGACGCACTTCACGAAGCCGAAGCTGCTGATCGTCGACGAGCTCGGCTACCTGCCGCTCGAGCCCGACGCGGCCCATCTCATGTTCCAGCTGATCAGCCGGCGCTACGAGAAGGGCAGCCTGCTCGTCACCAGCAACCTGACGACCAGCGAGTGGGGCAGCGTCTTCGGCGACCCCGTCGTCGCCACCGCGATCCTCGATCGGCTGCTGCATCACAGCCACCTCGTCACGATCCGTGGCGACAGCTTGCGGCTGCGGGAGAAGCGGCGGTCCGGGCTACTGAAGCCGATCTCTGCAGCTGGGGTCGGCCCCCAACAGGGGGTCGGATTTGGATGCCGGAAGGGGGTCAGTTCCGGATGTCGGTTGACACCCTGAATCGAACCAAATACTCGCTCGTCACTGTCGCGTATGCATCGCGGCCTTCGGCGCGTTGCCGTGCCGTACCTTGAGTTGCCTGGCTCACGGCGGAGGGCTGTCGCCTCGCGCAGACGACCCTACGACCAACTCCGCGGCCTGCGCCTTGAGCACATGCCGGTCGATCTTGTTCGCGCCGGACAGCGGCATTCGTTCCAGGAACCAGACCCGGCGCGGGTGCAGGTACGGCGCTGCCCGCTGCAGCACGTAGTCCTTCACGCTCTGCTCGTCGAGCTTCGCGCCCGGGCGCGTCACGACGAAGGCGACCGGCATCTGCCCGCGCACCTCGTCGGCGGCTGGCACGACCGCGACCTCGAGCACGTCCGGGTGCTGCTCGATCAGCCGCTCGACCTCGCCCGGATACACGTTCTCGCCGGCGCAGACGAACATGTCGTCCGCGCGGCCGACGAAGTACAGGAACCCGTCGGCGTCGCGCCGCACGATGTCACCCGTGTTGATCCAGCCGTCGCGCAGCTTCGCGGCCGTCACCTCGGGCAGGTTCAGGTAGCCGCTCATGCTCGCGCGGCTGCGCACCTCGAGCACGCCTTCGTCGGCGGACGAGCCGCCGACCAGTCGAAGCTCCGCGTGCGGTGCCGGGTAGCCGATCGAGAGCGCCGGCCGCGGCAAGCCGCCGGGATGCGCGCCCAGCATCCCCGCGCCGATCTCGGTCGTGCCGTAGCTGTTGATGATTGCGGCCTTGGGAAAGATGGCCCGGGTCTGGGCCACGATCGATTCCGAGACCGGGGCCGAACCGATCATCACGAGTTCGACGCAGGAGAGGTTCGCGGCGGCGAGCGCCTCGCGCTCCTTCGCGAGCAGCGCCACCATCGTGGGCACGCCGCTCAGCACCGTGACGCGATAGCGATCGAGTGCCGCGATGAACGGTTGCGCCTCGAAGCGGCGCATCAGCACCACCTGCGCGCCGACGGCGAACGCCAGCTCCGAGAACACCAGTCCGTTCATGTGAAAAAGCGGTGCGGCGACGATGCACGGGCCGTGCGACAGGAACGTGCGTACGCCCGGCTGGGCGAGCCCGTCGACGATCGCGAGCTGGCTCGCGTGCGAGAGCATCACGCCCTTGGGGCGCCCCGTGGAGCCCGACGTGTAGAGCACGATGGCCGGACTCTCGCCGGGTGGCTCGACGCGCTCGTCCGGCTCGCCCGCGAGCCAGGCGTCGAACTCTGCGCTCTCGGTCGCAACGACCGGCAACGAAGCCGGCACGCCGGCCGGGGCTTCCGCGTCGACGATCAGAAGCTCGAGCGCGGCGTCCGCGCACACGTGCCCGATAGCCTCGGCACCGGCCCGGGCGTTGTACGGTACGACCGTGCAGCCTGCGCGCAGGCCGCCGAAGTACGCCGCGTAGAACCGAGCCGTATTGGAGCAGAGCATGCCGAGTCGCGAGCCTGCGCCGAGCCCGCGGCGCCGCAGTGCGCCGGCGGTCGCCGCGGCCATGCGTCGCAGCTCCGCGTAGGTGTAGGAGACCGGTTCGCGGCCCGACACGTCTACGAGCGCCACGGCCTCCGCCGCACCGCCACGGTCGAGCACCGAGGCGAGGTTCGCCGCGACCATCGTCACGCCGCCGAAACGTAGAATACGCCGCGCCCGACCGCGCAGAGCTTGCCGTCCACGCCGACCACGTCCACCTCGACGGTGCTGAGCGTGCGCCCGGCCTTGCGGACACGCGCGGTCGCGGTGAGGTCGCCCGTCGCGGGCCGCACGTAGTCGACGTTCAGACCGACGGTGCCGCAGTCGCGTCCGGCCACCATCGTCGCGGCGAAGGCGCCGGCGGTGTCGAGCAGCGCGGCCACCGGGCCGCCGTGCCAGGTCCTCGAGCCGTCCGCGTCGGCGCCCTCGGGGCACCACGGCATGCGCATCGTCAGCGTCTGGGCGGTCGCATCCGCGGCCGTGATCTCGATCGCCCAGTCGCGGATGTACGGCGACGCGGCGATGAAGGCGTTCAGCTGTTCGAGGGTCAGGGGCATAGGGTGCTTCCTCGGCTACGGGAGGCGTGTGACGGCATAGGGGTGGCGCAGTGCGTCAGGGCACGAGCACGATCTTGCCGAACGCCTCGCGCGATTCCAGCAGGCGCTCGGCCTCGTGCACGCTCGCCAGCGGCAGCACCTTCTCGACGATCGGCACCAGCCGCCGCGTGCGGGCGAGATCGAGCAGCGCCTCGATGTCGGGGCGGCGCCACCCGTCCGAGCCAACGATCGTGTGCTCGAACGACCAGACGTAGCGCACGTCGACCTCCTCGTCGAAGCCTGCGGTCGCGCCGCAGGTCAGCATCCGGCCGCCCAGCTTCACGCATCGCAGCGTGTCCTTCCACGTCTTGCCGCCGGTGAAATTGACGGCCACGTCGACCCCGCCGGTGCCGAGCACCTTCGGCTTGCCGACGATGCCCCAGACGGCCTCGCGCATGCTGGAGCTGCGGTAGTTCACGGCGTGGTCGGCGCCGATCGCACGCAGCCGCTCCGCCTTCTCGTCCGAGCCGGCACACGCGATCACCGTCGCGCCGGCCAGCTTCGCGAGCAGCACGCAGGCCGTGCCAACGCCGCCGCTCGCACCCAGCACCAGCACCGTCTCGCCCGCCTTCACGGCGCCGCGCGTGTACATCATCCGGTAGGCAGTGGCGTAGGCGAGGGGAATGGACGCGGCTTCCTCGAAGCCGACCTCGGCGGGCAGCTTCAGCAGCATCTTCGGGTGGACCTCGCAGTACTCGGCACGCCCGCCGTGGAACTGCTCGCCGATGAACTTGTGGTCGACCTCGGGTATCGGCATCGGATCGACCAGCACGCGATCGCCGACCGCCCAGCCGCTCACGCCCGCGCCGAGTTCGGCCACTTCGCCGGCGATGTCCGAGCCGATGATGATCGGCAGCGGCAGCTTGATGCCCGGCATGCCGCGCCGGCTGAAGATGTCGTGGAAGTTCAGTGACGTCGCACGCACGCGCAGCACGACCCACCCCGGCCGTGCCGCCGGCTTCGGGAAGTCCTCGAGACGGATGCACTCGACGTCGCCGTGCTCGTGGACGACGGCGGCGCGCATGGTGGCGGAACTCATGGCTGGTAATTCTCCTCGACGAACTCGACGAACACGCCGTTGGCGTGGGACGGGTGGACAACGATCCGGCGATCCGCGGCGCGGTGCGACACGCCGCCGTCGCCCAGCACGCGGCGCGCCTGCGCGAGCGATCCGACGCGGATCGACAGACCGATGCCGTGCGCGGGGGCGTCGCCCTGCAGGCCTGTGAACTCCGGCCAGCGCCGGCCGGCGGCGTCGACGGCGTGGATCTCGACGCTCTGGCCATTGGCCGTACGGAACATCACGCGGTCGCGGCCGCGCTCTGCCGGCGCGCCATCCATCATCTTGGCGAAGAACTCCACGTCCTGGCCCACGTCGCGCGCGGCGTAGTGGACCGTGGCCACGTCGATCGCCGAGTTCGCGTGCGCCTGGTAGTCCGGGATCCAGATCGCCTCGGGTCTCGGGTGATCCGAGCGGAACAGCGACATGCGCGGACGCTCGGCGTTGAAGGCGTACATGGAGCGGCTCGCCGTGTCGATCCAACCGCCGGCCGGCAGCCTGACGCGCCGTGAGGCCCCGTTGGGGAGCTCGATGTCGATGCCGGCGGCCTTCAGCGCGGCGTGGTCCGGCTCGAGGTGGGTCGAGGTGAACGAGGTCATGTAGTACCCGTCGAACGACGGGAAGCAGCCGCGCAGGTTCCGTTGCAGTCGCTCGTTGCGGCAATGGTCCAGGTCGCCGAGCAGTTCGAGGTAGGTGCGCGCGAACTGCACGACCGCGTTGGACGTGCCGATCGTGGCGTGCTCCATGATCGGCATGACCGTGAAGCCGAGGCGCCGCCACGCCGCCGCCGCGAGGCCGAGGTCCTGCGCGTAGACGACGAAGTGATCGAGCGAGCGGGTGGTGAACATCGGGGCTCCCGGCATCAGAGGTGTCGGCGCAGGGCATGGAGCAGTCGGTCGATGTCGGCGGGCTCGTGGTCCGCAAACGCCGCGATTCGGAGCGCCCCGTGCGGGCCGGCACCGACGTAGGTGGAGTAGATGACGAAGACCGCTTGCTCGTCGAACAGTTGCCGCTGCAGCTTCTTCATCCGCTTCGCGGTGCCGTCGACGAACGTGGCCACCGGAGCCTCCGTGTCGCCGGCGTCGAGACCGAGCCCACGAAGTCCAGCCTTCAAGCGGTGCACGTTGTCGCGCAGGCGCTGCAGCCGCCCCGGGTCTCGCTCCGGGCAGGCCAGGCTCGCGGCGAACATCGCCGCACCGGCCGACATGCCCGAGGCGGCGCCGCGCGCAGCAGGGGTCTGCCAGAGTCGTGCGATCGCGTCCGCCGGTCCCACGGCCAGTCCACCGTAGGCGGAGAAGGCCTTGCCGAGCGATCCACCGGCCAGCACGCGCGCGCCGCGGACGCCGTGTGCCTCGACCGCACCGCGACCGGTCGGCCCGATGACGCCGAAGGCGTGCGACTCGTCGACCAGCAGCCAGCCACCGTGGGGATCGAGCAGGGGCCGATATTCCGCGAGCGGCGGCACCGTTCCGAACGTCGCCGAACAGGCCGTCGGTCGCGACCAGCGGCCGCTGGCCGGGGCGCAGCTCGCGCGCGAGCACGCGCTCGAGATCCGCCGCGTCGAGGTGCGCGAAGCTGTGCACGGGCTTGCGGGCTGCGGCTGCGCCTTCGCGCAGTTTGTAGTGCGCGCTGGCGTCCAGGAAGACGACGTCGTGGTCGTCGGCCAGCGCGGTCATCGCGATCAGGCCGAACAGATGGCCGGTGGCGTAGTACATCGCCCCGTCGACGCCGAAGAAGCGGCACGCGGCGCGCTCGGCGTCCGCGTTTGCCGCCAGCACGAAGTGATAGTGCCGCGGCAGCTGGCCCGTGGATCCGAGCGTTCGCAGCGCGGCGGTGCCTGCCTCGATCAGCGCGGGCTCGCTCGACAGGCCGAGGTAGCACGAACCGCCGAAGTTCAGGAACGGACGGCCGTCGGCCACCATGTGCGCGCGGCTCGGCGATTCGACGCGCAGGTCGGGCATGGTCGCGGCGTCCGGATCTTCGTTGCCGGACAGACTATACGAACGTATATTCGGTGAACAGATCCCGCCGCGCGTCACCGCCCCCCCCCGGACGAGCGGCGTGTCCGCACCGGTCGTGGGCGCCCAACCGTCATCAGGAGCAACGATGGACCGACTGCAGTCTCCAGGGGTCGCGGAACCCGGGTCGTCGACGATTTCACGCCGCGACGTGGTCAAGGCATCGGCGCTGGCCGGTGCCGCGCTGCTGTCGCCGGGTGCAACGGTCGTGGCCGCGCACGCCGATGGGCCGAGCGCGGATCGCAGGGCTCTGCTCCGTGTGGAGCCGAGCGACACGCTGCTGCCGAACGAGATCGAGATCCGGGCCTCCGGGTTCGCGCCCGCCGAGCGCGTCCGACTCACCTCCAGGCTCGTCGACGACGCGGGCGAGTCGTGGTCCGCGCACGGCGACTACGTCGCGGACGCGCGGGGCAGCATCGACGTCGCGACGGCGCCCAGCGAAGGCGGGACGTTCGCGGACATCCAGCCGGCCGGCCTGCTGTGGTCGATGCGCCCGCCGTCCGGCACGGACCGGCGTTTCATGATCGACGCGAAGGTGCGCCCGCACAAGCTCGGCCTGCCCGCCGTCGATCCCGTGAAGCCGCTCGTGATCGAGCTCGCGGCGGAGTCGGGAGGCACGGTGCGCGCACGCACCACGCTGACGCTGCGCCGACTCGACCCGGGCGTCGAAGTCGTTCCCGTCCGCGACGGGCGCCTGCGTGGCGTCGCGTTCCGCTGGAAGGAGCGCACCCCGCCGCGCGGCGCGGTCATGAGCCTGACCGGTTCCGGCGGCGGCGTCGAAATGGGCTACGCCCCGATTCTCGCCTCGCTGGGCTACGACGTGCTCAGCCTCGCGTACTTCGCCTACGAAGACCTGCCTGGAACGATCAGCCGGATCCCGCTCGAGTACTTCGCGGAGGGGTTCGAGTGGATGCGGCGCGAGTTCGGCGCGAGGCGCCTCGCGGTGCAGGGCGCCTCGCGCGGCGGTGAGCTTACGCTGCTGCTGGCCGCGTACCTGCCCGACCACGTCAGCGGTGCGCTCGCGTTGGTGCCGATGTACGCCTCGAGCGCCGGATGGGACCCGCAGGGCGGCGTCTCGGGTCCGAGCTGGACGTTCCGCGGCCGCGACATCCCGTACGCCGTGCCGCTCGGCAGTCTCTCGATCGAGAACATGCGTCGCCTCGGGGAGCGCGAGCCGAACGGCTATGCGGCCACGCCGGCGTACCGGGCCGACCTCGATCGGCCGGAAGTCCGCTCCGGCGCCGCGATTCCGGTCGAGCGCGCTGCGGGACCGGTGCTGATGATCTCGGGCGTCGACGACCAGATGTGGCCGAGCGCCTGGGGCTCGGATCTGGTCGTGAATCGGCTGCGGGCGCAGGGATTCAAGCGTCCGTTCCGGCACCTCGCGCTGCCCGAGACTGGGCACATGACGCCGCTGCCGAACACCGTGACGACGTTCACTCCGGCGGTGTTCCACTCGCTGGCGAACATCTTCCTCGCGTGTGGCGGGACGCCCGAAGGCACCGCACGGTCCAGCCGGGCCACGTGGGATGCGATGCGCGAGCACTACCGGCAGGTGTTCGGCGGCTGAATCGCCGGGCCGGGCGATCGCGGGAACGAAGGCGAAGCGGCGGAACGATGCCCGATGTTCATTCATTCACCGGTGCGCGCGTGGTCGACGTCGTGGATGGCGCGTCGTGTCCCGGGCGTACCGTGGTCGTGCGCGAACGCCGCATCGAGGCCATCGGGCCGGACGGTGCGACGTCGATGCGGTCCGGAGACACGGTGATCGATGCGCGAAGTTGCCATCTGTGCCCCGGCCACACCGACCGCCGACGCGGATCGCCACCTGTCGCCGCGCACGCGCGCGCTGTGGAAGCTGTTCGCGCACCTGCCGGTGCCGGAGACGGTGCTCGCCGGAGAAGACCTGCTGCACCGGCTGCGTTCCCGGTGCCTGCTCGCGATCCACCGCGCGGGCAGGCGGATCATGGTCAGCACGGATGCGCCCGTCACCCACGTGTACGGTGCGGCATCGGCGTGGCGCCGGATTCGCTGACGTGATGACCGATGAGAGCCGCGACGGGCGGTCGTGACTCGTGACGTCTACGCCGGTGACGAGGATCTGCCTGCGGCAGCGCAGAGCGAGTTCATCGCCGTGCTGCGGATCGAGGCGGATCTCGATCCGTCGGCGCTCGGTCGCGTCGCCGCAGCGATCAGCCAGCGCAACGCCGTTCCGCTCGATTTCCGGTGCGTGGTCGAATCCGACGCCTGCCGGATCGAGGCGCGCGTGAAGCTCTGTTCGTCCGAAGATGCAGGCTTTCTCCGACGCAGGGTGGCGCAGCTGACGACCGTGCGCGAAGTGACGCTGAGTTCCGCGCCGGAATGAACGCTGGCGGCGCATCGAAGAACGGCGACTACGACAAGCTGGACCTCCGCTTCGGCATGATGTTCGGCGGGGTCGAGATCGCGCTGTTCGGCACGAACCTGCTCGACCAGCGGCCGATCCTGTTCCGGCAGAACACCGTCGGCTCGGAGGAAGTCAGCAGGATCAAGCCGGGCACGTACGGGGTTCCGGTGTCGTACGGGTTCTGAGAGCCGATCGGATCGAGTTTGGGGTTACCTGAAGATGCCGCGACTGAACAGGCGGTTCATGAACTCGTTGCGGCGGGCGACCGCTGCCGCGCTGAACGGCTGCCGGCTAAAGATCCCGCGGGCATACGGCGCGACGAGTGCAGGGCCAATGAAATCGTAGAAGAGGTAGAGCGCGGCCATGTCGCGGTCCACGTCCTCCTGCAGCATCCTGCGCTCGGCTGCGGCATCGACGAAGCGGCGCATCGCGCTGAACAGCGAGTCGAAGAGCGCCTGGCTGCCGGGCGTGCCGCTCGAAAGCGCGGTTTGCACGTACAGCATCACCTGTCGATTGCCGGCCACCCAGGCGACGGCGACGTCCACGACCGAATGCAGCGTCATCGGCGCCGGCGCCGTGAGTACGCCATCGTAGAGTTCCTCCACTGCCGCGAGCGCATGTGCATCGACTGCCTCTAGCAGCCCGTCCTTCGAGCCGAAGTGCGTACGCACCAGGCCGATCGAGACGCCAGCCTCCGCTGCCAGGTCGCGGATGCTCGCGCCGGCGAAACCGCGCTCCGCGAACAGCTTCAGGGCGGCCTGCACGAGGGCCTGTCTTCCGGCGGGTTCCCCGGAAGCGTGGAGCCGCACGACAGCATTCTTCATCTCTACGATTCCTTGCGGTTTGGGCGCATCGGCGCGGAGCGTGCTGTCGCCGGGAGCCCGGGTGCGATTCTACCAGCGCTCGTCGTCGATGGCCGTCATGAGGGGCGAGCCACCCGGTGGGTGTGCCTCGATCTCAACGGCGCAGCCATCGCCCGGGTGTCGGTCGCCGATCGACCGCCCGCGGCGCGCAGTGAAGCTTCATCGTCCGTCCCGGCGGCGTGTCTCGCTAGAGCGCGCCACACAAGTCCAGAGCCGTCTTGTGCACGTGCGAAGCGAGCACGGGGCTGCACGTGCAGTACCGGCAGCCCCCGGGCTCGCGGAATGGGAGTCCGCACTGTACTATACGACCGTATATATCTCGCGGCGACCCGTGGCAGCGGATCGCCAGGAGAGGGGAGCCATGAACACCGAGTCGCTGCTCGACCACTTCGTCTACGTCGTACCCGCGCTGGCGGCTGGCAGCGGTGCGCTCGGCGAAGCACTCGGACTCGTGCCGACCGATGGCGGTGCGCACCCGCACTCCGGGACGGCGAACACGCTGCTGTCGCTGGGGACGAAACAGTACCTCGAGGTCCTCGGTCCGAATGCCAAGCTCGCCAGGGACCGCCTCGCCGGGCTGGGGGCGTACATCGCGGGTCTCGCCGAGCCGGACGTCCTGACCTTCGCGATGGGCAGCTGCAACCTGGACGCCGTGGCGCGCACCGCCGCGGAGCTGGGGCTTGCAACCACGGCGCTCGAAACGAACTCGCGGCGTACGCCGGCGGGCGACCTGCTGCAGTGGCAAGGCATGCACCTGCGCTCCGCGGAGTACCGCGGACTGGTGCCGTTCTTCATCGACTGGCTCGACTCGCGGCATCCTGCCGAGACGTCGGCGCAGGGCGCGGAGCTGGCATCGATGTACGTCGCGCATCCCGTACCCGCGCCGCTGCGCACTCTCTATGCCCGCCTCGGCATCCGGATCCCGGTGGTCCACGGCAGCCGCCCGGGCATCGTGGCGACCCTGCGCCACGGCTCCCGCGAGTTCGTGCTGCTGGGTTCGGGCTGCGGGCTGCCGGGCTGAGAGGAGACGACACATGCGTTTCGCCCCGGCGGTCTGGCGGCTCGTCATCCTCGAGTTCTGGGAGCGCTACTCGTACTACGGCCTGATGGCCATTCTGGTGCTGTTCCTCACGAGCCCGGTGGCCGAGGGAGGCTTCGGGTGGACGGACTCGCGAGCGCTCGGCGGGCTGTCCTTGTTCTCCGCAGCGGCGTTCATCCTCCCGAGCGCGGGCGGCTGGCTGGCGGACCGCTTCCTCGGCGCCTACCGCTCGGTGCTCATCGGCGCCGCGCTGCTGCTCGCCGGCAACGTGCTGCTCGTGTTCGCGGCGTTCACGGCACCCGATCTCACCGATGCGATGCGCCAGGCCACGCTGGCCGGTGCGCTGTTTGTCATCGCGCTGGGTAACGGCTTCTTCAAGTCGCCGCTGATCACGCTGGTCGGAGCGCACGCCGGGCGTGATCCCGCCACCAAGGACCAGGCGTTCCGCTACTACTACCAGGGCATCATGCTCGGCACTCTCGCGGCCTCGCTCAGCGTGAGCACGGTCGCCGATCGCGTCGGCTGGTGGGCGGGCTTCGGCCTGGCAACCGTCGGCATGGCGATCTCGTTCGCGATCTTCCTGCTGACGGCGCGACTCGTCCGCGATGCGCGCGGCTCCGGCACGGCTCCGGCCGACGACGCCGAGACCGTGCCCGGGGGGCCGCAGGGGATCGCGCTGCTCTGCGTATTCCTGCCTCTGATCACCATCGGCTGGGTGCAGTTCTACGGGCTCTGGCTGCTCGAGACCGAGCGCTGGGTGGACCGCGAGGTCGGGGGTTTCACGATGCCCAGCGGTTGGCTGCTGGCGATCAACGCGATCGCGATCGTCATCCTTGCGCCGCTGGTCGGTCGCTGGTGGGCGATGCTGCGAACCCACTCCGGTCGCCCGCCAGGCATCGTCGCCAAGTTCGCGTCGGCGTTCTTCGTGATGGGCGTGGCGCACCTGCTGATGGCGTGGGGCTTTGCCGACGCCGCGCCCGGCGGTGTGTCCCTGCTGTGGCCCGTGGGATGCCTGGTGCTGATCACCGTGGGCGAGGCGATCTTCTGGCCGTCGACGTACGGCGCGGTGAACGTGCTCGCGCCGCCCCGCGCCAAGAGTCTGGTCATGGGGATATGGCTCGCGATGCTCGGGGTCGGCATGTTTCTGACCCACCAGGTCGCACGGCTGTCTGAGACCGTCGGGTTCTCGTCCTTCTCGCTGGGGCTGGGCGCGGCGATGCTCATGGGCGGCGTCCTCCTGCTGCTCGCGTCGCGACCGTTTGCGGCACTGCGCACCGTGTGATGACGGCTGGGCGCATGCCTGCCGGCGCGCGACGAGTGACTGCGTGAGCCGCCTGCGCGACCATCACGTGCCCGACGACGCGCCCGCGGGGCGAAGCCGTGGACGCCGTGGCGCGATTCCCCGCGAGCATCTCGCCCCGGCGCCGGACGACGTCGTGGCGCAGGCGGCCGGCGCCATCAGCAATCTGCTGGACCTCGCTGCCACCGACAAGTCTCTGACGGAAGTCGACCACTCGACGGTGTTCGGACGTGCGGACTCTCCGGGTCTTGCCGGGGCAACGGGCGAGCGCGCGGCAACGCGGCTCGGCGTTCGTCACTTCGTGCCCGAGCGCATGGGCGCTGGTTACTGGGACTTCTTCCGGCCCTTGCCTCACGTGATGCTCTCGATCACGGATGCGCGTTACCGCGCGCTCCAGTGGGCGGCCGTCCAGGGTGAAGACATTCTGAAGATCCGCCTGCTGTGCTCAGGTCGTTTCCTTACGCCCGGACGGGAACTGCTGATGGAGGCGCCCGGCCTGTACGCATCGTTCCATCCGCGGGGTCGCGACGGCGGCTACTTCATGGATGCGGGCGTGGACACGCGCGTGGTGATCGTGCACGCCTGGCCGGAGGCCTTTCACGGCGCGCTCGGGCTGGCGCGCGCGGACCTGCCGCGTGCGTTGACGCCGGCCGGCCTCGCTGCGGAACCGCCGTACCGGCACGTCGGTCCGCTGGCACCAGCGCTGTTCGAGGCCGCCACCGGGCTGATCCGCTCGCGCGCCGAGCTGTCCGGCGCGCTGCGGCACAACTTCGTCGAGGCCAAGTGCCGCGAACTGCTCGCGCTGGTGCTCAACGAGATGAGCAATGCCGAATTGAACGCGCGGCTCGGCCAGCACATCAGCACGCGCGATCGGCATCGGATCTCGGAGGCCTGCGATTACCTCGCCGCGCACTTCCGCGCGCCGCCGCCGATTGCCGTGCTGGCACGACGGGTCGGCATGAACCAGACGAAGCTGAAGGCGGCCTTCAGGCACGTCACCGGTCGGACCATCTACGAGTACGTCCAGGAACTTCGCATGCGAAAGGCCTCGGCGCTGCTGTCCTCCGGCGATGCGTCCATCGGCGAGGTTGCCTACGCGGTCGGGTACGCGCATCCCGCGAACTTCACCGCCGCGTTCAAGAAGCACTTCGGGTTCCTGCCGCGGGCGCTGAAGCCGCGAAGGACTTAGCGGGTCATCGCGAGCGCGACGATCGCGACGCCGCCGACGACGAGCGCCGCGCCGAGCGCGATACCGAACAGGATGGCCAGCATCACGGGGCTGACCGGTCTGTGCGCGTAGCCGAGGAGCTGCACGCCGACGGCGTGCGAGGCGAGCTTGCCGGCGACGGCCAGGCCGGCGACCAGCGCCGCACCTCGGATCCACGCGGCGCTCGCCGCCTGCGGCGATCCGCTCACCGGCGCGGGGGCGGCCGGTGTCGGGCCGGGAGGGTCACCGGCTCAGGTGCGGCGGTCGGCGCCGCGGCCCTCGACCCGTGGCATGCCCGCTCGATCGGCGCACGCGACCGTGCGTGCACGGTTCACGACCATCCGGTCGTGCAACTGCTCGATCACCCGCGACCCGGTCCGGACGAACAGGAACGGCAGGACGCCGTGTACGAGGCAGGCGAGCCCGCCGACGACCATGCGCCAGCCGAAGCCGCTGGCGTGGACCAGGTGCTGCGAGTAGCTCTCGCCGACGCTCGCCGGGTGCTCGATGAAGATCCTGAACGGCATGCCGGGCGCCTCCGCGATCGGCTCGGCCGACCGCCGGGAACGGGGGATTGCGCAAGACGATTAACGAGACTATACATGCGTATAGTCTTTGTTCGCGT
>Ga0315900_10007537_pt1 | contig 14268 bp, 10 predicted proteins | sample LakEriMetagenome_FD_203521 | JGI IMG/M metagenome (GOLD analysis project Ga0315900, IMG submission 203521) | Freshwater fungal communities from buoy surface, Lake Erie, Ohio, United States - Buoy 12 MA114 | ecosystem: Environmental > Aquatic > Freshwater > Lake > Lake biofilm | place: USA: Lake...
TGATTGATCATGATGCTGGCGGCGTGCATGGTCGGCGCGCATGATCCATCCCACCGCCCTGATTGACCCGAAGGCCCAGATCGACCCCACGGCCGAGATCGGGGCCTATGTGGTTATCGACGGTGCTGCGGAAATCGCCGCCGGGTGCAAGGTCGAGGCGCATGCGCAGATCGTGGGGCATGTGGTGGTTGGGGAGGGGACGCGGATTGGTCGCGGTGCGGTCATCGGCGGGGAGCCACAGGACCTGGGGTTTGATCCCGCCACGGAAAGCAGCGTGATTTTGGGCAAAAAGAACGTCATCCGGGAGCACGTGACCATTCATCGCGGCAGCAAGCCGGGTGGTGTGACACGCATGGGCGATGGGAATTTCCTCATGGTCGGCAGCCATCTGGCGCACGATGTGGTGCTGGGCGACCGGAACATCATCGCCAATTCCGCGTTGCTGGCAGGCCACATCCATGTGGGAAACAACACCTTCATCGGCGGTGGGGCGGTGTTTCATCAGTTCCTCCGGATCGGGGATTTCTGTGTGGTGCAGGGAAACGGCAGTTTCAGCAAGGACATCCCGCATTATTGCGCTGCCCAGCGCGTCAATCGCATCACGGGACTGAATGTGATCGGCCTGAGGCGGCAGGGGTTTACCACGGAGGACCGGGGGGCGATCAAGGAGTTGTTCCAGCTTCTTTTTTGCGAGGGTTTGAATCTGTCCCAGGCTGTGGAGCAGGCGGCTGCTCGCGAGTGGCCGGAGAAGGCCCGGCGGCTGTTGGATTTCGTCCGATCGCCGAGCAAAAAAGGTGTCTGTCCAGTGCGTCCGGGACGAGAGGATGATTGATGGCTGCCGGGTGAAAAAATCAGGGCTTTTTCTTGTCACCGGGATGCGGGTGGCCTATGAAAGCCGGTTTAAAGAGCCTGCCAATGCGGGCACTTGTTTCAATTGTGATATGAACACTTTCCGAATCTGTGTGGCAGCCTTTGTCTGCGTTCTGGCAGCAGCCGGTACGGCGGGCGCGCAAGGCATTCTCGACAGTCTCACAACGGACCTGAACATCCGGGGGCTCACGACCACGATGGACCCTGAGACGGGCATCGCGACCGTGACAGGTGATGTGCATATTGTTTACGGTGGTGTGGAGATTCGGTGCGGCAGCGCGCAATACAACCAAACCACGGGCGAGGTCATGGCCCGTGATGGCGTGACCATCTGGAAGGAGGGGACGATCTACCGAGGGGATTCCATCACCTACAACTCGGTCACCGGTGCGATGTCGGGCCAGAATGTGATATCGAGCATGAACGCAGGGCCGGGGACCATCATTTACAAGGCCGCGAACTTTCAATCAAAAAGCAAACTTGAGAACCGCATCGACGCGAGCGGTGTGAGCCTCACCTCGCATGATGTGCAGAATCCAAATTTTCACCTTGAAGCGAAGAGCCTGACGGTACAACCCGGCGATAGCGTCATTTTGAGCGGGGTGAAGGTGTATGGAGGTGACACGCCGTTTTTCTACCTCCCTAAAGTTTCGCAGCAGATCCAAGAGGATACGAGTTACAGGATCAGTCCCGGTTACCAGAGCCGGTGGGGGGCCTTTCTTCTCACCCAATACACCTTCCTGTACGGCGACCATACCATCGCACGCTACAGGATCGATTTGCGCAGCAAACGCGGGATTGGTGGCGGCGTGGATTTCATCTCCCAGCGTCATCGCTGGAATCAGCAGAATTTCGGCACGCTCAGCCTCTACGCCGTCAATGATTCGGACAATTCGACCAACGTGGCGGGCTCGCAGCGCTTCCCGGTGCCCTCAAATCGCTATCGAGTGAACTTCAAGCATCGTGTCTATCTGCCAGGACCTGATGTGAGCACCTGGTACTTGGATTTCGACATCAACAAGATCAGTGACATCCACTTTTACGAAGACTTCTTCTTCAACGATTTCCGCACGGACCGCGAGCCGGACAACCAGGTTTCCTTGGTGCACACCAACGAGGCCTATGTCGCGACTTTGATGGCGAAGTTCAAGGCGAACAACTTCTACCGCACGACAACACGCCTCCCTGAGTTGTCGATCGACTTCACCCGACGTCCTCTTTGGGGTTCGGGCGTTTTCCACCAAGGGACGATCTCCGCGGGTCTCTACAATGAAGTGGTGGGCAATCAGGAGCAGGCGGAGCTCATCCGGTTGCAGGGATTGGGTCTTGCAGGACTCGGACCTCTTCCGGCGGGCACTGTATTGAGCGATCCACTCGGCACAGCGGCATCCTCCTATTTGGCACTTGTGGGCAAGCCTCGTAATGCCGGCCTGACAGCAGCCGATGTCACACAGGGATTAGGCTTCATCTCCAGCCGCCTGCAGGAGCCTGACTTTGCCCGCTTCCATACCTACCATGAGTTGTTGTACCCCAAGACCTACATGGGCTGGTTGAATGTGACGCCGCGCATCGGGGCCGGCGTTACCAGTTATGGCAGCATTGATGGCAGTATTACCGGCTTGCAGAGTTTTACCCGTGGTATCCTACATCTCGGGCTTGATGTCTCTTTTAAGCTCACCAAGACATGGAGCGATGCACGTTCGGAGACATTTGGCGTCAATGGACTGCGTCACGTCTTCCAGCCTTATGCGAACATCTCGTATCTAGACGCGAAGCAGGATGCCGGATTGCCAGCGATCGACAGGCTCTCACCCACCACGCGCCCGCGTTCGATAGATCCGTCTTTATTCACTGCCGTGGACAGCCTGCGCTCATGGAATGTGGCCCGCATCGGATTCCGCAACCTCCTGCAGACGAAGCGTGACTACATCACCAGCAACGGTCTTGGAGCCTTCCTTGAAACTCCTGATGGAGGCGATTCGCAAACATACACATTGGCCGGCATGAACACGTTTGTGGATGTCTTTGGGAAAGATCCGGAGTTCGGTCGTGATATATCCAACATGTATAACGAATTTTTCTGGCACCCCGTTCCATGGATCACTTTCCGTTCTGATCTGCAACTCCCGATCAGCGGCGGCGTGGGCAGTTTCACGGAAATCAACAACGCAATCGTCTGGCTGCCGTCCAGGCACACATCGCTTGAGTTCGGCCACCAATTCATTTCCGACCATCCGTTCTTCCAAGACAGCAGTCTGCTATACACACGCTTGTTCGCACGTCTGTCGGACAATTACGGGATCAGCACGAACCACATCTATGAAGCCGATGACGGGACGTTGGAGTTCCAAAGTTACAGTTTCTACCGGGATCTGAGCAGTTGGGTTGCCTCGATCGGGGTGATGGCTCGTGATAATCGAAACGGTGCCTCTGACATCGGTCTCCTCCTCTCCTTCACACTTAAAGACTTTCCGCAGCTAAACTTTGACCTCGATATTGACCCGAATCCCACGGGTCGAGGTGGCAGACAGTGATCTGTGATCACTTGATCTTGGAGTGCCTTTGGAGAGCTTGTGTCCGCGCATGTCTTTACCTATGACGCCTGCGCCATAAGAATCCGGGGTAAACCGGATGAGGTAAAAGTGGGCAAAATAGAATCCTTAACCTCACATCGCTCCACCGCTTTTGGCCAGGAAATTAAGGGCCAGAGTGGCGGCGGCGAGAAGGAAGACTAACCAGGCGAGGGGCATGACTTGATCAGATTGAAGTTTTTTCGAGCTTATCAACGCGAACGTCTCACGGGATAGGAAGGAGGGTATCCTTGAATTTGTTGGTCCAGACACCTGTGACCGCGTTGCGGTTTTCCCAGCTTTGTTTGCCCTCCGAGGGCACCATGATGGGAGACTCACCCGTTGGGTCAGATTTGACGGCATCTGCTCCAAACATCTGCACCACCATCAAAACGGCGGAGAGCACAAAACAAATGACCGAAAGCGGCACCAAACCTGCCTCGGGATCTTTTTCCTCATAAAACTGCTCTGCATCAGCGGCAGCGCTGCGTTTCACCGGCGCACTGGGAGGTGCGGAGATGGACGGACGCTGCATCGCCTGTGTCGGGGCGAGTTTCACGGTTGCCTTTGGCAGAGGGGCGGTCGGTCCTCCAGTCATTGGCCCTGTGCCAGCACCCGGCGCGCGAGGGGCGCCTGCGGTGGGCTTTTGCAGCGGAACCGTGGGGGCTCCGGTTTCTGTGCGTGGTGCTGGAGCGGCAGGATTCTGGCTGAGAGGACGAGTTGCTGCCGGCAAGCCCGCCATCGGAGGAGCCGCAGGACGTGGAGCGGTGGGGGCTCCGGGAGGCTTGGGGGCCGCGGGTGGAGCTGTTGGCCGGGCGGCGGGCGGCGGCATGGCCGCAGAAGGGGCAGGGGCGGCGGGTGGCGGTGATGAGGCCACTGGAATCGCCGAAGTGGTTTTCTTCGAAGGTGGGGCCACCGGAGGGGCTGGCAGCTTCACCGGTGAGGTGCTCGCCTTTGGAGCGGGCGGCGGCAGTGGAGCAGACGGCAGTTGGATGGGGGCAGTTGCCTTCTTGGCCATCATGGGCACCACGGAGGTGGTGTTGAGCGAGGCCGGGACGCTGCCGGTGGAAGGAGATACAGGGGCGGTGGTTTCACGAGGCTGGGTCACACCCGCGCCAGGACGCCCACGCAGGGTGATGCGCACAGTTTCTTTTTTCAGGGGCACAGCCGCCGTCTTGGGCGTTGATCCTGAGGGTGGTGGCGTGTTTTCGGCTTCGCTCATGAGATGGATGCGGGGAGATTCGTGAAATTCGCCTCCATTTAGCGAAATCCACGCCCTGGCGTCAATCCCTTTCTCCTGCCGTCTTGCTTTTGTCGAGGGACTGCCCGTAAATCGCGCTCATCATGAACATTCTCGTCACAGGCGGGGCCGGATTCATCGGCTCCCACACCGTAGAACGCCTCCTGCGCGACAATGCGGGCCAGATCACCATCCTAGACAGCCTCAACGACTACTACAATCCCGCCATCAAGCGCGAGAACCTCAAGGTCCTCGGCCCGAAGGTGAAATTCCGCGAAGGCGACATCACTGATCCGCTCTTTGTCGCCGAAGTGTTCAACGTGGGGCATTTCGACGCCGTCATCCACCTTGCCGCCCGTGCTGGCGTGCGTCCGTCCATCGAGCAGCCGGAGCTTTACATCGACACGAACATCAAGGGCACCTTCTACCTCCTTGAGGCCTGCCGCCGAACTGGCGTGAAGCACTTCGTCTGCGCCAGCAGTTCCTCCGTCTATGGCGTGAACAAAAAAGTGCCCTTCGTCGAGACGGATCCCATCCTGCAGACCATCAGCCCGTACGCGATGACGAAGATGGCCGGCGAGCAGATGTGCTCGAACTACGGCCACCTCTACGGCATCAAGACCGTCAATCTGCGCTTCTTCACCGTTTATGGCCCTCGCCAGCGCCCGGATCTTGCCATCTCCAAATTCACCCGCCTCATCGAGGATGGTAAACCCATCGACAAATACGGCGACGGCACCACCCGCCGCGATTACACCTACATCGACGACATCGTCGATGGCATCATCGGCGCGCTCAACTACCGCACCGGCCCGGTCAACGACATCTTCAACCTCGGCGGCTCGCAGAATGTCTCGCTCAACGACCTCATCGCCACCATCGAGCAGGCGCTTGGGAAAAAAGCCACCATCAACCAGCGTCCCGAGCAACCTGGCGACGTCCCGATCACCTCCGCCGATGTCAGCAAGGCGAAGGCGTTGATCGGCTTCAAGCCCACCACCTCCATCGCCCAAGGCGTGCCGAAATATGTCGAATGGTTCCGTGAGATGCGCTCACGCGGCATCGCGGTGAACTAAACTCAAAAATGCGGCGCTGACACGGTCCCTTCCTCGATCTCCTGGCGCTTCTTGCGCACGATGCCGTCGGCGATCTCCAGCACCATCTCCTCCAGCAGCAGGCGCAGGTGGCTGCCGGGGCGGTAATCGGCCGGTGCGATGTGTTTCACGCGGTCGGCGATACCTGTGAGCTGGTAGCATTTGCGGAAGCTGGCGCGGCTCTTCTCATCGGGATTGTAAACCGCCACCGCATGGCCGCCGTAGCGCTTCATCAGCGTGAAGCACGGCACGTCCGTGGGACCGTCGCCGACATAGATCATGTGCTGGAAGGGGATCGGCCGAAGCTCGGGGGCCATGTGGTCGTTCACGTCCTCATGCGGCTCCAGCATGCCTTTGTTGATGCGGAAGATGTACTGCGTCTTCGTCGTGTGGCTGATCACGCGCTTCGGGAAGGTGATCCGGCCGTTTTTGTCCTCGCCGAACTCGCAGCCGAAGATGCGTTTGATGTGTGGCGCGAGAGCCGAGCCATCGATCAGCGCCTTCAGGCCGCTGGAGACGATGTAATGCTCGATCTTCACGCCGAGCAGCCGGTGCTGGTCGTTGAGCACGGCGTTCAGTTCGTCAAAGAGCTCCGGCACGCCTTTGTAGAACTTCAGCTTCGCGCCCAGCTTCCGCAGGTCCTCGTTCGTAGGCCGGTCCATGTCCAGGTAGTCGAGCATGCACTTCAGGTAGGCCAGCTCGCCGTCGTAGCCCTCGGTGTCCACCAGCTCGCGGCTGCGCTTCCAGAACTGCCCTGGATTGATCCCGAAGTGCGGGAACAGCGTCTCATCCTGCATGTAGGTGGGGCTGAGCGTCTGGTCGTAATCGTAGATGATGCCGATGGTGGTCTGCTGCGAGGCCATGATGTGTTGCGGGTGTCAAAGCAGCGCCTTGAGGGCGCTGTCGAGAGTTGGATGGGCAAAAGTGTAGCCCATCTCCGTCGCAACGCGAGGAATCACTCGCTGCCCGCCCAGCAGCATCTCCTCCGCCATGCCGCGGAGCAGGAGTTTGAGCGCAAAGGCCGGCGCATGGAAAAACGCCGGACGTTTTAGCGCCGCGGCCAGCTTGCGCGTGAACTCCGCGTTCGTCACCGCCTCCGGCGCGCACAGGTTCACCGCTCCACGCACCGCCTCAGTTTGGAGCGCCTTCAGGATGATTTGAACGGCATCCTCGACGTGAATCCAGGACATCCATTGAGTTCCTGATCCGAGCCTGCCGCCAAGACCGAGACCAAACACACGCTTCAACAGCGGAAACGCGCCGCCGTCCGTTCCCAGCACCATGCCCGTGCGGAGCAGGATCACGCGTATGCCGAGCGCTTCGGCCTGCATGGCCGCCTTTTCCCAGCCTGCGCACACATCGGCCAAAAAACCTCCACCACGCGGCGAGCTCTCATCCACCGGAGTGCTTCCAAGGTTGCCATAAAACCCGGCGCCGGAGGCGCACACGAGCACCTTCGGCCTGTTTTCCGGCTTCCAGGTGCCGAGGTGGGCCACGAGCGCCGCGGTGAAATCCACACGGCTTTTCCAGATGCGTTCACGCTTCTCCGCCGTCCACAGCCCCATGAGCGATTCGCCGGAGAGATGCACCAGCGCGTCGAGTTTCGTCTCCGGCAGCGCATGCGGTGCCTGCTTCGGTTGATAAAGCGTCTCGTGCGAGACAGGCACGAAAGATCCAGGTTTGCGCGTGTAGGCTACCACCTCATGCCCGCTGCCCTGCGCGAACATGGCCAGATGCCCGCCAATGAATCCCGTCGCTCCTGTGATGCCGATGCGCATGAGTTTAGTCTGATTGAATCGGCACCAGAACCTCATTCCTCCGCATGAACCCCGGCGTCCATGGCGGGTCGTAGTAAGCGCTGAAAGGTGCTCCGGCTTCGGTGAGCTTGTTCTGTTTCATCCACGCCCGCAGCTTTTCCATGGCCTGCGGTTCGCTGTCCTTCGTGCGGGTGCCGCTGAAGCGGTAGGCGGCCACGCGTTGCGCCTTCAGCGTGTCCACGACCACCTGGGGCGAAGCGGGGGCGGGCGTGGCGGCCTTGTGCTTCTCGGGCACCACGAAGGCCATCTTCCCATCGACCATGAAGACTGGCGTGGTCATGGCGATCTTCTCTTTTTCCACATTTCCGCCGTCGATGTAGCGGAAGAGGCGCATGAAGCTCGAATTGTCCGCGTCCCGGTCCGTGGTGGCGATTTTGAGCTCGGGATACTGACGAATCTCGAACTCGCCATCGGCGCGGATGACCTTGTAAGGCGCGGTCTCGTAACCCGACCGCGAAGTGGCGCAGGCGGCGATGGTGAACGCAATAACGAGCAGACCGGCGATGACAGAAAACATCTTTTTCATATCTGAAGTACGTCCGGAAGCGATCAAGGAGCGGCTTTTTTCAGCATCAGGCACCGAAACGACCGCCCCATGAAGGCCGGATGCGTGAGGGACTGAAACTGGCGCATCGTGGCCGCGTCCAGAGACTGGCCTTCGAGACTCTTCAGCCACGGCATCGCCATCCGGCCTAGGACACGGCCTTGCAGATCGTATTCCATTTTCTTCAGGCCATGGCGCTCTGCTTCCTCGATGAGGCGCGTGAAGTTGATGTGCGTGGTCAGGTCGCACTCGCCGAGGTCTTCCAGCACGTTTCCATCCATGCGATGCTGCTTATAGCGGCGAAGGGTGCCTTCGGCGCGTGAGTCGGCATAGAACTCCTCCGCATCGAGGCCGTAGTCGGCGATGAAGATGGCTCCGCGAAACGCTGCATGCGCGAGATCACGAATCCACGCGAGCATGGCGAGGTTGATCTCGAGCGTGTGGCCAGGCTCAAGATCGCGGGGCAGGTGTTTGGCCTCCACGGCGAGTTCGGCGCAGGAAAAATCGCCTGTCACAAGGCGAAATGCCTCAGGGCCGTCTTCCTCGAGGTAGAGCTCGCGCCAGCGTTCGCCGCACCAGCGCACGAGATGCACGGGGAAGGCGTCAGGGAGCTCGTTGCAGAGAAAAAAGCCATGCTTCGGGCCGGTCTGCAGCGCGGCGAGGCTTTCCACCCACTGCACGCGATCACCGAGGCGTTTCGCCTGTGCTTCGCGGTAGCGAGGATTCGGCTCCACGATGAGGTAGCGCAACTTCCGGCCTTCGAGGGCGCTCAAAACATCCTCCGCGAGCTGTCCGTCGTGCGCGCCCTGCTCAATGATCGTGAAATCCTCCGGCTCGCCGAGCGCCTGCCATTCCTGGAGGGCACGCATGGCGAGCAGCTTCCCAAACAACGGCCCGACGCTCACGCTGGTGAAAAAATCACCCTGCCGGCCGAGTTTGCGCGGCCCTGCGCCATAATAACCATGCTCAGGATGATAAAGCGCCAGCTCCATGACCTGCGCGAAGGGCAGCCGCCCCGCCGGGGTGGCGGCGAGCTGGTCACGGAGAATCTGGGGCAGGGAAGACATCGGACGGGAAACAAGTGGCGCGGATTGTGAAGGGCGGGTAATTTCGCCGCCCAACTTCCTCCCCAGCCATGTTTCGCGATGATCCCGATCCCCAGCCCGTGCGCAACTGGCGCGGCGAAGCCGGCCTGAAACTGCCGTTTTACCGTCGTGGCTGGTTCAGCGCCCTGGTGGCCCTGTTCATCCTCGGTCTGGTGGCGGCGTTCGGCATTTACAGCGTGGTAGTGGCGCCGCTGCGGCGCGATTCGGAAAAATTCGACCTGGAGGAGCTTAAGAAGCTCGAGTCCGCCAGCATCATCTATGACCGCAATGGCGACGAGATGGCCCGTCTTTACGTGCTGAACCGCACCCCGGTGCCGATCACCGACGTGCCGCAGCATTTCATCGACGCGCTGGTGGCGCAGGAGGACAGCCGCTTTTTCAAACATGACGGCGTGGACTACATTGGCCTCATGCGCGCCGTTTGGCTGAACTTGCAGGCCGGGGAGGTGACGCAGGGCGCGAGCACGATCACGCAGCAGCTCGCCCGCCAGACCTTCAAACTCCTCGAAAAGAGCTACAAAAGAAAGATCCTGGAGGCCTTCATCGCCCAGCGCATCGAGAAGCAGTTCTCGAAGCCGGAAATCCTGGAGCTTTACCTGAACCGCATCTTCTTCGGTGCGAATTTTTACGGCGTGCAGGCCGCTGCACGCGGCTACTTCGGCAAGGACGTGAAGGAGCTCACCATCGAGGAGTCTGCAACCATCGTGGGCCTGATCAAAAGCCCGAACAACATTCAGCCGATCAAACACCCGCAGCGCGCCCTCAAGGAGCGCAACTACGTGCTCGAGCGCATGGCCATCGAGGGCACGCTGGCGCCTGAGGATGCGGAGAAGATCAAGCTCAAGCCGCTCATCACCGCGCCGCAGAGCAGCGACCCGCGGCTGAGTTATGTTTTCGACGCCGTGCGCCGCGAGGTCGTCGATCTCGTCGGGGAGGAGCGCGCCTCCATCGGCGGCTTCCGCATTTTCACCAGCATCGACCAGGATCTGCAAAAGACCGCCGAGACGGCCATGAGCAGGCACCTCGCCGAGGTCGAAAAGCGGCCGGGTTACGAGCATCAGACCTTCGACCAGTTCCGCGCCATCATCTCCGACTACCGAGGCAGGCTGAAGCGCGGCGAGATCGACCCCGCCACGCCGCGTCCGAAGCCGGAATACCTGCAAGGAGCCGCGCTCATGATCGACAACAAGGACGGCAGCATTTTGGCGATGGTGGGCGGCCGTGATTTCGGCGACAGCCAGTTCAACCGCGCCACCGACGGTCTGCGGCCGGTGGGCACGGCCTTCACGCCGCTCGTCTATGCCGCCGCGTTCAGCAGCCCCGGCGTTTATCCCGGCACGAAGGTCGATGACGCGCCGCTGGACAACCGCCGCGTGATGATCGGCGGCCTGACCGGCATTCTCGGCGAGTGGGGTGCGGAAGTGGACAATCCGAAATGGTCGCAGGCGCCGATGAGTTCCCGCGAGGCACTCGTGCAGGGCCGCAACTCCGCCACGGTCCGTCTCGGGGAGCGTGTGGGCGTGCCGATGGTGAAGCAGGTCGCGCAGAAGGCGGGTGTCACCTCCGAGATGCGCGACTATCCGTCCACCTTCCTCGGCGCGAGCGAGGCGAAGCTCAGCGAGATGTGCCTGGCTTACTCGAATTTCCCCACGCTCGGCAGCCGCCCGCAGAAGCTGCATCTCATTCAGCGCATCACCGACAGCAACGAAAAGGCTGTCTTCCAGATCGCCGAGTCCGCGCTGCAAAGCGTGCAGAGCATGGACCCCATCGCCGCGTATCAGACGCACACCTGCCTCGTCGATGCGCTGCATCGCGGCACCGGCAGTCCGGCGGTCACGGATTACAAGCTCGGTGATTTCGTCGCCGGCGGTAAAACCGGCACCCACTACGAGTTCAAGGATCTGTGGTTCCTCGGCTACACCTCCGGCGTGACCTGCGGCGTGTGGGCCGGTTTTGACAAGCAGAAGACCATCTTCCCCGGGGCCTTCTCAAACCGCATCCTGCTGCCCGCTTGGGTGGACATGGTAAATGCCAGCACCACACGCTTCGTGCCGCGCGAGATCACGCCGCCGCAAGTCGCGGAACGCGTGGAGATCTGCCAGCGCAGCGGCATGCGCGCCACCGACTACTGCTACGAAAAGGTCAAGGGGCCCGACGGTCGTGAAAAATCCGTGCGCGCCACCTACTTTGAGTACATCCGCCCCGGCACGCCGCTGGAGGGCTTCTGCAACGCGCACACCGGCGAGGGACTGCCGAAGGAGATCGCGCAATTCCAGCACCAGAACACCTTTGGCAACGTCGAGGCCGCGCCGATGATCGCCGACTCCGCGAAATGGGTCCACATCGAGCCCGTGCGCATGCAGGCGCTCACCGTCATCGGCGAGGATCCCTACAATTCCGAGCAGGCCGTCCCCCGCGCCCGCCCCGTGAACGACGACGGCTCACCCATTCGCAAGGCCATCCCCGTCGATGCTGTGAATGACGAGAAGGACGACGCCCCCGTCCTCAAGCTCGCTCCGCCGCCGCCGATGAAGATCGATCTGTGAGGTTGCGCCTCACTTCAGCATCATCGCACCCTTCTCCGGATCGAACTCCCTCTCCCACTTCGCCACGACGAGTGTGGCGACGGTATTGCCGACCAGATTGGTCAAAGCACGGATTTCGGACATGAAACGGTCGATTCCCACCAGCACGGCCAGTCCGGCAACGGGGATGCCGGTGTCCACGGTGGAAAGCGTCGCCACCAGCGTGATGAAACCCGCGCCGGTGACGCCCGCGGCGCCTTTCGAGGTCAGCAGCAGCACGCCGAGCAGTCCAAGCTGCTGCCAGAGCGACAGAGTCGTGTTCGTGGCCTGCGCGACGAACAACGCGGCGAGCGTTAGGTAGATGCAGGTGCCGTCGAGATTGAACGAGTAGCCGGAGGGGACGACCACGCCGACCACGGACTTGTCGCAGCCGGATTTCTCCAGCTTCTGCATGAGCTGCGGCAAGGCGGTCTCCGATGACGAGGTGCCGAGCACGAGCAGCAGCTCGTCCTTGATGTGCTTGATCACCCTCCAGATGCTGAAACCGTTCAGCCTGCACACCGCGCCCAGCACGACGAACACAAACAGACCGCAGGTCAGGTAGACGCAGCCGAGGACTTTCGCCAGCTTCACCAGCGTGTGCGGCCCCTCGGAGCCCACGGTGAACGCCATCGCGCCAAACGCGGCGATTGGGGCCACCCGGGTGATAATGGCGACGAGCTTGAAAAACACATCCGAGATCGCGTGCAGCAACTCCAGCACAACATGGCCTTTCTCGCCCATCTGGCACAGCGCCACGGCCACGAGGATCGCCAGAAACAGCGCTGGCAGCACCGATTCATCGGTGAAGGCTCCCACGAAGGTCTTCGGCACGATGTTCATGATGAAGGCCTTCGTGCTCGTGTCTTGAGCCTTGGCGGCGTAGTCGGACAGCTTGGTGGATTCCTTCGCGCTGGCGGCGATGTCCATGCCTGTGCCGGGTTGGGCGATGTTCGCCACCAGCAGGCCGATGATCAGTGCCAGCGTGGTCAGCACCTCAAAATACACCAGCGCCTTCCAGCCGACGCGGCCGACGCGTTTCAGGTCGCCCATGCTCGCGATGCCGGTGACGACCGTGCAGAAGATGATCGGCGCGATGAGCATCTTGATCGCCTTGATGAAAATCTCGGCCAGAGGCTGCATTTTTAAGCCCGTCTCCGGCCAGAAGAGCCCCAGCAGGACGCCCAAAACGATTCCGAGCAGCACCTGCACGTAGAGAATTTTCAGCCACTTCATGGCCGCCGATGCTGGCAGGTCTGCGGCAAAAGCCAAGAGGCTTTCTTGCACCTACCGCCGTGCGTGCTAGGCTCGTGGCCCTCAAACTTCAATTCGCACGCACATCATGGGCAAAACTCTCTTCGCCAAAGTCTGGGATTCGCACGTCACCGGCACGCTCGCCAATGGCCAGACGCAGCTTCTCATCGACACTCACCTCGTCCATGAAGTGACCAGCCCGCAGGCCTTCGGCATGCTGCGTGATTTGAACCTGAAGGTGGCCTACCCGCACCGCACTTTCGCCACCGTCGATCACATCGTCCCCACCGACGTGCAGACCGAGCCCTTCGCCGACCCGCTCGCGGCCGAGATGATCAAGGAACTGCGCAAAAATGCCGTCGAGTTCGGCATCACGTATTTCGATTTGAGCAGTGGCAAACAGGGCATCGTCCACGTCGTCGGACCCGAGCAGGGCATTACCCAGCCCGGCACCACGATTGCCTGCGGCGACAGCCACACCGCCACTCACGGCGCTTTCGGCGCGATCGCCTTCGGCATCGGCACCACGCAGGTGCGCGACATCCTCGCCACGCAGACCATGGCGCTCAGCAAGATGAAGGTCCGCCGCATCAATGTGGACGGCCAGCTTCGTCCGGGCGTTTACGCGAAGGACGTCATCCTCCACATCATCCGCCTGCTCGGCGCGAACGGCGGCATCGGCTACGCCTACGAATACGGCGGCAGCCTCTTCGACGCCATGTCGATGGAAGAGCGCATGACCGTCTGCAACATGTCCATCGAAGGCGGTGCCCGCTGCGGCTACGTCAATCCGGACGAAAAGACCTTCGAATACCTCAAAGGCCGCCCTTACTCGCCGAAAGGCACCGAATGGGATGCTACCGTCGAAAAGTGGCGTTCCGTCGCCTCCGACAAGGACGCCGTTTATGACGACGTGGTGAACATCAAGGCCGAGGATGTGCCTCCGACCGTCACCTGGGGCACCAGTCCCGACCAGGGCATCTCCGTCACCGAAAACGTGCCCACTCCCGACAGCGCCGCCAACGACGCGCAACGTGTCTCCATTCAAGACGCTCTCGCCTACATGAAACTGCCCGCCGGTCAGCCGATCAAAGGCACGAAGATCGACGTCGCCTTCATCGGCTCCTGCACCAACGGCCGCCTCAGTGACTTCCGCGAAGTGGCGAAGTTCATCAAAGGCCGCAAAGTCGCCGCCGGTGTCAAAGCCAT
>Ga0315900_10007539_pt1 | contig 14267 bp, 13 predicted proteins | sample LakEriMetagenome_FD_203521 | JGI IMG/M metagenome (GOLD analysis project Ga0315900, IMG submission 203521) | Freshwater fungal communities from buoy surface, Lake Erie, Ohio, United States - Buoy 12 MA114 | ecosystem: Environmental > Aquatic > Freshwater > Lake > Lake biofilm | place: USA: Lake...
CGGGAACGTAACCCTGCACCAGGGCTCCGCGTTCAACCGGGTGTCCAAGTAGTTCAGAGGTCGATCTGAAGAGTCACGTCGCCCCTGTCCGCCTCCCGGTGGATGGGGGCTTCGTGCTTCAGGCACCTCTGGTGTGTTGGAATAGTGTACGGCGTGTATATTTGCGGCCCCTGAGTGAGAAAGACCACGTCCTACCGGAGTGGCGGAATTGGTAGACGCGCACGTTTCAGGGGCGTGTGACCGAAAGGTTGTAAGGGTTCGAGTCCCTTCTCCGGTACCAGTAAGGCGGCCTCTGGCCGCCTTGCTTCATTTTCGACACGTTGCCTGCATGGTCGAGCAGGTCGGCTAAATTTCGCCCGACTTCCATGGGTATCCGCAAATTCCATTCGCGGCGTGTCTGGCACAACACGCGGGTCATGCTCTGGCTTACTCCGGTCATGCTGCTCGCGGGTGTCATCAGCATCTCCGTGCTGAACACGTTCACATTGTTCCTGGCCATGGCGGCCATCTGCGCGGTGGGTACGGCCGTTGCGTTGGTGCGCGATGTGCGCAAACGCTTCGTCTACATCCTGGATCACGACGGGCTCCATCTGGAGCACAACAGCGAGGCGGAGTACATCGCCATGAGCGATGTGGTGGATGCCAGTCTGATCGATCGGGCGGCGGCAAGGGAGTACATCCGTGCGCGGTCGGTGGGCATGGACAAGGCCTCCGCGCGCCAGCGCTACCGGAACTTCGTGCGGTTCTGTTCGGTGGATATCGGTCAGACCTCCTTGACCATGGGCCTCGGTCGCAGCCTCATCGACCGCCTGCCGGAAGCCCGCCACGACCTGTTGCTGATGCGGCTTCGTGATGGCTCCGAAATGCTACTATCACCGGACTACAACCAGGAGATGGTGACCGCGCTGAGCAGGCATGCCCGGAACAACAAGGATCGGGAGCTCAGTTCGTGACGGAACTCAGTTCACCCGGACCCGCTGTCCTACGCGAAGTACGCTGGTGGCCCGAATGCCGTTGAGCCGGCACAAGGCCGGAACGGAGGTCCGGTTCCGCCGGGCGATCGCCGACAGCGTATCCCCAGAACGCACCGTGTGGTAGCGACGCGAGGAGGACGCTGCCTTGGCTGCTGCGATCGAGGCAAAGACCCCCTTGTGAATGTCCAAGGTGCGGGCCTTCAGCTGTCCGTTCTCCACGTCGAAGATGAGCATGGGGTCGATGGGCTGGTCGAGAAAACGCACTTCGAAGTGCAGGTGACTGCCATAGCTGCGTCCGGTATTGCCGCCAAGACCCAGCAGGTCACCGGCTTCCACCACCTGTCCGGGCTCCACCAAGCGCTTGCTCAAGTGGGCATAGAGGGTCTCCAATCCGTTCTGGTGGCGCACCACCACCACATGGCCGAAGCTCTTGTTGTACTTGGAGATGCGCACCATGCCTGCGAAGGCACTACGCACGGTATCGCCAGTCTCGAGGTCAAGGTCGATGCCGTAATGCATCCGGCCGCGCCGGGGGCCGAACGGGGAGTTCAGCTTCCCTGCGCAGGGCAGGGCATGGTCGCAATCCGCCTGGCTCAACACCAACCGCAGGGTGTCATGCACGAAGCGCGCGGTGTTCCCCCGGTCGAAGATCACGTCGGTGTTCCAGTGGCAGTACATGTCGTACCCCGGAATGAAGGACAGGGAGTCGTTCACGTCCCAAGCCAACGGAGACGCGGCCGCACGGGGAATGACGGGGTCTACCGAGCCCCCATCCTCCTCGATCAACTCCTCGTAGATATCGAGGCCTTCAGGGCCACCGATGCCCAAGGTGTCCACCTGGGACCACGCCGCTTGGGCCATGCCCAGCACCGCGAACAGGAACACCTTGGCCTTCATGGTCGGCAAAACTATCAGGACAGATGCGCCATGCAAGCCAATTTGACCTCCGGGTTTGCACAGGTCGGCTGTTTGTTGTGTTGGTCGATATTTTTTCGCGCTTGGTCGATGGAATGAGGCGTTGGGGTGGCGTTAAAGAGTGTTAATCCGATCAGCGTGGTCGGGAGTCCCATGCATTCAGTAGTTCGGTCCGTTGCGGGAAGATGTCCCCACCACGGCACGAGATTCGCGGTCAATTGGAGCGCATGAATGAGGAGGAGAAGCACGGGCGGGGGCAACAGTTCACCGATCGACTGGCCAGTACGGTGGTGCAGTACCTTGTTGCCACGGTGCTTGCCCTGCCGTTGTTCGTCATCATAGACCCGCATGTCCCCGAGCTGTGGTTGCCTTGGTGGGGTGGGATGCGCGTGGACCAATTGATCGTTTTCATAGCTGTACTGGGCGCGTTCATGGTGCTGGTGCGTCGGTTCAGGGTGGCGGTCCACCTCGGACTGCTGGTCGGCGTTATCATCATCACCTTTACGAGCCTGTTCGGTACGTTCACGTTCGGTGACCTGTTCACCCGGTATGCCAATTGGCTCGCCACGCTGCGCCAAACGGCCGCCGAGGTGCCCATGGCCTCTGAGCGGGCCGACCCTTTCTACAACGCGGACCAGCTGAGAAGGCTCATCAACGAGGTGGACCCGGAAACGAGAAGGACAGCGGTACGCATGGCCACCATCCACTTCACCGAGGTGAAGTTCGCACCCGATGAAACGGTGCTGGTCCGGTCGCTCTCCATCTTCAAGGAGATCAACAACCGGTGGACCTACGTCTCCGATCCCAAAGGGCGTGAGTACTTCGCACCTGTGGGCGAGAGCCTTGATCTGATGGCCGGTGATTGTGACGACCATGCGGTGCTGATGGCGGCCCTGATCAAGGCAGTGGGCGGCGAGGTGCGGCTGGTGCGCACCACCGGCCATGTCTACCCGGAACTGTTGATCGGCGATAACGCCCGGTTGGAGCGGGCGGCCCACCTGATCCGCAAGGTGCTCTTCGTCAAGGAGGTCGGCGATGCCCCGCTCTACCACCACACCGATGCGGACGGCAGGCACTGGATCAACCTGGACTATACGCGCCGCTATCCCGGTGGAGAGCTGATGGATGAGCGGATCGTTGGCATTCTTGAGCCTTGAGCATTGCTCATGGTGGATGATGGGTACTTTCGTGGGCCTGCGATGAAGCGATTGGTCCAACCGGCCGAACTGGCCAAGGCAAGCCACATGCGTCCGGGCGATCCGCGGATCGCCGTGTTGACCGAGGTGAGCGGCCTGAAGCAACTCGAGCGCTTCTATAACGCCATCGGCCATCTGCATGATCTGGAGTTCGTGGAGGGGGTGTTCCGTAACCTTGAGTTGGAACTGGATGTGCAGTCAGAGGACTTGGAAGGCATACCGCGTTCGGGTGGACTCGTGATCGTAGCGAACCATCCTTACGGAGCGATAGACGGATTGGCATTGGTCCAGGTACTGGGCAGGGTGCGTCCTGACCTGAAGGTGATGGCGAACTTCCTGCTGCAACAGCTCGACCCCCTAAAGGACCGGTTCATTGGAGTGAATCCCTTTGAGCAACTGGGGTCATTGAGCAGCTTTCAAGGGATGCGCCAGGCACTGGCACACGTGAAGGAGGGAGGTGCACTGGCCGTATTCCCCGCCGGCGAGGTCAGCAGTTGGCGCACCGAGGTGAAGGCCGTTGCCGACCCGCGGTGGAAGACACCGGTGATCAAGCTCATCCAGCACGCCGGTGTTCCCGTGGTGCCGGTCTGGTTCGACGGTGCCAACAGCGTGGTCTTCCACATGCTGGGCATGATCCATCCCAACCTCCGGACCCTCGCGCTGCCCAAGGAGATGTTGCGCATGCGCGGTCGCTCCGTGCGGATGCGCATCGGCAAGCCCATACCGGCCAAGGAGGTCGCCGCGTTCTCATCGGCCGAACAACTGGCACGCTTCCTCCGGGCACGCACCTATGCGCTGGGCAGCGGCCTGAAGGTGAAGCGCGACCTGTTCGAACCGCTGCGCTTCCCGCGCAGGCCCAAGGAGGTGGTGGACCCCGTGCCCACCGAGCTCATGGAACAGGAATTGGCCTCGCTCGAAGACCTGAAATTGAACGAGCAGGCTGAGTTCAACCTGTACCTCGCACCGAGCCATCGGATCCCGAACATCCTGCGCGAGATCGGGCGGCTGCGGGAGTTGACCTTCCGAGCGGTGGGCGAGGGAACGAACAAGGCGGTCGACCTGGATGAGTTCGACATCTATTACGATCATCTCTTCCTCTGGGACCGCGAGCAGCGGCGGCTCGTAGGGTCGTACCGGATCGGTGATGGCGCCCGAATCATGGCCCGTTATGGCAAGCGGGGCTTCTATACCAGCACCTTGTTCCGCATGGGCCGCCCCATGGAGCGGGTATTGCGGCGCAGCTTCGAGCTGGGACGGTCGTTCGTAAGGCAGGAGTATCAGCGCCAGCGCCTGCCCCTGTTCATGCTGTGGCGGGGTCTATTGTTGCACATCACCGCCAACCCCGAGCATCGTTACCTCATCGGGCCAGTTAGCATCAGCGGCACCTACAGTCGGTTCTCACGCACGCTGATCATGGAGTTCGTGCGCCTGCACCACTATGACCGTGCCCTGGCGGCCCATGTGGAGCCCCGGAACCGCTTCAAGGTGAAGGCCGATCCAGCGGACAGTGAGGCCCTTGTCGAGGCCTCCATGGCCGACCTCAAGAAGATGGACCGGCTCATTGCCGAGGTCGATCCGCATGAGACCGCCATGCCCGTGCTGCTCAAGAAGTACCTGCTGCTGAACGCCCGCATCATCGGGTTCAACCGCGACCCCCGGTTCAACGATGCCTTGGACGGATTGATGGTGCTCGACCTGACGAAGCTGCCCGAGCGCACTGTGGAGGACCTGCGCAAGGGCATGAACGACCTGTGATCAGGCCGGAACGAGCTGCTCTGTCACGTGGCGTACGATGCGCTCGGCTTCCCCGGCGTGCTCGCCATGCATGTAGAGCCGCCAGCGCCCGCCGCTGTACTCCAAGGCGCTCAAATGCTCGATCCAATCACCCGAGTTCATGTAGCCGACACTGCCTTTCGGGGTGGTTATCCGGCGCATCTGTGGTTGGTGGATATGGCCGCACACCACGTGGTCATGCCCTTCATGCACCGCAATGCTCGCTGCCGTCTCCTCGAAATCGCTGATGTATGATATGGCGCGCTTCACCCGCTGCTTGATGCGTTTGCTGAAGCTCATGCGGGGTCTTCCCATCCGTTCCAGACACCAGTTCACCACCGTGTTGATCCGGATCAGCAGGTCGTAGCCGACCCCGCCCAGCCGGGCCAGCCAGCGCGCATGGGTGGTGCTCATGTCGAAGATATCGCCGTGGAAGAACCAATAGCGTTCGCCATCGATGGTGAGCACCAGCTTATCCACCAAATGGAGGTTGCCGAGGGATGCCGGGCTGTAGCGCCGCAAGGCCTCATCGTGATTGCCGGTGATGTAGTACACCGGCACCTTGCCTGCCAGCTTCATCAGGCGCTTCAGCACCTGCATGTGGCTCTTGGGGAAATAGCTCTTCTTGAACTGCCAGATGTCGATGATGTCCCCGTTGAGGATCACCATGCGGGGGCGTACGGACCGGAGGTACTCGACCAGTTCCTTCGCGCGGCAACCGTAGGTGCCCAGGTGGAGGTCGGAGAGGACAAGGATGTCAATGTCGCGTTTTCCGGATGCGCGCTGGGCGGCCATGGGAATGGGGTTTTGCAAATCAACCCCGTGCGTGTTTCTGGAGCATGTCGGCTGAGTTAAGTCGGCTGCTGTCACCCTCCAGCGGTGTTGATGGCTTGCGCGATCTTTGTGCCATGGCACCGGTTACCACGGTGGTCCTGGGGGCAAGCCCCCACACGGACCGCTACTCACATCTGGCGGTGGTGCGCTTGCTGGCGCACGGACATCCCGTGGTGGCGGTGGGGAACAAGGCCGGAGCCATCCAGGGCGTGCACATCCAGCGGGACCTGCCGCAGCCGGGAACGGTGGATACGGTCACCCTGTACCTCGGTCCGTTCAACCAGCGCGATTGGGTGGACCGCATCCTGGCCCTGCGTCCCAAGCGGGTCATCTTCAACCCGGGTACGGAGAACATCGCGTTCGCCGACCGGCTCCGCCACATGGGTATCGAGGTGGTGGAAGGGTGCACCTTGGTGATGCTGGCCGCACGGACCTACTGACCCCGGAAAAAGCGAAGGCCCCCGCAGTGCGGAGGCCTTCGACAATGTCCTGAGGGCTATCAGCGGCCTACGACCAGCTTCTGGGTGCTGCGACCAAGGCTGTTCGAGGCGCGGAGCATGTACACGCCTTCGGCGAGACCCATGCCGCGAGCGCTCAGCTCGATGTTGGCGCCTCCTTTCGGCTGGAACACGTTGCTGTACACCAGGGCACCACGCAGGTCGGTGATCACGATCTCCGTGCGCTCATCCTCCATGCCGAGCACCTGCAGGGTGAAGTGGTCGTTGGTGGGGTTGGGGAACACGTTCACCAGACCATCCTGCATCAGGTCGATGATGCCCACCGGGGTGGCGATGTTGATATCGTCGATGAAAAGGTTGTTGGCGAAGGGGCCGCTGGTGAAGCGGAACCGGAAGCGCACGTTGTCGGTGAGGACGGAGCCCGGCAGGGTGATGGTCTTCAGTTGCCACTGTGTCGGCGGCATCTGGGCATCGTTGCCGCTGGTGACCAGGTCTGTGCCATCGAGCTCGCCCGGCAGTTGCGTCCAGGAACGGCCGCAATCCGTGCTGCGGAAGACCTGCAGTTTCTCCGTGATCTCCTCCGCGGTGTTGGTCTGCGTGGAGTAGGACCAGCGGAAAGCCAGCACGGCGCTGCTCACACCACTCAGGTCCACCAAGGGGGTGACGAGCTCGTCGATATCGTTCTCGTTGTTCGGGTCGAGCAGGTCCAGCTGGTTGCGGTCGCCGCTGTTCAGCATGGCGCAGGCATTACCCGTGTGACCACCACCCGTGTAGCGACGGAAGTACGTGTGGTTGTTGTCGTAGTTCATCGTGAAGAAGGGGTGGAGGTTGTCCCCCTGCTGCGACTCGAAGCTCTCGAAGAAGGGACCCATCGCAGACTCGTTCGAGCCGATCAGCACAGCGTACTCCTCCGTCTTCGTGGATGAGCCATTGTCATTGCTCACGGTAAGCGTCACCGTCTTCCAGCCCGCTGAGGAGAACGTCACGTTGGGGTTGCGCTGGGTGGAGGTGGACGGGTTACCGTCCTGGAAGGTCCAGGACCAGGAGGTGGGGATGGCACGGGTGGAGTTGTCCACGAAGCGCACCGTGGCACCTGTACAAGCGGTGGGGGTGAATGGCACCGTTGGGTTGCTCGGGTTCGTTCCGACCTGGGCGTAGAAGTCGGCCTCGGGGGCGCAGGTCACTTCGGAACCAACGGCCACACCGGTCAGGAAGAGGTTGGATTCGGTCCATAGCACATCGCGCTCCAGCGTGGAGGAGTTCAGCGCTGCATGCATACGCTCCTTCTGGCCTTCGGTGAACATCTTCGAGCAATAGGAGTACTCCATGTAGTTATCCACGTTCTCCGGGATCTCCGGATCACAGTCTGCACGCTGGCCGATGGCCGGGCAGCAGCTCCAACCGCGGGTGAGCGGAGTGTCTTCCACGCCATCATCACCGCACTCGGGCACCATGTGGCAGGGGGGAGCGTTCTCGGGTAGGCCATTGTTCGACCCCCACACGTGTGCCAGCGAGAGATAGTGGCCCACCTCGTGCGTGAGTGCTCGTGAGCGGAACTCCTGGCCAGTGCCGATGTTGCCCACGTAGTCGTGCAGGATGAGGATGCCATCCAGCAGCGAACCCAGCCCAGGTCCTCCCGAGGTGAAGTAACCTGCAGCCCCGCTGATGATGCCACGTGTGATCCACACGTTCATGTATTGGCTGCGCGGCCAGGGGTTCAACTTGGAAGTGGATTCACCGATGAAGGTCTCCGCGCTCTGGATACGGTTGATACCGATCGTACAGTTGCCATAAGGGTCCTTCGTGGCCAAGCGGAACTGGATCTTTGCATCAGCGATGAGGGGGCGGAAGATGGGGTCGACCTGCGCCGTATCCGCATTGAGCTTCGCGAAGTCCCGGTTCAGGATATCCATCGCATTGAAGATCTGCTCATTCGAGATGTTCTCCTCACCGTTGAGATGGATGATGTGGAACACCACCGGGATGACGTAGATGAAATCCTCATCCCGTTGAACGGCGTTGTTCTGGATCAGGGCACGGATCTCCTGTTCCAATTGGGCTTCCCGTTCGAGGTAGGTGGGATCCTCCGCGATCATGCGGAGGCGCATCTGGTCCGTACCGCAGAGCGTGGGCTGCTGCGCCACCACGGACATGGTGGAAAGACCGAAGGCAAGGACACTGAGTACGTGTTTCATGTGCATGCGACGTGCAAGTGAATGGATGGCGTTACTGAACGCAGGCCCTAAGGTAAGCACGGAACACGTCCCACACCATCGGATGGGGTCTGCCGCCTTCAGGTCGGGTGTGTAGATCGGCAGCCGGGGGAAAGCCCCGTGACATGCTGATATCCGTAAGGCTCAGAACCTTGGCGGGGTGGTTCTGGGCTGTATATCCGCACCATTATTTGGTCGTCGCTGGGCGGATGCGTTCAGCCGCCCAGGCGGTCCAATTGCTGGAGGATGGTGCGGCAGGCCAGGTCCACCTCGTTGCCGGAGATGGTCAGTGGTGGGGCGATGCGGAAGGCCTGGGGACAGCTCAGGAACCAGAAGCCCAGGACACCCTCGGCCAGGCAGCCGTTCACCACTTGTTGCACCCGGTCCGGGTCACCCAAGTCCACCGCCAGCATGAGGCCTTCCCCCCGCACCTCATGGATCGCTGGGTGAACGAGCCGCCGCCGGAAGCGGGCACCCATCTCCCGGGCGTTCGTCACCAGGTCGTCTTTCAGCAGCACCTCCAAAGCGGCCAGTCCGGCGGTACAGGGCAGGGGATGGCCACCAAAGGTGGTGATGTGGCCCAGCACTGGGTCATGGGTGAGCAGTGCCATGCGTTCCCGGGATGAGATGAAGGCCCCCATGGGCAGCCCTCCCCCCAAGGCTTTGCCTAGCACCAGGATGTCCGGCACCACCCCGGTGTGCTCAAAGGCGAAGAGCTTTCCGGTGCGCCCGAAGCCGGTCTGTACTTCATCGAACACGAGCAGGGCCCCGACCTCCGTGCAGCGGGTCCTCAGTGCTTGGAGCCATTCGGCCGCAGGCACCCGCACACCGGCATCACCTTGGATGGGCTCCACCACCACGGCCGCGGTGCGTTCGTCAATGAGCCCAAGGTCAGCAGGGTCATTGAAGCGGATGTGCCGGGTGTCCGGAAGCAGGGGACGGTTCCTGTACTTCTTCGCCTCGTTGTCCGTCAGGCTCAGAGACCCGTGGGTGCTTCCGTGGTAGCTCTTCCGGCAACCGATCAGCCGGGTGCGGCCGGTGACACGCTTGGCCAGCTTCAAGGCCCCCTCGATGCCTTCGGTACCGCTGTTCACGAAGTAGACCGCATCCAGGCCAGCGGGCAAGAGCCCGGCCAGGCGTTCGGCGAACCGGACCTGCGGTTCCTGCACGAACTCGCCGTAGGGGATAACATGCAGGTAGCGGTCGCACTGGTCCTTGATCGCCTGGACCACGGCGTGATGACGGTGGCCCGTATTGTTCACAGCCAACCCCGCCACCAGGTCGAGATAGCGTCGACCGTCGCGGGCGGTGAGCCAGCACCCTTCGGCCTGAACGATGTCCAATGCCAGCGGATGGGGGCTCGTCTGGGCGAGGTGTTCGTCAAAGGCGGTCCGGAGGGCATCCATGGCAGGATGCGAAGTTCGGGACCCGCACCTTATGGTCGGCCGGGAGGGGGGGCAGCACGCTCGCCGCCGCGCCCTTCCATGCGCTCCCGGTACCGGCGCAACACCTCGCGCTGGAAGTCGCGTTCGGCCTTGTGCAGCTCCAAGGTCTTCACCGCGCCGATCACTTTCACGAAGCGGTCCTTGTAAGTGCGCTCCAAGGCCAGTTCCCGTTCGCGGATGGAAAGTCCCCTGGCCAGCAGCTGCTCGGCGGCGGCTTCTGTCATGGGTTCACCGGAGCTGCGGCCGGTGCGCATCACCTCGCGCATTTCACGGCGTAGTTTCTCCCTGGCCTCATCGAATTCATTGTAAACCGGCCAGAAGCGCTGGGCCTCCTCGCTGGTGAGCCCCAGTTTGGTGGTGAGGTAGGCCGTCTTCTGGGCCTTGATCTCCTTGATGCGTTCCTCGCTGAGGGGCGGCATGTCGTCCTCTTGGGCGCGCAGTTGCAGCGGGGCGGTGAAGAGCGCAGCCATCAACAGGGAAATGGCGATCAGGTGTTTCATAGTTCTTCCAGGATGAGGTCGATGGGTAGTTCTTCGTGCTCGATGTAGGCGGCGAGTTCCTCGGCGTTCATGTCATGGGCCACGCCGGTGAACGCTTCTTCCTCCGAAGCGAGTTCCGCCAGGAAATGATCGGAGCTCCAGTCGTCCAATTCCAGTTCATCCGGCATGAGCATGGCATTGTCGGCCACATCAGAAAGAAGGTCAGGGGAGGTGGGTTCGCGCAACACCACGAATACAGCCACCACAAGCGCGACCAACGTGGTTCCGATCACCCACGCCGGACGGAACACGGGCCGCAGGGACCAACGACCGCGCTCGCGCTGGTGGATGCGCTGCTGGACCTCCATGGGGAAGCGATCAAAGAAGCCCTCCGGCACCACGAAGGGATCGCTCCCCCGCAGCTTGCTCAGTAGCGGCGCCTCGCGCAACTCATCCTGTTCGTTGGGATGTTCCATGGGTCTTCAGGGGTTGGACGGCTCGGACAGGCCTTTGGTTTGATCCACGAGCCACGCTTCGATCTTCTTCACCGCGATGTGGTAGCTGCTCTTCAGCGCGCCCACACTGGTGCCGGTGATGGCACTGATCTCCTCGTACTTCAGGTCCTCGTAGTACTTCATCGTGAACACCGCACGCTGTTTGTCGGGCAGGCGCATCAAGGCCTGTTGGAGCTTGCGTTCAATGGCATCGCCGTTGAAGTGCTCGCTGCTGTCCAGGGTGGCGCAAAGCTTCTCGGTCACGGCCTCGTGGCTGGTGAACAACCCGCGTTTCAAACTGCGCAGGTGGTTCAGGCATTCATTGTGGGCGATGCGGTAGAGCCAGCTGTAGAGCCGCGCATCGGAGCGGAACTTGTCAAGTCCGTTCCAGGCCTTGATGAAGGTGTTCTGCAGCACGTCCTTGGCCTCATCGGGGTCGGTCACCATGCGCCGGATGAACGTATAGAGCCGGCGCTGGTACTGGCGCACAAGGAGGTTGAAGGCATAATGCCGTGTATCCTCCCGGTGGAAGAGCGCAAGCAGCTCGCTGTCGGACAGTTCGCTCAAGCGCTGCGGGGAATGGAAGGATTCAGCGCCGCGCGATGGCCCGGTGCGCGGCCTGCACGATATCCGGGACGTCCAGCCCGTATTTCCGCAGGAGCTGGTCCGGTGTGCCGCTCTCGCCGAAGGTGTCGTTCACGGCCACGAATTCCTGAGGGGTGGGCTTGTGCAGCGCAAGGGCTTGGGCCACTGCATCGCCCAAGCCTCCATGCCGGTTGTGTTCCTCGCAGGTCACCACGCATCGTGTACGCTCCACGGAACGTAGGACGGCCTGCACGTCCAGAGGTTTGATCGTGTGCATGTTGATCACTTCGGCCCGGATGCCGTTGGCGGCCAGTTCCTCCGCTGCCTTCAAGGTGGTCCAGACCAGATGCCCGCAGGCGATGAGCGTTACATCCGTCCCTTCGGTCAGCATCTGGGCCTTGCCGATGGTGAAGGGCATGTCAACGGGGATGAACACGGGCCATTTCGGGCGGCCGAAGCGCAGGTACACAGGGCCTTCGTGCTCAGCGATGGCCAAGGTGGCCTGCTTGGTCTGGTTGAAATCGGCCGGCACCACCACGGTCATACCGGGCAGCATGCGCATCAGGCCGATGTCCTCCAGGATCTGGTGGGTGGCCCCGTCCTCGCCCAGGGTGAGGCCTGCGTGACTGGCGCAGATCTTCACGTTCTTGCCGGCATAGGCGATGCTCTGGCGCACCTGGTCGTACACGCGACCGGTGCTGAAGTTGGCGAAGGTGCCGGTGTAGGGGATCTTGCCACCGATGGTGAGGCCTGCCGCAATGCCCATCATGTTGGCCTCGGCGATACCGACCTGGAAGAAGCGGTCGGGGAACTCCTTCTTGAAGGCGTCCATCTTGAGGGAACCGGTCAGGTCCGCACAAAGGGCCACCACATCAGGGTTGCGACGGCCCAGTTCGAGGAGGCCGGCACCGAATCCACTGCGGGTGTCCTTTTGGTCGAGCACGGGGTATGCGGTCATGGTCTTCAGAAGTTGATCGTGGCCGAACGGCCGCTTTCGATGATGATGTCCTTGATGAGGGTGAGCTCCGTGCGGCGCGCATTGCGGCTGCGGTAGGTCACCTGGTAGGTGCCGGGCTGCAGGCGGAACTGGCTGCGGATGGCGCCCGGGTCGAGGTCGGCCACCCAGACCAGCTCATCGCCCTTCTTGAGGAAGATGGCGCCCGGACCGGGGGTGGAAGGCAGCACGTTGAGCACGCCGGGCCGCGGCACCACGATGTCCGTGGTGCGGCCTTGTTCGATGCGCACATCGGAGATCAGGAGCCGGGGAAGCGTAAGCACTTCCAGGTCATAGACCCCCACCCGGTAGCGCTGCTGCGTGCCCATCTCCTGTGCGTTCAGCGTCTGCGGTTCACCCTGCCGGCGCACGATGCATTGCACCACCTGGGCATCTCCCGGGCCGGTGCCCACCTTCAGGGCCAGGGTGCCCATGCCGGCATCCACCGCAATGATGGTGTGCGTACCGGGCCGCACGGTCACGTTCTCGCGCACCGAGGGGGGCACGGTGTGGGCCACCACCTTGTAGGTGTAGATCGGGTCGATGGAGAGGGTGTCGGGTACGCCGCGGTCGTTCATCGTGTGGGCGATGTGCATGCGCACCTGGCCTGTGCGCTGGTCGTACAGGGTGACGGGAACATCCGTTTCCGTGGGCTTGCCGTCCGCGGTCATGAGGCTGATCTGGGCCGTGGTGCTGTTCAGCGCCTGGGTCACCACCACCTTCAGCACATGCTCGAACAGCTCGGGCGTGCTGGCATCGTAGTAGTTCCCCACACATTGCAGGGCGTACTTGTCCGCTTCCGCAAGTCCAACCCCGATCACAAAGGGCTTCAGGGTGATGCCTTTGGCCTGCAGCGCACGGCTTACCGCGCAGGGGTCCTCGTCGCAGGCCTCGATCCCATCGGTGATGAGGATGATCACGTTCCGCACCGGACGGGCACCCTTGCTGCGGTCCACCTCCGGGAAGTCCTGGGCGGCTTTTTCCAGGGAGCGGGCGATGGGTGTGGTGCCCAGGCAGCGCACGCTGCGCAGGGTGCTGCGCATGGCCGGGATGCTGTTCGGGCTGAAGGGGACCTCCAGCTTGGTGTCATCACAATCCTGCTTCCCGGCCTGGATCGGGGTCTGGTGCCCGTAGAGGCGAAGGGCGAGCTCGAGGTCGGGTTGACCTTCGAGTTCCTTCAGGGCGTTCACGAGGAGCTCCCGGGCTGTTTCGATCTTCGGCCGGTTGCCCCAGAAGGCGTTCATGCTGTTGCTCGCGTCCATCACGAACAACATCCGCGTGAGCGGTGGCTGGGGGGCTTGCTGGTCGGGTTGCGCCCAGGCCGTCCCGGTCAAGGGTAGGAGGGCGAGCAGGAGCCAGGTGCGCAGCAGGTTCGGCAGGCGTTCCATCGGGTGCGGGGGTGTTCCCGACCGATGAACGGTGAAAAGCGTGCCGATCGCGTGCATCTCCTCAGTAATCGCCCAGCGTCTCCTCCAGCTGGCCCAGTGCCGAGGCCAGTTGCTGGTCGTTCGGGGCGATGCCGTGCCACTCGTGGCTGTTCATCATGAAGTCCACGCCCTGGCCCATTTCGGTGCGCATCAGCACCATCACCGGACGCCCCTTGCCGGTGCGTGCCCGGGCGGCATCCAGGGTCTTGAGCAGCACGGCCATGTCGTTGCCGTTGGTCTCCAGCACGTCCCAGCCGAAAGCCTCCCACTTGGCCCGCAGATCACCCAAGGGGAGGACATCCTCCACATCCCCATCGATCTGGCGGCCGTTGTAGTCCACCGTGCTGATCAGATTGTCCACCTTCTTCGCTGCGGCGAACATGGCGGCCTCCCAGATCTGGCCTTCCTGGAGCTCGCCGTCGCCATGGAGGCTGTAAACCAGGTGGTCGTCCCCGTTGAGCTTTTTGGCCAGCGCAGCTC